>Ga0070698_100001106_pt1 | contig 29742 bp, 24 predicted proteins | sample KBSK1502metaG_FD_65477 | JGI IMG/M metagenome (GOLD analysis project Ga0070698, IMG submission 65477) | Corn, switchgrass and miscanthus rhizosphere microbial communities from Kellogg Biological Station, Michigan, USA - KBS K1-50-2 metaG | ecosystem: Host-associated > Plants > Roots >...
GATGCGCTTGAACGCAGCACCGACCTGTTCGTCTCTGCCGCATTTCTCGAGTGCCGCGACCATACGCCGCGCGCCATCGAGCATGTGCTGTTGCACGGAAGCCGGCAGCTTCTTGCCCTTCGCTTTTGCGTCGCGCGCCATCGCGATCGTCGATTGATTCGTGTCGACGAGCTTGTTGATCGAGCCGGCCATCTTGCCGCAGTCATCTTTGTTGACGACCACCGCATCGACGATCTTGTCGAACAGCTCGAGCCACGCCTTCGCCTCGCTCGGCGTCACTTCGGCAGGCGCTTGTTTCGGTTCCTCTGCAAACGCAGGCATGGCGATCGCCAGTGCCAGCACCACCGTGACCAGCTTCATCGGTGGTCGACGATGACACGAAGTACGCTCGTCCTCCATCGGAAGACCTCGTAGGCTCTGGCCATGTCTCCTGTCGACATGCTCAACCAATATCGCGGTGGCTTCGAGCTCGCGATCGGCCTGACGTTCACGCGCGTTGCCCCCGCTGAAATCGCGTGCGAGGTGCCGGTGAGCGCGCAGCTCATGCAGCCGTACGGGTTGGTCCACGGCGGCGTCTTTGCATCGATCGTCGAGACGCTCGCGAGTGCGGGTGCCGCACTCGTCGCGATGCCACGCGGGCAAACGACCGTCGGGCTCGAGAACACGACGTCGTTCGTGCGCGCGGTGCGCAGCGGTACGCTCGTCGCGGTCGCGCGACCGATCCATCCCGGGCGCACGTCGCAGGTCTGGGAAGTCGAGATCCGCGAAAGTGGAAAGCTCGTCGCGACGGGCCGCGTACGGATGCTGTGTCTCGAGCCCGGCGCGTCGATCGCGGGCGAGACCGTCAAGGTCAAGACGTGAGACGCTCGGAGCAATGCTTCGCGCGGCATTGCTGCTCCTCGTCGCATGCGGCCGGATCGGATTCGATCCCGTCGACGAGTCAGGCTTCGACAGCGTATGCCGGCGCGGCTTCCCGGGTGTTCCGTGGATCCCCGTCGGTGCGGGCGAGCTGACGGTTCGCGCGACGGATCTCGACGGAGATCGCACGCTGGATCTCATCGCGATCGACAGGGACAACGCAACGCTGCACACGATCATCGGTCGCGGCGATGGCACGTTCACGCAATCGGAAGAGTTTGCGCTCTCGATCTTTCCTTGGGACGTGACGATCGCCGACTTCAACGGTGATGGTCACGCTGATGTCGCCGTCGCTTCTAACAGTTCCGCCGCGAGCATTCTGCTCGGTCGCGGCGACGGCAGCTTTGCCCCACGCACTGACCTTGCCGTCGGCACAAATCCACATGCGATCGCGAGCGGCGACTTCGATCGCGATGACCACATCGATCTGGTCGTCAGCGACGCCTCGAACGCGATCTATCGGTTGCGTGGCCGCGGTGATGGCAGCTTCGACACACCGCAACTGATCGCGACGGCTGCGGGCCCGACCTCGCTCGTTGCCGTCGATCTCGACAACGACAGTCTCCTCGATCTGCTTGTCGTCAACAGCGGTAGCAGCACCATCGGTGTGATGCGCGGCAATGGTGATGGCACGTTCGTGGCGTCCGTCGATTACGCGACGGGCGCGCGTCCTGCGCGAGCAGCTGTGGGCTACCTCGACAGCGATCTTGCACTCGACGTCGCAGTCACGAACGGCAACGGCGATTCGGTGAGCGTGCTCCTCGGCAACGGCGACGCGACGCTCCGCACGGGTGTCGAGTACGCGACCGCGACGGCGCCCGGCGACATCGTGCTCGTCGACCTCGACCACGATGGCGATCCCGAAATCCTGGCGGTGTGCAACTACGGAGACGTCACGACCGTGCTCACGAACACCGGCGGCATGTTTTCTGGACGTCGCGACATGACGACGCTTGCACAGCCGAATGCAATCGCGGCGGGCGATTTCGACGACGACGGCAATCCCGACGTCGCGATCAGTGCGAGCAGCGGCATCATCGCCGTGCAGCTCGGTCGCGGGGATGCCGACTTTCGCAGCCCGACTATGTATCCAACGAGTGCGGCGCCGAACGACGTTGTTGCGGCGGACTTCGACGGCGATGGCGACGTCGATCTCGTCGTCACGCAGCCTGTGGCGACGTCGTTTGCGCTCCTGCCGGGCAACGGCGACGGCACGTTCCAGGCGGCGGTGGCGACCTTGACGGTGAACACTCCGCTGGAGCTCGTGACAGCAGACTTTGATCGCAACGGCAGCCCGGATATCGCGTTGACGAACACCAACGCAGCAACCGTTAGCGTCGTGCTCCGCGATCCGACCGCGTTCCGTGCGCGCGTCGACTACGCGACCGTCGCGGCGGCGACTGGCCTCGCCGCTGGCGATCTCGATGCGGACGGAATCATCGACCTCGCTGCCAACTCCGCCAATGGTGTAAGCGTGCTACTCGGCAACGGCGACGGCACGTTTCGCGCGAAGATCGATACGCTCGCGTCCGGTTCGAACGATATCGCGATCGGGGATCTCGACGGTGACGCGCGAGCCGACCTGATCCTCGCCGCCCCGTCGTCGGTGATCGTGTTGCTCGGGAACGGTAACGGAACATTTCGCCCGCCGGTGTCATACGACACCGCGGCAATCACGCCGGGAGCTCTGGCGATCGCGGATCTCGATGGCGACGGCACTCTCGACGTCGCTGTCGCGAATGGGTTTGCCGCGAGCGACGCGAGCGTCTTATTGGGAAACGGCGACGGCACGTTTCAACCCATAAGCACGCTCGCGACAGGCCGCGCTCCGACATCGATCGTCGCCGCCGATTTTGATGCCGATGGCAAGGTTGACCTCGCAATCGCGAACGAGCGCGATTATGACGGCACCATGCTGTACGGCCATGGCGATGGCACGTTCGCGCCGCGGATTGATTTTCAGACCGCACGCGATGTGAAGTCGCTAATCGTGCTCGATGCCAACGGCGACGGCCAACCGGATCTCGTTTCCGTCGACAACGCGGATAACGCAGTCAGCGTGTTGATCAACACGACCTGCGACTAAGAGTTGTCCCGTAAGTACGACGACGAAGGCCCGTACGTGGACAAGTTGGTTCGCACGCGTGTTCGGTCGAGCGTGGTTCGGCGGATGCCGATCTCATTCCGGGTTGAACACGATGCCATGCCAACGATTCGCCGAGCCACCTCGACAGAGTCGGGTGTGGACGTCCACCACGCGACGAACGATCCATCGCGGGCTGAGAGGTCGGTTGACTCGGACAGGGTGTCTTGCCACCCCTGATAGGGAGAAGGTGAATGCAAAACGCGACGGATCTCGCCGAGCGCGTCGGATGCGGCGGCCAGGTCGACGCGCGCCGATGACGGGTCATCGCGCTCGACCGCGACGACGAACGACGCGAGCACCGCAGCCACCGCGTCGCGATCGCCGACAAGCTTGCACACGTCGCAGCGGTGGATGCGATCGCTCAGGCGTTTGGCGACACGTGCGCCGCAGGGACAGGTCTGCGACAGCGCCGTGGTGTACGTCGCCGCGCGTTCTACGCCACCTTCGCCGCCGGCCAGTGCCGCGATCGCACGCGCCTCGCGGTCGATCGCCGACACCAAGGTCGCCGGCGAGAACGTGGCGACCGCACGTCCCCACGACCGCGACCACGCCGCGATGCTGCACTGTTCGACGACCAGGTGATAGCCGTGCGTCGTGACCACGTCGGCGGCGATCTCGCGGGCGCGATCACGCCGTGCACGCGCGGCCGCCTCCGCCTCGGCGGCCTGCGCCGCGCGTTTCTGCCGATAGCCAGCCGACAGCTGGTCGCGGCGATAGCTCTGCAGCGGCACGCCATCTGCGCGCGTCTTGCGCGCGCCCATGGGAATCACGTCGATCGCGCGCAGGCTCGCGGCTTCACGACGGCGCGCGCGTTTCTGTTGCCGCTTGGACAGCTGGTACTGCGCGCGATTGTTGGCGCGGCGCGAACGATCGAGCTCGCGCTTGCGCCTGCGCTCGCGGCGACGGCGGCCTCGGTCGCGCTGCGCCTGCATCGTGTCGCGTTCCACGCAGGTCAGCTTCATCGCGCGCCCGGTGTCGTGCGAGGCGATCGTGATGTTCGAGACGTTGACGTCGATGCCCGCCGTGCGGTCGAGCGTATCGATCGCGACGTTCGCTCGGCGCGCCGCTACCACGGGCGAGACATAGGGTGTGGTCAGTACCATCAAGTGGGCTTCGTAGCGCCAGCCACCAGCGGCGTGCGGGTCTTGATGCCGCACCAGATCAATCTTGTGCCACTTCGACGGATCGGCGAGATAGTGGTCGAGCGCTGGTTGATTGCACGGCGCGGTCGGCAGCCGCACCGGCACCACCAGCGTGCCATCCGCCAGGCCGCTAAACACCACGGCGAGCGGTCCGTCGTAGGTCCACCACGCGCCACCCTCGATCGCACGCAGCTGCCGAGGTTGGACAAAGTCGCCGCTTGGATCGGTGTACGCGGCGCGATGGCCCTCAAGCGATCCGTGGAGCCGGAACGTCTCCCACTTGCGCGGCTTGGTATGCGAGCGGGCGCGGCCTGGAAGTCGGGTGAAGTCGAAAAACCGCCCAACCTTTGGTCTGCCGGCTCTCTTCCCGCTGCCGTCGCGAAACAGATGGCGCTCGGTTCCCGCCCACACCGCATCGGCAAGGTGCATCGCGAGTGCTTTCGTCACATAGCGACGCAGGTGCGGCGCGGCATCTACGTGAGCGTAGGCCGCGTGCTCCAGGGCCGTGCGTGACAGCCCGAGCCGCTCGCGCACGGCAGCAGGCCCCTTGCTCGCGCGCTCGTGCGGTGCCGACCAGTACGCACGGCTGCGAGCGCGAGCGTCGCTCTGCAGCGCGCGCTTGATCGAATACGCGGCTTCGAACATCGCCGCGATGCGCGCCCGTTGCCGTGGATCGCTGGTGTCGAGCGCGAGGCGCAGTACCGAGACGTCGTCGTCGTTGCGCGACCACGGCGTCTGTTTGTTCGGACCTCGTGTCCGTTTTCCAGACGACTCCACCGATCGATCCTACGCCACGCTTCTGACAATGACGCTCACCCGCATGCGCGCATCGTTCGGGCGATCACTCCACAGCTGGCTGCCGCATTCGCCTACGCTCGACGGATTGATCGTCGCCATGGATGGGCCGTCGACGGCACATCGATTCCGACCCGTGACCACAGCTACGCCGAGTCATCGCCACGTCCACAGCTGGCGCCGGCAATCGGAACGATCCGGTCCACTACCGCGGCTCCGTGGTCGAGATGCTTTGCAAAGAACACGGACGTGTCCTCGCGGACGGTGGCTATCGCGGCATACCCGAGCTTGTTACGCCCGTCTTTCGGAAGTGCCGCATCGTCCGCGACGGAGTTTGGCGGCGCCACCGACGCCGTCGAGTCCGCGTCGAGCATGCGATTGCGAGGCTAAAGGTTTGGCGAGTGCTGCGCGACCACCGTTGCCGCGCAAGGCACCTCCCCGACACGCTCAACGCGGTCTCGTTCCTTCACAATCTACAGATTGACTTACGGGACAGCCTTTAGCGGCCGCTCTTGGGACTCGTGCCGGTCCAGCGGCGATAGGCGCGGAAGAATGCGCTTGGCTCGGAGAAGCCGAGTTGCTTTGCGACATCGGCGACGCGCAGGCCTTCGTCGAGGAGCTCGGCGGCACGCGCGCGGCGCAGCTCGTCGAGGAGCTCGGTGTGCGAGGTGTTGCGTTCCTTCAGGTCGCGCTGCAGCGTGCGCGTGCTCTCGCCAAGGCGCTGCGCGAGAGTTGCGAGATCGGTCGCGCCTTCGGCGAGCATGGCGGCGAGCGTGCGACGCACGCGATCGAGTAACGCATCACCCTGGATGATCGCGGGCTCGAGCTCGCTCATCCGGCGCACGAGGAGCTCGGCGAGCGGCTTCGATGCGGTGAGTAGCGGTTGGTCGAGGAGCTCGTGCGGGAACCCGAGGACCTCTTCGTCGGCCGCGAACGCGACACGCGTCTTGAAGAACTCGTCTTGGACCTCGCGGTGCGCGGGCTCGGCGTGCTGGAACGAGACCGGATCGAACGCGAGATCGGGGCGACCTGTCGATTGCCGGATGCGGATCGCGATCACGGCGAACGCGAACTCGCCCCAGTGGCGACTGTGATCGCGCGGCGTGCGGTGACTGACGAGCCACGCTTTCGGCGGTTGCTCGACGAGCTCGAGGCGCACGCGCTGGGTCGCGACGCCGTAGTAGCGACACAGTACCTCGAGCGCTTCACGCACATTCGATGCGGTCGTGAGGCCGTAATCGACCGGGCCGAGACTGCCGAGCGGGATGCGCTGCGCGAGGCTGATGCCGAGCGCGTCGTCGAGCAGGTACGCGGCGGCGCGCTCGATCATGTCGTCGGCGCGGTTGCCGGGAACGACGGTGCCGACGGGCTCGGCCGCGGCGGCCGGATCGAAGCCGAGGTCGCGGAGCACGCGGACGACCGCGCTCACGACATCGTTGGAAATTCCGGGCTCGGTCGCCGACACGCGCAGCTACTCTAGCGGCATCGCTCGCAGGGTCTTGGGTAAATCGAGCAGGCTCTCGGTCGGCGAGCCGACGAGCATCGCCGGGCTCATGTTCGTGAGGCCCCATGGCTCGATCGTTCCCGCGGTGACCGCGAACGCGCCGCCATCGATGCGGCCGACGACGCCGAACCCCGAGCGCATCGGCACGCGCGCCGTCTCGATCACGAGATCGGGCAAGTGGCTGACGTCGACCTCGATGAGACCGCGCTCGCACGTCAGCACGAGGCGATATTGCAGTACGCGCCGCTCGACGAGCAGGATGTTGCCGATCTCCGAGGTGAACACCTCTTGCCAGCCTTCGGTCGGGCTGCCGTTTTGCGCGAGCGCTTGAAACTCGAGGTGGAAGAGGCGCGGCTCGTCGATCTTGCGCGCGAGGATGCCAGTCGTCGTGACGACGCAATCGAGAAAGCCGAGCGCGTGGAGCTCGACGACGGCGGAGACGTGATCGACGGTCCACCACGAGCCGGGCACGTGAGCGGCGCAGCCGAGGAACACGTTCTTCGCCATGCTGCCCTTGAGCCACTCCGAGATCGCGACGGCGACTTCGGGTGCCGAGCCGGTCGCGCCGAGGCGGCGATCGCCGTTCCACAAGACGCTGTCGCCGGGCAGGCGGTGCACGGCGTCGAAGTGAAAGTAGCGGCCTTCCCATGGCGGCACGAGCGAGAGCTTGTCGCCGACTTTGATCGTCGACACCGCGTCGATATCTTCGGGCACGGCGATGTACGTCTCGCCGCGCGGATCGAGCGCGACGAACAGCAGGCCGCGTGGCGTCAGCCCCTGCTTGCGCAGCTCCTTGAGGCCGAGGATCACCGCCGCGGGATCGCGGTAGTGGTAGACGCGCGTGGCGAACATCGCGGCGCACTATAGAGGCAAGACACCGCGCAGAATCAAGTTGGCAATTCCAAAGTAGATCAGGATGCCGCTGACATCGACGAGCGTGGCGACGAACGGCGCCGATGCGCTCGCCGGGTCGGCGCCGAACTTCTTGAGCACGAACGGCAACATGGCCCCCGCGATGGTGCCGCAGGTGGTGCAGCCGATCACGCTAACAGCGACGGCGAACGCGAGCATGACGTAATGCTCGCCGTAGCGGCCGAATGAGCCCCAGAGCAGCACGCGGAGCAGCGCGACGACAAACAGCACGAGCCCGAGCGAGAGGCCGATCAGCACCTCGCGCCGAAAGATCAGCCACCAATCGCCGGGGCGAACCTCGCCGAGTGCCATCGCGCGAATGACGAGTGTCGATGCTTGCGAGCCGGAGTTGCCGCCCGTCGAGACGATCATCGCGATGAACACGGCGAGGATCGGCACGCGATCGATCTGGCCCTGAAACGACTCCATCGCCGTCGTCGTAAGCATCGAGCCGATCAGCAGCAGCACGAGCCAGCGCGCGCGCTTCATGATCATCTCGCGGCGCTTCGATTGCAGATACGGAACCTCGAGGGCTTCCATACCGCCGAACTTCTGGATGTCTTCGGTCGCGGCTTCTTGGACGACGTCGACGATGTCGTCGACGGTGACGATACCTTTCATGCGCCCTTCGTGATCGACGACAGGAATCACGTTGAGATCGTGTTCGGCGAAGAGCCGCGACACTTGCTCCTGATCCATGTCGTCGGTGACGCGAACGACGTCGGTCTCCATGATGTCGGAGACGAGCTTCTTCGGCTCGGCCGCGAACAATTGGCGGAACGACACGACGCCCATCAGCCGCTGTTCGGCATCGACAACGTATGCGACGTAGATCGTTTCGAGCTTCGCGCGCGCTTGCCGGCGCAGATAGAGCAGCGCTTCGTCGGCGGTCATGCTCGGTCGCAGGCGCGCGAAGCGCGTCGACATGAGGCCGCCGGCTTCGTCTTCGGCGTACGCGAGCAGCGCCTGTACTTCTTTGCGCGTCGGCTCGTCGAGTAGCGCGAGCAGCATCGCGCGGTGCTGTTCGCCGGCGTCCTGGATGACGTCCGCGACGTCGTCGGGCTCGAGCATGCGCATCCACTGGCGGCGCTGGCCGGCGCGGAATCCGACGATCAGCTGCGCTTGATCGTGAGCGGGCAGGGAGATGAAGAATTCTTCGGCGTCTTCGCGCGGCAGCACGCGCAGGCCATCGCTTCGCTCTTCGAGATCCAGCAGCGGCCATGCGTCGCGCAGCTCGTCGACGGAGAGCTCGTCGTCGTCGACGGGTGGCAGCGGCTCGGGGATGATCGCGAGCTCACCCGTCGACAGCGGGGGCAACGACGCCGAGCTGCGGCGCGCGCGGTGTGCCGAGGGCAGATCCGCGATCTCGGGTTCGCCCTCTTCACCGCGCTGCTCGGCGACCGCCTTGATCTCGGCGATGACTTCGGCCGCCTGCTCGGGAGGCAGCAGCGAGATTTCGCCGGTCAGGTCCGCGGGCTTATCCGCGACCGCCTCGGGTATGCCTTCATCACTACCGGCCATTCTCTGAAACCCTGCCTGTTCAACTACCAGGTGTCCAGTTCAGATCAACGCACTCACGAGGGCGGGAAACACCTGTGCGGCGGATCCGCGCACTGCGCCGCCTGACTGGGCCGCAATTTCACCAAACGGGTTCTCTTCGACGTTGATGTCGACGATCGTGGCGCCAGCGCGCGCCGCGAGTGTCACGACCTGCCACGGCAAGTTCGTTTGCGCCGACGTGCCGGCAACGACGAGCAGCGCCGCGCCGCTCGCGAGTCGCCGACTCGTGTCGAGGAAGAATCGCGCCTCGTCGTAGCTCTCGTCGAACCAGAGCACGTGCGGCCGTGCCATGCCGCCACAGCGCGGGCACACGAGGAGCGCGCGGGTCGCCTCGTCGACGGCCTGCCCCTTCTCGAGGAGCGGCACGCCCTCCGGCAGCGGCCAGCGATCCGGCACGCAGTCGTTCGCGCAGCGCATGAGCTCGATGTCGCCGTGAATCGGAAACGTGCGCGCGTCGGGGCTGCCGGCCCGGCGATGCAGCCCGTCGACGTTTTGCGTGATCACCGCGAAGCGGTCGCCGACCGCGCGGTCCCAGCGCACCAGGGCCTCATGCGCGGCGTTCGGTTCCGCTCGGCGGCACACCGTTCGCCGGTACAAATACCAGGCCCACACATCCCACGGCATCTGCTGGAACGCTGCGTGAGTCGCGAGCTCCTGCGGGTGGTACTCGCGCGAGCCGACCGTCCAGTAGCCTTCCTTGCCGCGAAACGTCGGAATTCCGCTCTCCGCAGAGACCCCGGCGCCGGTCAGCGCGATGACGTAACCATCGTTCGCGAGGGCGCTCTTGCAGGCAGCGATGATGCGTTCCATGGCGCGACCATAGCCAATGCTAGAATCCTTGTATGTGGCGCTGGCTGCCGATCGCGCTGATGGTCGTCGTCGCGTGCTCGCGCGCGAGTGACGAGAAGCAGGCGAAGAAGTGGCAGGAGGCGCCGCCGCCCAGTGACGTCCAGATTCCCGCCACGGTCGACATCGCCGTGACGATCGATGGCAGCGCGAAGCCCTCGATCACGAGTGCGTCGCTCACGGGGGTCAAGCCCGACTTCGTCGATGTCGAACACCGCGCGTGGCGCATCTCGACGCTCCTTGGTGCGCTCGCGCCCGGCAGCAGTGTCGAGGCGTCATCGCCGACGGGTGTCGCGGTCAAGTTCACGACGCCGCTGCCCGACGGCTTCGAGCCGGTGCTGTTTCTCACCCGCCGCGGCGAGGTGATCGCGGGCGCGCTCGATCCGAAGGATCCGTTTCCGCGGTACCACGGCCAAGGCAGCCGGCTCCGTCGCCCGGGTGACACGATGCCGCGCGTGTCGCCCGTAACAAAGCTGACGCTCACGCGACCCACGCCGTGACCGGATCGTGTTCGCCCGCCTCGACGAGCACCTGCGCGCCTTCGGGCGGTGCGCCAAAGCCAAGCGTCTGCGTGCCGAAGCGCTGCGCGAACCCGAGCGCGACGTGGCCGAACGTGTAGCGCGCGTTGATCTCGCTGATCGGGTGCAGTGCGCGCTCGCCGTGCTCGTCGCGATACACGAACGCATCGATCGTGAACGGCCCGACGTACCCAGCAAGGGCGAGGTGCCGCGCGACGCTGCGCGCGACGAACATCATGCGCGATGATTCGTCGTCGGTCAGCTGGGGTGCCGCGAGATCGATGCCGACGAACATGCCGCGTGGATCGACGCGCAGCGTGTGGATACCGTGCAGCTGCACGGTGCCGTCGCGCACGACCGACGCCGCAACCCCGAGATCGACGATGCGCTCGAGCCACGGCTCGAACACCAGCGCACCGCAACGCTCGAGCAGGCGCGCGATGTAGACGTGGTCGCCGCCCTTGCGCACGCCATGTGCGCGATCGCGACCGGCCGCGGTCCACGGTGCCTTGCACACCCAGCGCCTGGCACCCGTCGTCTCGATATGGGCGTCGAGCTCGTCGAGCGATTCGATCACGCGTGCACCGGCGAGTGCGACACCGAGCTCATCGCGCAGCGAGAGCGCGAAGCGCCGGTCGTTTACCGCCTTCGCGCTCGGATCCGCCCACGCGAGGTCAAAGCGCTGGGGCGCGCCGACGCGCATCTTGAGGTCACTGATCTTGATGCGCCGCGGATCGACCGCGACCGGCGCGAAGATCTCGACTGGCCCCGGTGGCGCGAGTGCGACGAGCAACGCCGATGCCGCGCTGATCCGCCGCAAGACATGCGTCTTGAGCTTCGCGCCGCCCCACTGCGCCTCGATATCGAGGTTCGCCCAGATCTGGGTTGTCGCACCGGCTTGATCGATATCGAGTGTGAACACCGGCGCGCCTCAGTAACGGTGGGCCAGTATAGCCGTGCTTGCGCCCGCCTAACCCGTGAACGCGCGTTAGAGCGGAAGCGCCGTGCCTCGCACAACCCCCACCGGAAGAGATCACGAGCACGCGCGTCACTCGGGGCGCGTCGCATGAGCGCGACCACGATCGCGATCTCGTCAGCGCGAGCGCGGCGGCGCGATGGATAGGGGCTCCCGCGCGCGTAAACCGACGCGCCGCTCGCGACTGCACCCGCGGTCGTGACTAGCGGCACGATGCAAGGGCAGCCCCTATCCGAGCGCCAGCCAGCGAGCGTGCTCGCGTTCTCCCGAGCGGCCTCGAGTGACGCAAACGACGTGATCGCAGGCGCGTCGCTTGCCGCGACGGGAATCGCGCTCGCATTCTTGCGGACAAGCGCGTCAGCGCGGCTCGCCACTCGGGCGCGTCGGCGCGGTCGCTTCGAGCGCTGCGATGAACGCCTCGTCGAAGCCGGCACGCCGTCGCGCCTCGCGATCGAAGCGCGCACCACGCGCACGCTGCGGTCCGAGCGGATAGCGCGCATGCGCGAGGTACGCCTGCCACGGATCGACATCACCCGCAAAGCGGCGCAACCAGATCCACGCAAAGTGCACGTGGCCGATTTCGTCGGCATGCACGCGATCGAGCACGGTCGCGGTCGCCTCGTCGCCGCAGGCGCGCGCGGCCGCGGCGTAATCGCCGACGAAGTCGAGGTTTGCGTTCTCGAACGTCAGGCCCATCGCGCACACGAAGTCGAGCGGCGTCTCGAGATGATCGAGCTTGTTCCAGAAATGCCCGGTCACGGGATGCGCGCCGAACTCGGTGCCGTGCGCGGCGAGGCGCTCGACGTAGAGCGCGAAGTGGCGCTGCTCGTCGGCGAGGATCGCGACCAGGCCGCGGCGGAACGCGAGCGGCGCATCGGGGTATGCGAGCAGCGCCCACGCGAAGAGCTCGATCGCCTGCAACTCGTGATTCGCGAGCGCGTGGATGATCCGCGCGCGCTGCGCGCGATCGCGCATGCCGGCGAGCGGCGGGACTTTCCCGTGGCGACCGGCAACGATCGCGAGCGTGGGCGGGCGACCGGGCGCCGCGATGCGTAGCGCGGGCTCGGCATCGGCGAGATCGAGATCGTCGGGCGGCGGCGCGAGCTTGTCGGCGAGCACATCGCTCGTCACGATGCGCAGCGCGTAGTCGCGTGCGTTCACAAGCGGGCGTGCGTTCACGAGCGGGCGCGCGGCCGACGACGGCGGCCGCGCAGCACGAGTGCGCAGACGCCGAGGCCGAGCAGCATCGGGCCCGTCGGACCGGTGCCTGTCTCGCAGCAGCCCGCGTTTGGATCGGGCCAGCACACGCCCGTTGCGCCGGCATCGGCGCACACGAAATCGTTCGGGCACGTCTCGTTGTTGCCGATCGTGCAGTCCTCGACGCAGTGCTTGACGGCCTCGCCACCATCAATGCAGCGATGGGAGAGGCACTCGGTATCCGCGTTGCAGATCGAGCCGAGCCCGCCCGGCGCTTCGGGACCGGGAATGCAAATGCCTTGTACACAGACATCGGGATTCGAGCAGCCGTTGTCGGCCGTGCACGGCGGACCTTGCTCGAAGTTCAGCGTCACGCTCTGCGGTGTGCCTTGCACGTCGACGGCCTTGACCTCCATCGAGTGTGGGCCCTGCGGAAGCTCGCGCGGTGTGTCGAGCTCGAAGTCATCGCCGATCGGAGTCATCTGCGTCGTGACGAGCGCGCCATCGATGTAGAGCTCGACCTTCTCGACGCGCACGTCGTCGAGGGCGCGCGCGACGGCGGTGAACCCGGGCTGCGTCTTCTTCGTCTCCGTCGGATACTTCACCATCAGATCCGGCGCGGTCGGTGCGCCGGGCCCGAACAGCCCGACGATGTGGCGATACGAGTTCTGCTTCGTCGAGCCGCACGCGCAGCTCATCCGCGAGAGCGTGCCGCAGTCGGCATCCTCGTCGCGAAAGCGCTTCGGCAGGTTGCCGTCGATGTACGTCATCGGATCTTTCGCGAGGAACTCGTGATCGAGGCCAAACGCGTGTGCGACTTCCTGCGCGGCCGTCCAGCACAGCTGCAGCGGCTCGGGCCCGTAGACATCGAACGTGTACGTGATCGCGTTGGGAATCTCGCCGCAATTGAACGGCGCGACGCCGCCCGCGTTCGTCAGATCGGTGCGCAGGTCGGTGCCTTTGCCGCCGACGATGTTCATGAAATACGACTCGGTCGATGGGGGCTGAACATCGACGATCTCGATCTGGAACGGCGCGAACGTCTCGCGCACGCACTGCATCATGTCGGCCCAGACTTGATCGCCCCGGGAAAACTCCGGGATGTAACGCGTGCCGTCCGCGATGCTCGACGTGAACGTGCGCGAGTTGTCGGGACCCTGCGTAACCTGACAGCCGCCGTAGCAGCGGTTCATGTACACCTTGCGCGAGGACACGTTGAGGGTGCCGCCGGTGCTCGTCGTCGGCGTTGTCGTCGGAAGCGAGGGGACGCGAATGTAGCCGCGCGTGGGCGGCGCAGCAGCCGCGGTGGCCGCGACCAAAACAATCGACAACACCATCCGTGTCATGGCGCGACTACTTAGCACGACGACGCTTGCGCGTGATCAAGACTGTGCCGAGGCCGAGCGCGAGCAGGACCGAGCCCTTGCCTCCGCCGGTCTCGCAGCAGCCCCCGTCGTCGATGCCTTCCCAACATACGCCCATCGAGCCGGCATCGAGACAGCCGAAGCCCTCGGGGCAGTTGGGGTTGTCGAGGTCGCATGGAATCGTGCAGGCCATCGTCTCGCCATCGCTAGCGCACGTGCCGTTGTATTGGCACTCCGAGCTCGTCGTACACGTCGCGCCAACGCCACCTGCGCTGTCGGGACCCGCAATGCAGACGTCGTCGTAGCAGACGTAGCCCGCGGCGCAGACGCTCTTCACGCACGGCGCGCCGACGATGACGTCGGCATTTGCGACCGAGACGACCTTCTGCGACGTCCCGCAGATCACGGACACGTGATGAAAGCCATCGGCGAGCGTCGCCGGCGTCGTGTATTTGTACGGCGCTGCCGTCACCGAGGTCTGCCGCGCGCCATCGATCTCGAACACGACCTCTGCGATCGGATCGGACGCCGTGCAGTTCGCTTCGATCGTGAACCCGCGCGGCTGACCGGAGAGGTTCGTCGGGTTCGTGAGCGTCAGCGTCGGCGCGGCGGCGGTGGCCGGCCCGAAGATGCTCGTGATGATCTGGATATCGTTTTGCGTCGACGTGCCGCTGCTCATGCAGATGTGCGTGCCCGTCGCGCCGCTGCCCGTGCACGTGATGCCGAAAGCGTTGCAGGAACCCGTGCCGCCCGAGCAGCTGTAATCGCAGTCGCTGCCGCACTGCACGTTGTCCTTGAAGTTACGCATGCCGGAGAACAACGCGTACGTCATCGGATCGCTCGGATCGACGACGTGGTCCATGCCCGAGAACGTGTGCGCGAGCTCCTGCGCCGCGGTCGCGCAGATTTCGTTGACGTCGCCGCCCCACACGTCGAACACGAACACGAGCGCGTTCGGCACGAACAGCGAGCACGAGCCGATGCCGGTGCACGAATATTCGGCGATGCCACCGACGCCGCTCGGCAGCCCGAGCTGGTTCGGATCGCCACCGATCATGATCTCGAAGTGATTGACGTAGGGTCCCGGATCCTTATCGACGACGTCGACGTTGAACCGCGAGAACGTCTGCTTCACGCACGAGACGACCTGGTTCCACACGCTGTCGCCCTCCGAGAACGCCGCCAGCGTGCCGCCACCGATCGACGACTTGTTGAGACGCGAGTCGCTCGAATCGGCGCTCGTGACCTTGCAGCCGCCCGTGCAGCGATTGAGGAAGATCGTCCGCGAATTGACGATGTTGCCGACCGCTGCAGGGTCGAGATGGATCAACTTTCGCTCGAGCGTGGGTCTTTGCGGCGCCGCCTCGGCGACGGAGACCAAGCACAGAAGAGCGACAACACCCGCGAGACAGCGCATGGGGTTAGGTGTATCCCGGCGAGGCCACGCTCGCCTACTGGGAAAAGTTGGAGCTAGCGCCGGCGTTTGCGCGTGATGAGCAACGCGACCAGACCAATCGCGAGAATGAACGCGCCGTTGCCGCTGCGACCCGCCGCGAGACAGCCGCCTTTTTCGCTCGGCCAGCAAACGCCCGTGCCACCACCGACGTCGGTGCACGCAAAATCATCCGGACATGCATCGGCGGTCAAATCGCACGCTTCGACGCAGTAACCGTTCGTACCGTCGTTGCCGCACTGCATCGACGAACAATCAGCATTGCTCGTACACGTCGTTCCGAGGCCGCCCGGCATCGTTGGGCCCGCGACGCAGTGACCATCGAGGCAGACATTGCCGGCCGCATCGCAATCCGAGGCCGTCGCGCAAACCGTGCCGTATTGCACATTGACGGTGGCTCCGGTGACGTTCGGCGCGCGGTCGTACGCCTTCACTTCGATCTTGTGCTTGCCCTGGCTCAGGGTCGCGGGCGTCTGCCACTCCCACGGCTCTTCCATATCGGTGCCGATCAGCTGGCCATCGAGGCGAAGCTCGGCCTTCTCGATGATGCGGTCGTCCGTGATCGTCGCGCGCACCGGGAAGCCGGGCGTGACCTGCGTGTTCTCCGTCGGGAACGTCACGGAAACGACGGGCGGGACGGTGTCGGGCGCGCTCGAGCCGAACGTCCCGAGAATGACGGCGAAGCTGTTCATCTTCGTCGAGCCGGTGTTTGGATAGTTGCACTGGCAACCGCGCGCGCTGTACTCGCCGCACGATCCGGCTTCGTTCTGGAACTGCTTGATCGTCGGGCCGCCCGATAGATACGTCATCGGATCGCGGTTGTCGTATTTGTGGTCGAGGCCCCACGAGTGCGCGGTCTCCTGCGCGACCGTCCAGCACAGCTCGGGGATGTCGCTCGGCGCGAGGTTCGCGAACGTGAACGAGATCGAGTTGCTGATGTAGCCGCACGAGAACGGCGACACACCGAACACGCCGCTCGACATGCCGACCTGTTGCGGCGTGCCGGCGACGATCGCCATGTGATAGTTGCCCGACGTCGGGCGCTCGGTAACGATCTGAATGTCGAACGGCGAGTAGACCTGCTTGACGCAGTTGACGAGCGCGGTCCAGTTCGACGCGCTGCCGCTATACGCGGAGACCGTCGACGTCGTGTCGGGGATGCTCGACGTGTTCGTCGTCGAGTTGTCGTAGCCCGCGTTCAGGTTGCAGCCGTTGGGCTGGCAGTTATTGAGATAGATGACGTGCGAAACCGCTGCTGCGGGCGGCGGCGTCCAGTTCGCCCCGATGTTGGGCTCTCCGAGCCACTTGTAGCTTCCGCGCGGGGCGGCAACTGCCGTGCTGGCCATCCCCAGAGCCAACACAACCGACAAGGCGAAGGTTCGCTTCATGGCCGTTGGTTGTATCCGCCACCGGCTGGACCACGAAGCAGTGGATACTGTCTTCAGATCGCGCGAACTGAGGTATCGGGTCGCACAAGCTGCGACCTCGGGTTCGCGATTACAGGATTGCGGCGCAAATAATGAAAGTCACGTAAGCCGCGACAAGGATCCCGCCCTCTAACCGACTGATCCTGCGCGAACCCCGAAGTGTGAGGACCCCGAGTAACGTAATTGCAACAAGCCCGACTAAGTCGACGATGTGCATCCGCTCACCCAGTCGGATCGGGCCGAGATAGGCGGTGACGCCCAATACGAGAAAAACATTGAGCAGGTTCGAGCCGATCACGGAGCCGACGGCAAGCGCCGAGTGACCGCGCGACGCAGCGACGAGCGAGCCGATGAGCTCGGGCAGCGCGCAGCCGATCGAGATCACCGTCAGGCCGAGCATGCGCTCGGACATGCCGACCTCTGCGGCGATGCCGCGGCCGCCTTTGACGAAGAAGTGCGAGCCGGTGACGAGCAAGATAATGCCGACGAAGCTCATCACCGTCGCCGTCACACGCGTCGCGCGCGGTCGCGCACGGCCGCCGATGCGGCTCGCGCTTTCCTCGGCGGTGCCGGCTCGCGACATCGTCGCGAGTGATGCCGACGACGATGACGCTGGATCGAGCTCCTCTTCGTAATCGGCGAGCGCCGCGTCGGGATCGAGGCGCGCGGAGACCGTCAGCGTCACGATCGTGAAGATGATCGCGCACCCGACGAGCAACGCGCCTTCGAGCTCGGAGAGTACGCCGTTGCGAAACAAGATCGGCACGGCGATCGCCGAACCGACGAGCACCGGCACTTCGCGGCGAATGATGCGCCCATCGACGGTCGGCGGTGAGATCAGCGCGGTGAGACCGAGGATCAGCGAGATGTTCGCCGCGCACGATCCGATCACGGTGCCGAGCGCGATCGGTTGGCTGTGCGCGAGCGCGGTTTTCGTCGCGACCGCGAGCTCGGGCGCAGACGTGCCGTAGGCGACGACGGTCAACCCGATCACGAGCGGCTTGACGCCGAACGCGCGCGCGAGCGACGCCGATCCGCGAATCAACCACTCCGCACCCCAGTAGAGAATCGCGATGCCGAGGATCAGCTGGCCGATGTCGAGGACCGTGGACAACGCACCAAGTGTCCCGCGAACGGCGAGCGAGATCTACGGCACGAGCACGGGCTCGTTATCGCTGAGCTCGGTGCCGATGCCAATCTGACCGAAGCTGTTGTCGCCCCAGCACCACAGCGACTCATCCGAGCGCAGCGCGCAGCTGTGCGAGTAGCCGACGGCGACATGCTCCCACGTCGTGGCGTCGCCAATCCGCACGGGCGCGTTGCGTTGGTCTTTGCTGCCGTCGCCGAGCTGGCCGTTGAGGTTATAGCCCCAGCACAAGAGCGAGTGGTCGGCCGCGATCCCGCAGCCGTAGTACGCGCCCGTTGCAATCTCGAGCCATGCACCGGGGACGACGTTCGGCTTCGTCACGGACGTCGTCGTGTTGAGGCCGAGCTGCCCATATGCGTTCGAGCCCCAGCACGAGAGCACGCCGCCGCCATCGAGCGCGCAGGAGTGCTGATCGCCGCCATCGACGCCTGGGTACGCGCCGACGAGCTTCGGCGTGTACGAGTACGTCATTTGCTGGCCGTCGCCGAGCTGGCCATACCAGTCATCGCCCCAGCACTGGGTGCCGGTCGCGCTGACTCCGCACGTGAAGCCGCCACCAGCGGTCACGCGCGACCATTTCTGGGTCGTGACCGCGATGGGCACATCATGCTGGGCGATGTCGCCGGTGCCGAGCTGGCCATAGTAGTTCGCGCCCCAGCAATACAGCTGCTGCGTGCCCGCTTCGATCGCGCATGAGTGGTAGAGGCCCACGTCGATCGCGCTGATCGATCGACCTTCCATGATCGGCGTCGGCAGAAGGCGCGTCGTCGAGCCATCGCCGAGACCATAGGCATGCGTGCCCCAGCAGAGCAGGCCGCCATCGACGCGCACGCCACACGCTGCCGTGTTGCCGAGCGAGATCGCCGCCCATCCAGGATCGCTGATCTTCTTCGGCGCGACCTTCGGCACGTACGTCTCGTCGCCGAGCTGTCCCATGAAGTTGTCGCCCCAGCAGTAGAGCGACGTGTCAGCGGCGAGCGCGCACGTCGACCGCGAACCGACGGCGACCGCGCTCCACGTGCCGGTGACCTGCGTCGGCTCGAGCACCGTCGACTCCCCCGCGGTCGCCGCGAGGCCGAAGCACCATACGTTGTTGTCGGTGCCGAGCCCGCACGTGTGATCTGTGCCGGCCGCAACCGTCAGCCAGATTTGCGCGCCGCCGCTGACCATCGACGGAGCCGGGTTGTAGCCGCCCGTTGGTTTGCCGCCGCTCTGGCCGTTTGCGTTATTGCCCCAGCACCATAGCGTCGCGCTGCGTTTGACACCGCACGTGTGGTCGCCACCGGCTGCGAGCGTGAGCCATTCGTTCGTGTCGATGTCGGGCGCGACGGGGCTCGGCGTCCCGGCCGTATTTTGTGTCGCGAGCTGACCAGCGCTGTTCGAGCCCCAGCAGCGCAGGCGATCATCCTCGAGGATGCCGCACGTGTGCGCTTCACCCGCCGCGATCGCCTTCCAGCGCTGATACGACACTCTCGTCGGAACCATGGCGTCGGCATACGAGCCGATGCCGAGCTGACCGCTCGCGTTCGCGCCCCAGCACCACAGCGACGTGTCGGTCGCGATCGCGCAGACGTGATTTGCGCCGGCGACGAGCGTCGTCCACGCGACGGGTGCGGTGACGCGCGTGGGACTTGTACGAGGGAGGATGTCGCCGACCCCGAGCTCGCCCTCGCTGTTGTTGCCCCAGCACCACGCCGCGCCGTCGACGGCGAGCGCGCACGTGAACGTCCCGCCGGGCGCGACCGCGAGCCAGGAGCCGTCGCTGACGAGCGCCGGTTCGAGCTGATCGACCTTGGTGCCGTTACCAACCTGGCCATCCGTATTGAGCCCCCAGCACCACAGCGAACCTGCGCTGCTTATCGCGCACGTCGTCGAGCTGAACGCACCGACAGATTGCCAGGTGCCGCCGACCCGCGCCGGTTGCTCGACGGTGCCGCCGGCGATCCCCAGACCGAGCTGGCCGTGATTGTTTTCACCCCAGCACCACAGCGAGCCGTCGAGGCGCACGCCGCACGTGTAACCTTCGCCAGCGGCGACCTGATCCCACGTGCCGGGATCGATGCTCGGCGGCGTGGGTAGCGCGGCGAGACCGAACAGCTGATCGCAGCCGGTCAACGCCAGCACGAGTGCCAGCCACCCTCTCATCACCGCCCATTATCGCACGGGTTAGCTGCCGGTTCGCGCAAGTTGCCGCGCGTCGTGAATCAGCGCGTCGAGCTGATTGACACGATCCGAGTCGTAAATTCCACGAATGTGCAGCTTCTGATCAACGAGCAAGAAGTATTCACGGTGCTGGATATTCGGCACACCGGTCGGGCGATCCTGCTCGCGCATCATCGATGTCATGAGCGGGCCCTCGATGACCGCGTGCACTTTGTCGAATGGCCCCGTGACGAACCGCCAACGATCCGGCTGCGCGTGATAGCGCTTCGCATATTCAGCGAGGCGCTCCGGCGTGTCGTAGGTTGGATCGAGGGAGAACGACGTGAGCTTGATTTTGTCGCCGACGTCGAACGTCTTTTCTTGGATGCGCTCCATCTTCATCGAGATGATGGGGCAGGCGAGGTCGCAGCGAGTAAAGATGAAGCCGACGATCGTGACGTGACCGCGAAACGCGTCTTCTGTGAATACCTGGTTACGCTCGTCGACGAGCGAAAAGGCTGTCACCGTGCCTTGATCGGGCAGCGGCTTGTCTTTGGGGCGAAAGATGAACGACGGCACGACGATCACGGCCGTCGCGATCACGACGAGCGCGAGCAGCCCGAGCAGCAGCTTGCGACCAGGGATCGAGTGTGCAGTCTCTGCCACGAGCCGACCCTGGCAGATCCGGCTCGGAATTGCACGCAGGCAGGGATGCGGCAAACTGTCTCTTAGGTGGCGTGGCACTTGCCTACGTTATGAATCGATGTGGCTCGCGCATGCGCTCACGATTTCGCGCATTCCGCTCGCCGCCGTGTTCTGGCTGACTTACGGCGATCGGGCGTGGTCGCTCGCGCTCGTCGTGTTAGCCGCGCTCACCGACGCCGCCGATGGCAACGTGGCCCGCTGGTGGCGGCGGCGCACCGGCGACACGCGGCCATCGGCCGGTGAGTGGCTCGATCCGCTGTGCGACAAGGCGTTCGTGATCCTCGTGATCGGCGCGATCCAGGTCCACGACCCGGCGCCGTGGCCGATCATCGCGCTGATCGTCGCGCGCGAGCTCGTGTTGATTCCCGTCATCACTGTCTTCCGCCTGCTCGTTCACGGCCGCGGGGGGCACGCATTCAAAGCGCACGCGATCGGCAAGGCCGCAACCATTGCCGAGTTCCTCGCCGTCGTCGCCCTGATCATGCGTTCGCCGGCTGTAGTACCGATCGCGATCGCCGCCGCCGTGCTCGGCGTTGGCGCGGTGATCGTGTACATCGCACGGGCAAGTCATGAAGCTGCTGCGCACCACGGATAAAGGGGACTTTGAAGTTCTGCACGGCACGCCGACGTCGCAGGCTGCGATGATGACGCTCGCGCCGGGCGAAACGAGCAACGAGTCGAGCGACAACGAACATGCGTGGGCCGAGCAGTGGCTCTATGTCGTCTCGGGGCAGGGCGTCGCGCGGTCGGGCAAGCGCGTCGTCAAGCTCTCCGTCGGCTCGCTGCTGCTCATCGAAAAGGCGGAGCCGCACATCATCGAGAACACCGGCAAGGTGCCGCTCGTGACGCTCAATATTTACGCGCCACCGGCGTACGACAAAGACGGCGAGCCGCTGTATTAACGGCACTTACACGATTTCGTGGAACCGCGCGGCCCACCTGCGTGTGCAACGGTAACGATGGAACGAGCTACGGCACTTCGATCGAGATCGGCCGCCCGCGCCGAGCTCGACGACCTCACGCTGCGTCGAGCGCAGCAGGGCGAGCGCGCCGCACTCGATGCGCTCGTCGCGCGGTATCACCCGGTCGTTCACGCACTCGTCTGGCGAATGGCGTGCGCGCGCGGCGAGAGCCATGTCGCGGACCTCGTGCAGGATGCGCTGATTCGCGTGCTTCAGAACGTGGCGCGTTTCGATCCGGCAGGCCGCGCACGACTGTCGACATGGATTCTCACGATCACGACGCGCGTCGTGCTCAACGATCGGCGGCGCGACACCTCGCGCGACAGCAAGGTCGAACCGACGAGCTACATCGATCCCCAGACGGCGGCGGCCGAGCGCGAGCTCGGCGCGGCGATCGCCCGCGCCGTTATCGAGCTTCCGGAAGCGCAACGCATCGCGTTCGTGCTTCGCGAGTACCATGACCTCGATTACGGCGAGATCGCGAAGGTGCTCGACGTCGACGTCGGCACCGTCAAATCCCGTCTGTCACGCGCACGCGCCGCCGTTCGCGACACGCTGTTGCGCGCACACCCCGATCTGTTCCGAGGTGCCCGATGAATGACGATGATGACCTGCTCGACGACATCGATCTGCACGCGTGGCGCGTGCCGCCACCGGCCGCGATCGATCGACCGCTGCTCGTGATGCGCGCGCTGTCGCCGGCGGCCGCTGCGGCGAAGCGCCCGCGCCTGGGCTGGCTGCTCGCTGGCATCGTCCTCGTCAACGCGGCGATCGTCGCGCTGCTCGTGATCCTCCTCGCGCGGCCTACGGCGACGACGACGCGGATCATCGAGCGGCCCGCCGGCGGCGCGGTCGATGCGAAAGTGCATGATGTCCTGGCGCGGCTCGAGCAAGAACAGCGCAGGCTGGAGGGCAAGCTCTCCGAGATCCAAGAGCTGCGCGATCTCGTGCTCGAGCTCTCCGAGCGAGTTCGCAAGTGCGAACAGCGAGACGCGAAGCGCGAGCCGAAGGTTCCGCGTCAGCGCATCGACAACGACGCGACGTGCGACGAGGTCTCCTGCGTGCTGCAGAACTACAACGCTTCGTGCTGCGCGAAGTACCGCCGCGACGCGCCGCCCGTGGCAAGCCCGTCACTTCCGGAATCGCTCGACTGGAATCGAGGCTCGATCATGAACGGCATCGCCTCGGTAAAGGCGAAGGTGATGTCGTGCGGCGTCTCCTCGTCGGTGCACGGAACCGTCAAGGTGCGCGTCGTGGTGAGGCCCGATGGCCTCGTCCGCGACGTGACCGTCGAAGCCACGCCGGACCCCGCACTCGGCAAATGCGTGGAGGCCGCCGTCGTGCGCGCCGTGTTTCCGCAGACGCAGCTCGGCGGCTCGTTCACGTATCCGGTCGTGTTCTAAGCCGCGCGCACGCCGCTCGGCTGCTTCGTGCCGACGCGCGTAAAGACGAGCTGCAACAGCTGCGTCTCGCGCGAGCGGAAACCGCCGGCGCAACCGAGCAGGTAGTACTTCCACATTCGATAGAACGTCTTGCCGTAGCGCTTCTCGAGGCGCGGCCACGCTTCATCGAAGTTGCGCCACCACGCCATCAGCGTCGGATCGTAGTGCTCGCCGATGTTGTGGACGTCCTCGACGACAAACTGCGGCTCCATCGCCGCGAGCAGCGCGCTCGGATGCGGCAGCACCGCGTTCGGGAAGATGTACTTGTCGAACCACGGCTCGATATGCGACGTGATTCGGTTGCCGCAGATCGTGTGGACGAAGCCGACGCCGCCGCGCGCGAGCGTGCGATCGACGAGCTTCATATAGTCGCGATAGTTCTTCGGCCCGACGTGCTCCATGATGCCGATCGACACGACGGCATCGAACGTGCCGCTCGCCTGCCGATAGTCCTCGTGGCGAATCTCGATCGGCAGGTGCGAGTATTTTTCCTTCGCCCAACGCACCTGCTCGGCGGAGACCGTGTAGCCGACGACGTTCGCGCCGTAGCGCTCCGCGGCGTACGCCGCAAAGCCGCCCCAGCCGCAGCCCAGGTCGAGCACGCGCATGCCGGGCTTAAGGCCGATCTTCTTGCACACGAGATCGAGCTTTGCGTCCTGTGCGTCGTCGAGCGTCTTCGCATCCTTCCAGTACGCGCACGTGTAGAGCAATCGCTTGCCGAGCATCGGCTCGTAGAGATCGTTGCCGATGTCGTAGTGGTACGACGCGTTCGCGCGCGCGCGCGTCAGGCTTTGCCGATTGAACAGACGCGCGCGGACGATCTGCGCGAGCAGCACCCAGCTGTCTTTGATCTTCTCGCGAATGTTCTCGCGGCACACGCGATCCATGAACTGGTCGAGCGCCGGCGTGTCCCACCAGCCCTCCATATAGGTCTCGCCGACAGCGAGCGTGCCGTCGCGCAGCACGCGCGTGTAGAAGCGATCGTCGTGGATCGTGATGTCCCACGGGCGATTGCCGCCGACGATGACGCCGGCTTGCGCGAGCACGTCGCGCACGAGCTCCGCGGCGCGGTCCGAGTCGAATGACGAGAGCAGCTTGGTGGTGGCAATACTAGCTTGCATGCGGTTGTTCCTTGACGACTCGATCGAGAACCATGTCGAGCAGACGAGGCATCGGCAGGCGGGCGCCGGAGAACATCCAGGCAAACCCGCGCGCGATCGCGCGATCGGTGAGCTTACTCGTACCGTTACGCTTGGCCTTTCCATTCGGCATGAAGCGACGTGCCGCTTCGAGTAAGCGGAACGTGCGGCGATACTCCTGAATCAGCGGCTCCTCTCGCAGCCACTTCACGTAATTTGCGCCGGCGATCAGCGACTCGGCGAGCACGCGGCCGCTTGTCACGGCGGGCACGATGCCTTCGGCCGTCATCGGGTGCGCGAGGCCGAGCGAATCGCCGATCAGAAACGCGTTGTCTTGCGCCGCGCGCTCGAGGTGAATCGGATCGAAGAGGTAATACGAGTGCCCCTTCATGTGAGCGAGCTGGGCTTCGGCTTCGCCGGGCACGGTGTCGCGAATCCGCTCGCGCGTTGTCTGCCATGCATCGCGCACGACGGTCGCATCGAGCGTGCCGCAGCCGACGTTGATCCAATCGTGCTTCGGCACGTTCCAGCCGTAGCCGTGCAGCTCGTCGAACAGCACGAGCTCGGGCTCACCGTCTTTGCCAAGGCGCGTGCGCGCGATCGCTTCGGGCTCGGTCTGTAGCTCGAGCTCTTGCACGCCGACGGCACGCCGCGGCCGTACCGGTTGCAGCATGCGCGCGACGGGGCAGTGCGTGCCGCCCGCGCCGACGAGGTTGCGACCGCGCAGCTCGCCGATGCGCCACGTGCCATCGCTCTCGCGCACGATCTCTTTGACGTTCGTGCCGAGGAAGAGGTCAGCGCCGCTCTCGTGGAGCAGCCAATCGTCGAGCTCGAAGCGGCGGATGAACCAGCCGTGACCGCTGAGCGCATAGTGCTTGCCGTGAAAGTGGACGTGGCACGTGCGCCATTCCCACAGCCCGCGCGGGTATTCACTCGGGCTGCGCTCGATGACATCCCAAAACGGTGGAGACAGCCAGCCGGCGCATAGCTTCACACGCGGAAACTCGGCGCGATCGATGATCGCGACGCGTGCGCCCGCACGCGTGAGCGTGCGTGCACACGTGCTGCCGGCCGGGCCTCCACCAACGATCAAAGCGTCGTACACGGAAGTGGTCGTACCATGACTCGGCCGTGACAAGGTCACGAGACGGTCACGTGTGCCCGGTTCACCCCACGAACTAGACGTCAGACCAGTCGTTATCCTTGTCGATCGGGCTCGACGAGATCGAGTTGAGCCAGCGCCAGGCCGCGCGTCGCCGCTCGATCTCGCGCAACTCGATCGCGAGGAGCTCCGATAGATGCGCGAGCTCCGGCTCGCGATCGATCACAACGCCTTCGTGCATCGTGCGCTCGAGCAACTCCGCGAGCGCAGCAGGGTCCCTGTCGTGAACCTGGACGGCGATCGACATGCGCGCGGGATAACACGATTTGTAAATCGTGTGGGGTCAAACTGTTCGTTGACGCGATGCGAGGAAATGCTTGCGCAACTCCGGATCGCGGAGCTTGTGCGCCTTCGTGTCGACCTCGCGGGCGGCTCGCGCTTCGGCGGCGCGCGCAGCCTCGTTTTTGCCGGCCGCGGCGAGCACGTCGGCGCGCCAGCGGAAGATGTGCTCGACGCCATCGGTTCGCGTGCTCTCGAGCAGCTTGATCGCCTCGTCGCTCGCGGCCACCGCTTCGTCGTGGCGGCCCATGCGCGAGAGCGCGAGCGCTTGAAACGTGAGGCCGTAGATAATGCCGACCATCATCGGCATCTTGCGCGCCCATTCGGTCGATGACTTCGCCATCTCGAGCGCGGCCTCCGGCGGGTCGCCGACCGCGATGTGCGCGAGCGCGATGTACTGCAGTGCGCGGACCTCTTGGTAGCGCTCGCGATTCTCGGTCGCGAGGTTGAGGCCCCGCTCGAACAGCTCGAGCGCGCCGCGCGTGTCGCCGCGCTGCATCTTCGTCTGCCCCCACGAGACGGCGGCGTCCGCGGCGGCCGAGAGGTCGCCCGTTTGCTCGGCCACTTTGAGCGCACGCGATAGATAGCTCTCGGCGCGCTCGGTATCGCCGAGGTCGGAGTAGCACTGCCCGATGTTGCCGAGCTTGAGCGCGAGGCCGCTGCGCTCGCCGAGCGCCTGGTCGATCTTGAGCGCGCTCTTGTAATGCGCGAGCGCCTCTTCATATTCGCCGAGCGCGGCGAACACGATGCCCATGTTGTTGAGCGCGCGCGCTTCGTGACGCGCCATGCCGACAGCGCGGTAGATCACGAGCGCCTCGGCGTAGCTCTCGATCGCTTGCTCGAGCTTGCCGATGTTCCACAGCGTGGTGCCGCGCTGGTTCAGGATCGTCGCGCGCGCGACGAGCACCGGCGTTGGCGGCCGACCGCTTTCGGTACCCGGATGCGCCGTGTCGACGAGCTCGAGCGCTTGCTCGACGAGCCGCAGCGATTCCTCGGCATTGCCGACGAGGCGTGCGATCGCGGCGCGCAGGCGCAGTGCCTCGGCCTCGCCGAGCAGATCCTTCGCCTCCTTCGCGTACTGCAGCGCGGGCGCGACGGCGCGCAGCGCGGCGGGCGCCTTGCCAACGTCGATGTAGAACTGCGCGAGCGCGCAATGCGCCGCGGCGAGCTTGCCCGGTTCGCCGAGCGCGTCGGCTTCTTTGCGCATCGCGTGGAGCTCGCGCAGCTGCTGCGAGCGCTTTGCGAGCCGGCGCAAGATCTCCTCGCGCAACCGATGCGCCATGAAGCGGCGCTCGTGGTCGGCGGTGGGCAACAGCTTGAGCGCGCGCGAGAGCTGACGGAACGCATCGGCGTTGCCACCGAGCTCGACGGCGTGCGTCGCGGCGCGCAGGTAGCGCTCGGCGGCTTGCGTTTCATCGCCGGCGAGCTCGAGGTGGCGCGCGATCAGCGCGTCGTCTTGGCCGATGCGATAGTTCGCGGCGCTCGCGATGCGCGATGCGACGGCGCGGTGCATTTGCACGCGTGCCTCGGGCGCGATGAGCCCGTACGCGACGGTCATCGTCATGTCGTTCTTGAAGCGGTACTCGCCCTCGAGCGGCGAGAGCAGGCCGCGGCGCACGAGGTCATCGAGCTCGAGGCGCACGGGGCGATTGAGCAGCGCCGACAGCGACGCGGCGGAGATGTGACGGCCGAGCACGGCCGCGTGAATCAGCGACTCGCGCTCGTTCGCCGGCAGGCTCTCGATGCGGCCGACGATCAGATCCTCGATGCTCGATGGCACGTGGATCGGGGCGTCTCGCTTGACCCACCGAAGCAAGCCCGGGTACTCGCCGGTCTCGCTGTCGGCGACGAGGATGCCGCGCTCGATCAGCGTGTCGAGCAGCTCCTGGATGAAAAACGCGTTGCCGCCGGCGCGCGCTGCGATTTGCTCGACGAGCGCGTCGATGTCGTGCCCCGGCACGAAGCGTTCGGAGAGCAGCTGGCGGCGCGCGGCATCGGGCAACTCTTCGAGGTGAACGACCTCGGTGCCGAGCTCCTTCGCGAGCTTCAAGATCCGCGGCTCGGGACGCGATGTCATGAGGCCGAAGATCGGGCGGGGCGTATCGACCTTGAGCAGCGCCGCGAACAGCTCCTGGCTGTCTTGATCGGCCCAGTGCACGTCTTCACCGACGACGATGATCGGCTTGTCGCCTTCGAGGCGTTGCTCGATGCGCGTGAAGATCTTCGTCAGCGTCTGGCGACGCGTTTCGGCATCGACCTCCGCGCCAGGCGCTTCGCTGCGTGCGCCGAGCAGCATCCCGAAGATCTGCAGCGCGGTGCGCGCCTCGCGCGAGCTCTCGTCGCCGGAGTAGATCAGCGGCAGCGCGCGCAGCAGGCGGCGCTCGACCTCGTGCGGCTCGGCATCTTCGGCGAGGCCGAGCACATCGCGAGCGAGATCCGCGATCACACCGTACGGCGTCATGAACGTGCCGACGCGTGCGCTCGTGCGAATCACGATCGCTTCGCCGGGTGCGATGCCTTCGAGGAACGTGCGCACGAGCGTGCGCTTGCCGACGCCGGCATCGCCGATGATCACGATCTGCCGCTTGCGCCGCGTGACGAGCACGTCGCGCCACGCATCGCGCAGCGCCTTGAGCTCGAGGTCGCGACCGTGCAGGCGCGCACCGGGGCCGGGCCCGCGCCGCTCGCGCAACCGCGACTGGCGATCTTTGGGGCCGCGCAGGCGGTACACGCGCGCGCGCTTGACGCCCGGATCGGTATCCTCGTCGACATTCGACTTGCTCGATGCGGTGCCGCCCGGCGATTCATCCGGCAGATCGATCGCGGGCAGCGCCTCGAAGTTCCAGTCGGCGCGTGCCGCGCGAAACACGCGACCGCCGACGAGGATCTCCGCGCCCCGCGCTTGTCGCGCGAGCTTGTGCGCGAACGCCGCCGTTGATTCTTCGATGTCGAACTGCAGCTCGGCGCGACGTTCCGGTTTGTCGGTGCGGCGAACGAGCGCGACGCCGCGCTGCACGGCGAGCGCGAGGCGCAGCTCGGGCTCGACATCGGAGCCGATGCCATCGAGCGCGTCGACGAGCGCGAGTGCGAGCTTGATCGCGCGGCCCGCATCGTCTTCGCTCGCGATCGGCAACCCGACGACGACGCGCAGCATCGCCTCGGCGCCCGAGCCCGTCGCCGGGGCGAGCTCGATGATCGGCACATCTTTGCCATCCGTCGGCAGCTTGGGGATGTCGAGCAGCGCGTCGTACTTGAACGCGACGTCGCGCGCGACTTTGTAGAACTCGTTGACGAGCCGCGCTGCACCCGCGGAGCCGAGCCTGCGCTCGAGCGCCGTCATGCCGCGCAAGATGCCCTCGAGCACGTAGACGTATCGCTTCTCGCGACGCTCGCGCTGTTGCGTCGGCGTCGACGCGACAGGCGGCACCTCCATCGGCAGCGACTTCGCCTCCGGCAGCTGCTCGGGCTGTGACGCGTCGTCCGCGACCTGCGATGGCGAGCGGGCGACATCGCCTTCCGCCGGCGGCCGCGGCGCGACGACGCGCTGCTCCGGCGGAAACAGCAATGCGAGCTGCGTCGCGAGCGCGCTCGAATCGATCAACGTGCCGTGCTTCGAGGCCCACTCGAGCTGGAAGCGACCGAGCTCGTGCTGCAGATCGCGCGCAGTCTGATAGCGATCGGCGCGATGGAACGAGAGCGCGCGCAAGATGATGCGCTCGAGCGATTCCGATAGCTCCGGCGCGAAATCGCGCGGCCTCGGAATCGCGCCCGACTTCACCATCTCGAGCGCTTCTTTGCCCTTGCCGTGAAACAGCGGACGCGCGCACACGAGCTCGAACAGCACGATGCCGGCCGCGAACACATCCGAGCGGCAGTCGACCGGCTCGCCGCGCGCTTGCTCCGGCGACATGTACGCGAACTTGCCTTTGATGACGCCTTGCTCTTCGTGAACGTCGCGCGCGCGTGCGATGCCGAAGTCGACGATCTTCACGCCGCCGTCCCACGA
>Ga0070698_100001107_pt1 | contig 29722 bp, 26 predicted proteins | sample KBSK1502metaG_FD_65477 | JGI IMG/M metagenome (GOLD analysis project Ga0070698, IMG submission 65477) | Corn, switchgrass and miscanthus rhizosphere microbial communities from Kellogg Biological Station, Michigan, USA - KBS K1-50-2 metaG | ecosystem: Host-associated > Plants > Roots >...
CTGGCCGCTTCGTCAGCTGCAGCCGCTGGTGGAGCCGCAGCCTTCGCAGACGTAGCAGCTGCCGGCCGGGCGCATCTTCGTGCCGCAGGTGAGGCAGAGCGGGGCGTCGGCTGTGCGGCCCTGCTGCGCCTCGATCAGCTCGGCCGTGCTGTGCGGGGCGGCGGGGACGGCTGCCGGGCCAGCGGCGGGTGCCGGGGCGCTCGGGGCCGGCGACGGTGGCTGAGCAGGGTCGGGGTGGGAGACGCCACGGGCCCGTTCCGAATGAATGTCCTTTTCCACCGCGGCGGACTGAGCCAGCTCGACCGGGTCGACCTCCTCCCCCATCGCGGCCGGGTCCTGGCCCGCGAGCTGGGCGGCGCGCTCGGCGGCGGACAGGATCCCGAGGTCGGCGCGCTCCTCGTAGGGCAGGTGGTCCAGCGCGAGGCGGCGGAAGATGTAGTCCATCACCGAGGTCGCGATGCGGATGTCCGGGTCGTCGGTCATGCCCGCCGGCTCGAACCGCATGTTGGTGAACTTCGAGACGAAGGACTCGAGCGGGATGCCGTACTGCAGCCCGACCGAGATCGCCATCGAGAACGCGTCCATCACGCCGGCCAGGGTGGAGCCCTGCTTGCCCAGCTTGAGGAAGACCTCGCCCACGCCGTCGTCGGGGTAGGTGGAGGCGGTCATGTAGCCTTCCGCGCCGGCCACGTCGAACCTGGTCACGGTCGCGGAGCGAGTCTTGGGCAGGCGCCTGCGAATTGGGCGGTGCTCGTGGGGCTCCTGCGCCGGAGCGGGTGCGGGCGACTGGGCGGGCGCCTGCGCGGTCTCCTCCTTCTTCTTGGCGATGGACAGCGGCTGGCCGACCTTGCAGTTGTCCCGGTAGATCGCGAGCGCCTTCAGGCCGAGCTTCCAGCCTTCGAAGTAGATCTCCTCGACCTCCTCGACGGTGGCCGACTCGGGCATGTTGACCGTCTTGGAGATCGAGCCGGACAGCATCGGCTGCACGGCGGCCATCATCCGGACGTGGCCCATCGGGCTGATCGAGCGCTCGCCCATCGCGCAGTCGAACACCTCGTAGTGCTCGGGCCGCAGGCCCGGGGCGTTCACCACGTGGCCGTGCTCGGCGATGTACTCGGTGATGGCTTCGATCTGTTCGGGCTGGTAGCCGAGGTTCTTCAGGGCGCGGGGGACGGTCTGGTTGACGATCTGCATGGACCCGCCGCCGACCAGCTTCTTGAACTTGACAAGCGCGAGGTCGGGCTCGATGCCGGTGGTGTCACAGTCCATCATGAGACCGATGGTGCCGGTGGGCGCGAGGAGGCTGGCCTGGGCGTTCCGGTAGCCGTTGGCCTCGCCGAGCGCGAGGCACTCCTGCCAGGCCGCGGTCGCCAGCTCGAGGATCTCGCGGTCGAGCCTGCCGACCGAGCGGATCTTGCCGCTGGCGTCGGCGTGCATGCGCATGACGCGCTTGTGCGGCGTGGCGTTCCGCTCGTACCCGTCGTAGGGCCCGACGACCTTCGCGAGCTCCGCGGAGCGCTTGTAGGCGGCGCCGGTCATCAGGCTGGTGATCGCGGCGGCGATCGCGCGGCCGTCCGCGGAGTCGTAGGCGTGCCCGGTGGCCATCAGCAGCGCGCCGAGGTTGGCGTAGCCGATGCCGAGCTGGCGGTAGGCGCGGGTGGTCTCGGCGATCTTCTCGGTCGGGAAGTCCGCGAAGCAGATGGAGATGTCCATCGCCGTGATGATGAGCTCGGACATCTTCTCGAAGCGCTCCGCGTCGAACGTGTCGTCAGCGCGGAGGAACTTCAGCAGGTTGATGCTGGCCAGGTTGCAGGACGAGTTGTCCAGGTGGACGTACTCGCTGCACGGGTTGCTCGCGGTGATCCGGCCGGACTCGGGGCAGGTGTGCCAGTCGTTGATCATGCCGTCGTACTGGATGCCGGGGTCTGCGCACTCCCAGGCGGCCTGGGCCATCTTGCGGAACAGGTCCTTGGCGTCGATGGTCTCGACGATCTCCCCGGTCCGCCTGGCCAGCAGGTCGAACGGCATGTCGTCCTCGACCGCCTGCATGAACTCGTCGGAGACGCGGACCGAGTTGTTGGCGTTCTGGTACTGGACGCTGACGATGTCCTGGCCGCCGAGGTCCATGTCGAAGCCCGCGTCCCGCAGCACGCGGATCTTGTCTTCCTCGCGGGCCTTGGTCACGATGAATTCGGCGACGTCGGGGTGGTCGACGTCCAGCACGACCATCTTCGCCGCGCGCCGGGTCGCGCCGCCGGACTTGATCGTGCCGGCGCTGGCGTCGGCGCCGCGCATAAAGCTGACCGGGCCGCTCGCGGTGCCGCCGGAGCTGAGCAGCTCCTTGCTCGACCTGATGCGGGACAAGTTGACGCCAGCGCCTGAGCCGCCCTTGAAGATCAGGCCCTCTTCCCGGTACCACTCGAGAATCGAGTCCATCGTGTCATCGACGGCGAGGATGAAGCACGCGCTGACCTGCGCCTTCGAGGCGGTGCCTACGTTGAACCAGACGGGTGAGTTAAAGGCAAAGATCTGGTGGATCAGCGCGTACTTGAGCTCGTGGTCGAAGATCTCCGCGTCCTCGTCGGAGGCGAAGTAGCCCTGCTGCCTGCCGGTGGCCGTGTAGACGTCGGTCACTCGGTCGACGAGCTGCTTCAGCGACCACTCGCGCTGCGGCGTGCCCACCGCGCCGCGGAAGTACTTGGTGGTCACGATGTTGGCGGCGTTGACCGACCAGGAGTCGGGGAACTCGACCCCGTGCTGCTCGAAGTTGACCGAGCCGTCCCGCCAGTTGGTCATCACGACATCGCGGCGCTCCCACGTGACCTGGTCGTACGGGTGCACGCCCGGCGTGGTGTGGATGCGGCGGACCTTCAGGCCGCCCTGGCCCTTGCGCCTGCCCTTGCGCGCAGCCGAACCGCTCACCGTTTCCGTCATGACTGACTTGCCCCCTTCTCAGCGTCCTTCGTTACGTCGTCTTGATAGCGACCGCGCAGCGCGGTGATTTCCTTCTCGAAGTCGTCGAGCGACTCGAATCCCCGGTAGACCGAGGCAAACCTGAGGTAGGCGACCTCGTCGAGGTCGCGAAGCGGCCCGAGGATCGCCAGCCCCACCTCGTGGGACGGCACCTCCGCCAGGCCGCGCGCCCTGATCGTCTCCTCGACCCGCTGGGCGAGCATCGCGAGCTGGTCCTCGTCGACCGGCCTGCCCTGGCAGGCGCGCTGCACGCCCCGGACGATCTTGTCCCTGGTGAACGGCTCGGTCACGCCGCTGCGCTTGGCCACCATCAAGATGACCGACTCCTGCGTGGTGAACCGCCGCCCGCACTCCGGGCACGACCTGCGGCGGCGGATCGCGGTGCCGTCTTCAGCGGCCCGGCTGTCGATAACCCGGCTGTCTGGGTGGCGGCAGAACGGACAGTACACGCGATCACCTCCCGATGCGGGCGCTTATCCCCATGATATCCACAACTTGTGGATGAACCACATCCGTGTAACTACTAGATGTTGTGGTCAAAGGTAAACCCGACCGCAGCCGCTAGGCAAGCGGTGACGACCGTCGAAGCAGAAAAACTTCGGGGTTAGTCGCGGGGCATCCAGAGGACCTGGCCGGGCTGCACCTGGTCGGTGCTCATCGAGTTCAGCTGCAGGATCTCCTGGATGACCTGCCGGGTGTCCGCGTTCGGGTCGTACGCCTCGGCCAGCGTCCACAGGCTCTGCCCCGGCCGGACCTCGACCTTGGTGATCGCCGTCCCCGCCGTCCCTGGCCGGGCCTGGGCCCCGGAATGCCCGAGCGCCTGGGCCGCGCCCGCGAGGGCCACGGATCCGGCGGCGACCAGGAGGACGGCCATCCCGGTGACGACGAGCCGGCCGCGCCGGGTGAGCCTTACCGGGGTAACCGCCGGACCCTGGGCGGCGCTCCGCGCGGCGGCGGTCGCGGCCGGGCGTGTCGCAGCCCGATCCGGGGTGGCGGCCGGCTCAGGCGCCAGCAAGGCGGCGGGGCTTGTTCGAACAGGCTCGCCTGGCGCCGGCCGGACCACGCGACCGTCGGTGGCCACGAGCCGCAGCGGCGGGCGCGGTGCCTGCCGCGCCGCGCCTCGCGCGGAACCGCGGCGTCGCCCGGCTGGCCTCAGAAGGAGCGCGCCACCTGCAGGCGAGTCCTCTATGCTGTCTGACCGCTGCGCTACCGTCGCCTTCACGCCCGCCTCCCTGACCAAACGTTCGTTCGATGGTACACTCGTTCGATCGCATAGTAGTTCGATCGAACGTCAGATGCCATCTTTGTACCGCATGGGTCTGACATTTCGGAGACACGTCGAACAGATGTTTGGCGAAACACCTAACGTGGGTTTAGGCTGGCTCGTATCCATAAGCGACAACCATGTTCCGGAGGCGCTATCAATGGAAAACACTGAAGAACGCGGTACATCCGACCTGCCGGAAGTGCCGGTACGCCCGAAAGGCAGACCAGGCCGCAAGCCAAAAGGCAGCGCGCCGGTCGTGATACCGGAAACGCCCGACAAGCCGGACCCTGACCACGTGCTCACCTGGCGTCAGCGCAAGGTCCTCCAGGTCATCAGGGATTCCGTACAGAAGCGCGGCTACCCGCCGTCGATGCGCGAGATCGGCGAGGCGGTCGGGCTGACCAGCACCTCGAGCGTTTCCTACCAGCTGTCCACGTTGCAGAAGAAGGGCTACCTGCACCGCGACGTCGGCCGGCCGCGGACGGTCGAGGTCCGGCTGCCCGGGCACCCGGCGGTCCGCCCCGAGCAGAACAGCAAGGAAGCCGACGCCGAGCTGGTTCCTGCCGCCGACGGGCTGGACATCGCCTCCCAGGAGGCCACCTACGTGCCGCTGGTCGGCCGGATCGCGGCAGGCACCCCGATCCTCGCCGAGGAGCAGGTCGAAGACATCCTGCCGCTGCCCAGGCAACTCGTCGGCGAGGGCACCCTGTTCATGCTGAACGTCGCTGGTGACTCGATGATCAACGCGGCGATCGCCGACGGCGACTGGGTGGTCGTCCGGCAGCAGGAAAACGCGGAGAACGGCGAGATCGTGGCCGCGATGGTGGACGGCGACGCCACGGTGAAGACGCTCAAGCGGAGCGACGGGCACGTCTGGCTGATGCCGCACAACCCCGCCTACACGCCGATCCTCGGCGACGACGCCAAGATCCTCGGCAAAGTGGTGGCGGTGCTCCGCCGGGTATGAGCCGCGAGTCCGAGCGGACGAGCAGATCACCAGCCGCCACGTGTCACCGGGCGACGATGTTGACCAGTTTCGGGGGCCGCACGATCACCCGCTGGACCTCCAGTCCGGCCAGCGAGCGCGCCACGCCCTGCGTGGCCAGCGCCAGGTCGCGCAGCTCATCCTCCGTGATCTCCGGAGAGACTTCCAGCCGGTCGCGGACCTTGCCGTTCACCTGCACCACGCAGGTGACAGTCTCCTGAACCAGGAGAGCCGGGTCCGCGGCCGGCCAGGCGGTCCTGCCCACTGACGGGATCGCCGCCGGGCCGGCGCCAGCGCCAGGGGCGCCCAGCGCCTCCCAGCACTCTTCGGCCGTGTACGGGGCGAACAGCGACAGCATCACTGCCAGCGCCTCGGCGGCTTCCCGCACCGCGGGGTCGGCCGCGCCCGGGCCTGAGTCGATCGCCTTCCTGGTGGCGCTGACCAGTTCCATCAGCCGCGCGACCGCGACGTTCAGGTGATAGCCCTCCACCTGGCGGGTGACCTCGTCGATGACCCGGTGCGTGACCCGGCGCAGCTCGTAGTCGCCGTCCTCGGCCGGAGCGCCCGCGCCGGAGCCCGCCGCGGTCACGTCAGACGCGATCCGGTGCACCCGGCCCAGGAACTTCACCATGGCGTCCGGGTTGACGTCGGCCCAGTCGATGTCGTCCTGCGGCGGCGAGGCGAAGACCATCGTCAGCCGGATCGCGTCCACGCCGTACAGCGCGATCTGCTCGCCCAGGTCCACGCCGTTGCCCAGCGACTTGGACATCGCCTTGCCGCGGTTGATGACCTGCCCCTGGTTGATCAGCCGGGTGAACGGCTCGCCGAACGACAGCAGGCCCATGTCCTGCAGCACCTTGGTGAAGAACCGCGCGTACAGCAGGTGCAGGATGGCGTGCTCGACGCCGCCCACGTACAGGTCGACCGGTGCCCACCGCTCGGTGTCGGCCGTCCGGAACGGTCCCTCGGCGTACCGCGGCGAGCAGTACCGGAACTGGTACCACGAGGAGTCCACGAAGGTGTCCATCGTGTCGGTGTCTCGCAGCGCCCGGCCACCGCACTTGGGACAGTCCACGTTCACCCAGTCCGCGGCGGCGGCCAGCGGCGACACGCCGTGCGGCTGCAGGTCGGCCCCGCGCAGGTCGGGCAGCACGACCGGCAGCTGGTCCTCGGGGACGGGGACCTCGCCGCACGACGGGCAGTGGATGATCGGGATCGGGGTGCCCCAGAACCGCTGCCGCGATACCAGCCAGTCGCGCAGCCGGTAGTTCACCGCCGCCTCGCCCAGGTTCTTGCCCGCCAGGATCTCGATGATCCTGGCGATCGCGTCGGCCTTGGACAGCCCGTCCAGCGGCCCGGAGTTCACCAGCACGCCGTCGCCGGGTGTCGCCATCCCCGTCACCGCGGGGTCCGGGTGATCCGTGGCGACGACCACCCGCACCGGCAGCCCGAACCTGCGGGCGAAGTCCAGGTCGCGCTGGTCGTGCGCGGGCACCGCCATGATCGCGCCGGTGCCGTAGTCCGGCAGCACGTAGTCCGCCGCCCACACCGGGATCCGCTCGCCGTTGACCGGGTTGACCGCGTGCACGCCCAGGAACACGCCGGTCTTCTCGCGGTCGGTTGACTGGCGCTCGATGTCGGTCAGCTTCCGGACCTGCTCCACGTACGCCTCGAAGTCGGGCCGCTGCTCGGCCGAGCACAGTTCGGACGCCAGCGCGGAGTCGGCGGCCACCACGAAGAAGGTCGCCCCGTACAGCGTGTCGGGGCGGGTGGTGAACACGGTCACGGGCTCGTCGCGGCCCTCGATCGCGAAGTCAACGGCGGCGCCGGTCGAACGGCCGATCCAGTTCCGCTGCATGGTCAGCACCCGGTCCGGCCAGTAGCCTTCCAGGTCCGCGGCGTCGGCCAGCAGCCGGTCGGCGTACTCGGTGATCTTGAAGTACCACTGCGTCAGCACCCGGCGGACCACCTCGGTGCCGCACCGCTCGCAGCGCCCGGCGATCACCTGCTCATTGGCCAGCACGGTCTGGTCCCTGGGGCACCAGTTGACGTAGCCGCCCTTCCGGTACGCCAGCCCGCGCTCGAAGAACCGCAGGAACAGCCACTGGTTCCAGTGGTAGTACTCCGGGTCGCACGTCTGCAGCCGCCGCGACCAGTCGAACGACGTCGCGTACCGGCGGAACGACGCCGCCTGCGTCTCGATGTTCTTGTAGGTCCAGTCAACTGGGTGGGTGTTGTTCCTGATCGCCGCGTTCTCCGCGGGCAGCCCGAACGCGTCCCACCCGATCGGGTGCAGCACGTTCTTCCCGCGCAGGAACCAGTACCTGGCCATCGCGTCACCGACCGCGTACGCCTCGGCATGCCCCATGTGCAGGTCCCCCGACGGGTACGGGAACATGTCGACCATGTAGAACCGCTCGCGCGGGTCGGCGGGGTCGTCGCTGGCGCGGAACGGCTCGATCTCCGCCCAGCGCGCCTGCCACTTGTCCTGGATGTCGCGCGGGTCGTAGCGCTGTGCCTCGTCGGCGTTCTCGACCGCAGTCATCGTGTCCTCACCCTTGATCGGTCCGGCTGGGGAATGCTCCGCTCCCAGGAGTTCTGCCAACAAAAAAGCCCCCCGGAGCACGAGGAGCGGCCGCGCCAGCGACGGATTGAGCCGGCGCGGCTAGCTAAGGAGCAGCCAGACAGGACGCACACTGCAATGGTACCGCATCTGGCCTGTTCTCGCGGCGTAGCGGGTAACCACGCTATGTACACGATCCGATAACGCCCGCGTGGCAGTCCGGCAACATTGACCGGGCACCCTGGCAGCATGACCAAGACGACCGCACCAGAACCGAAGCGCATCGCCCTGGTTGCCCACGACCACCGGAAGGGCGACCTCCTCGAGTGGGCCGACTACAACCGCGACATCCTCGCCGGGCACCTGCTCTACGCGACCGGCACGACCGGCAGGCTCCTCGGCGACCTCCTTGACCTGCCCGTCACCTGCTTCCAGAGCGGCCCGCTCGGCGGTGACCAGCAGATCGGCGCGCTCATCGCGTCGGAGCGCCTGGACATGCTCGTGTTCTTCTGGGACCCGATGAGCCCGCAGCCGCACGACTCGGACGTGAAGGCCCTGGTCAGGATCGCGGTAGTGTGGAACATCCCGATCGCCTGCAATCGCACCAGCGCCGACTACCTGATCACCTCGCCGCTGCTGGGGACGCCGCGCGCCGCGCGTCCCCCGCTCACCAGCACGCTCGCGTAGCCGCCGGGGCTCAGGCGTTAGCCTTGGCGCGTGCCTCAGCCGGCTCCCAGTCCGGGCGCAGCGGCATGCCGGACACCCCGTGCGCCTGCAGCTTGACGCCGAGGATCTGGTGCAGCTGGACGACGTTGCGGTCGAAGCCGAGCCGGGAGCCCGCCATGTACAGCCGCCAGACCCGCGCGGTGCCCTGGCCGACTTCCTCGACGGCCTCGTCCCAGTGCGCGTCCAGGTTGTCGCACCAGCCGGTGAGCGTTTTGGCGTAGTGCTCCCGCAGGTTCTCCTCGTGCCTGATCTCGAAGCCGTGGTCGTTCATGACGCTCATGAGCCAGCCTGGGCCCTCAAGCTCGCCGTCGGGGAAGACGTAGCGGTTGATGAAGCCTTCCTTCCTGATGGAAGGGCCCGTGTTGTCGGGGCGGGTGATGCAGTGGTTGAGCATCCGGCCGCCGACCTTGAGCTTGCCGTTGAGGAAGCTGAAGTAGCCGGGGACATTCTGCTTGCCGATGTGCTCGGTGAGGCCGATCGAGCTGACCGCGTCGAAATCGGTCTCGGGCACGTCGCGGTAGTCGAGGTGGCGGACCTCGGCCAGGTCCTCGAGGCCGGCCTTCTTGATCGCCTGCTGGGCCCACAGCGCCTGCTGTTCCGACAGCGTAACGCCGAGCGCCCTGACGCCGTACTCGCGGGCGGCGTGCATCACCATGCCGCCCCAGCCGCAGCCGACGTCGAGCAGCCGCATGCCTGGCTTGAGCCCGATCTTGCGGGCGACCAGGTCGAACTTGTACTCCTGCGCCTCTTCCAGGGTTGCGTCCGCCGTGGGGTAGCAGGCGCAGGTGTAGGCCATCGACGGGCCGAGCACCCACTCGTAGAAGCGGTTGGACACGTCGTAGTGGTGCGAGATCGAGTTCGCGTCCCGGCCCTTGGAGTGCATCCGGCCGACCCGCAGGCTGCGGCCGTTCACGCGCACCTCCTGCTGGGGCGGGGGGATCCTGGGCAGCAGCAGCTTGGGACCGCCGAGAGCCCGCAGGAGCTTGAGGCGGTCCGCCCAGCTCATGTTCATGTCCTGAGCGCGCGACAGCCGGGACAGCACCGTGTACATGTCGCCTTCGACGTCCAGGTGGCCGGACACGTAGGCGCGAGCCAGGCCGAGCGCGCCCGGCGCCTGCGCCAGGTAGGAGACCGCGATCGGCGACCTGACGGTCATCTTGACCGGCGAGCCGGGGGTGCCGGCCGTGGACCCGTCGTACGCCTGGAATTCAACCGGAGCATCCGGGCCAGCTATCGCCTCGAATACCTCAGCCAGCGCCATGTGCCATTCCTTTCTTGTGACTTGCCGTCAGCGTCCGCGGACGCATTTGTCGTACAGGCCGAGCAGGCGGCCGCCGCCGTCGTATTCGGCCTTGAGCTTGTCGTAACCGGCGCCGTTATACCGGCGACGGAACTCTTCCTCCGAGTAAAACGCGGTGGAGTAGAGCGACTTGTGCCCGCCGAGCGCGCTGACCTCTTCTTCCACCATCCGGTTGTAGTAGCCGTCCTGCTGCCCCCGGGGCAGCGGGACCGTGCCCCAGAAGCCGAAGTTGACGTACACGTCGCCCGGCCGCAGCGGGTACAGGGTCCAGGCGCGGTCGCCGCGCAGCTTCAGCGGGCATAGCCAGACCGGCTTCATCTTGACGCTGCGCTCGAAGAACTCGAGGAACTCCTCGCCGCGGTCCACCGGGATCTCGACGTCCTGGATGACCATCTCGCGCTGCGGGCGGCCGCGGTTTTCGTTGAGTACCGCGGTCAGGCCGTATTTCCTGTCGAAGGCGACCAGCTTGCGGTAGACGTCCGAGCGGCGGTACCTGCTCGGCCAGAGTCGCCTGATGACCTTGTTCTGCAGGCCGAACGCGCGGGAGCACCAGAACCAGTCGGTGTCCCAGCGCCAGATGTAGTCCTTGACGGTGAGGAAGTCCTCGCGCGTCTGCCGTACCGACTGGTAGTAGATCTGCTGGCCGGTGTAGTCGCTGACCCAGGGCGCCTTGTCGCTGAACGCGCCCACGGTCAGGTACAGCTCGCCTGTGCTGAACGCGATGCCGTCGAGGAAGTCGGCGCGGTGGCCCTGATAGGTCTTCGCCGCCGTAATCTCGGCGATCGCCGCCATGCAGCTCTTCGGGTCGGTGAAAGCGAAGTGGCGCAGGTGGACGTACGGCTTGACGGGCTCGAGCTCGATAGTGAGCGCCAGCGAGTAGCCGAGGGTGCCGTAGGAGTTCGGGAAGCCGTAGAACAGGTCGCTGTGCTCGTTGTCCCTGGTGGCCACGACGACGCGGCCGTCTCCGGTGAGGATCTCCATCTCGATCACCGACTCATGCGGCAAGCCGTTGCGGAACGAGGTGGACTCGATGCCGAGGCCGGTGACCGCGCCGCCGAGAGTGATCGTCTTGAGCTGCGGCACGACCAGCGGCATCAGGTTGTGCGTGAGGGTGGCGTCGCAGAGGTCCTCGTAGGTGGTCATGCCGCCGACCACGGCCGTCCTGGCGGCCGGGTCCACGTGGATGACCCGGGTGAACGCGGCGGCGTCGAGCAGGTGGACGCTGGCCGCGCCTGCCGGGCCTGACTCGCGGTAGCGGAACAGGTTCGAGGTGGGCTTCGCGAGACGCACCAGCGCGCCCGGCGGCGCCGCGGCGTAGGCGTTGCGCAGCCGGGTCACCGCGGCCTGATGAGCCGCGAGCTTGGCTGGCGGGAGTCCTTCGATGCCGTTCACTGTGCGTCTCCTCGCTCTGTTCGGTCCACTGTGCGTCCTGTTGTTCTGACCAGAATGCGCACAGGAATACAAAGTGGCAAGCCGCATGCCGGCTGGACGAACGGCTCAGGCAGTGTACCTGGTCACCGTCGGGCGGCTGAGTCACGCCTCGTCGGCCTCGTCGCTGGCATCGTCGCTGGCCTCCAGGGCGTCGTAGCTGGCCGCCACGTCCTGCGGGGTCATCGGCAGCCGGGCCAGCGACGGCGGCGCGCCGGAGTCGATGACCTGCCTGAGCAGCACGGCCATCGAGTAGTTCGCGTCTTCCGCCAGGGCCCGGTCAAGCGCGACGTTCGCGAGCGCCCCGTTGCCCGACTGCCACGCCACGAACGCGAGAAGCGCAGCCGGGGCGCAGACGTACCCGGGCTGGGCCAGCCGGGTCAGGTCGGTCCACAGCCGCGTATGCGCCTCGCGGTGCTCTGGTCGCATCCTCGACCACGCGTCGTCGCGGACTCGGAGGTCCCGCAGCGCGACCGTGAGCCAGGCCGCTTCCCCCGGTTCGAGGCGCCCGCCGCCGCGGTAGCGGCGGATGCCCTCGGAGACCGCGGGAAGGCCGACGGTGGCGATAAGGCGGCGGACGGACGCCTTCCGGCCGGACCGCGCCGCCCGCGCGATGGCCCTGGCGACCTGTTCTTCGGCTTCCTTGGTCGCCTGGCGCATCTGCCCGGCGGCGGCTCCGGTGACCGGCGCGACCGTAGCCGCCAGCGCGTCCCGGCTGGCGAGCACCCCGCCGCTCTCGGCGGCCATGGCCCGGGCAGCCGGATGGTCCCTGACGTCGAACGGCTTGCCCTCTGGCGGGCAGCAGGCCGGGTCTTGGCACACGTAGGACCAGTAGCGCTGGTTGTCCGCCCGGAGCAGTTCGGTCACGGTAACGCCCGCCTCCGGCGCGCAGTCCCGCAGCGCCGCGGCGACCGGTGAGACGAGGTGCTCGGGACCGTACCCCACCGCGACCGCGGTCTGGATGCGCTGCGCGGCGAGCACGCTCATGGCGTGCCCGGCCACCGCGGGGGCCAGCCCGGGATCGGGCAGGTCATAGCGGAGCGTGAGCCTGACCTCCGCACCGGGCTGCTCGACGCCGATCACGACCATGCTGTTGCCTGGCTCGAACCCGAGCAGCACGGGCACCACCGCCAGCAGCGAGGCAGGCGACCCGATCCGGATCCGGCGCTTCGCGGCCGTCCCCGCGTCCGGCGCGACGCCAGTCGGTCGGCCGCCGGTCGCACGCGCGCGGCGCTCGCCCCGCCGCGGCGCGGACGGCTTGCGCCGGGGTTTTCCCTTCCGGCCCGATGTCTTCCGCGGCGGCGGCTTCTCAGCCGACGCCTTCCTCACCGAAGGCTTGGCCTGGGTGGTCGTTGCCTGTGCGGACGCAGCTGGTGTCGGCTCGGTTTGTAGCGAGTTGGCCGCGGCCGCGCGGACGGCGGGGGTCGCAGGTGTGGGCGCGGGTATCGCCGTGTCAGGTGTCCTGGTTGCTGGGGCCTGGGTCGTGGGCGTCCCTGGGACGGGCTGCGGGGACGGAGTACCCGCTGAGAGGTCTTGTGCCATAGAGCCAGCGTGCGTGCTGGCAATGCGGCGGGTGAATGGGATTTTTTCTGGGCTGTGGATAACTTCGGCGAAATCCACAACGCCATAAGTGTCCCTTGACGAAAACTGACGTGGGAGGTAAAGCAGGACGCCCGCCTCAGCAATTCCATGATCACTTGCCCGAGCGCCAGACACGGGGCCTCGTTTCACTCCGGTCTGTCGGCTCACAACTTCCCGGGCCACGGACTCCTGAGGCGTCGTCGGCTCCATGGCTCGGGTTGCTCAATTGGCGGTGTGGCCCACAGGTACGAATCTATTGGCGGTGTGGGCCACACCGCCAATAAGCGCCGGGCCCTGCTGTCCCGAATTCGAAGGCCCGCGCGTGGCGCGTCACGCGAGGGAATAATGGGGTTCGCGATGCGGATCGCCGGGCTGTTTTTCGTTAGTGCTGGGGATTTGGCCCCTAGGGGTCAAATCCCCAGCACTAGAGGGCTACGCCGAGGAGGGCGTCGGCTGTGTCGCGGATGAGACGGCCTTCGGCGGGGGGGACCGATCCGGGGGGCGCGGCCAGTACCGCGTCGGCCCATGCGTCGATCGCGGCTAGCGCGCCCGGGGCGTCCAGGTCTTCGGCTAGGCGTTCGCGCACCGTCCGCAGCACGTCCTCCGCCGCGGGGACCTCCGCCGCCGGGACTCCCGCCGCGGGGACGTTCGCGGCGAGGTCAGCCCCGGTCCGGGATACGGCCGTGCGCCAGCGGGTGAGGCGGGTCGTGGCCTCCGTCAGGACCTCGGGGGTCCATTCCCAGTCGGAGCGGTAGTGGTGGGCGAGGATGGCCAGGCGGATCGCCATCGGGTCCACCCCGGAGTCCCGCAGGGCGCTGACGAAGACCAGGTTGCCCAGCGACTTGGACATCTTCTGGCCCTGGTAGGCCACCATGCCGGAGTGCGCGTAGACCCGGGCGAAGACGCGGCCGTCGGCCGCGCAGGCGACGCGGGCGTGCGAGGCGCTCATCTCGTGGTGCGGGAACACCAGGTCGCTGCCGCCCGCCTGCACGTCGAAGGCCGCGCCGAGGAACTCCACGGCGATCGCGGCGCACTCCACGTGCCAGCCGGGCCGCCCCGGGCCGAAGCGGGACTCCCAGGCGGGTTCGCCCGGGCGTTCCCCGCGCCAGACGAGGACGTCCAGCGGGTCCTTCTTGCCCGGCCGGTCCGGGTCGCCGCCGCGCTCGGCGGACAGCGCCGTCATCTGCTCCAGCGACAGGCCAGGGGCGCTGTCCGGGCCGGACAGCGCACCGAACGCCGGGTCGGCGCAGCGGGCGAAGTACGTGTCGCCCTCGAGGTCGTACAGCGCGCCGCGGGCGGCGAGGCGCTCGGCGAACCTGTCGATGAGGGGCACCGCCTCCACCGCGCCGATCAGGTGCGCCGGCGGCACTATCCGCAGCGCCTCCATGTCCCGGCGGTACCGGTCGGTCTCGCGCAGCGCGAGTTCCCGCCAGTCGACGCCGTCGCGCTCGGCGCGCTCAAGGAGCGGGTCGTCGACGTCGGTGACGTTCTGCGTGTAGCTCACGTGGTGGCCGGCGTCGAGCCAGGCCCTGACCAGCAGGTCCCACGCGGTGAACGTCGCAGCGTGGCCCAGGTGCGTGGCGTCGTAGGGGGTGATCCCGCAGGCGTACAGCGACGCGTCCCGCCCGGTCGCCGCGACTGTCAGCTCGCCGGTCGCCGTGTCACGCAGCCGCGGCTCGGGCCCGCGGCCGGGGAGGTCGGGTACCTCGGGCCCACGCCATGCATCCATGAATGCCAGGTTATCGTGCCGCTGCCCGCCGCCCGCCGGCCGCGAAAGCGGCAGGTCCTACCGCTCGGGGAGCGGCGGGGGCAGGGTCAGGAGCAGGGACGGCTGGCGGCGCGCCGTGGTCGCCTGCTCGAAGGCGTAGGCGATCGCGAGCAGCCGCGGCTCGCTCCACCGCGGCCCGACGAGCGTCACGCCCACCGGCAGCCCCCGCACGTACCCGAACGGGACGCTGATCGCCGGCCAGCCCGACACCGCCGCCGGACGAGAGGCGCCGAAGACGCTGTGGTCGCCGAGGATGTAGTCGGTGAGCCACGCCGGGTTCGCGGTGAGCGAGATGATCGCGTCCAGCCTGTGCTCCGCGGTCGGCGTCTCCAGCGAGGCGACCGCCAGCCGGGACGCGACCCCGCGCAGTTCCAGGTAGTCCGGGTCGGCCAGGTTGCCGGTCGTCGCCTCGGCGGCGTGGAAGATCTCCTGGCCGAACCTGCAGAGCACCCACGCGGCGTTGCGCTCGTTGAACTCGATCAGCCCGGCCAGCGAACCCGGGATGTCCGCCCCGCCGTCCATGGTGGCCAGGTACTTGAGGTAGGCGTTGATGCCGTACTTGAACTCGTAGTACAGCGCGTCGAACTCCGGGACCGTGATCTTCTCCACGTCCGGCAGCTCCACCGGGTCGGTCACCCGCGCGCCGAGCGACCGCAGCGTCCGCACCGCGGCTTCGAGCAGCACCTTCGTGGCGGCGTCCGCCCGGGCGGAGGCGCCCCGCCAGACGCCGATCCGCGCGCCGTCGAGCGCGCCCGGGTCAAGATACTGGGTGTAGTCGATGGCACCGTGAGCCGGCAGGACGGCGGAGGCCGGATCGTCCGGGTCGGCGGCGGCGAGCACGGACAGCATCGCGGCCGCGTCGGCGACCGACCTGGCCATCGGCCCCGCGGTGTCCTGGACCGGGGACAGCGGCACGATCCCGGTCCGGCTCACCAGGCCGGCCGTCGGCTTGACGCCGACCACGCCGCAGGCGCTCGACGGGGAGACGATCGAACCGTCGGTCTCGGTGCCCACCGCCAGCGGCGCCAGCCCGGCCGACACGCCGGCCGCCGACCCTGAGCTCGACCCGGACGGGCTCCTGTCGAGCACGTACGGGTTGTTGGCCTGGCCGCCGAGAGACGACCAGCCGCTGCTCGAGTGGGTCGACCGGAAGTTCGCCCACTCCGACAGGTTCGCCTTCGCCAGGATCACCGCGCCCGCCGCGCGCAGCCGGGCGACGATGAAGGCATCCGGCGGGCACGCCGGCAGCAGCGCCGGCGAGCCGGCCGTGGTCGGCATGCCGGCCACCTGGACGTTGTCCTTCACCAGCACGGGGATGCCTTCGAGCGGACCGCGTGGCTGGCCGGAGTCCCAGGCGTCGTCGCTGGCCGCGGCCTCAGCGATCGCCTCGTGGTTGACCGTGATCACCGCGTGCAGCGCTGGGTTCAGCTCCTCGATCCGCTCAAGGAAGTGCCGGGTGAGCGCCGTGGCGGTGAGCCGGCCGTCGGCCATCGCCTGGCGCAGTTCGGCCACCGATGACGACGCCGGATCGATGCTCATGAACGCGCGCTCCGGGGAAAGTTCTGGCGTTGTCTGAAAATCCGGCATGCGGGAAGAATAGACGCCGCCGGTGCTCCTCCGTAACCGGCTAAGATCGCTCCGCATCGCGCAGCAGTTCACTGACCTGCTGGGCTGCCCTGCGTACTTGGCTGAGAAGTCGTTCCTGGATCGAGGCGGACGACCGCACCAGCGGGGACGGCACGGTCAGCGCGGCCACGGTGGACCGCCCGTCGGTCACCGCCGCCGACGCCGCCCACACCCCGCGGTCGATCTCCTCCTCGCTCACCGCCCAGCCACGCTCAGCCGTCTCCTCGGCGGCGCGCTCCAGGCGCGCGGCCGCCTGCGGGTCCGCCGCCGCGAACGGCGCCAGGTAGTCGCGCCGCAGCTGCGGCGGGAGCCCGGCGAGCAGCACCCGCCCGCTGGCGCCGCGGTCGATCGGCAGCTGCTCCCCCGGCTCGAACGTGGCGCGGAAGTGGTGCGCCGACTCCACGCGGTGCACGCATACCGGGACCCGGGCGATCAGCTGGACGAGGATGACCGTCTCGCCGCACTCCCTGACCAGGTCGCGCATCACCGGGTCGGCGACCTCGATAATCGACTCGGCCGCCTCTGCGGCGCGGGCGAGCGAGATGAGCCGGGCCGACAGGTGATAGGCGCCGCGCTCATCGCCCACAAGCAGCCCCGTCTCGCGCAACAGCGCGATATAACGGTACATGCTGGGCAACGGAATGCCGGTGGACTCAGCCAGGTCCCGCGCGGTCAGCGTGTGGTGCCGTGGCGAGAAAGCCTGCAGCACCGCGAGAACCCGGCGGGCCCCTTCGGCACCTGAGGCAGCGGCCACCGACCCGTGCGCTCCCGGCGCCCCGGACGGTCTGACAGCTGAATTAGTGGCCACGGGAGCTCTTTCTCAGCTCGTCAAAATCTGATTATCGGGCCACGATAACGACACCGCAGTGCACCGTCAAGCCGTCGAGGCGTCGGGTGCCGGAAAGGGACGGTAGGACCCTGGCAGCAGCAGCGAGTTCCGATGTGCCGGTGCTCATCGCCGGGGGCGGGCCGGTCGGCCTCACCCTCGCGATCAGCCTCGGCCAGCTCGGCGTGCGGTGCGAGGTCGTCGATGCCAGGCCCGCGCCGGCCCGGGTGCCGCGCGCCGGGCGATGCGGGTCGCGGGCCATGGAGATCTTCCGGCGGCTCGGCCTCTCCGCACGGCTGCGCGCGGCGGGGCTGCCCGCCGAGGCGTCCCTCGACGTGGCGATCTGCGCCGGGTCGCTGGCACGGCCGCTGAGCAGGCACCGCTACCTGTCCGTGGCCGAAATCCTCGCGAACATGCTCGAGGTCAACGACGGGACCATGCCGCTCGAGCCGCCCGTCATCCTGTCCCAGTACACCCTCGAGCCGCTGCTGCGCGAGGCCGCCGAGGCGACGCCGGGGGTGAGGGTGCGGTTCGGCGCCGAGCTCTTCGACTTCGCGGTCGCGGGCGGCGGCGTTACCGCGATGGTGCATACCGCCAGCAGGATGCGCACCGTCCGCGCCGACTACCTGGTCGGCTGCGACGGCGCGGACAGCACCGTGCGCCGCGTGCTCGGCGTGGAACTGCGCGGCGAGACGAGGGAGCCGGTGCGGCAGGCGCTCATCTACTGCCCCGACCTGTACGAGCGGCTCCCCGGCGGCGCTGCCGCCCGGTCCGTGCAGTACCACGTCACCGGCGCGCACCCCTGCACGCTCGTCGTCCAGGACGACACCCAGCACTTCACGCTGTACGCGGCGGCGGCCGGCCCTGGCGGCCCGCCGCTGACGACGCTGTTCGAGGCGGTGGCCGGCGCGGTCTGCCAGCCGCTGACCTACAAGGTCGTGCACGAGGACCTGTGGCCGCAGCAGCTGCTGCTCGCTGACCGGTACACCGACCGGGAGCCCGGCACTGCGGGCAGCCGGGTCTTCCTGGCCGGCGACGCCGCGCACCCGGCCAGCACGGCGGGCGGCCTCGGGCTGAGCACGGCCGTCGGCGACGCGGCCGACCTGGCCTGGAAGCTCGCCGCGACGCTGCACGGCTGGGGCGGCCCCGCACTGCTCGGCTCCTACGAGGCGGAACGGCGGCCGGTCGCGGCGCAGGCCATCACCGCGTCGTTCGCCAGGGCCGTGGCCGACGAGCCGTGGTCGGTCGACCTGCGGGACGGCGAGCTCGGCTACCGGTACACCGGATCCCCGGTCATCAGCCACGCCGGCGGCGCGTCGCCCACCGGGCTCGCGGCCACCACCTGGCCCGGCGCCCGGCTGCCGCACCTGTGGCTTGACGACGGCAACCCGCTGCACGACGTGCTCGGCAGCGGGTTCACGCTGCTGCGCATCCAGGCCGCGGGCGACCAGGGCGGGGCGGGCGCTCGTGGCGCTCCCACCGACCGGGCCGCGGTGGGGTTCGCGCGGGAGCTGGCCGCCGAGTTCGGCCGGCTAGGAGCGCCGCTGGACCTGGTGGAGGTCACCTCGGCCGCGGCGCAGGCCGTCTATCCGGGGCACCGGCTGATCCTGGTCCGCCCCGACCTGCACGTGGCGTGGCGGTCCGGGGATTCGCTGCCGTCCGCCGCCGCTGTCGCGGCCCTGGTCACCGGGAACGGCGGGGGAGGTCGGCTAAACGGGGGGTGAGGAGCGGCTACGGCAGCCAGGGGACGTGGCCAGCCAGCAGCGCGTAGCCCACGAAGGCCACCGCGTCGATCAGCGTGTGCGCGATGATCATCGGGTTCGCCCGTTTCCAGCGCAGGAACAGCACTGCGAAGATCACCCCCATCGCCGCGTTACCCAGGAACCCGCCCAGCCCCTGATACAGGTGGTAGGAGCCGCGCAGCGTCGCGCTGATCGCGACCGCCTGCCATGACCGCACGCCGAGCTTCTGCAGCCGGCTCAGCAGGTACCCGGTGACCAGGACCTCTTCGAGCAGCCCGTTCTGCACGGCGGACAGCAGCAGCACCGGGATCCGCCACCAGACGTCGGGCAGGCTCTCGGCGACCACGTTCAGCGCGACGCCCAGCTTGTACGCGATCAGGTAAAGGCCGAGCCCGGCGCCGCCGATCAGCGCGGCGAGCGCGGCGCCGCGCCGCAGGTCGCGCCACGGCTGGGAGAAGTCCACGCCGATCGCGGACGGGCCCTCGCCGTCGCGCGCCAGCAGGTAGAAGACCAGCAGCACCGGCGCCGCGGCCGACGCGATCGCCACCAGCTGCAGGAACAGGTCGAGCAGCGGCCGGCCCGGGGCCCGCGAGCCGTTGAGTATCACGCTCTGCGAGGCGAGCGACTGGTGGGCGGTCAGCGACCCGATGTACGACACGAGCGCGGAGACACCGCTGGCCCCGAGCGACACCGCGAAGACAGCAATGATTTCCCAGCGGAGGAGCCGACGGTCCGTTCCGGATGAAGAATTTTCAGGCGGAACCTCGGAGAGAGCCTCGTCAGGAGAGGAGTGCGTCGAAGTCCCCGTCCTGCGCGCCGCCGATCAGCGCCTCGATCTCGGCCCGCGTGTAAATCAGCGCCGGGCCGTCCGGGTCCGCGGAGTTCCGCACCGCGATCTGCCCGTCGGGCAGCTTCGCGAGCTCCACGCCGGAGCCCGCCTGCCCGCCCCGGCCGACGGCCAGCCGCCAGTCGAGCTCGCCCAGCTCACCGGCTGGCATCCCGTTGTAGACCGCGTTGTCGGCCACAGAGCGTCAGATCTCCTTCAGCATCGAGGCCAGGATCTCCCTGGTCCGGTCGGGCGAGGTGCCCGCCACCGACAGGCGCTCCATGACGGCGGCGTACCGCTCGACCTCGTCCGGCTTGTCGAGGTAGAGCGCGCCCGTGAGGTACTCCATGTAGACCATGTCCGGCAGGTCGGCCTCGGGGAACCGCATCAGCATGAACGCGCCACCCTCGGCCGCGTGACCACCGTACCTGAATGGCATGACCTGCAACGTCACGTTCGGCTCGCTGACCGCGTCCATCAGCCGCTCGATCTGCGCGACGAGCACGTCCCTGCCGCCCATCGGGCGGCGCAGCGCGGCCTCGTCCACGATCGCCCACAGCCGCGGCGGGTTCTCCTTCTTGAGCACCTGCTGCCGCCCCATCCGCAGCGCGACGCGCCGCTCGACCTCCTCCGGGTCGAGACCTGGCGTGCCCTGCAGCACGACGGCCCGCGCGTAATCCTCGGTCTGCAGCAGGCCGGGCACGAACTGAACCTCGTACTCACGGATGAGCTGGGCGGCCTCCTCGAGCCCCACGAAGACCTGAAACCAGTCCGGCACCGCTTCCTGGTACTTCTGCCACCAGGGGGTCTGGTTCGCTTCGCGGGTGAGCTGGACCAGCTTCTCGCGCTCCTCGGCGTCCCGCACGCCGTAGTACTCGAGCAGGTCGGTGACGTCCCGCTCCTTGAACGACACCCGGCCGAGCTCCATCCGGCTGATCTTGGAACCGGAGGCACGGATGTGATAGCCCGCGTCTTCGCGGGAGATGCCGGCCGACTCACGGAGCCGCCGAAGTTGTGCACCAAGCAAGATGCGCAGCACTGTTGGGCCGCCAGCCGGGGCGGCTCCCCCGGTTGGGCTAAGGCTCAACGCGATCCCTTCCATGCCCAAGGATGGGCCGGTGCTCCCCCCCTACCTGCACTTTCTCACCACCTGGCAAACCGTTGCACGCAACGTCCGCACGCGCATTTGGCTCTTGCACGCGCGATGACCTTGGAATGATATCGCCTTCGGTGCGCCGACACGAGTTTCCGTGAATACTGAGAAGACGGACAGAATAGGGCAACCCGCCCCGGCGTGGCTTTGCATCGGCCAGCAACTATGCTTCGACAGTCGGCGCGTCCACGTTAGGCACGTTAGGGCAGCACATGTTCAAGTCATTCACCACCAGCGATAAGAAGCAACCGGTCAAGCCGGGCCGCACAGCGCCCGCTGACCTGGCGGCTCCCCCGCCCCCGGTCCACCGTGCGGTCCGGCTCATGCAGGCGGGTGCCGTCGTGAGCACGCTGTCGCTGATCTTCACGGTGATCGGCTCTTTCAGCCTGAAACACAACATGATGACCGCGAACGCGCAGAAGCTGCGGGACCACCAGATCACGGCGAGCCAGATCAGCAACACCGCCACCGGCCTTATCATCTACACGATCATTATCGGGCTCGTCTCGATCGGCCTGTGGCTGTGGATGGCGCGGATGAACGAGGCAGGCCGCCGCTGGGCGCGGATCACCGCGTCAGCATTCTTCGCCCTGTGGTCCCTGTACACCTACAGCGTGCTCGGTGAGCTGCACGGCGGCGTGACCGTTACCGGGACCCTGATCGTGTCGCTGATCCTGATCCTGGCCTTGTGGGTGATCGGTGCGGTGACGATCTTCTATCTCTGGCGTCCCGCCTCGACCGCCTACTTCAAGGCCCAGTCCGTGACAGCCGAGCCCCGCTGACGTTTCCCGGAGGTTCCCTCGTGGCTGATGTAGTCCTCGCCGCGGTCCCCACCCCGTTCGCCGCCGACGGCTCGCTCGACCTCGCCTGCGCGCGCCGCCTGTACGAGTTCCTTGCCGGCCGTGTCGACGGACTGCTGGTGGCCGGCACCACCGGCGAATTCCCCGCCCTGGACGAGGACGAGCGGCTGGTCCTCATCGATACCGCCATCGACGTCCTGGGCCCGGACCGGATCATCGCGCACATCGGCGCGCCGGACGCGTACCGGGCGGTGCGGCTGGCTCGCGAGGCGTCGCTGCTCGGCGCCAGCAGGATCGCGGCGATTACGCCGTATTACCTCGCGGCATCGCCCGCCGAAGTGACGGAGTATTACCTGCGAATCCGAGAAGCGGCTCCGGAACCGGGGCTTTACGCATACATTTTCCCCGAACGTACGGGGCTTACTGTTGCCCCGCAGCAATTCTGTGAATTGGCCGACGCGGTGGGTTTGGCTGGTGCCAAATTTTCTGGTGTGGCCGCGCGCAACGTGGCCGAATGCGCGGCTGCGCGTCCCGGGCTGCGGATCTTCTCCGGAGACGACACCGACCTCGCCGCGACGCTGCGCGCGGGCGGCGCCGGGATTATCTCGTCGCGCGCGTCGGCCTACCCTGAGGTGTTCAGCGGGCTGTCCGCCGCGATAGCGGCGGCCGCCAGCGACCCGGACGCTGGGAGCGCGGTGGCGGCGCGGCAGGCCGATGTCTCGGCGATCGTCGGCCTGGGGCAGAGCATTGGGCTGGTCAAGGAGGCGCTCCGGGTCCGCGGCTTCGGCCCGATGGCCGCGCGGATGGCGGTGGCGGAACCCGACGCGGCGACCGCGGCGCGGGTGGCGGAGCTCGTCAAGAGCCTCACGCCCGACGACTGACCCGCGCGCCCGTTTGTAACAGGTCTGTATACGTCCGCCCCGGTGTGAACCGGTTAGCGGGACCGGGCGTCATTCATGGTGAGGCCCGGCGAAAGCGGGGCGCCGGGCCTCCTTATCCGCACGTAGCGGTTAGCGTAGCGTGACCGCCCATAGATACTGTGCGTGTTTTGGTGTACCCGTTACCGCGTGCAACATCCATTGTGGATTCCTCTGGATTTCCGCATGCCCGGCGAATGATTCGCCGATCCCCTCTGGACTAATCGCCGCCGCTGGCGTAAGTAGGTTTGAGAGAAGTTTGCGGGGTCTGTATGGTCTAGACCCTGGACCTGGGAGGGGAAGCGTGGCACACGCATGGATGCCAGGAGCACGACGCATCCGGGCGGATACTGACGGAGGTCCTCTCAACGGAGGCGCACCGCGCGCGGTCTGGCTGACCCTGGGGACCGCGCCGCGCACGGTTTCCATCCAGTCGGCGGCGCAGCGCCTCGTCAGCGAATGCCGTCCCTGCCACCTCGTCTGGGACCCGGTGACCGGCGACATCGTCCAGCTCATCTCCATTTTGCGGGCGGGCCGCGCGCTCGGGGCGCCCGAGCAGCTCGACTGGGATCCCGACCGAATGCCGGCGTCCCCGCGGAACGTGAACGCCGAAGGCCGGGTGTGCGCGCAGATCGGCGTCCTCGGGCACCCCGCGGAGCCGTTCACCGACGGTCCGATGGCCGGCGTGGACGCGATCGTCGAGTGGCTCGACTCGTGGGGGGTCTCGCGCCGCTGGCCGGCCGGGGAGCCCATGTCGTGCCTGGCAACCGGCGGCGAACGCAGCCGAGCGCTGTGGGCGCGCGGCGGCCACTTCGGCGCGTCGCAGGTGCCCGGCTGCGAGAACGCCGGCCCGGGAGCGATCGACACCGACCGGCTCACCGGACCACACGTGCTGCAGGTCGACTCGCGGGAATTCCCTGATCAGCTGGCTGCGGCCGCCGCGCTGGCGATCCCGGCGGAAGCGTTGTCCGGCGGCTTCGCGTAACGGCGTGCCGGTGAGACTGGCTAGCAGCGTCGCGAGGACTTTGGCGGCGCGCCGGACCTGGGTCAGCGGCGTGGCGCCGTAGCCGAGGATCAGCCCCCTGACCGACGGCGGGCCCGCGAAGTACCTGTCGAGCTCGTGCAGCCCGACGCCGTGCCTGGCGGCTTCGGCCACGACTAGCCCTGGCGGCAGGCCCGCCGGGAGCTCGAGCACCACGTGCAGGCCGGCGGTGTCGCCGAGCAGGCGGCAGGGCGTGGCCGGCGTGGTCAGCGCCTCGACGATCGCGGCCCGGCGGCGGGCGTACTCCAGGCGCATCCGGCGGATGTGCCGTTCCAGGTCGCCGGAGGTGAGCAGCGCGAGCAGGGCGTGCTGCACGGGTTCAGGCATCCGCTCGCCGAGGTCCGGACGCAGCCGCGCGATGCGCTCGACCAGGGCCGGGCTCGCCACCATCCAGCCCGCGCCGACGGCCGGCGTCAGCGCCTTCGACGCCGTGCCGAGGTACACGATCACCCCGGGGTCCATGCTGTACAGGGCGGGCAGCGGCCCGACGTCGTAACGGAACTCGCTGTCGTAGTCGTCTTCCACGACGACCGCGCCGGTCTGACGCGCCCACGCGGTCAGCGCCTGCCTGCGGCCCACCGGCAGGCGCCCGCCCAGCGGGTACTGGTGCGCCGGCGTCGTGTACAGCAGCCGCAGGTCACCGGGAAGCTCCTCGGGCACCACGCCGTGCGCGTCCACCCGGCAGGGCACCACCTGGGCGCCCGCCCTGGTCAGCACCTCGCGCGCGGCCGGGTAACCGGGCTCCTCGACGCCCGCCTTGTCTCCCGGCCTGAGCAGCGCCGCGGCGACCAGCGCCAGCCCGCCGGACACGCCCCTGGTGACCAGCACGTCCGCCGGGCTGACGCTGAGGGCGCGGGACCGGCGGAGGTAGGCGGCGAGCTCGGCGCGCAGCTCGGGCAGCCCGTGCGGGTCCGGCCACGGCGACGGCGGCTGAGTCCCGGCGTACCGCCACGCGCGGCGCCAGGCGGCCGGGTCTATCCCGGCCGCCCACGGGATCCCTGGCTGCAGCTCGATGAGGCTTCCGGCTCCGGGCGCGGGCGCCCGGAGTCTCGTGGCTCCGGATGAATGTGACAGCGAGCCGGTTATAGGCGGCTGAATGTCACATTCATCCGCTGTGGCTGGCGCGGCTGGGGCATGGGCGGGCGCGGCGGGGGCGGGCGCAACGTCCGCCACGTAGGTGCCGGATCCGTGGCGGCCCTCGAGCCAGCCTTCGGCGAACAGGCTGGCGTAGGCGGTCGTCACGACGGTCCGGCTCACGCCGAGGGTGACCGCGAGGTCCCGGGTGGACGGCAGCCGGTCGCCCGCGTGCAGCACGCCGTCCGTGACAGCGGCCCGGACCTGCGCGGAAACCTGAGTCGCCAGCGGGTCGCGGTCGGCACGGTCCACCAGGATGGGCAAGTCAGCATGCGAAGTGGTCATCGGAACTTCCCTGGAAGTGGCTATTTTCGGCAGTCCACTTTCCGCATAGGCTACGGTCCCATGAGCACTGACACCACCCCTTTGTCCAGCACGCCCCGCACCAGGCTGCGCAGGCACCACGAGCGCGGCATGAGCGATCGCGATTTCCTGTACGAGGTGCTCGACGCGGGGCTGATCTGCCACCTCGGCGTGGTCGCCGACGGGGTGCCGGTCGTGCTGCCCACCGCTTACGGCCGCGACGGCGACACGCTGTACCTGCACGGCTCGTCGGCGAACGGGGCGTTCGGCGCGGCGGCCGGGCAGCAGGTGTGCGTGACGGTCACGCACATGGACGGGATCGTCTGCGCCCGTTCGGTGTTCAGCCACTCGATGAACTACCGCAGCGCGGTCGTGTTCGGCACCGCCACGCTGGTCAGCGACGACGACGAGCGCTGGCAGGCGCTGCGGCTCATCACCGACCACCTCATCCCCGGCCGGTGGGCCGCCGCCCGCCAGCCGACCAGGAAGGAGATGGCCGCGACCGCGGTGCTGTCCCTGCCGCTCACCGAGGCCTCGGTGAAGGTGCGCACCGGCATGCCGGCCGACGAGCCGGAGGACTACGACCTGGACGTCTGGGCCGGGGTGCTGCCGATAGCCGTAACGTTCGGCCAGCCGGAGCCGGACCCGGCCATGCGCCAGGAAATCCCGCTGCCCGCCCACATCCGCGACCGGGCGAGCTGACCCGCGACGCCCCTCATCCTGCCGGGACCGTGTAGAGCGGAGTCGGCCCGTGCTCGTTCGGTAGGGCCGAAAAGGTCGTAATGTAGTTGGGATGAACGACCGGCTGGTGTGGATCGACTGCGAGATGACTGGGCTGGACATCGAGCGGGACGCGCTGATAGAGATCGCGTGCCTCGTGACCGATGCCGACCTGAACCTGCTCGACGACGGCATTGACCTGATCATTAAGCCGCCGGCCGAGGCGCTTGACCAGATGAGCGACGTGGTGCGTGACATGCACACCACGTCGGGCCTGCTCGCCGACCTGCCTGGCGGGGTCACGCTCGCCGAGGCCGCGGAGGCCGTGCTGGCCTACGTGCGCGAGCACGTCGCCGAGCCGCGCAAGGTGCCGCTGTGCGGCAACTCGATCGCCACCGACCGCTGGTTCATCGCGCGGGACATGCCCGAACTCGACGCGTTCCTGCACTACCGGATGGTGGACGTGTCGTCGATCAAGGAGCTCGCGCGGCGGTGGTACCCGCGGGTCTACTTCGCCTCCCCCGCCAAGCACGGCGGGCACCGGGCGCTCGCCGACATCACCGAGAGCGTTCAGGAATTGCGCTACTACCGGGAAGCCGTGTTCGTCCCGCAGCCCGGGCCGGATTCGGCGACGGCGCGGCAGATCGCCGCGAAGTACGGCAACGTGCCATCGGCCCAGTAAGCCGGTCGTCGGCGCCGCCGCGTGCCGCTATACTCGTCTCAGCCGGGCGAGCGGGGGCGTTGAACGCGCTCAGTCGCGATTGCCCCGGCGGCAATGGTGGGCGTAGCTCAGCTGGTAGAGCACCAGGTTGTGGTCCTGGGGGTCGCGGGTTCGAACCCCGTCGCTCACCCCATTGGAAGTCCAGGTCAGGAGGCTTCTCGCCGGAAAACGGCAGACCTGGGAATGAACTGGCATGACTGGACAAAGCGAGTTCAGGTACGGCGATCACCTGATGGTGCGACGTCCGGGCTTCGCGCATCATGGCATCTATGTCAGCGACGATCGCGTCATTGATTTCGGCGGGTATGACCTGCGCACAAGACACCGGCACGGTGTCCGCGCCGTTACGCTCCAGCAGTTTGCCCGCGGCCGTAAAGTCGGCGTTGTCCGCCATCCCAGTTCGGGCAGGACCTTCGGGCCGGACTGGCTGCCCGGCCCTCTCCCGCCAGAGCAGATCGTGGATGAGGCTGAGCGGCTGGCGACGATCGGCCTCGAAGGAAAGTTCGCGTTGTTTGGCAGCAACTGCGAGCACTTCGCCAACTGGTGCGTGACCGGCAATTATTTCGAGAGCCTGCAGACGAAGAAGTTCTTTCGGAGACAAGCGGCGCTGCTAATAATCATGATATTGACGGCCAGATCGAGCAGGCACAAGAAGTGGTGGCGAATTGGGTGCTCGTCGCTCATCCTGATAAGCGCCATCGCGGGATACCAGCGGCAGCGGGCTCCATACAAATTCTGGCAAGGCGTAGAGAAACCACTCAATCGGGCCCCTCGGTAGCCCAGGCTGGGCTGACGGCGAGGACGCAGATCACTGGAGGGCTGAGGGGGAGGGTCTGGGTGCTCATCCGCGTGAAGCCGGCGTCTCTCAGCAGGTCCTCGATTTCGCGGGCGGCGCTGCGGGACGTGTCCGCCGTGGCGCCGGGGCAGCGCGGCTGGGATGCGATGGCGATGCGCCCGCCGGGTGCGAGCCGCCGGCGCAGCTCGGCGAGTCGTTCGGCAGGCGCGGGCCAGAACCCGAGGGAGTTGACGGCGAGGATGGCGTCGAAGGGGCCGTCGACAGCGGGCGGAAGCTGATTGGCCGGCGCATTGATCAGGGTGACCCGCCCGGCCCGGATGGCGGCGGCGTTGCGCCTGGACGCCTGCCGGAGCATCACATCGGAATGGTCGATGCCGTACACGTGACCCGCGCCGGCGCGGACCAGTTCCGCCACGGCCACGCCAGGGCCGAAACCGAGCTCGAGGACCCGGTCGGTGGGGTGCACATCGAGCAGCGAGACTACCCAGCGGTTGCGCTGCCGGTTGGACGGGCGGTGGGCGAACACCCAGCCGGTCACGCTCCCGGCCGCGCCGTGGGGACGATGGCCCTGGCCGATGACGTCGCGGTCCAGGGTGCGCACGACGGCGATCCCGGCACGCCCGATCCCGTACTCGGCGGCGGCGGTCACTGCCCGCCGCACCGCTCGTGCCATGCTTTCCTCATGTCGTGTTCTCATGGCCGGCAGTCAACGCCTTCAAGCGCACCTGAAGTCAACACACAAGGCGGCCTGCTCACCATCGGCGAACTGGCCCGCCGCGCCGGCGTCACCGCCTCGGCCCTGCGCTACTACGAGGAACTCGGCCTGCTCCCGCCGCCGGCCAGGATCTCCGGGCAGCGCCGCTACCCCGAATCGGCGGCCCGGCTCGTCGCCGCCATCCTGCTCTTCAGCGACGCGGGGTTCACCCTCGCCGAGCAGAAGGCCCTGCTGGCCACCCGCGCCAGCACGCCCGGCGACCGCAGACAGCTCATGCGGCGCAAGCTCGCGGAGCTCGACGAGCAGATCGCCAGGGCGCAGGCCGCCCGGGATGCCATCAGCCACGGACTGCGCTGCCCCCACGAAGACATCACGCGATGCCCCAACTTCAACGCCGGCATCACCGCCCGGCTGGCCGGCCAGCCACTGTCACAATCCCACCGGCAGTTGCACGGCCAACGGCCCCGTGAGGCGGCCGAGGCTTTCTAGCGAGGGACGGCTGGGCGGCGGCGACGCGGGACCGGACGGTCGGCGGACGAGTTCCGCCTGGCCGTGGCGCCCGCGAGGTGGTCGCTGAGGTAACTGCCCGGCCAGTTTCGTGGGCCATCGCGATTTGACATGCGCGCCCCAGAACGCCAGAGAGGTTAAAGCCCGCGTATGAGGGGAGTAAAGGCATCTTCTACTGCAAGGAGGCAGCACATGGGTTTCATGGACAAGATGCGGAACAGGTTCAAGATGGGCAAGGGCCACGCCAAGCAGGAGGCCGGCCGGGCCACTGGTGACCCGTACCTGGAGGCCGAGGGCCAAGGCGAGCGCATCGGCGGCGCCACCCGGCAGGTCGGCGAGCAGGCGAAGGACGCCGGCAAGAACGTGCGCGACGCCTTTAAGAGGTAGCCGCGCGTCGCGCGGCCCGCTGCGCCGACAGCAGCGGTATCGCGGCGATCTTCTCATCCGTCAAGTCGTCCCACTGAATGCCCGGCACCGGCCGCGGGCCGTGCCGCGGGCGGCAGTCGATGACCCGCTCGGGTGTGACGATGAAGTCCACCGGCACGTCGTGGCTGGTCAGCGGAATCGTCCCGGCGGGGCGCACCTGGAGTTCGTGCACGGTCGTGACGGATACAGTGTCAGGCCCGATCAGGCCCGCCGCGGTCGCGAGCGCGAACTCCAGATCGGCGAACCCGCCGCCCTTGCCTAGCCGAGCGCCGTCCTCTCCGACCGCGACGCTGCCCATGACCACGAGGCCGACCGGGGCGAGCTCCGTCAGGCTGACCCGGCGGGCGGACCTGGACGCGCCGCTGATCGAGGCCGCCTTCCGCGGCGGCTCGGACAAGTGGTCAGGATCCAGGGCGAAGAACGGCTCGGGCTCGGCCAGCCGCGGGACGGCCATGTACACGGTCTTACCGTCTTCGAGCGCGCGCTGCCGGACGGGCAGTTGCGCGGAATCCGGGTTGGCCTTCACCGTGTGCGCCGCCTGCCATGGCGGCAAGGCGCGCAGGCGCTCCGCAGCGGCCTCGGCGCCGGTGAAGTTGGGGATGCGCCCGAAGGCGCCGGGGAACCTGGCCACCTTCGCGGCACGCATCGCGGACCAGACCTCATCGCGCAGCTCCGCCTTCGCGGCGAGCACGTCGGCGGGGCCGCCGGCGTCGCGATCATGCCGGGGCGCGGAGCGGGGGCGAGCCATCCCCCCATCTTGCCCGCCCGCCTCATGCGCCGCAGCCCGGGGCCGGAGGGAACGCGGTCGATGGTCCATCGACCGCCAAAGAAGGGGGTCGATGGACCATCGACCCCCTTCGGGCCTGGTGGAGGAGGA
>Ga0070698_100001108_pt1 | contig 29706 bp, 28 predicted proteins | sample KBSK1502metaG_FD_65477 | JGI IMG/M metagenome (GOLD analysis project Ga0070698, IMG submission 65477) | Corn, switchgrass and miscanthus rhizosphere microbial communities from Kellogg Biological Station, Michigan, USA - KBS K1-50-2 metaG | ecosystem: Host-associated > Plants > Roots >...
AGGTAGTCGGGATGAGAGCCCGTGAGCATGACCTTTCCGTCGGGAACGCTGTCGAAGGCGAATCTCCCGTCGGCATCCGTCGTTGTCGCCGTGTTTCCTTGACCCCCGCCCATGCGCGCGAAGGCTCCCGCCATTGGTCCGCCGCCCCCGGAGCCCGCCGCGCTCCACGAGACGTTCGCGTTGGGGACGGCTGAGCCGCGCGGATCGACCACACGCCCCGCGAGGGTACCTCCCCTTTTCATCGGGATCACGATGCCGTCGCGCGATCCCCCTTCGGGAACCTCGACGCCCGCGATCGTGGCCGGCTTGTACCCGGCCGCCGTAGCGCGCACGGTCCACTTTCCTGGAGGTACGTCGGAGACCTCGAAGCTTCCGTCATCCGATTGAAACGCCCTGTCGCCGCCGGCCCGCCCCATCATGACCTGAACGTTGAAGAAGCCGCCCCCTTGCGGGCCGGTCCGGCCGATCGAGAAGTCAGTGACGGGCTTCTTGGTGTCCGCATCCTCGACGCGGCCCCGAATCGTTCCGGCGCTCTTCAAGACGATGACAACATCCTCGGCCGGCGGTGTTGCGTTCTTCTGGACCGCGGCGTAGCCCTCCGCGCTGACGTTCAACATCAGCGGGCGGTCTGCGGTCAGACCCTCGAACCGGAATCGGCCGTCGGACCCCGAAACGGTGTCTGTGGGGCGCACGCCGGCGCCCGGATCGATTCCGAGAATCTGAGCGCCCGCGATCGGCTGACCGGCGGAGTCGCGAACCAGTCCGGCGAGCGCGATGCCCAGAGAGAGCGAGATGGGAGGCCAGACGTTCTCGGCTGCCGCTTTCACGGAAAGCCCCGGCACGGCCTTGCGGGCAAACCCGTCGCGCGCGACGCTCGCCGTGTACTCCCCTTCTTCCAGGCCCTTGACGAGAAAGCCGCCGTCGGCAGCGGTGGTGGCATCCGGCCTTTCGCGGTCCATGCCGAGCATGCGCATCTGAACGCGGATCGCCCGGGCGCCGGATTCGCGCAGCGCAACGCGAACTTGAGCGCCCGCGACGGGCTGACCCTGCGCATCGATCACCTTGCCGCGCGCTTCCAGCCCCTTTCGCAGGACCAGGGAAACTTCCTTGACCGCATCGCCCGGCTTCAACGTGACACCGGGCCGGCGCGCCGTCGCGTAACCCGTTCGGGCGGCCTCGATTTCCAGATTTCGAGCGGGGGTCAGGTTGCGGAGACGGAAGGCGCCGTCGGGGCCGGTCAGAGCCCCGGTGTTCAAGAACGAGGCTGCCGCGGCCGCCGGACCCCGCATCATCATCCTTCGCATGCCGAGCTCCTGCGTGACACGCACGCGGGCTCCGGCAACGGGCTGGCCATTCTCGTCGACAGTGCGACCGGCCACGCTCGCGGCCTTCCTCAGCGCGAGATTGGCGGCCCCCGCGGACTGGATTCCCGCGGACACATGCTGCAAGGAAGACGTTAGGTAACCGTCCCGCGCCGCCTCGATGGTGTAGGGGTGAGCCGCAAGCCCTCCGATCCGGTATCGGCCGCGCGCGTCGGTCCGCCCGATTCGCTCCGCGCGGCGTCGCCCGAAGGGAGCCCCGGTCGACGCGAAGGCAGAAACTCGCGCTCCCGCCACGGGCCGGCGGGTGCCCTCCTCCAGGACCGCACCCGTCACCGCAGCCGCGCGAACGAGCTTCAGGGGCGCTTCAACCGTTTCCCCTTTCTTCACGCGGACGTTTTCTCGCCTCGCGGCGAACTCTTCTTTCCAGACGGCGCGGACTTCGCGGCTTCCCGGAGCCACTCCCGCGATCTCGTACCGGCCCGCCGCGTCGCTCTCGGCCGCGACCTCGTCCGCCGTCACGATGACCCCGGCAACCGGCTTGCCCGCCGAATCCACGATTGTGCCGCGAATGGTGCCGCCGGTGCGCAGCACGACGCGCTCCTCGGGCCTTCGCTCGATCTGGATATGTGTGAGAGGCACGAAGCCGCCGGCCTGGACGTAGAGCACGCGCGTTCCGTCCGAGGCCTCCGGCGCGGAGAAAGAACCGTCTGCTTCGGTGCGCGTCTCGACCAGTACGCGGGCGTCGTTCTCCAGGAGCGAGTCGCTCCCGATCACGAGGACACGCGCTCCGGGAATGGGCTTGCCGCTCTCGTCCACGACGCGTCCGGAGAGGGGAGCGGAGGGCGGGATCTGCACGTCGGCGAGGTCCGTCTCCTCGGAGGACTCGAAGGGTCCGGCAAACCGAGCCGACGCAAGACCCGCCGGCAGAATGCGGATCGCCACGGATTGCCCGGGCTTCTCGAGCGCCACGCGAAACCGTCCCGAGGCGTCCGTCGCGGTCTGACCGAGCGGGGCGGGATCCTTCCCCAGCGTCCGGTCGAGCATCAACTGGTCCTCGTCGCGATAGGTGAGCCAGAGGACCCTGGCACCCACCACGGGGTGGCCCGTCGAATCGAGTACCCGTCCGGACACGGAGCCGGCGCGCGCCGGCGACGCCAGGCAAAGCCCGGCCACGAGCGCCGCCAGACGGAAAAACAGAATTTTCTTCATGGCTTTCTCAAATCGGCGGTCCTTCAATCGAAATACGGGCTGTTGCGCCCAAAGGTTACGATGAAGCGTGCCCGAAGCTCCTCTCTCCGGCAGAGTCGCCCTGGTCACCGGAGCCGCCGTCCGGGTCGGGCGCGAGATCACACTGGCGCTCGCGCGGGCCGGAGCGGACGTAGCCATCCATTATCGGTCGTCTGCGGCCCCGGCCCAAGACCTCGCGCGCGAGGTGCGTCAACTGGGACGAAGCGCGGAAGCGCTTCCCGCCGATCTCTCCCGGCCGGAGGAGTGCCGCCGCCTCGTGCGGTCTACCCTGGAACGGCTGGGTCGGTTGGATTGCCTGATCCATTCGGCCGCCAACTTTCACCGCGCATCGCTGGCGGATACCGACGAGCGTCTCTGGGACGACGCCATGAACGTCAACGCTCGGGCGGGACTTCTGCTCGCGCGGGAGGCGGCTGCCGAGCTGACCCGGCGAGAGGGCAGGATCGTCCTGATCTCGGATCTCATGGCCGCCGAGCCCCCACCCAACTACCTGGCCCATGCGGTTTCCAAGGCGGCGACCGAGGGGCTCGTGCGCGCCCTGGCAGTCGAGTTGGCACCGCGCGTCACCGTCAATGGAATCGCGCCGGGTGCCGTGCTCGTTCCAGAGGGAACGTCGCAGGAGCAGAGCGACCGCTATGCCCGCAAGACGCTGCCCCGACGTCTGGGCGACCCGGCGGACGTCGCGCAGGCCGTCCTCTTTTTCTGCGCGGGTCCCTCGTTCATTACGGGACAGATTCTCAGAGTGGACGGAGGACAGTCGATCCGATGAGTCCGGATCTGCGCTTGCGGGCCGCGGAGCCGCGACCGGAGCAGTGCCCCTAAGCCGTCCGCCCGTCGAGGATCTCCCGGCAGAGCGCGAGGCATCCGGCGCAAACCCGAGCGGTCGCCGCAAAGACCTCCTTTCGTTTTCCGCAGAAGGAGCACCTTCCCTTCCCCCCACCCCTCGCGGCGCTCGAGGATCCTCCCCTCCGCATCGCTCCGGACAAGGTCTCTTCGCCGGCCGCCACGCACGCGTCGCAGATATAGACGTTGGGACCGGCGATCAACTTGGAGACTTCCCCGGGTGGGCGCTGGCAAAACGTGCAAACCGCATCTCGTCGCACGGTTCGGGTGCGCCAGACTCGCTGCCACCAGCTGCCGCCGGCGGCCGCGACGATCTGAGCGACCCGCTGGTGACTCAGGCCGAGTGTCTCGGCGATTTCCCGCAGCGACCCACCGCCCAGGTGCAGACGGCGAACCGCCGTATGGTAATCCGCGCGAGAGAGCAAGACTTTGCGTTCCGCGTCCGCGAGGCGGGAAGCCGCCTTCCGGGATTTTTCCAGCAAGCCGTCCTCGAGTGTCATCACGCCCTCCTGTCTATTATGGCTAGACATATCAGTCTACCTCACATAGACAGAAGAGGGAACCGGTTGGATCCGCTTCAACCTCCCGACGCGGGCCCCCGGAACTCCTCGTGCTCCTCTCGCGCGCGCCGCGCAAACTCCCTCATGGTCCTTCGCCGGGGCTCGGCCAACGTCTCCCCCGCGGAGGTGAGGAGGGCCCGGCCCGCTGCCTGCTCGATGGCCTCCGCCATTTCGAGAAGGTCCCTTCGCTCGCGGTAGCCCTCGAGCAGCAGCCGGACGATTCCGTGCGCCCCCATCTCCTCGAGCGCGAGCGCGTCGTGAACGACTTCTTCCTCTCGCGTCGCCGGCCGCGATCGGATGCGCGGAAGGCCTCGAAACAGCGCGCGAACGGCGGCCTCGCGGATTCCCACCGAGGAAAGAAAGATCTCGGTTCGGCTGGCGTGGCCCATTCGCTCGACCCACCGCTCCTGACCCGAGAAGACAGCAAGGAGAAAGAGGAGATCCGGATCGATCGCGGGGGTCTGCCCGGCGATCCGTTCCGAAGCGGCGACCACTCGATCGACGTCGCCGGAGTAGGTCATGCCGTCGAGACCGACGGCGAGGGGCTTGACGTATTCGAGAATCCGCCGGCGCGTTGGCTCATCCACGCGGCGATCGTACGTGAAAGCGATCGTCGAGAGCCCCGGGTCGATCGCTTTTCGTCGGATCCGCCGCTCCGGGACCACCCTTGCGCGGCCGAGGAGACCTTTAGTTCGACTTTCTCTCGGGCGGGGGCGGCCGCCTCTCCGGCTCCGGCCTCGCGTCGGGTCGGTTCGAGTTCGGCCCGTCGAGGTGGTCCCGCAACCGTTCGCGGAACTCCTGCCGTCGCTCCATCATCTCGTCACGGCGGCGCAGGAGCCGCTCCCATTGCTCGGGTTTCAAGACCTGCTTCATGTCGAGGATCATCAGCGCCCGGGCCTTCTGCAGCTCGGCTCGCGCGTTCTCGACCGACTCGATCCTCTTCTCGACGTCGCGACGGTCGGCGCCGCGGTCCTCCATCAACTCCTGCAGGCCCAGCTGCTTCTTTTCGAGATCGGCCCTCAGGTCGATGAGCTTCGTCCGAGAACGGACGAAGATTTTCTCGATCTGCTGCTGCTGGTCCGGCGTCAGGCCGATCTCTTGCGCGAGACGCGGGCGCTTCCACCATTTTCCGTCGGGCAAATCTGCCGCGGTCAGGGGCACGGCCATCGCGGCCAGCACCAGCGCGGCCATCCATCCGGTTGTCTTCAAAGCCTCTCCTCCTCGGCGCGAGGCTTGTCCGGTTCCGGGGCGAGCGAGCTCCAAGAGCCGCCGGTCCCCTCGTCCGCGCGCGACAGCCGAGCCACGTCGCGCAGCAGCAGGTCGTCCTCCTGGTCCTGAGTCGTGAATTGCGCGGCCAGCGTCGAGCCGGCTGTCGGCCGGCTCCTCATATGCGAAACGGGCAACGCCACGGCGAACAGGAGAACAGCCGCCGCAACGGCCGCCGCCCACCATCCGAGCCGCCGGCGCCCGCCCATGCGGGCCCCTCGAATCGTCTCCAGGGTGCGATTCTCGAGCGCTTCCCACTCCCGCGGCGTCCGTCGAGACAACGCGTCGGTCTCGCTCCCAGCCAGGTCTCGCACCGCGGTCTTCCACTCCGACAAGGCACGGCTGCACGAAGAGCATTCCGAGAGATGCCCGGGTAGTGCTTCCGGCTCGCCGGCCGGCGGTACGGCCAGAGTGAAAAGGTCTCCCTCCGTCAAATGATGTGCGCTCGTGAGTGGTTCGCGTTGCATGTCAGGCCTTCTTCCAAAGATCCTCGAGCCGCTCGCGAATCTTGCGAGAAGCCCGAAAGAGGTGGGACTTGATCGTTCCGCTGTCGAGGCCGGTGATTCCGGCGATCTCCGGAATCGAGAGCTCCTCGAGATGCTTCAGGACGAAAATCGTGCGCTGGCGGGGAGAAAGCGATTCCATCGCCGTGCTCAATCGATCCCGAATCTCTCGCGACATCGCGCGGCGCTCCGGGGACGGATCCGGATGGGCCGTGAGCTCATGTGGTCCCGTCTCCTCTTCGCTGCTCGGCGACGCCTGATGGAAGTAGAAGACGAGGCGGCGGCGCTTCAACCGGTCCTTGCACCAGTTGATGCAGATCCGTGTCAACCAGGTTTCGAAGGTCGAGCCTTCCCGGAAGTCGTTCAAGTTCTGGTAGGCCTTCAGGAAACTCTCCTGGGCGGCGCAGTCTGCCTCCCCGGAGTCCCGCAGCAGGCGGTAGGCCACCCGGGTGATCTTGCGGTTGTAGCGATGGACGAAATACTCGAAGGCCTCGGCGCGCCCGGCCCGAACCTGTTCGATCAATCGACTCTCGTCGACTCCAGGATCAGTCTGGCGGGGGATCATCGCGAGCTCAGGCACATACGATAGACGAACGGAACGGGCTCAAGTTTACACCGCGACCGATAAGAGAAGAGTGTCAAGTTATAGACCGGAAAGGATTTCCTGCCGTTTCGAGGCATATTCGGCATCGGACACCAGGCCCTGCTGCTTCAAACTCTCCAACTCCGCGAGCCTCTCCCGGGTCGCCGCCCGGGCGCTGGTGGTGCCCGCGGCGGGGATCGGAGCCTTCGCGATTGCGGGAGACTGGCCCCACAGGGCGTTGCGAAACGCTTCCGGGCCCGCGATGCGGGGAAAGGTCATGCTGCCTCGTTCCGACGCGGTCTCGATAGTGACGGTTCCGCAATCGAGCAGCCGGCCGACCATTCCCTGATCGACGGTGATGTCCTGGATTTTTTCCAGAGGCGCCTGCTCGATCTCGCGGGCGAAAAGGCCCACCTTGCGGATGACCCTCCGGTTGGTCACGACGAACTCGTCGGCTTCCGCGCGCACCCACCGCAGAAGCCAGCCGAGGGCTCCCACGACGACAAAAGCCAGAGCGAGGATTCCAACCGGTCGCGCGACGCCGGACCCGGGAGAAGTTCGAGAAGCGTAGATCGATGCCGCGCCGAGCAAGACCGAAAGGAAGATCAACGTGAAGGCGGCCCGGTAGATGATCCAGTGATACCGAGCGCGCAGCACGATCGACTCTCCCGGCGCCAGGTTTTTCTCCGCGTAGCCCATTGCGGCCGGCCACTCTCCGGCTCAAGAGTAACATCCGCTCCATGCGTGAGCGGCAGACGATTCTGGTGACGGGCAGCTCTTCCGGCATCGGGCGGGCGGTCGTGCTGGAAGCCGCGCTTCGAGGCCACCGCGTTTTCGCGACCGCCCGGGATTCCCGCTCCATCGAGGACCTGGCGTCGGCCGCCGGAGTCTCGACGCTCACCCTCGACGTCACCGACCCCGACTCGATTGCGCGCGCCGTGGAGCAGGTCCTGCGCCGCGAGGGCCGCCTCGACGCGCTCGTCAGCAACGCGGGCTACGGCCAGTACGGCGCGATCGAGGACGTCCCGGGCGCGGACTGGCGCCGCCAGTTCGAGGTCAACGTTTTTGGCGCGATCGAGGCGAGCCGGGCGGCCTTGCCTCCCATGCGGGAGGCGCGGCGCGGCACCCTGGTGTTCGTCTCGTCGGTCGCCGGGAAGATCTCGATCCCCTTCGCTGGGCCTTATTGCGCCTCCAAGCATGCCCTCGAGGCGATCGCCGACGCTCTTCGCGTGGAGGTGGCGCCCTTCGGAATTCGCGTCGTGATCGTCGAGCCGGGACCCATCGAGACTCGGTTCGACGAGCGGGCGCGGTCTGAGATTGCCGGCTTGCTCTCGCGGCCGGGGCCATACGCCGCCTTCTACGCAAACGCGGTGCGCGCGATGGATACCGATTTTCAGATGGGCAAGCTCCCGGCCTCGTCCGCCGCGCGCGTCATCCTCGACGCGATCGAGTCGAAACGGCCCAAGACCCGCTACCGGATCACCCGGATGGCCCGGCTCCTGTTGCCGCTGCGAAGACTCTTGCCCGATCGCTCTTTCGACCGGAGGATGAAAAAGGCTCTGCGGCTGCCCGACCGGGTCTGAGGACGGCGACCCGATCTCGTTTGGTGCGGTAGGGGCGGCCGTGTGCGGCGGGCGGACCCGCCGCATGTCGCGTCCCTCGGCCGCCGCGGCGGCCGCCGACGCTCGGTAGGTGGCCGCCCGACAAGGGCGCGGGAGGGGGCAAGCCCCTCCCTACGGCACGACAGGACTCCGGGACACAGTCTGTGAGAAGATTTTTTTCCACGAATCTTAGGAACACGACGCTAGCTTTCTAGGCCCCCCGGCCCGGCATTAGACTCAGTGCAGGAGGCAGCCATGGCCGTCAAGGTCAAACTCATCACCCTCTGGAGACGAGACGTCGACAATCGACCGGGCGCTCTCGCCGAAACCGTTGCGCCGCTCTCCAGTGCCGGCGCGAATCTTCAAGTGCTCATGGGCTACCGGCATCCCGGAGAGGCGCGGGCGACGATCGAGCTTTCCCCCGTCTCCGGAAAGAAAGCGACCGCCGCCGCGCAGCAAGCCGGCCTCTCGGCTTCCGGGATTCCGACGCTCCTCGTCGAAGGGGACGACCGTCCCGGGATCGCCCACGCGATCGCTCGCTCTCTTGCCGACGCGGGGATCAACCTCGCATTTCTCGTCGCGCAGGTCGTGGGCAAGAAATACTCGGCCGTCGTCGGCTTCGACTCCGAAACGGACGCCCAGCGCGCCGCGGGCTTGATCAGGAAGCTCAAGACTCCGGGCAAAAAGAAGTAGCCTGCTCTTCTCCCTCCTCCTTCGCTCTGACGAGCTTCGGAGGACGAGTCCGGGAGAGGCCTGCCCGCCGAAGCTTTAGCGACGACGGGGCCAGGGTGAGGGGCGTTCTTTCGGGATTTTGGCAGTTTGGTGCGCGACCGGTTCAACACGAGAGCTGAGCAGCCAGCACGGCAACCAGTCGGTCGAATCCGACTGGAGGGACCGGGCGGATTCGAACCGCCGACCTAGAGTTTAGGAAACTCTTGCTCTATCCACCTGAGCTACGGCCCCGCCTTGGAGGGAGGATTGTAGCTTCGGTTGAACGGGATATGGGCGCTCCTCGTTTGACAGGGCTGGTCCGGTCCTGTAAACTTGTTTGCATTGCAAAGTAGGAGGCGAACATGACAAGCGGCAGCGCTACGAAACGTCTTCTCTGGCTGGCCCCCCTCGGCGCTCTTCTCGCGATCCCAGCGGTCCTGGTTCCCGCAGCGGGGCTTTTGGACCTCGACCCCTCGAGCCCAATCCTTCATCCTGTTCTGGTTCTGGGAGGGCTCCTCGTTGCGTTAGTCTTGAACGCGATGGCCGTGTTGCGGCTCCACTTTCAGCAAGACGACGCCGGTTTCCTGGGATCCGTGCGGGTCCTTGCCCGGTGGCCGAACCTGGCGGTGTTCCTCGTCACGTGCGTGCTCGCGGCGGGGTTGCTCGGCTACGGGTTTCTGGAGAATTTTCGAATCGTGTCCCGGTAGCGCGCTCTCTTCCAGAGCTCGAAGAAGCCGGCATGAAAGCTGCTCCTCCTCCCAAGACGTCGCGGAGGAGGAAGCCGCGCGTGAAACCCAAGGACAGTCCTAACGAAACCGTGTCGGTCCGGGCGCCGAAGTCGGTCAAGCCGACTCCCCCGGCCTCGACCGAGTCGGATGACGCAGGCGGCGTATCCTCCCCGACGAATCCACCAACGAGGAAACCGCCGCGCCAGACGGCCTCGGCAAACCCCGTCTCGCCGGATGACCTGCTTGCGGATCCTGCGATCGACTGGGACGGCTCCTGGATTCCGGTGGTCTCGGCCTTCGCCGTCGGACTCGTGATCGGGTTGATCGCGGGGATCCTCGTCGCCCGGGACTGAATGTCTTCGCGTCAGCCCGAGTTCTGTCTCGCGAACTCTCGGGCGGGCGCGGTCGCGGGGATCTCTTCCGGAACGCCGAGGTAGAAGCCCTGGCCGTAAAGGATGCCGAGGCGGCGGCATTCCTCCAGGTCCTGGGGCGTCTCGATCCCCTCGGCCACGCAAACGGCGTCGATGCGGCGAGCGAGGTTGACCAGCATCTCGACGACGTCGCGCTTGATCGTGTCCGTGGTCAGACCCGTCACGAGGGTGTTGGCGACCTTCAAGTACCCCGGGCGCAGCTCCGAGATCGACTGCAGAGAGGCATAGCCGGACCCCGCGTCGTCGATCGCGATTCCGAATCCGCGCTCCCGAAGCGAGGAGAGCGCGTCCCGGAAGACCGGGATGTCGCGGATCGCAGACCGCTCCGTTACCTCCAGCACGATTTTGTGCGGCAGCGCCAGAAGGGTTTGCAGCATGTCGCGCCGACCCGTCAGCGTCGTGATGGAGTCCGCCTCCACGTTGATGAAGAGACGCCCCCCGTTGCGCGCGGAGTACCGCTGCGCGGCGGAGCGGATACACAACTGCTCCAGCTCCCAGGTGGCATCGTGATCTTCCGCGAACTGGAACAGGAGCTCCGGGCTCTCGAAGGCCGAGTCCGACGGGCCGCGCGTCAGCGCCTCGTGTCCGTAGATCTCCATCGTGTTCAAGTCGAAAATCGGCTGATAGACCGTCCGGACTCGACCCTTGTGCAGAATGTCGAGGAACGTGTCCCGCAGGATCGCCTGACGTTCCTCCTCTTTGCTCGTCGCGAGGACGATCGCCTGGCGCAGCGCGCGATAGACGAGACGCTCGACTCGCATCTGTGGATTGGAGTGGATGACGGCGTGCCCGACGAAGACTCCGATCCGTTTGTGGATTCGGGAGCCGAAGGCCTCGTCGAGCGTGGCGCGCAGAGATTCCTCCACCTGACGCGACTTGCGCTGGAGTCGGGCGAGCGCGTCCCCTTCGGAATCGAGCGTCGTAAACACGTAGAAGTCCGAGCCTCCCGTTCGGTTGACGGCTACGAAGTCCTCCGTCCCGAAGACGGTGCCGAGCATCCGCCGGAGAGCCTTGCCCGTCGCGCGCAGGAGGCTGTCGAAGACCTCCCAACCGTAGGTCTCCTCGATGTGGCTGTACTGCTCGACGTCGACGAAGAGAACCCCGAGGTCCCGGTTGTCGAGAAGCCGGTCCCGAAGAGCGTCGATGATGACCGGCACCGTCGGAAGCTCGGTGACGGAGTCGAACAGGAGGTTCTTGAAGCGCATCTCGTCGGTGTCGGGAGGGATGAAGGGCGCCGGCTTCTCTCCACGTTCCTCGAGCAGCTTGCGAACGGTCGAGAGCAGCTTGCGGCGCGTAAAGGGTTTGGTGATGTAGTCGTCGGCGCCAACCTGCATGCCGGTGATCAGGTCCCGGATCTCGCTCTTGACCGTCAGCATCGCGATCGGGATCTGACGCGTCTCCGGGGCGTTCTTCAGGGTGGTGCAGACTTCCCAACCCGAAAGCTCCGGCATCATGACGTCCAAGAGAATCAGGTCGGGCTTGAGCTCGCGCGCCGTCTCGATCCCCTCCCGGCCGTTGTGCGCCGTGAAGGCAGAATACCCGGCCGAAGCGAGGATCGTCTGAACGATCAACAGAATGTCTTCGTCGTCGTCGACGATGAGGATCTTTTCGGCGGGCATCGGCGTGTTTTTGCTCGATTGGTGAAGAAACGGTTTTTTGGAGTCTGCCTATAGTAGCAGGACCGAGTGCACGTTCCGGTCCGGAAGGCGCGAGCGGCCGCCTAACTTCTCGAGCTCGATGAAAAAAGAGATCCCGACCACCTTCGCCTGGAGGCGGTCCGCCAGCTGCCCGGCGGCCTCCGCCGTGCCGCCGGTCGCCAGGACATCATCCACGATCAGCACCCTCTCCCCCGGCTCGCAGGCGTCGCTGTGGATCTCAAGACTGTCCTTTCCGTATTCCAGCCCGTAGCCGACTCGGAGGCTCTCCCGAGGAAGCTTGCCGGGCTTGCGCAGCGGAACGAAACCGACGTGGAGCTCCCGGGCGATGGCCGCCCCGAACATGAAGCCTCGGGCCTCGATGCCCAGGATCTTCCCGGGCGGATCGTCGCAGAACGGCCGGGCCATCTCTCGGATCGCGGCCTGGAACGCGTCGGGAGATGCCAGCAGCGGCGTGATGTCGCGAAACAGGATGCCCGGCGAAGGAAAATCCGGGACGTCCCGAATGAAGCTCCTGAAGTCCGTCATCGCGTCATGTCGAAGGAGTGGAAGGAGCCGGGGCTGACATCTTCGATCGCCACGCCCGCGACGCGCGAGCCGAGCGGCCCTTTGCGAAGCCGGTCCAGGTAGCCGTCGACGGCGGCCTGCTCTCCCTCGACCATCGTCTCGACCGTGCCATCGGGGCGGTTGCGCACCCAGCCTTTGACCCCCGCCTCCCGAGCGGCCCGCTCGGCAAAGAAGCGGAAGCCCACGCCCTGAACCCGACCCGACACGACGGCCCGCCGCGCGATCATGGAAGCGCTCCGGGCCGTCCGAACTTACCCACGAGGGGCACGAAGACGACGGCCTCCCCCTCTTCCTGCGCGAAATCCGTCTTGCGGCGGCGAACCACTCGCAGCCTCTGACCCCCGGGAGGGCCCACGGGCACGACCAGGCGGCCCCCCACCGCGAGCTGCGCGAGCAGCGGCTCCGGCACGTCGCCTGTCCCGGCGGTGACCAGGATGCGGTCGTAGGGTGCCGCGGCCGGGTACCCGTAGGTCCCGTCGAACGCCTTGACCGAGACGTTGTGGCATCCCAGCGACCGCAACAGCGCGGCCGCCTTCCGGGCGAGCTCGTCGATGCGCTCGAGCGAATAGACCGTGCGCGCCAGACGCGAGAGCACCGCCGTCTGATAACCGGACCCCGTGCCGATCTCGAGCACCTTGTGGTGGGGCTCGATGGACAGCCGCTGGCTCATCATGCCGACCACGAAGGGCTGGGAAATCGTTTGGCCATGCCCGATCGGGAGCGAATGGTCGCCGTAGGCCTTCGACCGCACGGGTTCGGGAACGAAGCGATGCCGGGGCACCCACCGCATCGCCTCGAGGACGCGAGGATCGTCGACGCCGCGCGGAACGACAAACCGCTCCAGCATCTCGAGCCGCTGGGCCTCTTCTCGGTCCGCTGGCCCCTTTTGACTCGGGATGCGAGGCATTTCCTTCATTGTAAAGGGATTTGCTCGGAAGAAAGGAAGGAAAAGGCTGGACAGGACGTTTATGATTGGCGTTTTGAAACCACTCGACGGAGGAATTTTGAGCCCACAAGAAACCGCGGAACTGGCTCGGGTCTCGGGGCTGCCCGACGTGCCCCGGGAAGAGCTGAAGAAGTGGTATGGGGTCATGCAGCTGGGGCGGGTGCTCGATGACAAGGCTCCCAATTACCTGAAGCAGGGGCTCGGCTGGAGCTACCACGCCCCCTGCGCGGGTCATGACGCGATCCAGCTCGCGCTGGGCTTGACGTTCCGGACGGGGCGCGACTACCTGTTTCCCTACTACCGGGACCTGACGACCTGCCTCGCCGCCGGCTTGACGGCCGAGGAGATTCTCTTGAACGGCATGTCCAAGGCCACGGATGTGGCTTCGGGCGGCCGGCACATGTCCAACCACTTCGCTAAGCCGGAGATCGGGATTCAGAACGTCTCGTCCTGCGTCTCCAACCACGCCCAGCATGCCGCCGGCCTCGCTCGCGCGATCAAGACGTACGGAAAGGACGCGATCGTCTTCTGCTCGGTCGGCGAGTCCTCGACTTCCGAGGGCTATTTCTTCGAAGCGGTCAACGGTTCCTCTCACGAGCAGCTGCCGGTCGTTTTCGTCGTGCAGGACAACGGTTATGGCATCTCCGTTCCCAAGGCCGATCAGACGGCGAACCTCTATGCCTCCGACAACTTCACCGCTATCAAGAACGTCAAGATCATCCATTGCGACGGCTTGGACGTCTTCGACTCCTTCCGGGCGATGCGGGAGGCGGTGGAATATGTCCGCACCGGCGAAGGCTGCGCCATCGTGCACGCCGTCGTCGTCCGGATCCACTCGCATTCCAACTCCGACCGGCAGGAGCTTTACCGCACTCCCGAAGAGCTCGCGGCCGCGCGCGCGGCGGATCCGCTCCCCCGTTTCCGGCGGACACTCCTGGAAAACGGATGGGTCACCGAGGAAGAGATCACCGCGATCGAGGCGCAGAACCAGCAGACTTACGACGCCGCGGCCGACCGCGCGAAGGCGGCGCCGGATCCCTCCCCCGAATCCATTTTCGAGTTCGTAGGGCCGGATCCCTGGGTGCCGGAGAAGTGGAGCGACGGAATCCCCGACGGCTCCGGCCAGCCGATGTCACTCGTCCAGGCGCTGAACACGACCCTGAAAGAAGAGTTCCGCCGCAACCCGGACACCTTCATCTGGGGACAGGACGTCGCCTACCGGGACAAGGGAGGCGTTTTCAACGTCACGAAGGGAATGCAGCAGGAATTCGGCGCGCGGCGCGTCTTCAACGGCCCGATCGCCGAGGACTTCATCCTCGGGACCTCGGACGGTTTCTCTCGCCTGGACGGGAAGATCCGAGTGGTGGTCGAGGGAGCGGAGTTCGCCGACTACTTCTGGCCGGCCGCCGAGCAGATGATCGAGATGTCCCACGAGTCCTGGCGCACGCGCGGCAAGTACGTGCCCAACGTCACGATCCGGCTCGCGTCGGGCGGATATATCGGCGGCGGCCTCTACCACTCTCAGAACATCGAAGGCTGGCTCACCACGCTGCCGGGCATTCGGATCGTCGTCCCCGCCTTCGCCGATGACGCGGCCGGTCTGCTGCGGACGTCCATCCGCTCCCGCGGGATCACGCTCTACCTCGAGCCAAAGTTTCTTTACAACAATCCGATGGCGCGGGCCAACGTACCGCCGGAATTCGCTGTTCCTTTCGGGAAGGCTCGGACACGCCGCGAAGGAAGAGACCTGACGATCTTCGCCTACGGAACCCCGGTCCACTTCGCGCTGGAGGCGGCCGCGGCACTCGAAAAGGAAAACAAATCCGTCGAGGTGATCGACCTGCGGTCACTCGTGCCTCTAGACCGCGAGACGATCCTCGCCTCGGTGAAGAAGACGAATCGGGTCCTGGTCGCTCACGAGGACAAGGTTCACGGAGGGTTCGGGGGTGAGATCGCCTCTGAAGTCCAGGAATCGGTCTTCGAGTACCTCGACGCCCCGATCGGCCGCGTCGGCTCGACTTTCACGCCGGTGGGTTTCAACCGAATTCTCGAGCGAGCCATCCTGCCGAACACCGAGAAGGTGCTCGAGGCGGCGAGGAAGGTGCTGGCCTATTAGGATGTAGGATGAAGGTGGTAGGTGGTAGGGCTTGGTCCTACGACCTACGTCCTACCACCTACGTCCTATCGATCCCGGCCACGACTTCTTCCAGCACCTGCATCGCCCGGTAGTCGGTGAGGTCGAGGTGCAGGGGTGAGATCGAGATGAACTTGTTGGCGACGGCTCCGATGTCTGTCCCCTCTTCGATGTCGCCGGTCGGAATCGTCGCACCGATCCAGTAGTACGGCCGCCCTCGGGGATCCGTCTTCTCGACCACCGCCTCGCCGTAGCGGCGCTTGCCCAATCGGACGACCTTGACCCCGCGCGGCTCCCCCGCTGGAACGTTGACGTTGACGAGCGTCCCGGCCGGAAGGGGTTTCTCGAGCAGCCGGCGCGCGAGCTTCTCGGCGAAGCGGGCCGCGGCGTCGAACGTGAACCCGGTTTCGATCTCCTGCGAGATCGCCACCGATGGGATTCCGATCAGCGTCCCCTCGAATGCGGCCGAGACCGTCCCGGAGTAGGTCACGTCGTCGCCGAGGTTCAAGCCCAGGTTGATTCCCGAGACCAGAAGGTGCGGCCGCCGATCCTTCAAGAGGTGCAGAACGCCCCAGTTGACGCAGTCGGTCGGCGTCCCGTCGACCGACCAGCGATTGTCTCCGACGAGCTTTGCGCGCAGCGGGCTGTGCAGCGTCAGCGAGTGTCCGGCCGCGCTTCGCTCCTGGGCCGGTGCGACGGTCCAGACCTCGCCGACCGAGGAGAGAGCCGTCGCGAGCCGCTCGATCCCTTCTGTAAAGATCCCGTCGTCGTTGGTGACGAGGATGCGGGGGCGGTCCATTTCTCTCGCCATTCTCGCGGAAACTATCGCGAAATTGTAAGCGTTGCTCAGCGTTAAGCCGCCGCGGTCGCTCGCGCAGCGCGTCGCGATGGCTATGCGAGACTTCGATCCGGCAGCGGCATGAGGAAAGTCAGAATGACGTAGGCGAGGATTCCGGGAAGGACTCCCGAGAGGACCGTCGCGACCACGTAGAGGACTCGCACGACGGTCGGGTCGACCTCGAGATACTCCGCGATCCCGCCGCAAACTCCCGCGATGACCTTGTGGGTACGCGATCGCATCAGTTTGCGGGGAGGAGCGGGGGGTGGAAGAGCAGTGCTCACGTTTCAACTCCTTCGTAGACGACTCGGTTTTTCTCCGTTTCATTGAGCGAGATGCGAACCAGGCGCGCCGGCTTCACGCGCGCCTGAAGCTGTTCCCAGATCCGCACCGCGATGTTTTCGGCGGTCGGGTTGACGCCGGACAGGAAATCCACGTCGTAGTTCAAGTGCCGGCGGTCGAGACGCCGCACGACGTGCTCGTGAACCGAGCGCTTCAAGTCTCCGAAGTCCATGACGTATCCCGTCTCGGGATCGATCTCTCCCTCCACGGTCACCTCGAGCTCGTAGGTGTGACCGTGGCCATGAACGTTGTTGCATTTGTCGAAGACCCGGCGGTTGGTTTCCTCGTCCCAGTCCTCGCGGTGCAGGCGGTGAGCCGCCGAGAAATGAGCCCCGGAGATCAGTCGGACCTTCACGGGACGAAGCTTAGCAGGCGCGGCAGCGGCCGATGTCAAGGCTGTTCGCCGGGCTCCCCTCCGGCTTCGCGAGCCAGCCCGCGGACCAGCGCGCGCTTGATCGCATACGCTACAAAGAGAAGAAGCAGAAGGATCGTCAGGCCGACGCTGCCTCGCCCGGCCCAACGAATCGCGGCTTCATAACCCTCGCCTGCGAAGTACCCGAGCAAACTGAAGCCGGTGCCCCAGGCCACGCCTCCGAGGACGTTCCAGAAAAGAAACCGACCGACGGACATGCCCGCGGCGCCAGCCGCGGTTGGAACGACTGCTCGGAGAAAGGCCGTGGCCCGACCGAAGAAGACAGCTCGCCCGCCGCGCTTGTCCAGCCAGTCCCGAATTCGGGGCCACCTCAGCGGGAGATGCCGCTCGAGAAATCGAGAGCCGTATCTGCGGCCGATCGAGTATCCGATGAAGTCCCCGAGAATCGCGCCGCCAACCGCTGCCGCGATGACCTCGAGCAGCGGGACGGAGCCGCGCGCGGCGAGTACGCCTCCGAGCACGACGGCGATCTCGCCGGGAATCACGAAGCCGAAGAAGAGCGACGCTTCCGCGCACGTGAGCAGGAAGACCGCGCCCAGAGCGACCGGCGCGGGAATCGAGAAGAACAACTCGGTGAAGCGCTCCATCTAGCCGCTGATTATCAGCTGTCGGTCAGGGCCCCGCCTCGCGGGCCCATTCGGGTGGCGTTATTTCGAAGGCTTGTTCATCGGGGTCCTTCTGGAGCGGCGGACAGTCCCTCGTCGAACGGCCGCGGCTCCCGCTTGAGGAAAAGCTCGAGATCCCGCCGGGCGCGAGCCGCCAGAGGATGGCGGATTTTTTCGTAGGCCTGTGCCCGGCGCGAAAGAAGCGGGCGCTCCCACGGCACGTTCGGCTCGATACCCGACAGCGCTTCGGCGTATTTTTCGAAGCTGACGTAGGAAGCGACCACGAGCAGAGCCGCGACCCGCTCGTCCTCGAGAAGACGCAGAGAAAACGGCTGCGCGAGCGCCTCATAGAGGCGCGGGGCCAGGCTCGGCTCCCGAGCCGCGATGTCGGCCGCCACGAGGAGGGATCGTTTCATGACGAACGGGAGCGGCCAGGGGTCCTCGCGATAGCGCTGATAGGTCAGCTCCAGGTCCTTCACCGCTTCCTGCAGATTGCCCTGCCGCCAGTGATATCGCGCTCGGAGGGAAGCGGCCTCGGTGGGCTGCGAAGCGGCGAGCTTCTCGATCGATTCCTGGGCAGACGGGTCCATCGCCTGGACGAGCGCCTCGGTCACCATGGTCAGCTCGGTGCCGGCATCGGGCGCCCTTCCTTCCGCGCGAAAAGGGGCCAGCACCGTGTCCAGGCGTCCCTGCAGGAAACCGGCATAGGCGGCGGCCCGAGCGAGATCCTGCGGGTCCGCATCCGCCTCCCGAATGGGAATCGAAGCCTCCGCCGCAGTCGTCGCCTGCCGATTGCGCTCGACGAGCTTCCAATAAATCTCTTCTCCGATGGGAAGCCGATTCTCTCCCCGCGCTGCCGCCAGCCGCCGGATTTCTTCGCTGTCGAAGAGCGCCGTCGAGCCGAGCGAGCGCGCGACGGCGAACTCGATCCGGTTGCGGTCGTCCGTGTTGAGCCGCCCCGCTTGCTGCGCCGCGATCGCCCGAGCGAGGCCTGGTCCAGCCAGGTAATGAGAGGCAAGCCCCTCGAGCCCCGTGACTCGCCAGGCCTTCTCCATCGCCCCGCGGAAGGGCTCGGTCTCCAGGCGCGCCCGCAGAGTCTGGGCGGAGTAGGCGATGGGCTCGAGGGAGCCAACCAGGAGAAGGTCGTTTCGCTTGCCGCGAAACGTCTCGACGGAGGGGAACACATCCGAGAGCGTCGCGTAGACCGTCCGGACCGTCTGGCCGTCGACCTCGTAGGCCTGGGTCCATTGGATGAAGAAACCGGCCGGCGCCAGACGGTCTCTCACGCTCCGATAGAACTCGCGGGTGAAAAGGCTCGCGATGCCGGCGCGGTAGGGATTGGAGGGCTCCGAGAAGATGAGGTCGTACTTCTCTCGAGAGGTGAGGAGGACCTCTCGCGCGTCCCCCAGCGTGATGCGGACCCGCGGATTCTCCATCGCCTTCGCATTGACCGGAGCGCACGCCCGCCCGACTTCCAGGACAGAGGGCTCGAGCTCTATGACGTCGACCCTTTCGATTCCGGGCACCTGCGCGAGCCAGCCGCCCGTCGAGCCGGTGCCGAGCCCGATGACCAGGGCGCGGCGGGTGCCGGGTTGAAGAGCGGCGCCGAGCAGACCTCCCATCACCTGGGTGGCCGCGTCCATCCGAGAGTTCCCATCGATTTTTCCGTTGAGCGCAAAGGAGAACCCGTCGCTCGTGCGCAGTAGTCCGACGCTGCTCTCGACCCCTTCCGCCTGCCAGTCGACCAGACGCCGGCGTTCGTTTAGAAAGTGAGTCACGACGTTGGGCGACGCCTTTTCCAGCTCCACGCGGCCCGCACCGATCGGGCTGTGCCGCCAGGCCGCCGTTGGTCCTCGCGCGCAGGCGAGCGCGATTCCCGCAAGGGCGGCCAGCCACGAGGCCGCGCGCAACGGGAGCCGGGACGGAGCGCGGCTCACGAACGCCGACACGACAGCCAGTCCGGCGAGAAGGACGACGACCAGACGCCATGTGCCCTGCGCCGACAGCAGCGGAAGCAGACCGAACCCTCCCGCCAGAGCGCCCAGAATGCCGCCCAACGTGTTCGCCGCGTAGGCGAGACCGACGTGCCGGCCGACGTCCTCGCGTCCCCGGCCCAGAAGCGCGATCAGAATCGGAAACTGAATTCCGGCCACGAAGGCCGCCGGCAGAACGACGAGAGCGGTGACGGCCGTCCAGCTCGCGATGTAGCCGGCAAAGCCGAACGCGCCGAACGAGCGTGACAGGACGGCGAGAAGAGCGACGAAATCACCGAGGGCGAAGGGCACAGCGATGACCGCGGCTTCGATGCCGCAGGTCAAGCCGAGAGTCGTCAGAGTCGGCACCCGGTCAGAACGACGGAGGGCGTATGCGGCACCGCCCAGGCCGATGCCGAGAAGCGCGACCGCGAGAATCAGCCCGAAGCTGTATGTCGATCCGCCGAGAAGCGGCGCCAGCATGCGGTACCACACCAGCTCCATCAACATGAACGCGAACCCCACGACGCCCGAAGCCACGAGAATGAATCGCGGCGCCGTCTCGGATTCCGCAACGCGCCGGGGCGTCTTCTCGCGGGGCGAGTCCTTCTTCCGGCTTTTCGGAGGAGCGGGTGGTGCTTCGCGCTCGCGCTCCCGCACGACGAGCCGCGATCCCCACCAGCAAGCCAGAAGGCCGACCGCAACGTTGATCGCACACGCGCTCCAGAGCGTCGCCCGCGTTCCGATCTTCTCGAGAAGCACGAAGTTGGCAAGCGAGGCGCCGGCGACCGCCCCGAGGGTATTCGTCCCGTACAACAACGCCACCCGCGTGCGGCTGGCGTCTTCCTCCGTCTCGACCGCGCGAGTCGCGGCCGGAAGCGTCCCGCCCATCAAGAACGTCGGAAGGCCCAGCACCAGCGCGGAGAGAACCAGCCGGACGAGCGTGCCGAAGAGGGCGCCAAGCAACGTCGAGCCGCCGACGGCGATATAGCTGGCGCGGACGAGCCAGACGAGCGCCGGGCTGACAGCCGCGAGGCCTGCGATGGCGAGCTCGAGCCGTCCGTAGAACAGGAGAGGTTTCTCGATCGCGTCGACGCGTTGTCCGAGCACCAGAGAGCCGAACCCCAGGCCGCCGAGGAAGATTGCGAGCACCGCGGAGGTGGCCGGCGTCGAGGCTCCGAACACCAGACGCAGCTCGCGCAGCCAGGCCACCTGATAGACGAGAGCCGTCAGGCCGGAGCCGAAGAGAAGCAGGGCGACTCCGCCGACACGTCGTGTCATGCCGTGCGGACGATAGCCGACGGCGGCTTTGAAGTCGAAGCGCGTTTTGAGTCTGCCGCCCGAAGCCAGGCTAGGGTCGAATCGGCACGAGCCGGAGGCGCAGCTCCGTCGCGCGCTCGATCGCGCCGCGGGAGTAGAGAAGCGGGAAGGTGTCGCCGTTCAACCAGGACGAGGCGAGATCCCGGTAGTGCGGGCTCTCCGGGTCGCCCGATTGCCCCGGATGATTGACCGCGCGCGAGTCGTCCCATTTGCCGACGTCGATGACGAGCCGGACGGAAGGCCCGTTGCTCTGGCGAAAATCTGTCACGCGATACGACGACTGATTCGGCGTGTGCGGCCCGCCCCCCTTGGGCAGCGGACCGACGTTGATCCGGCTTCGCTCGCCCTCCTCGACGGCCGCCGAAAACGCGTGCTGGAGAAAGTTGCGATGGAGCTTTCCCCACTGCCATGCGCTGGCGTCGGAGCCCTGGAGCTTTTCCATTTCAGCGTATGCGGCGGCGAGGCTGGACAACATCAGCTCGTTTCGCCGGAATGTCGCGTTGGCGGCGTCTGCACCGAACCATTTGCCTGGGTTCTCCAACCCGTCAAGCAGGACGGCCAGATCGGTTGAGCTGATCGACTCCGCCGCCGGCTTCGGCAGCACGGCTTCCCGGAATGCCTTGCCCAGGTGGCGCGTGACCCAGACCTCGAAGAGTGCCGCCTGCGCTCCCTCTGCCCGTTCGACGCCGTCCCAATCTCGGAAGATCTCGAGCGCGGCCCGCGCTTGGACGTCGGAGCTAGAGAGCGGCGCGAGCAAGGCCGCGGCCCGCCTCGCAGGAATCGAGAGCAGATCGCTCTGGAGGCGCACCGAATCGGCCAGCGAGACTTTCTTCAGGCCCGCGAGAACTTCCGCGACGCGCCGGTAGCGCGAGTCGTTGGCCCACTCGAAACCGAGTCTCCGCTCCTCGTAGGGAAAGCCCGCGGGCAGGTTCAGCTGGTTGGCCGTCGCGAAGAAGCCGGCTTTGGGGTTGTACGCGGACGGTAAATCCTCGCCCCGCCAGAACCCGGCCCACTCGTATCGGCCATCGCCCGGCACGGGCAGCAAACCGTCCCACGTCGGACGCCGGGGCGCAAGGCCGCTCGCGACCCACCCGATGTTCCCTTGCCTGTCGGCGTAAACGTAGTTCAGCGTCGGAGCGCCCCAGCGTGAGAGCGACCGCCGGAACCGATCGAAGCTCCTGGCGCGAAGAAAGTCGAGCGATGCGAAGTAGGGAGCCATGCCCGGTTCGAGCCAGGCGGTGCGGACCGCGTAGGCCCGGAGCTTCTCCCGTTCGATAAAGATGACCGGTCCATGCCGGGTGAACGTCAGATCCGCCGTGATCGGAGCGGAATCCTTGACCCGGATCTCTTCGCGGAAAGTGCGGAACGGCTCCCACTTCGACTGGTATTTGTATTCGGACAGATTCTCCGGATTGAGCTCGTAGACGTAGAGGTCCTCCTGGTCGATCGGGAAGATGGTCAGGCCGAAAGCGATCGATCCGTTGTGCCCGAGCGATACACCGGGCTGCACGGGTTCGCCCGCCCCGATCACGTTGAGCCCCGGCGCAGAGATGTGCGCCAGGTAGCGCAGCGACGGCACGGGGTACGCGCGATGCGGGTCGTTGGCCATGATCGCGCGCCCTGTCGCCGACTTGGCCGGCGCGACGACCCAGTTGTTGCTTCCTTCGGTCTCGTCGGGCGTTGCGGTCGCGATCTGAAGCGGCGCATCCATGCCCGCCGTCGCGGGAGGCTTCGCCACGACCACTTCCTGCGTCGCAAGTGTGAACACCTTCAGGACGTCTTTCGGGAGGCACGGGTCGAGCGCCTCGGGGACTTGCGTATGCCACACAGGCAGCAGGCCGACGCGGACATCGTCGTACTTGAGACCGGCCTTGCAAGCCGTGTTCGCGCGGGCGACCTCGCTCGTCAGATTGCGGGTGAGTCCGTGCGAACGGATGCGAACTACGTCCTCCGGTTTCCACTTCGCCGGAGAATACCCAAGCCTCCGGAACTCCCAGGGGAGCCTGTCCGGATTGACCGAGACGTAATCGATGTACGCATTGATGCCGGCCGTAAACGACGCTGCGATCCGCTCGGTTTCCCGTTGGCCCTTTGAGCTGTAGGCGCGCCATTCCCGATCCATGTCTCCGCGATAGAGAAAGAGACGCGTCGCCTTGTCCTGCTCGACGAAGGAGGAGCCGAAAACCTCGGCCAGCTGACCGAGGCCGCGCCGCCTCCACAGGTCGATCTGGAACAGACGGTCCCGCGCGGCATTGAAGCCTTGAGCGAAGAACGCATCTTGTGCGGTGCGGGCGAAAATGTGCGGCACGCCCCAGCGATCGACGAGGATCTCGACAGGCCGCTCGAGGCCGGCGACACCGATCGTTTGAGTCGGAAGGGTGGCAGTGCGCGGCCTCGCAAGGGCATCGGAAGCAAGAAAGGCAAGCACCGACACGACCGCGGCGCTGATCACTGCGGACCGCTTCGGCGGCGCGTGTCTCGGCGCGGCGCACCTGCCCTGGAACGCGTCGCTTGCGGCTGTTAGACTCAAATGGACCAACCCTTTTATGTACATCGTATCGGTTCCTCGGTCCTCCGGCACCGTCCATCTCATCCTCGACGTCAGCGGCTATTTCCAGTGATCGGAGCCCTTCCGTCGCCCTGACGCGCACTTCCTCGTGTCATTGGCAGCAGGGTCACCGTGCCAGCGAGAATCGCGTTCGTGGTGAGTGCTCCTAACGGGGATCGGTCGCGGTTGCCGGATCGGACGGTCGCGAGGCTTTCACCCAGGGATCGGAGAATCGCGCGTCGGTCAGAAACGCCTCGTCGGTCAGACTCTCGAGAAAAGCAAGGAGATCGCGCTTTTCCTCTCCCGTGATCGTGAAGCCCGTGACGAATCGGCTCTGGTGGGGTTCGCGAGCACCGCCCTCGGCATAGTGGTCGATCACCGCTTCGAGCGTCGCGAAGCGGCCGTCGTGCATGTAGGGACCGGTCAGCGCGATGTTTCGAAGCGTCGGGACGCGGAACCGGCCGCGATCGGACGGCCGCCGAGAGATCGTGAAGAGACCGAGGTCCGCCTTTCCGGGCGCGGCCCGCAGCCCGTTGTTGACGAAGGCGGGCGCTGCGGCCGGGCCCCCTTCCCAGACGACCGGACCTGACAACGTGAAACCCTCATGGCACTTGCTACAACGCAGGCGCTCCGAGTGGAAGAGCTTCATGCCCCGCCAGGCGGCTTGGGAAAGGGCGCTCGGGTCGTCCCGCCAAACGAGACGATCGTAGGGCGAGTTGCCGGACAGGATCGTCCGCTCGAAACAGGCGATCGCCTTGCGAACGTTGATGAGCGTGATCGGGTCGCGATCGGCCGGAAACGCCCGCGCAAAACGGCCCTGGTAGACGGGCTCGGCCCGGAGTCTCGCGAGCACCTCCTTCTCGTGCCCGCGGAGACCCATCTCCACCGGATGTTGATTCATCATCGGCACGAGCGCCTGATCCTCGAGAGCGCGCTTGCCGGGATCGGCCCAGGTGAGGGACGCCGAATACGCCACGTTGGCCAGGCTCATCGAGCTGCGCGGATGAATCTGCCCGGTCGAACCGAGAGCGTGCGCTCGCCCGTCGGTGAAGGCGCGCGCGGGTTGATGGCAGGAGGAGCAGGACTGAGTTCCGTTGCCGGAGAGCCGTGGATCGAAAAACAGGTGTCGCCCGAGAGCGACCTTCTCCTCCGACATCGGATTGTCCGCGGGGACCCGCGGTGCGGGAAACCCCGGCGGCAGGCTCCATTGCCATCCCGGGGCCCCCAGAACGATGACGCGCGCGAGGAAAAGGAGGGCGACGCTACCAGCGCGCATTCTTCGGTTTCAGCACCGAGGAAACCTGGGAAGCAAGCTGTTTTCGTTGCTCCGCCCATTTCGAGAACTCTTCCAGCTTCGAAGGTTCGATGCCCGATGGGTCGGCCTTCTTCTTCTCCAGCCACTTGTCGATGGCGGCGGCGAGCTCATCGGCGCGCGGACGGTCCATGTTGAAAAGCATCATGTAAACGGACTTCACATCGTCGAGCTGGTTCAAGGCGAGATAGGCCTCCGCACGATACTCGATGGCGGGGGTGTAGTTGGGCTGGATCGCGAGGGCCTTTCCGTACGCCTCGAGCGAAGCCGGATAGTTGCCGATCTTGCGATAGGCGTATCCCAGGTTGCCCCATGCCGCATAGTTGCCGGGGTTCTTCTTCGTGGCCTGGTCAAATTTCTTGATCGAGTCCTCGTGCTTGTCTTTGGCCTTGGCCAGAAGTTTTTCCTTCTTCCGAGCATCGTTCTCCGACTCGGCCTCCTTCTCGAGCTTCGCGGCTTTGTCCCGGTAGGAAATGCCGTCGTTGTACAGAGCATTCGCCTCCTGCTCCGGAGTCATCCGCTCGGCCGGGGCGGAAGGCAAAGACGTCTTTCCACCAGAGCTCGATCCCGAGGAGAAAGCGGGAAGGATCAGAAGGAGAGCCAGGGCGAGGGCGAGAGGTAGCCCGTGCGCGCGGTTCTTTTTCATTTGGACCTCCAGGGCGCAACGCTAGCAGAAGACAACCCCCCGATATGTAAGGGATCGGTTAAGAGAACGTCTCCTCGATGAAGCTCGATTCCTGACAGATCTCTGACCTCCAAGCCCGAGACCGGCGATATAGCATCGCTCGCGTTTCTGTGAGAGGAGCTGTCATGCGGCGGACTGCCATCGTTTTCTCGGCGTGCCTCTCAATCTCCAGCGGCCTGACGGCCCAGGCGAGTCCCGCCGACTCCGTGCGCGAGTTCACGATCGATGACGCCTGGGGTCGCGACACGGTGCAGTTTCGAACGACGGCTCCGCTCGAGGACATCGTCGGGACGACCAACCAGGTCACCGGAGTGCTCAAGGCCGACCCCGCCAACCTCAAAGGCCCGGGCACCGCGGCCCGCATCGAAGTCTCTCTGACGTCTTTGAAGACCGGCATCGAGATGCGCGACGGTCACGTCGCCAAAGCGCTGGGCGCCGAGAAGAACCCGGCCGCCGTCTTCACGCTCGAGAAGATCAAGTCCGCCTCCTCCAACACCCTGGAACCCAATGTCCCCGTTGACCTGACGGGAGAGGGCCTCTTCGAGCTCAAAGGCGCGCGCAAAAAGGTGGAAGTCACGGCGCACCTGACTTACGTCCCGAAGGGCGGGCCCTTCAACCAGATGCGGCCAGGAAACTTCGTCAAGGTGATCGCGGAATTCGACGTGAAGCTCGCCGACTTCGGCGTCGAACGGACCGGCCCCGTTCTGCCGCTGCAGGTCGGCGAAACGGCCCACGTCATCGTGACCGCGCTCGCCAGCGACGCGAGCCCCGAGGAAGCGAACAAGTACCGTCAGACCGCGATCAAATACATGGGCGCCGCGCGAAAATAACGTTCTGGCAGTTTTGGAATTGGTCGGGACGCCGGGATTCGAACCCGGGACCCCCTGAACCCCATTCAGGTACGCTACCAGACTGCGCCACGTCCCGACCGGAACGGGGAATTGAAACAGGGAACCTCGGCCGAGTCAAACGCTGAGCGAGTTACTTCTTCCGGCCTCGGTCGAGGATCCGGACCACTTCCTTGAGCTCCTTGACGACGCGCTTGCGGTCGGGAAAGGAGGCGGCGCCCGCGTTGGGGCGGGAGCCCTCTGCGTCGGCGAGGAACGTGGAGGTCGGGGCCTCGGAGACGGCGACCCCGGGGGATGAAGCGGAACCTGACGGTGTCGCACCGGCGGCCGATGCGCTGGAGGGCGTCGTCGGGCGTTTCTCCTCCCGCTGCCTGGCGGGCGAAGGGGCCGGCTTCAGCCCGTCTTCGAACCGGCCTTCCGTGATCTCCGAATCGAGGCGCTTCTTCGCTCCCGCGACGGTGAATCCTTCGTCGTACAGAAGCTCGCGGATGCGCGCGATGATCTTCACGTCCCGCTCCGTGTAGGAGCGCGGGCCGATTTTTTCCTTCCCTTCGGAGAGCACCGGAAACTCCGTCTCCCAGTACCGAAGCACGTAGGGGGCGACTTCCGCGATCTTGCATGCTTCCGCGGGCTTGTAGAGCTGCTGGGACATGAGCTGGAGTATTACTTTACCTCTAGTCCGCATCGGGCTGACCCCCTCACCCTGCCCTCTCCCCCGTTGCGGGGGAGAGGGGAAGGAGTTCCTAACGGCCCCTCTGTCGACTGTCGACTGTTGACTGTCGACTCTTGCTCGATCTCGCCCGGACGCTGATGCGAATCGGGGTGCCCGAAAAGTCCGCGCTCTTCCTCAACATGTTCTCGATCCGCCTCTCCTCGGAGAAGTGGAGGCGCTCCTGGCGGCTGCCGACGAGAGTGAAGGTGGGCGGCGCCATCCCGGTCTGGGCGACGTAGTAGACCTTGAGGATCCGGCCGGAAGCGGAGCGCGGCGGTTGGTCTCGCAGCGCGACCCCGAGCACCCGGTTGAGCTCCGCGGTCGTGATGCGGCGCCGCCGATTCTCCGAGACGCTCGCGACCGTATCGAGCACCTTGCTCAACCCTTTGCGCGTCTTCGCCGAAGCGAGGAGGACCGGGGCGTGCCGCGCGAAAGGGATTGCTTCCTCCACGTCCAGGCGAAACTCCTTCGCGGCCTTATTTCCTTCTACTCCCGGCCGGGTCGCGAGGTCCCACTTGTTGGCGAGGATGACGAGACCTTTCCCGGCCTCGGCGACATAAGCGCCCACCTGCGCGTCCTGAGAGGTCACGCCCTCCGCAGCGTCCAGCACGAGAATCGCGACGTCGCATTCCTCGATGCGCTTTCGCGCCTGGACGACGGAAAGCACCTCCGCTCCTCGCCTGGTCTTCCCCTTCCGCCGAATCCCCGCCGTATCGATCAGCCGGAAACTCACTCCTCCATGGCGCAGGAGGGCATCGACCGAGTCGCGGGTCGTGCCGGCGACCGCGGACACGATCGCGCGGTCCTCCCCCAAAAGCGCATTGATCAAAGAGGACTTTCCGACGTTGGGCCGCCCCACGATAGCCAGGGCCGTCTCCCGTTCGGCCGGCCCGGCGGTCTCCGTCCCCTCTTCTTGCTCCGGCAAGCGGAGCGCGATCGCTTCCCCGACCTCGTCGACCCCGAGATCGTGCTCCGCGGAGATCCCGTGGACCTCGGGGAAGCCGAGCTCCCACGCCTCCCCTTCCCCCGCTGCCCCTTCTTTTCGATCGATCTTGTTCGCGATGACCAAAGCCTCGACGCCGGCCTCTCGGATCATGCGCGCCGCTGCGAGGTCGCCAGGCAGAATCCCCGCCGACGCGTCGACGACGAGCAGGACGAGATCTGCCTTCCGGATCGCGGCGGCCGCGCGCTCGGCGACCGCTCTCGGCATCTCTTCCCGCCCCTCGGGGTCGTATCCACCCGTGTCCAGAAGGCGGTAGCGGCGGCCATCGTTCGTGGAGGCTTCCGCTTCGAGTACGTCGCGCGTGACGCCGGGAAGATCGTGGACGAGCGAGCGACGACGCCGGAGCAGCCGGTTGAAGAGCGCCGACTTGCCGACGTTGGGACGACCCGCGATGACGACGGAGAAGAGTCCCCGGCGGGAGAGTGGCGGGCTGAGGGGCGGCTGCTCCCTCTCCCGGCGGGAGAGGGGCGGGGTGAGGGGCGTCTTGCCTTCGGTCTTGCGAGAAGTCACGGTGCGCTCTGGAGCCTCAAATCCTTCCTCGCCTCTCTCTCGGAGGCGAGGAGTGCTTACGAGGCCTTCCTCGGCACTCCCCCTTCGAGCTTCAGCGAGAAACGGGGATGCTGGAACGGATGGACGTCGGGAAAGCGCGTGAAGATCCAACCGCCGAAGAGCTCCTGGTTCTTTTCCAGAACGGTGATGCGGGCGGCGGGGTTGGCTTCCTCGATCCCCGAGGATGTGATGACTTGCTGGGTCATCGTGAAGGACGGCAGAAACACATCCGCTCGCACGTCCAGGTCTGAGTCGGGAATCCGAGCGGTGCCTTCCAGCGGGACCTCGAGAACCCCCTCCTTGTTCTTGCTCGAATCCTTCCAGCGCAGACGGATGCCCGCGAAGGCCTTCTGAACTTCCGGAGGCACCTCCAGCTGATTGGGGACAGTTGGAGTGGTGCTTTCGGGTCCGGCGGTCTCCTCCCGATCGTGCGAAATCGCCATGCGGATTTCCGGATTCGGGCGTCCGTGCTCGCGGCAGGCGCAGAGCGCGAGCAGCAGGGCGATCGCTGGCCCGAATGATCGACATCTTCTTGCACCGAGCGATCCAACCCCTCGTGTCATCCCGAGCAACCCACCCCCTCGTGGCACCCCGAGCGGAGCGAGGGATCTGCCCCCGTCAGCTCCGGCGGACGAGGGTAGATTCCTCGTCGCTTCGCTCCTCGGAATGACAGGGAGGGCTTCGCTCCTCGGAAAAATGACAGTTGAGGCGGAAGCCTTCATCGACCGACCCTTCGTGGCTTTCGGCCAAATTCGCGCGTGGGAGCTGGCGGAGCGGCCCGTTCGCGGGGACCCCGCTCGGAAACCGCGCGCTCCGCGAGGCGGAAATCGAGGCGCCTGCGGGTCTCGTCGATCGCCGTCAACTTGACGCGGACCGAATCGCCAAGGCGGTACGTTTTCCCGCTCGAGCGCCCCTTGAGGCGATGCTGCTTCTCTTCGTACACGAAGAAATCGTCCCCCAGCGCCGAAATGGGCACGAGGCCTTCGACGAAAAAGTCCTTCAGCGTCACGAAGAGCCCGAACGAGGTCACTCCCGTCACGTAGGCGTCGAACTCGCGCCCGATCTTGTCCTTCATGAAAACGATCTTCTTCCAGAGCAGGCTCTCCCGCTCGGCCGCCTCCGCGCGGCGTTCGCGCGCGGAGCAATGCGCGGCAACCTCATGGAGACGCTGGTTGACGGCCTCGACCTGGTCGGCATCGACCGAACGGCCGGCTTTGAGCAGGCTCGTCAACATGCGGTGGACGATCAGATCCGGATAGCGCCGAATGGGCGACGTGAAGTGGCAGTAGTACGGAGCGGCCAGGGCGTAGTGGCCACGACACTCCTCGCTGTAGACCGCCTTGCGCTGGGCCCGGAGGAGAAGGTCGGTCAACAGACGTTCCTCGGGCTTGCCCTGAATCTGCTTCAGGATTTTTTGAAACGCGGCCGGGGGAATCTCCG
>Ga0070698_100001109_pt1 | contig 29696 bp, 32 predicted proteins | sample KBSK1502metaG_FD_65477 | JGI IMG/M metagenome (GOLD analysis project Ga0070698, IMG submission 65477) | Corn, switchgrass and miscanthus rhizosphere microbial communities from Kellogg Biological Station, Michigan, USA - KBS K1-50-2 metaG | ecosystem: Host-associated > Plants > Roots >...
CCAGTTGCCGCACCAGGAAGTTCATCGGCGGATCGGCGATGTACGACTGGGCGGCGACCAGCGCGATCTCGCGCGAGCCCAGCAGCAGCGTCTGCTCGAGCACCGCGTAGACCGAGGAGGTCGTCGCGGCCAGCGCGGTCGCGGGCGAGCCGTCGGTGGACAGGTGCGCCAGGAACAGCGCGGCGGTGAGGTCGCCACAGCCGCTCGGGGTGAACGGGAGCTGGGGAGTGGTCACCGCCCAGATGCCTTCGGGTGAGGCGGCGATGACGTCCATCGCGCCGTCGTGCGGCAGCGCCGAGGTGACCAGCACATGGCTGGGTCCGAGCGCCTGCAGGTCGGCGATCGCCGACAGCACCTCCGGCAAGCTCGTCGTCGTACGGCCGGTGAGGAAGTCGAGCTCGAAGTGGTTGGGCGTCACCAGGTCGGCTGCGGGGACGACCGAGTCGCGCATGAACTCCGGGATGCCGGGACGGACGAAGAAGCCTCGGTCGACGTCGCCCATCACCGGGTCGCAGCAGTAGACCGCGAGCGGGTTGGCGGCCTTCACCTTCGAGACCGCGTCGAGGATGACGGCGCCCATCTCGGCGTCGCCCTGGTAGCCGGAGAGCACAGCGTCGCAGGAGGGGAGTACGCCGCGCTCGGCAACGCCGGCGATCACCGAGGCGACATCGAGCGGTGAGAGCAGCGGACCGCGCCAGACGCCGTACCCGGTGTGGTTGGAGAAGTGCACCGTGTTCACCGGCCAGACCTCGTGGCCCAGCCGCTGGAGCGGGAAGACCGCCGCGGAGTTGCCGACGTGGCCGTAGGCCACCGACGACTGGATGGAGAGGATCCGCACCCAGTCATCCTGTCCTAAACGTCAGGGATTGACCTTGGCAACGACAGACTCGGCAAACCTTTCGAGGTGCTCGATCTTCTTCGACAGCGGCTCGGTGTCGGGCCCCTTGATGTAGGGCACCCGGAAGCCGACGATGCAGTCGGTGACGCCGCGATCCTCCATCCGCCTGGCCCCGTCCACGGTGAACGCGTCGTAGGAGATCACGTGCAGCTCGAACGGCTTGTCGGCCACTCCTTCGGCGTCGCGGATCTTGTCGATCTTGTCGAGCAGCAGGTTCAGCTCCTCGCCGTCGCCGCCTGCGTGCATCCAGCCGTCACCCTTGAGGACGGCGCGGCGCAGCGCGGCGTCGCTGTGCCCGCCGACGAGCAGCGGGACCGGCGCCGACGGGGCGGGCGTCATCTTGGTGGCCGCGATGTCGTAGAACTCGCCGTGGTACTCGAAGAACTCGCCGCTCATCAGCCCGCGCAGGATGTCGATCTGCTCGTCCATCCGCTTGCCACGGCGCTCCCACGGGACACCCATCAGCGCGAAGTCCTCGGGCCACGGCGACAGCCCGATGCCCAGGCCCAGCCGGTCGTTGGACAGGAACGCGACCGACATCGCCTGCTTGGCCACCAGCGCCGGCTGCCGCACCGCGAGCTTGAGCACGAACGGCAGGAACCGGATCGTCGACGTGACGCTCGACATCGCCGCGGCCAGGGTGAACGTCTCGATGAAGGCCTTGTCCTCGAGGAACTCGCGATCGCCGGTGTCGGTGTAGGGGTACTTCGAGTCCGAGTCGCGCGGGTAGGCCAGCGAGTCGGCGATCGTGATCGAGCTGTAGCCCGCCCGCTCGGCAGCCTGCGCCAGCGGCAGGTAGAAGGACGGGTCGGTGAGGGCTTCGGCGTAGGTGAAACGCATGGATCGCACTCTAGAACATGTTCTAGTTTTCGGATAGCCTCGCAGCCATGGACCTTCCCGACTACATCATCTGGAACGCGCCGAACGGCGACCACCCGGCCCGGCGCGCCTCGCAGCGCTCCTACTCCGCGGTCGGCACCGGAGTGCTCGAGAACTGGCTCGCGGTGTACGCCGAGGACGCCGTGATCGAGGACCCGGTCGGTCCGTCGTGGTTCGACCCCGAGGGCAAGGGCCACCACGGGCACGCGGGCATCAGTGCGTTCTGGGAGAAGGCGATCGCGCCGATCGAGAAGTTCACCTTCCTGATCAACGACTCGCACGCCAACGGCAACTCCTGCGCCAACGTCGGCACGATCACCACCCGCTTCGCCGACGGGACCACGGTCGACACCGACCTGGTGATGGTCTACACGATCAACGACGACGGCCAGGTCGCCTCGATGCGCGCCTACTGGGAGGCCGACCGCGCGATGGCGACCATGCGCCAGGAGTAATTTCCTGCGGTGTGGACACCCTGATCGTGCTGAGACACGCGAAGTCGGACTGGTCGGGCGACGAGCCCGACCATGACCGTCCGCTCGCCCCCCGCGGACGTCGTCAGGCGCCTGAGGCCGGCCGCTGGCTGGCCGCGGAGGCCGGGCCGATCGACCTCGCGGTGGTCTCGACGGCTCTGCGCGCGCAGCAGACCTGGGCGCTGGCCTCCGCCGAGCTCGCCGTGGCGCCGGATCGGGTCGACGAGGAGCGGGCGTACGCCGCATCGGGTCGCGTGCTCGCCACGCTCCTCGAGGAGTACGCCGACCGCGCGACGGTCGTGCTCGTCGGCCACAACCCCGGCGTCGAGGACCTGGTGCACCAGCTCACCGGCGAGTGGGTCGCCCTGCCGACCTCGGCGATCGCAGTGGTCGACGTGGCTGCGGGGCGGCTGGTCAGGAGTGGTCGGCCGCCGGGCTGAGGGCCCACCATGGGATGCAGGCGAACCCGCACATCCCTTGCCACACAGACCGAGGGATGTGCGGGTCGGCCTGCATACTCTGATGAAGCGTCAGCGCTCAGGCGACCTGCAGCGACCGCTTCGACAGCCCCATCCAGAACCCGTCGATCACCTGGATCCCGGCCTCACTCGGATCGGTGGCGGCTCCGAGGGTGATGAACAGCGGCGTGTAGTGCTCGACGGTCGGGTGCGCATAGGGCATGCCGGGCGCCTTCGTCCTGTACGACGCCAAGGTGTCGACGTCGCCGGCGGCCAGGGCCTCCGCGGCCCAGTGGTCGAAGTCGCATGACCACCCGGGCGCGGCGGCGTCGAGGCTCCAGTCGCGCAGGAACGGCAGGCCGTGGGTGAGGAAGCCCGACCCGATGATCAGCACGCCCTCGTCGCGCAGCGGACGCAGCCGTTCACCGAGCGCCAGCAGGCGATGGGGGTCCTGGGTGGGCAGCGACATCTGCAGCACCGGGATGTCGGCCTCGGGGAACATGATCTTCAGGGGCACCCAGGCGCCGTGGTCCAGGCCGCGGGACACGTGCTGGTGCACCGGCTCGGTGTCGGGCATCATCGCCGCGATCCGCTGGGCCAGCGCGGTCGCGTCGGGGGTGTCGTAGCGCATCGCGTAGTACCTCGGCGCGAAGCCGCCGAAGTCGTAGACCAGCTCCACGCCGCTCGCCGACAGCGACACCGGCGCGGACTCCCAGTGGGCGCTGACGATCAGGATCGCCTTCGGGCGCGGCAGGTCGCCGGCCCAGGCGGCGAGCTGCCCGGACCAGGTCGGGTCGTCGAGCAGCGGCGGCGCACCGTGGCCGATATAGAGGGCAGGCATCCGGGTCATGGCGTCAGTATGGCACCGAACAGTTGAAGCTTCAACTAATGTGATCGAGCCGCCAGTCGACCGGCGTTCCGCCCTGGCGCACGAGCAGCTCGTTGACGCGACTGAACGGCCGGGAGCCGAAGAAGCCGCGCGAGGCCGAGAGTGGAGACGGATGCACGGACTCCACCCACGGCACCCCGTCGAGCAGCGGCTTGAGCGACTGCGCGTCGCGGCCCCACAGGATCGCGGCGCGCGGCCCGCCGCGGGCGGCGTACGACCGGATGGCCTGCTCGGTGACCTCCTCCCACCCGCGTCCGCGGTGCGAGCCGGCCTCGCCGGGGCGGACGGTGAGCACCCGGTTGAGCAGCATCACGCCCTGGTCCGCCCAGGCCGACAGGTCGCCGTGCGCAGCCTTCTCCACGCCGAGATCGGTCGAGAGCTCGGTGTAGATGTTGGCCAGTGAGCGCGGCAGCGGGCGTACGTCCGGCGCCACCGAGAACGACAGGCCGACCGGGTGTCCCGGCGTCGGATAGGGATCCTGGCCGACGATCAGCACCTTCACGGACGCGAGCGGCCGCTGGAAGGCCCGGAAGATCGCGTCACCGGCCGGCAGGTAGCCGCGCCCAGCCGCGATCTCGGCCCTGAGGAAGTCGCCGAGAGCCGCGATCCGCTCGTCCACCGGCGCGAGCGCCGCGGCCCAGTCAGGCGCCATCAACCCCTTCTCGACCAGACCCGTGAGTGCCGACATGGGGTCATTCTGCCTACAGGGTGCCGATCCGGCCCGGCTGCCCGCAGGGGACGGGCAATCCGGACCGGATCGACGGCCAGTGTGTCAGCGCCAGATTGCTGATTTCGGGACGTATGTGGCATGTCCTCGCTCGCCGACCTCGACGTCGAGGATCGCGTCATGCCTGTTGTCGCCGAAGAACGCCTGGTTGGCCACCAGCACCCGGGTGCCCAGGAAGGTCGCCGACGAGGGCGTGTCGAACGGGATCGGCGAGCCGTTCTCGCCGGTGTACGCCGTACCGATCCGGGCCAGCTCCTGCCCGGTCGCCGACAGGTCGACCAGCTGGGCGCTCAGGCCAGTGACCTGTGCCCCCTCTGGGTCGTCGACGCCAAGAGATGCAAGGGCAGGCCAGAGCTGCGCATCGAAGGTGGCATCCTCCGGCCCCAAGGTTGCAACGGCCGGTGTCTGGTCGCGCGCGCAGAAACGGATCCCCGTGGAGGGTTGGCTCCACGGGGATTTCTGGTTGACCTTTGGTCGTCAGCTCTGTTCGCTGCCGTGGTTTGAACTCTGTTCCCGTGCTCGCAGGACCGAATACCCGAGCAGTACGAGCCCCGTGCAGAGCGCCACTGATACGGCTCCGAGCCAGGAGTCCAACACCAGGAACGAAACCGCGAAGGCGATCACTGTCAGCAGGAGGTTGCCGCCTACCATGATCCATTCACCATCCGATTAGACAGGCGACGTAGGTCGACGTTCCTGTGGAGAGTGAAGCCGCCGCGACCCCGGCTCCGGTTACCTCTCCGACCCCGGGAACGAAGTAGCTGATCCCTAGAACCATGGTTCCGGCTCCTCCGGTGATAACTCCTGCAGCGAGCCCCTTGTCCAGACAGGAGTTCGCCTCTTGGGCGGCTCGAACCGGCCTGTTTGTTGACACGCGGTAGGCGCGGGCCGCTGTCTTGAGTTTAGTACTACCAACCGCGGTGCCGCCGTCCCATCCGTGCGCTGTGATCTGGATTTTGACTGCCGAGCGACGGCGTGGGAAGTCCTTGTACGGGATGTAGACGCAGTTGCACTGACGCGTGTATGTCTTGCAAGGACAACCGTTCCGGGGGATGAGCTTGATCGTGTTGTACTGCACCGTTCCACCATCGCCTGTCATGACATTCCACACCACGAGCACTCCCTTGCGCCCTTGGTCGTTGAAGTGAGTCTGGATGGCCTCAGGCTTCATCGGCGCCACGCGCCCGTTGACCGGCCTCGCGGGTGCGACGCTCGCGTGGACGGGGGCGGCATCCACCGCGATCACAGATCCGAGAATGGCGACCGCAGCGACCAACAGAACCTTGGTATTTGCCATGACGGTCACCCAAGAATCGAGCGCGGCGCTTGTTCGGGGCTGCGAACCTGTCAACGTGGACTGCTGAGAGAATCGCGGCCCAATTTTCTGATTCATACCATTTACTCCCGAGAAGTAATGAAGCGCGAACGGTCGTTCGCTATACGTGGACGCAGCGGAGCGTCGTTCATTACGTGATGTCTCGACCACTAGTGGCGCGGATTTGAAGTTGTTGGACGGTCGGCCTTCTTGAGGAAGTCTTCGGCGGTCTTGGTCCAGATGAATGGGGTGGGCGCGCTTGTTCCAGCCCTCGATGTAGGCGCGGAGCTTGCGTTGGAAAAGGACCGACCCGGTCCGGTGAGCCCACAGGGGATAGGCGTCCGGGCCGGGTCGGCCGTTCAGGGGGAGGGCCACCGCCAGGCAGCACTCTTCGGAATGTACGCCGCACGACCAGGCTCGCCGACCTCGACATCGAGGACGGCATGGTGGGTGGCATCACCGGTGAAGGACTGGTTGGCGACCAGGATCCGGGTGCCGAGGAACGATGCCGAAGAGGGCGTGTCGAAGGGGACCGGCGAGCCGTTCTCGCCGGTGTACGCCGTACCGAACCGGCGCAGCTCCTCGCCGGTCGCCGACAGCTCCACGATCTGGTTGGCCAGCCCGGCCAGGGCAACGTAGATGTGCCCCGAGCGCGCCAGGCCGAAGCCGTCGGGCAGCTCCGCGGGCCCGGATGTCCACAGCGTCGTCAGCGTGCCCGGTCGCCCGTCGGCCTTGATGGGCAGGCGGTAGAGCTTGCCGTTGACCGGCACCGTGCCGTCGGTGGCGGTTGAGCCCTGCCCGATCAGCAGCTCGTGGGTGCCGGGCCGGTAGACCAGCCCGGTGCTGCCGAACTCGGTGCCGTCCAGCGCCGAGGACTGGAACCAGCGCCGCGGGGTGCCCCCACCCGGCGGGATCCGCCAGATGACGGCCTGGCCGTAGTCGGAGACGTAGAGCGAGCCGTCGGGTCCCCAGGTCGCGTAGTTGGGGATCGCACTGTCGTCGATCAGGTTCGGAGTGCCATGGAGGTCCGGGAAGGTCGCCCAGGTGCGGAACCTGCCGGTCTTCACGTTCAGCGTCAGCACCCGCGAACGAGACTTCTCGAGCAGGATCAGCCGCCCGTAGGCGTCCTGGTTGGCGACCTGGACACCGTGGTCGACCGACAGGTCCTGACCCGGGACCGTCCACGCGTGCTCGAGCGTGCCGTCGGCGGTCCACTCGAAGATCCGCGAGCGCTGGCTGTCGCCGGTCGGGTTCGTGTAGGTGCCGGCGTAGACCCGGCCGTTGCGGTGCACGAACACGTACGCCGGATAGCCCGGCTTCGCGATCCGCGCAAACACGCGGGTGTCGCCGACGGGCCGCTCCGCCGCCTCAGTGGCTGGCGCGAACGTCAGAAGGCTGAGACCGAGGGCCGCAACCAGAAGCCTCCTCACAAGACCTCACCTGCCGCTCGCTTGCCTGCCCTCACGGCCCCATCCATGTAGCCGGTCCAGTACGTCGAGGTCTCGGTCCCGGCCCAGTGCACCCGACCGAAAGGCTGACGCAGCGCCGGTCCGAAGGACGTCAGGGTGTCCGGGCCCATGATCGCGACCGGGCCACCGCCGGTCCATGCTTCGTGGTTCCAGTCGTGCTCGACGTAGTCGATGGGGTGCAGCGCCTTCTCGCCGAACATGGCAGCGAAGCCCTCGAGCACGTGGCGGCGGCGTTCGGCGCGGGTCTGGACGCCGTACTTTCGCCAGGTCGACCCGCCGACGAAGGCCAGCAGCACGCCCTTCGAGCCGTCACCGGGCTGGTTGTCGAAGGCGGCCCGGACGGCGCCGGAGTCGCTGATGCCGAAGCCGTTGAGTCCGTCGGCGCGCCAGAAGGGAGTCCGGTAGATCGCGTCGCACTTCATCAGGTTGCCCATGTCCATGCCCTTGAGCAGCTGGGCGCGGCGCACCGGCAGGTGGGGGAACCAGTCGATGCCGAGCACCATCGGCGGGGGAGCGGCGACGATCACCCGGCGGCAGCGCACCACGCCCCGGTCGGTGTGCACCTCGGCGTGGTCGGACCTCTGGACGATCCGCCGGACCGGGGCGGCAAGCGCGACCCGGTCACCGAGGTGCTGGGCCAGCCGCAGCGGGACCAGCTGGGAACCTCCCACGAACCGCCGCTCCTGGGCGCCGTCGGCGGTGTCGGAGTTGCGCTCGAAGGTGCCCGGGTTGCGCTCGTTGCCCGAGCAGGCGATGTAGTGGATCACGAACAGCAGGGACAGCTCGGCCGGGTCGGCGCCGAAGCCGGGCTGGGTCCAGCAACGGATCAGGTTCTCGATGCCGGCTGCGTTGACGGAGTTCTTGCGGAGGTACTCGGCCAGCGTCATCGAGTCCCACTCGGCCGCCCTCGGGTGGGTCCAGGGGGCGTCGACGTCGATCTCGGCCGCCCACTGGTCCAGCTGGGTCTGCAGGACCGCTGCGTCGACCAGGATGGTGGGGTCCGGCGGCACCGTCCCGGTGTAGGTCTGCCGGCCGGTGGTGCTGGAGATGTAGACGCTCTCCCCGGTGTTGTACTCCAGGAAGGTCCTCACCCCGAGCTCCCGGGCCAGCGCCGCGATGTGGTCCTGGGTGGGCCCGATGAAGGCGCCGCCCGCCTCGATGTGGGAGCCGTCGGCGAGCCGGTGGTTGAGCAGGCGACCGCCCACCCGATGACGGGCCTCGACCACCAGGACCGATCGTCCGGTGTGGGCCACCTTGCGGGCGGCCACGAGTCCGGAGAGGCCTCCGCCGACGACCACGGTGTCCACGCGCCGGGGCAGCGACCCCTGCAGGGTGGCCGCATCAGCGCTGACGAACTCCGCCTCGAGTCCGGTGGTAGCGAGCCCGGCCAGCCCACCGGCCAGTCCGCCGAGCAGGGACCTGCGGGAGAGGGAGGAGGTCATCGGGAGCAGTCCCCTAACGTAAACGTGTGTCAGATTCAGGATTGGAGGGTACGCTGTCTCCATGGCTGCTGTCACCACCAACGACGAAAACGCCGTCAGGCGACGGGTTCCGGTCCAGGAACGTTCACGCGAGCGGGTGGAGCGGATCCTCGACGCAGCGAGCGCGATCGTGCAGCGGGCCGGCGTCGAGGCGCTGACCACCCGCCTGATCGCGACCCAGGCGAAGATTCCGGTCGCGTCGCTCTACCAGTACTTCTCCGACCGCGACGCCGTGCTGCTCGCGCTCGTCGAACGCGACATGGCCGAGATGGACGCCCAGGTGGCCGACGACCTCGCTGCGCTCACGTCGTACAGCGTCGGTGCGATCGTCGAGACGACGATGCGGGCGTTCGTGAAGGTCTACCACCGTCGCCCCGCCTTCATGGAGATCTGGGTCCGGGGCCGCAGCAACCAGGCCATCTACGACTACGGGCGCGAGCACAACCGGCGCACGGCCGCCGCGGTGCTGGAGTTCGTCCAGGGACTCGGCATCGCGCGGGACACCCTCACCACGGCGGTGGCGGAGTTCGCCGTCGAGGCGGGCGACCGGGCCTTCCAGCTCGCCTTCGAGACCGACCTGCGCGGAGACGACTTCCTGATCGACGAGGGCATCGCACTGGTCACCTCCTATCTCGAGCGCTACGCAACCCCCGAAGGCATCAGCGGAGTCCCTGCGTGACCGTCGACGCGGGCTTCGGCGCAGCACGCGCCGAGGTGGCCGCCGCCGCACGCCGGCTCGCCGCCGAGGGCCTGCTCATCGGTACGGCGGGCAACGTCAGCGTCCGCGTCGACCCCGACCTGGTCGCCGTCACCGCGACCGGGGTGGTGCTCGCCGAGTGCGAGGCCCACCACGTCTCGATCGTCGACGGGTCCGGTGACGTCGTCGTCGGCGATCTCGAGCCGACGTCCGAGCTCGACCTGCACCTCGGGGTGTACGACGCGACCGGCACCACGGCCGTCGTACACACGCATGCTCCCTATACCACCGCCGTGGCCTGCGTCGAGGACCGGCTGCCGGTCCTGCACTACCAGCAGATCCTGCTCGGCGGCGAGCTGCGGGTGGCGCCGTACGCCACCTTCGGCACGCCCGAGCTGGCCGACGCGGTCGCGCGGGCGCTCGTGGACCGGCAGGCGGCACTGCTGGCCAACCACGGCGCCGTGACCGTGGGCGGCTCGCTCGCGAAGGCCGTCGACCACGCCCTCCTGCTCGAGTGGCTGTGCGCCCTGCACCACCGCGCCCACGCGCTCGGCACGCCCCGGCAGCTCGACGAGCAGCAGCAGCTCGACGTGATCACCCAGGCACTCACGCTCGGCTACGGATCCACCCGTCAGAAGAAGGTCACCCACTGATGCGCATCGCCACCGTCGGGGTCCACGTCCTCGACACCCACGTGCTCACCATCGAATCCATTCCCGACGGCTCCGAGGGTGCCCTCGTCGACACCATCCGGATGTCGGCGGCCGGCACGGCCGGCGGCACCGCCCTGGTGCTGGCCAGGCTCGGGGCGTCGGTCTCCAGCCACGGCGCCATCGGCACCGACCCGATAGGCGACACCCTGCTGGCCCTGCTGGGCAAGGAAGGCGTCGACACGACCGGCCTGATGCGCAAGGCGGCCCACCAGACGTCGTCGTCGGTGATCCCGGTGCGACCCAACGGCGATCGTCCGGCCTGGCACTGCATCGGCGCGAACGGCTCCTTCACCCTCGACGACCTCGACCTGCGCGCACTCGAGGGCATCACCCACCTGCACCTGGGCGGGCCCGAGTTCCTCGGTGGCGACGCCGCGGCCGAGCTGCTCAAGCACGCCCAGGGGATCGGGGCGACCACGTCGCTCGACCTGCTGGCCCCCGGCGACCCGGGCATGCTGGAGTGGATCGAGGCCTGCCTGCCCTTTGCCGACTACCTGCTGCCCAACGACGAGCAGGTGCTCGGCTTCACCGGCGCCGCCGACCTCGCCGACGGCGCCCGGGCCCTGGTGGCCAAGGGCGTCGGGTGCGTCGCCGTCACCGCCGGCTCCCGCGGTGCGCTGGTCGTCACCGCCACCGCCGAGGACCTGGTGCCGGCCTACGCCGTCGACGTCGTCGACACCACCGGCTGTGGTGACGCGTTCTCCGCCGGGTTCCTGCGCGGTCTCTCCCTCGATCTCGACCTCGCCGACGCCGCCGCGCTCGGCTGCGCCACCGCGGCCCAGGTCGCCCAGGGAATCGGGACCGACCACGGCCACTATGACCTCGACTCGGTCCGCGACTTCGTCGCCACCGCCACCGTGAAGGAATGATCCGGATGACCAGCACCTCATCGCGCCGCCTCGTCGTCGCCGTGCTCTCCGCGACCGCCCTGGTCGGCGGGGCGTTCGCGCTGCCGACCAGCGGCCCGGGCGCGCACTTCTCCTTCACGTACGCCGCGCAGCTGCGGGATCCGGTCCAGCGGGCCCAGCTCCTGGCGAAGCTGGAAGCCGTGCCGCACACCGACTCGGTGACGCACAACCACAACGACCCGGCCACCAAGAACGCCCTCTCGCGGGCGGCCGACCACTCCACCGACACCATCGACCCGACGACGCCCGAGGAGGCCCGCGCCAATGCGGCCTACGCCGCCGTCGACCGCACTGCCAAAGACCCGCAGCTCACGCACGTGCGACTGCGCGACCCGCGACGCACGATCCCGCAGAACCGCTACGTGATGGCCGAGGGCTGCTACTCGCTGGCGGGACGGCCGATCTTCTTCCAGGCCACGGACCTGGGCAGCTACCTGCTCTACACCAAGGCACGCACCTTCGTCGCGCCGACCGGGCTGGCCACCGCGCCCTCCGCCGCGACGGTCTGGTCGGTGACCGGCTCGGCGGGCCGCTTCGCGTTCCGCAACGGTGGCGCCTACCTCAAGGCGAGCGGGTCGGGGTACTCGACGACCGGCAACCTCACGTCGTACGCCCTCCGGCTGGCCACCGGCTGCACCCGCTATCCCGAGGTGCAGACGAACGTGACCGGCGGTCCGACCGCCGGCGTCTCGCCGTTCCAGGAGGTGCGCGGGTACGTCGACCCGCACGTGCACGGCATGGCGTTCGAGTTCCTGGGCGGTGACGCGCACTGCGGCCGACCCTGGTCGCCCTTCGGCGCGCCGACCGCGCTGACCGACTGCCCCGACCACATGGAATCCAACGGTTGCGGCGGCATCCTGGAGGACTTCCTGTCCGGCGAGCCGTGCCACGACCCGGTCGGCTGGCCGACCTTCAAGGACTGGCCGGCGCCGGAGTCCCTGACCCACGAGGGCGTCTACTACAAGTGGCTGGAGCGCTCGTGGCGCGGCGGTCAACGGATCTTCACCAACCTGCTCGTCGAGAACAACAAGCTGTGCGAGCTCTACCCGCTCAAGCGCAACTCGTGCGACGACATGGACTCGCTGCGACTGCAGGCGCACGACATGCGGATGATGGAGCGCTACATCGACGCGCAGTACGGCGGCCCCGGCAAGGGCTGGTACCGCATCGTCACCAACCCGTTCCAGGCCCGCAGGGTGATCAACCAGGGCAAGCTCGCGGTGATCATGGGCATCGAGACCAGCATCCCGTTCGGCTGCACCATGAAGTTCGACCTGCCTGCCTGTGACGCGCAGCAGATCGATGCCGGGCTCGACGAGATGCGCAAGCTCGGCGTGAGCCAGATGGAGCTGGTCAACAAGTTCGACAACGCGCTGTCCGGCGTGGCCGGCGACGGCGGGGCCATCGGCCCGCTGGTCAACGGCGCGAACTTCCTCGAGACCGGGTCGTTCTGGGACATGCAGCACTGCGAGCCGGCCGACGGCGAGTCCCACGACAACGCCCAGACCGCGCTGCCCGACATCAGCGCCGGTCAGCAGGACGCCCTGTTCGGTGCCGTCGCCGCGCTGGGGCTGCCGAGCATCGCGCTGCCGATCTATCCGCCGGCCCCGCACTGCAACTCGCGAGGGCTGACCTCGCTGGGCAGGCACCTGCTGGACAGCATGATCAAGCGGCACATGCTCTTCGACCCCGACCACATGAGCGTGAAGGCCCGGGCCGCGGCGCTGACGATGATGGAGCAGCGTCACTACGCCGGCGTGCTCTCCAGCCACTCCTGGTCCACGCCCGACGCCTACCCGAGGATCTACAAGCTGGGCGGCTTCATCGCGCCGTACGCCGGCGACTCGACCGGCTTCGTCGAGAAGTGGAGGCGGCACCTGGGCTGGGCTGACAAGCGCTTCTACTGGGGCTTCGGGTACGGCGCCGACATGAACGGCCTCGGCTCCCAGGGCAACCCGCGCGGCGCTTCGGTCTCGAACCCGGTCACCTATCCCTTCACCGGCCTCGGCGGCGTCCGGATCGGCAAGGAGCACAGCGGCCAGCGGGTGTACGACATCAACGTCGACGGCGTCGCGCACTACGGCCTCTACCCCGACTGGATCCAGGACCTGGTCAACGTCGCCGGCGCCGACGGTGGCCGGATCCGGCACGACCTCGAGCGCGGTGCCGAGGCCTACCTCCAGATGTGGGAGCGGGCGGAAGGCATCAAGGCCGACCCGTGCCGCAACCCGGGCCTGCGCAAGACCGTCAGCACGTTCACCTCGCTGGTGCACGTGGGCCAGGGGACCACTGCGGTGCTCCGTGCCGTCGGGCAGCCCTACACCCGGCTCGGCACGACGTACGGCTACTGCGCCAGGACATCGACCGACGCCAACGTGCCCATGCGCGTGACGTTCTCCCGGGCTGGCCGGGTCATCGGGGTCACCCGGCTCGGCTGAGCTTCGGGGTCGTGGGGAAGCTGACGGTTGTCCGGGAGAGGCTGGAGGACCCGGAGCTTCCCCACCACGCTCACGCTGTGGCGTCCGCCAACATATTCTGATGAACCGTCAGCGAGCGAGCCCGCGCGACGACGCCGAGCCGTACCGCCGACTGGGGTTCGAGCCGATCTTGTTGCGCTGAGGCGTCTTCGGCTTCGGCACCTTGACGGGGGCGGGCTCGGAGTCGGACTGCTCATCGGGCGTGGACCACTGGCCGATCCACTCGTCGAGCACCCGCCAGGTGGAGCCGCGGGCGGCGCGGCCGGTCAGCATGCCGAGGTGGCCGCCGGGCACGATCTCGAAGCGCACCTCGGGCGATCCGGTGAGCAGCGGCACCAGGGCCTTGACTGCGCCGACCGGCGCGATGCCGTCGGCGGCACCGGCGAAGATCAGTGCGGGCTTGTCGACGGCCGCGACCTCGATGACCCGGTCGCCGAAGGCGAACTCGCCGGACTTGAGGGCGTTGCCGCGCACCATCCGGTGATAGAGCTGCCCGAAGGTGCGACCGGGGTAGGCGATCATGTGGGCGGTGAAGTCGTCGACGGCCTCGATCTGCGCGAGGAACTCGCTGTCGTCGAGGTGCTTGGCGATGGCCAGTGGCTTGGTGACCAGCTTCTGGAACGACGAGACCTGGAACGCCCAGCGCACCAAGGGCTTCGGGGCACCACCGAACGCCCGGTAGGCGCGCGTGACCAGCCCGAGCCGTTGCACCCACTCGACGTCGAGCAGCGGCCGCAGTGGCGCCACCAGCGGCACCTGGCTCACGTCGAAGGGCGACCCGACCACGGTCAGGCTGGCGATGGGAAGGTCGGGGTTGTCGGCCGCGGCGAGCACGGAGAAGATCCCGCCGAGGCTCCAGCCGACCACGTGCACCTTGCGGCCGCCGGCGTGGGCCGACACGGCCTTGATGGCTTCCGGGACCACTTCGTCGATCCAGTGCTCCATGCCCAGGTTGCGGTCCTTGAAGGACACCTCGCCGTACTCGACGAGATAGGTACGGCGGCCGGCGTCGACGAAGTGCTCGACGAGCGAGCAGCCGCGGCGCAGGTCGAAGCAGGTGGCCGGCGCGGCCAGGGGAGTGACCAGCAGGACCGGGTCGCCGGTCTCCTGCACCTTGCCGGCGGGCCGGTAGTGGTAGACCTCGCGCAGCGTCCCCTCGTCGATGAGGGTCCGGGGCATGCGACGAAGATCGGCCAGTCCGCCGTACAACATCCGGTGCGCGACGTTGCTGGCGGCTGAGACGACCTGATCGGGTTTGGGGATCAGATCCATGGCCGCAACGTACCCGATCAGACCGATCTCGACAGGACCTGTCTGTGAGGGTAGACACAGGCCATGACGCTCACTGCCTGCACCGGAGCCTCCCGATGAAGTGGGGTCGGCTCGCCGTCGGTTCGGCCACCGCCGCGGTGGGGGCGATCGCCTACCACGACCTCACCCAGAAGGCCCATGCGCTCAAGCGCAACTTTCCGGTCATCGCCAACCTGCGCTACCTGTTGGAGACGATCGGGCCCGAGCTGCGGCAGTACATCGTCATGGACAACGACGCCGAGCGACCCTTCAGCCGCGACCAGCGGCGCTGGATCTACGCCTCCTCGAAGCTGCAGAACAACTACTTCGGGTTCGGCACCGACAACGACGTCGAGAACTCCGTCGGCTACCCGATCATCCGCCAGCGCACCTTCTCCGACGTCGCCCCCACCACATCGCAGTCGCACGGCACCGAGATCGCCGTCCCCTCGGCCAAGGTGCTCGGTGCGGCTCGCGGCCGCAAGCACCAGTTCCGGCCGAACTCCGTCGTGAACATCTCCGCGATGAGCTTCGGCTCGCTCTCCGGCGCCGCCATCGAGGCCCTCAACAAGGGCGCCGCGCTGGCCGGCGTACTCCACAACACCGGTGAGGGCTCGCTCTCTCCGCACCACCGCAACGGGGGAGACCTGGTCTTCCAGATCGGTACGTCGTACTTCGGCTGCCGCGACGACAACGGCACGTTCGACCTGGCCCGCCTGAAGGAGGCGGTGGCCTCGGCTCCGGTCAAGGCGATCGAGATCAAGCTGAGCCAGGGCGCCAAGCCCGGGCTCGGCGGCATGCTGCCGGCCGCGAAGATCAGCGAGGAGATCGCGCGGACCCGGGGCATCCCGACCGGCGTCGACTGCCTGAGCCCGTCGCGGCACACCCAGTTCAACAGCGTCGACTCGATGCTCGACTTCGTCGAGCTGGTTGCCGCCGAGACCGGCCTGCCGGTGGGGATCAAGTCGGCGGTCGGCAACCTGGAGTTCTGGCGCGACCTGATCGAGCTGCAGGGCAAGGACCGGGCGGTGGATTTCATCACCATCGACGGCGGCGAGGGCGGCACCGGCGCCGCACCCCTCGTCTTCCAGGACTCGGTGTCGCTGCCGTTCCGGCTGGGATTCACCACCGTCTACAAGATGTTCGCCGAAGCCGGCAAGACCGAGGACGTCACCTTCATCGGGTCGGCCAAGCTCGGGCTGCCGGAGAACGCCATCGTCGCGTTCGCGCTGGGCGCCGACATGGTCAACACCGCCCGCGGCGCGATGCTCGCGCTGGGCTGCATCCAGGCCCAGAAGTGTCACACCGACCACTGCCCCACCGGGATCGCGACCCAGAAGCCCTGGCTGACCCACGGGCTGGACCCGACCCTGAAGTCGGTGCGGGTCTCCAACTACCTCAAGACGATGCGGCGCGACCTGTTGAAGGTGTCCGAGGCCTGCGGCGTGGAGCACCCCGGGCTGCTGACCACCGACGACGTCGACCTGGTCGACGGCGTGGCCTCGTCGCGTCCGCTCCGCGAGGTCTACGGCTACCAGCCCGGATGGGGTCGGCCCTCGGCCGCCGACCAGGCCGCGATCCGGTCCATCATGACCACCAACGACCCGAACGCACACACCGCCTGACCCAACGCGAGCCGACTGGTCAGGAGCGACGGGCGGGCCGGACGATCTTGCCGTGCTCGGGACGCACCGCCGCCAGCTCCTCGAGGAACAGCGCGGCCCAGGCGGCCACGTCGTACTCCATGACGGTCCTGCGCATGGCCTTCATCCGGCGCTGGATCTCCTTGGGGTCGGCCCGGTAGGCCTCAACGAGTGCGGCCTTCATGCCGTTGATGTCGTAGGGGTTGACCTGCCAGGCCTGCCGCAGCTCCTCGGCCGCGCCCGCGAACTCCGAGAGCACCAGCGCCCCGTCGCCGTCGTAGCGGCAGGCGACGTACTCCTTGGCGACGAGGTTCATGCCGTCTCGGTACGGCGTGACCACCATGATGTCGGCCGCTCGGTAGAGCGAAGCCATCTCGTGCTGGGGATAGCTGCTGTGCAGGTAGCTGATCACGGGCTTGCCGATCCGGCCGAGATCCCCGTTGATCCGTCCGACCAGGCGGTCGATGTCGTCGCGCAGCACGCGGTACTGCTCGACCCGCTCACGAGACGGGGTGGCGACCTGCACGAAGACGGCGTCGTCGACGCTCAGGACGCCGTCCCGGACCAGCTCGGAGAACGCGCGCAGCCGCGGGTAGATGCCCTTGGTGTAGTCGAGCCGGTCGATGCCCAGGAAGATCTTGCCGGGATTGCCGAGCGCCTCCCGGATCTGCGCGGCGCGCTCGGTCACCGAGTCCGACATCGCCAGCGCCTCGAAGTTGGCGGTGTCGATCGAGATCGGGCAGGCAACGGCCTGCACGGTGCGCCCGTCGGGCAGGTAGACCATGTCGCGGTGGGTCTTGTGGCCCACCCGCTGGCGGACCAGGCGCACGAAGTTCTGGGCACCGCCACTGAGCTGGAATCCGACCAGGTCGGCGCCGAGCAGGCCCTCCAGGATCTGGCGCCGCCAGGGCAGCTGCTGGAACAGCTCGGCCGGCGGGAAGGGAATGTGCAGGAAGAAGCCGATGCGCAGGTCGGGCCGCAGCTCGCGGAGCATCTGGGGCACCAGCTGCATCTGGTAGTCCTGCACCCACACCGTGGCCCCGTCGGCGGCGACCTCGGCGGCCTTCTCGGCGAACCGCTGGTTGACGGTGACGTAGGCGTCCCACCACTCGCGGTGGAACTCGGGCTTCGCGACCACGTCGTGGTAGAGCGGCCACAGGGTGCCGTTGGAGAACCCCTCGTAGAACTCCTCGATCTCGGTCGCGGTCAGCGAGACCGGGACCAGCCGCAGCCCGTCCTGCTCGAAGGGCTCGAGCTCGCTGTCGGTGCTGCCGGTCCAGCCGATCCAGGCGCCGTCGTTGGCCCGGATCACCGGCTCGAGGGCGGTCACCAGGCCACCGGGGGAGCGTCGCCAGCCGACGGTCCCGTCCGCGTGGTTCACCCGGTCGACGGGCAGCCGGTTGGCCACGATGACGAGGTCGGCGGGCTTCGGACGAGGCATCGGTGGGCGCTCCCTGGTGGTGGGTCAGTCGCTCGTGGTGTCGGCGGGACTCCGTTTGCTCCGCACCCTACGGCGTTCGACCGAGGGCAGCCGGTCGGTGATCGTCTCGAGGACATCCTCGAGCGGCTCGGGGAGCCCAGGCAGGGCGCGCTCCTCGGAGGGCGGCTTCGGCTCGCGCAGGGAGAACAGCTCGAGCCGCGAGTAGCCCTTGACGCTGGTGGCGCGGGCCCGGCGTACGCGGAACTCCTCGGGGAGCTCTTCGAGTTGGGCGGCGAGACCGCGGTCGATCAGCGCCCGGCCGGGGCGGGCCACCGAGGTGAGCCGCGCGGCGATGTTGACGACCTCGCCGAACACGTCGCCGAGGCGGCTCAGGACATCGCCGTAGGCGACGCCCACGCGGACCTCAGGGAAGCTCTCGTCGTCGAGGTGACCGCGCGCGAGAGCCAGGGCGATCCGTCCGGCCGCCTGCGCGTCGTCGGCGGCGAACATGACCTCGTCGCCGATGGTCTTGATGACCCGGCCGCCGTGCTCGCTGATGATGAGGGTGACGGTCTGGTCGAAGGTCTCCACCAGGGCGCCCAGCTGGTCGGGATCGAGCTCGCGGCTACGGCGGGTGAAGCCGACGATGTCGGCGAACCCGACGGCCATCGGGGCCCGGGACTCGCTGTCCTGCGGGTTCAGCAGCAGGCGGCCGGCCGCTGCGGCGAGGTGGCGGCGCCAGACGTAGTCCTGCAGCTGCTCGACCAGCGGCATGGTGCGGGCGATGACCTCCTTGATCGCGGCCGGGTCGAGCGGGATCTCCTCGCCGCCCGGTGTCTGGCTGGCGAGGATGGCGTTGGCCATCACGCCGACCTCCCACTCGGCCAGCCGCGCGAAGCTGCGGCCCATGCTGCGGGCGAGCGCGATCTCCGCGCCCTCATGGACGAAGCCGACCTGGACGAGCTGGCTCAGCAGCTCGATGGCCTCGACGTCGCTGTCGGTGAACAGCTTGGCGTCGCCCTCGACGGTGGTGAAGCCGAGGGCGCGCCACAAGGCGTCGATGTGCTCGAAGGTCTCGCCGCTCTGCCGCTCGACGTCGATGCGGGTCAGGTGCCGATCCTGTCCGAGGATGCCGAACTCGATGGCCTCGAAGATCGGGTCAGGAGGATCGGCGGCCACGGCTCACTGCCCGAGTCGGTCCGCGGTGGTCTGCTCGAGCGCGACGCGGAAGGTCGGCACGGTGTCGATCAGCTCACGGACGGCCTCCGACGTGAAGTGCAGCACCTTGAGGGGGGTCAACGAGACGACGCTCGCGCTGCGGAGCCGGTGCGCCACGATCGCGGACTCGCCGACGGTGTCGCCGGGGCCGAGGCGGGCGATCTCCTCGCCGCCGACCCGGACCGAGACCTCGCCGTCGAGGATGATGTAGGCCTTGTCGGCTGGGGTCTTCTCCCAGATCAGCGACCAGTCTGCGGGGATGGTGACGGGGGTTCCGTGGTCAGCGATCAGCTGGACCTCCTCGTCGGTCAGCGCTGCGAACCGGTCGAGCTGGTTGAGGTCAGGAACGGATGGATCAGTCACAGGGGACTCCTCTCGCCGTACTCCCCGCATCGGATCCTAGTCATTTGAACGCTGGGGCGGGTCTTAATGACATCGCTGTGATTCGTCGCCTAGCATGGCGGCAGTCAGGGGACACGAATCAAAGGGGTCGAACTCATGGACGTCGCCAAGTCGGCCAACACCGACGGCTTCGCCGACGGGCACCAGCTGTCCGAACGAGACCGCGAGATCCTCGAGTTCGAGCGCCAGTGGTGGAAGTTCGCAGGGGCCAAGGAGCAGGCGGTCCGCGAGAAGTTCGACATGTCCTCCACCCGCTACTACCAGGTCCTCAACTCGCTCATCGACAAGCCGGAGGCCCTGCAGGCCGACCCGCTGCTGGTGCGTCGCCTGCGTCGCCTGCGGGCCACCCGCCAGCGCCAGCGCTCCGCGCGTCGCCTCGGGTTCGAGGTCTGAGCGTGCGCGCCCGCCGGTCGACCGACGAGCGCGGCGTCGCGTTCCCCTCGCCGATCGTGATGCTGAGCATCGTGGCCGTGGCGATGGCCGGCATCGCCTTCCTCGCCACCCAGGACCGCACCGGCCGCGACGCGGTCGAGACGGTCTCGCACCCGTCGCCGACCGTGGTGGTGACCCCCACGGCACCGATCAAGCCCAAGCCGAAGCCCCAGCCGACCATCGACCGCGGCTCCGTGTTCGTGGAGGTCTACAACAACTCCGGCATCACCGGCCTGGCCGGCACGACGGCCACCCGCGCCAGCGGCGCGGGGTGGAACGTCGTGGGTTCGGACAACTGGTACGGCACCATCCCGGCCACCACCGTCTACTACCCCAAGCGTCTCGAGGACGCCGCTCGCGCGCTTGCCAAGGACCTCGGGATCAAGCGGCTGCTCCCGGCCGTCGACCCGATGCGGTTCGACCGACTGACGGTCATCCTCACCGGCGACTACCGCTGAAGCACCGCTCCGGGCATCCGGAACGTGTGCTTGGGTGGACTCCATGGAGTTCACCTCCCCCGAGGCCGAGCAGCGGTACGCCGCCCTGGTGCGCGCGTCGCCCGCCACGGTCATCGGTCTCGACTTCGACGGGACGCTGGCCCCGATCGTCGACGACCCGACGGTGGCGCACATCCACCCCGACGCTCCCGATGCCCTGATCGAGCTGTCCCGCTGCGTCCGTGCGATTGCCGTGATCACGGGTCGCCCGGCTCGTCAGGTGCTGGCGCTCGGGGGGCTCGACGAGGTCGGTGACCGGATCGGTGACCTGGGCCGCGAGCTGTTCGTGCTCGGCCAGTACGGCAACGAGCGATGGACCTCAACTGACCGACGAGTGATCTCGCCGCGGCCCCCGCACGGGCTGGCCGGGTTCCTGCGCGACCTGCCCTCGGTGTTGCGCCGGGTCGGCGCCGAGGCGGCGTACGTCGAGGAGAAGGGACTCGCGGTCGCCGTACACACCCGGCGCCTGCCGGATGCCGCCGAGACCTTCGACCGCCTGCTCGCTCCCCTGACCGCGTCCGCGCACGAGCACGATCTGATGACCGAACCGGGGCGCAACGTCGTGGAGATCAGGGCCCCGGGCATGGACAAGGGCCTGACGGTGGCCTCGCTCGCACGCGAGCTGTCGGCCGACGGCTTCCTGTTCGCCGGTGACGACCTCGGCGACGTCGAGGCGTTCCGCGCCGTACTCCAGCTGCGACGGGCGGGTCTGGCCACGCTGCTCGTCTGTTCGGCCTCCTCCGAGCAGTCCGCCTTGCTCGGCATGGCAGACGTCGTCGTCGACGGCCCCTCGGGCGTCCTCGATCTGCTGCGTCGGTTCTCCACCGACGCCGCCTCCCTGCGCGCCTGATCCCATGGAAGCCCGAAGTCCGGATGGCGGGACCGGTGTACGCAATGTGAGACGACCCTCGTAAGGTGGTCACCAGCTCATCGAGAGGGACTGAGGGAACGGCCCGACGACGTCCCGGCAACCGCCGCGAACCTCCTGTCAGCGCACCTGCTGGCAGTCGCGGAAACGGTGCCAATTCCGCCCGGGACGAAAGTCGACCCGGGGCTGATGAGGAGGAGGATTTCCTGTGAGCATTGGTTCCGTCGCCCAACCCACTGTGCAGTCGGAGGGGGGCCAGCCCGCAAAGCCCGGACTCCGTGAAGGCGCCTTCGGGTACGCCACTGGTCTGGCCTGTCGCGAGTGTGGTCACCAGATCGAGCTCGGCCCGCACTACGCGTGTCCGGAGTGCTTCGGCCCGCTCGAGATCGCCTACGACTTCCCCGCGGTGACCCGCGAGCAGATCGAGGCAGGTCCGGCCAACATCTGGCGTTACAAGGCGCTGCTGCCGGTGCCGTCCGACATCGAGCAGTCCCCCAACATGGAGCCCGGCTTCACCCGCCTGCTCAAGGCCCACAACCTCGGCGCCGCGCTCGGCATCGACAACCTGTGGGTCAAGGACGACTCGACCAACCCCACCAACTCCTTCAAGGACCGCGTGGTCGCGTGCGCGCTCAGTGCCGCCCGCGAGTTCAACTCGAAGGTCTTCGCCTGCCCCTCGACCGGCAACCTGGCCAACGCCGTGGCCGCGGCCGGTGCCCGCGCGGGCATCAAGACCGTGGTGTTCATCCCCGCCAACCTCGAGCAGCCCAAGCAGGTCAACTCCGCGATCTTCACCGACGCGCTGGTCGCCGTGAACGGCAACTACGACGACGTCAACCGGCTCGCGTCCGAGATCGCCGGCGAGGAGGAGGGCTGGGCGTTCGTCAACGTCAACGTCCGCCCCTACTACGCCGAGGGCTCCAAGACGCTGGGCTACGAGATCGCCGAGCAGCTCGGCTGGCGGCTGCCCGACCAGATCGTCATCCCGGTGGCCTCCGGCTCCCAGCTGACCAAGGTGCACAAGGCCTTCCAGGAGCTGATCAAGCTCGGGCTGGTCGAGGAGAAGCCCTACCGCGTCTTCGGTGCCCAGGCCACCGGCTGCTCGCCGGTCTCTGTCGCCTTCAAGGCCGGAGTCGACGCGATCCGCCCGGTCAAGCCCGACACGATCGCGAAGAGCCTGGCGATCGGCAACCCGGCCGACGGGATCTACGTGCTCGACATCTGCCGCGAGACCGGCGGCGCGGTCGAGGACATCACCGACGACGAAGTCCGCGACGGGATCGTGCTGCTTGCACGCACCGAGGGCATCTTCACCGAGACGGCCGGCGGCACCACGGTCGGCGTACTCAAGAAGCTCGTCGACACCGGCCAGCTCGACACCTCCCTGGAGACCGTCGTCATCAACACCGGCCACGGCCTGAAGACCCTCGACGCCATCAGCGACCAGGTGGGGGCCCGCGCCACCATCGAACCGTCGTACGCCGCCTTCCACGCGACCGGCATCGCGTGAACCCGCCCCGCTGAACGAAGCCTGAACCAAAAGAGAGATGGCCATGAGCGTTTCCGTCCGCATTCCCACGATCCTGCGCACCTACACCGGTGGCGAGTCCGAGGTCACCGCCTCCGGAGCGACGCTGGCGCAGGTGCTCGACGACCTCGACGCGAAGTTCTCCGGGATCAAGGGCCGCATCCTCGACGAGACCGGCGAACTGCGCCGCTTCGTCAACGTGTACGTCGGGTCCGAGGACGTCCGCTTCCTCGAGTCGCTGGCCACCGCCACCCCCGACGGCACCCAGATCTCGGTGATCCCGGCGGTTGCGGGCGGCTGATCGCCCATGTAACGCGGAGTTAGCCACGGTTCTGGGGGGTCACAGCCCCCTCGAGGCGTGGCTAACTCCGCGTTACAGCTGACGCGGCCCTCAGCGGCCCAACGCCCACCAGTTCTCCATCCGCTCGACGGCAGGGGCGTCGGGACCGTCGGCGAGGACCCGGCCGAGCCGCAGGAGGTACGCCGCGATGCCGGCGGCGCCCTGCATCCAGCCGATCCCGGCGGGCAGCAGCGGCTCCGGATTGCGGTGCTCGACGAAGCGCCACGAAGCGCCGGTGCCGTCGACGATCGCCCGCTCCGCCAGCGCCAGCCCGAGGGTCTCTGCGAAGGCCAGGTCATAGGGGTCGCGCAGCCTCTGCCAGCTGTCGAGGAAGGCATCCCCGACCCCGGCGGTGCCACAGCAGCGACCGTCGTTGTCCCAGAACCCGGGACTGATCCGCATCGGGAGGCCCGAGTTCACCACGCTCGTGAGGCAGCGGCGATGCCAGGACGCCGGCGACTCACCGGCCACCTCGGCGACCCCGGCCCGCTCCAGCGCCGCGAAGAGGTACGACGTGCCCGTCGGGCCGTGGCACCAGCCGTAGGAGAACGGGAACTCGTCGGTGTCCCGCTGCGGGAAGGCGTTGCGGAGCTCGAAGCCGTGGTGCTCGGTGTTGGCCATCGCGACCAGGTGCTCGGCGCCCCTGACCGCCGTCTCGACCAGGTCGGGTCGGCCCAGGATGCGCCCGGTCAGCGCCAGCGCGGCGGCGGCGCCCGCGCTGCCGTGCGAGAAGTTCGGCAGCTCCCGCAGGTCGTCGGGACGCTGGGCCGTGGGGATGATCGGCCAGGTCGGCCCGGTCGGCGTCTCCTCGGTGCACGCCAGGAGCGCGGTGACGGCGTGCTCCGCCACCGCCCGTGACTCATCACCGCTGGACCACAGCGCAGCCAGTAGCACTCCCGTCGTACCCCCGATGATGTCGGTGACGACCTTGTCGGCGCCGAGCTCGTCCCACCAGTGCTGGGTCCAGCCGTGCGGCACGGCGAGCTCGAGCAGGCGGTGCAGCGCAATCTCGGATCCGGGCTCGTCGAGGGCCTCGAGGGCGCCTATGTCGGAGGCCAGCCCGTCGGACCAGGACGCGTCCTCCCGGGTCGACAGCCCGGCCCGGATCCGGGCCGCGGTGCCGTCCGCGAGCCGCCGCTCCTCGTCGCTCCAGGCACGCAGCAGTCGCAGCTCGGCGAGGGTGTGCGCGAGGCCGCCGATGCCGGCGTACATCCCCACGCCGGCGTCCTCCAAGGACCCCACATGCTCAGGGACCCACGGCCCGGTGTCGCCCCAGCGCACCTGGTCGAGCACCCATCTCCACCCGCGTTCGCCGAGCTCGACGAACTCCTGGGCCCTGTCAGCGGCTTGCGTCACGCGTCGATCATGGCAGCGCCACCGGGAGATTTCGTGCGGACGTCGGTGGGTGTACCCCGGCTGTTCAGGTGCGACTGGTTGAAGGGTCACGATGAGCAAGCAGCGCGTGGTCGTGGGTGGGGTCGTCGTGGGCGCGTTGAGCGGCCTCGGGGGCGGTCTCGTGTACGGCGGAAAGCGGCTGCTCGAGCGTCAGGCGGCCGTCGCCCGCAACCTGATCGGCCAGCCGTTCGGTGAGCCGCCGAAGGCCGACAAGGTCTACAAGAAGCGCTACGGGCAGAAGCTGGACCTGCTGATCGTCGGAGACTCGATCGCGGCCGGCCTCGGAGCCGAGCTGCCCAGCGACACCCTCGGGGCGCGGCTGGCCAAGGGCATCGCGAAGCGCTCGCGCCGGGCGGTCCGGTTGCGGACTGCCGCAGTCGTCGGCGCCGAGTCCTCCATGCTCGCCGGCCAGCTCGACGGGCTGCCGAAGAACTATCGCGCCGACGTGGCGGTGATCATCGTCGGCGGCAACGACGTCACCCATCGGGTGCCCGTGGACGAAGCGGTGCGTGACCTGGTCGCCGTCGTACGCCGGCTCCAGGACGCCGGCACCGCGGTGGTGGTCGGCACCTGTCCCGACCTCGGCGCCCTCAAGCCGGTGCCGCAACCCCTGCGCACCTTGGGTTCGGCGGCATCGCGGCAGCTGGCGGCGGCCCAGAAGAAGGCGGTGCTGGAGCTCGGCGCCCGGGCGATCACCCTGCACGACGTGGTCGGCCACTTCTTCATCACCGACCCCGAGGAGATGTTCAGCCTCGACCGTTTCCACCCGAGCGGGCTCGGCTACCGCCGGACGGCCAAGGCGATCCTGCCGAGCGTACTGGCCGCGCTCGGTATCGCGGATCACGTGCCCTTCGGGCACCACGCGCCTGCCTGACCCCTAGTCTCGTGGCATGTCGCGTGCCCGCATGTTCCACCTGGTGACGTTCCTGGTCGCGGGGTTCGCGCTGGTGTTGCAGTTCGTGCTGATCTGGCAGGGCCACAAGGCGGTCGAGGTGGCACACGGTGACTCGGGCCCCGATCTGCCCACCAGGATCGTGCGCTACTTCTCCTACCTGACGATCTGGGCAAACGGGCTGGTCGCCTGGTCGTCGGCGATGCTTGCGCTCGGCCGCGACCGGGACACCCCCTGGTCGCGGGCTCTACGTCTCGACACCCTGGCGCTGATCGCGCTGGCGGGCGTCGTGCACTTCTTCTTCCTGCGTCCGCTGCTCGACCTGCACGGCAGCGACTGGGTGGCCGACAAGTTGTTGCACATGGTCGTGCCGGTCCTCGCCGCCGCGGGCTGGGCGCTGTTCGGCCCCCGCGGTCGGGCCCACGTCGCTGATCTCCCACGGTTCCTCGTGATCCCCGTGGCCTGGATCGTCTACACGCTGGTACGGGGCCCGTTCGTCGACTGGTACCCCTACCCGTTCATCGACGTCGACCAGCACGGCTACGGCTTGGTCGCGCTCAACGCTGCTGGCATCTCCGTGATCCTGCTGGTGCTGGCCTTCGCCACGATCTGGCTGGACCGGAAAATGCCACAGGAATGATCGAGCGGGTCCTCCTCGTCACCTGCGCCGATTGGCCGTCGGGCGAGCCGGGCGCGGAGCACCTCGACCGGGCGTTCTCCGATCGCGGGATCGCGGCGGAATGGGTCGGCTGGGACGACCCCGACGTCGACTGGGCCGACGGGCTCGCCGTGGTGCGCTCGACCTGGGACTACGCCGGGCGCATCGACGAGTTCCTGGCCTGGTCGCGCTCCCTGCCGTGGCTGCTCAACGGTCCGGGGACGTTCCGCTGGAACGTCGACAAGCGCTACCTCCTCGAGCTCGAGCACGCCGGCGTCCCCATCGTGCCCACGACGTACGCCGAGGACGCTGCGGCGCTGGCGGCAGCCAGGGCGTCGTACGTCGTGCCGGTGACCAAGCCGGTGGTCGGGGCCGGCGGCGTGGGCGTGGTGGTCGGCGAAGCCGACGCCGGACCCGGTCCCTGGATCGTGCAGCCGTTGATGGAGTCGGTGCGCGTCGAGGGGGAGACCTCGGTCTACGTCTTCGACGGCCGCCCGGTGAGCGAGTTCCGGAAGCTGCCGGGTGCTGGTGAGATCCGCGTCCAGGAGCACCTGGGCGGACGGGTGACCGGCGTACCCCTCGACGCCGAGGCGATGGAGGTGGCCGTGCGCGCCGCCGAGACCGCATGCGACCTGCTCGAGCGCAACCTGGCCTACGCCCGCGTCGACCTGTTGCGAGGCGACGACGGTGCACTGCTGCTGAGCGAGCTGGAGCTGGTCAAGCCGGGGCTCTACCTCGACTGTGACCCAGTGAACGCCGAGCTGTTCGCCGACCTGGTGCAGAACCACCTCTGAGTCACGCGTCGGGCCGCGCGACCCAGGCCAGGAGCGATGAGGCTCCTGGCCTGATCCGCGACGGCTGGAACCGCCGGCTCAGGGACTGCAGATGGTTCCCTGTCAGGCGGAGGCGGCGACCTCCTCGACGACGCCTGCGTGGATGTGGAGCATCCGTGCGAACCGTCCGTCGCCGCGGCTGAACTTCAGCGGGAGGTCGACACCGTTGGCGACAGCGTCCCTAGTGCCGTCGAAGAACGCGGTGCCCTGGTCGGGGGACTTGTCGCTCTTGTCGTCGGGGTAGAGCGGGTTCACGGTGTTCTCGATCTTGGGCCACAACGCTCGGGCTGCCTCGGTGGACTCGAACTCCATCAGCAGGGCGAGCGTGTCGGGCAGTAGCTCGCCGGCTACCTCCTCGACCACGGAGCCGCCGAGGAATCCGGGGTGTCCGTCGAGCGAGCGCAGCCAGTCGCCGAGGTACTTCTTGGCCTGGTCTCCGCTGCCGGGCTTGGCGACGAAGATGAAGATGTCGCGACGCTTCATCTGGTTCCTTTCGTTGGTTGCGGTCGGGGCTCTCAGACGCCAAGCAGTGCGGCGAGGCCGTAGATGTCCTTGACCTCGTGGTAGCCGTAGTAGGGCGTGCTGGGCTCGTATCCCCGGTTGACGTAGACCTTGTTGGTCACGCGTAGGTCGTGCGCGGGCATCAGGTCGTAGCGCAGGCTTGAGGAGACATGCAGGATGTCCTGGGGCCCGCAGCCGAGTTGGTCGAGCATGTACTCGAATGCCTGGAGGCGGGGCTTGTAGGCCTGGGCCTGCTCGGCGGTGTAGACGGCGTGGAAGGGGGCCCCGAGCTTGTCGACGTTGCTCTGGATCTGCTCGTCGGCGGCGTTGGAGAGGATCACCAGCGGGTAGCGCTGCGCGAGCGCGGCCAGCGGCTCGGGCACGTCGGGGTGCGGGCCCCAGGACGGCACCGACTCGTAGATCGCCTTTCCGTCGCTGTCGCGGCGTTCGATGCCCCACAGCTTCGCGGTGCGGGCAAGGGCGTCGGTGATCACCTGGTGGTAGGGCTTGTAGGCGCCGAGAACCTCGTCGATCCGGTAGGCCTCGAAGTCGTCGAGGAAGTCCTCCATCTGGTCCGCGGGGACGCGGTCGGCGACCAGCTCGCGGGTCACCGCGGACATGCCGAACGCGGTCAGGGTGCCGTAGCAGTCGAAGGTGATGTACTTCGGCTCGAACTCGATCATGCGGATCGTGCTCCTGTCTTTTGGGGTGGGGTGTGCGGGGTGGAGTTGCTCAGTCGTGGTGACTGACCAGGGCGTGCGCGGGGTCGGCCTCACGGGCGAGCGGCTCGGTGTGGATGGTGGCCGCGGCGAGTCGGCGGACGCCGTGGACCAGGTCGTGCTCCACCCGATGGCTCAGGTGGTGGGCGTCCACGAGCGAAAGGGTCGAGTCCACCGTGACCCTGGCCTCGGCCAGAAGGCTGTGTCCCAGCCAGCGCAGTCGTACGTCGCTGACATCGACGACTCCGGGGGTGGTCCGGATGACCTGCTCGGCCTGGTCCACCAGGTGGGGGTCAACGGCGTCCATGAGCCTCCGGTAGACCTCGCGGGCGGCGTCGCGCAGGACGAAGAGGATCGCCACGGTGATGAGCAGACCGATGATGGGGTCGGCCAAGGGGAAGCCCATCCACGCGCCCAGCGCACTGAAGACCACCGCGAGGCTGGTGAAGCCGTCGGTGCGGGCGTGCAGCCCGTCGGCGACGAGGGCGGCTGAGCCGATGCGCCGGCCGGTTCGCATCCGGTACTGGGCGACGATCTCGTTTCCGAGGAATCCGGTCACCCCGGCGGCCGCGAGCACCCAGAGGTGGCGGACCTCGCCGGGGTGCGCGAACCTCATGATCGCCTCGTACCCGGCGTAGCCCGCGGACAGCGCGATCAGCAGCACCACGAATGTCCCGGCGAGATCCTCCCCGCGCCCATAGCCGTAGGTGTAGCGGCGGGTGGCCACGCGGCGCCCGACGATGAAGGCGATTGCCAGGGGCACCGCGGTCAGCGCATCGGCATAGTTGTGGAGGGTGTCCCCAAGCAGAGCGACGGAGTTGGTGTAGTAGACGATCGCGGTCTGGATCAGCGCGGTGACCAGCAGGAAGGCGAAGCTCAGCTTCAGACACCGCATGCCCTCCTTGCTGGCTTCGAGAGCGGAATCGACCTTGTCGGAGCTGTCGTGCGAGTGCGGGACGAAGATCTCCTTGATCTTGCCCAGCAAGCCATCGTGATGGTCGTGCCCGTGGTCGCCGTGTGGGTGGTCGTGCCCGTGGCCGTGCTCGTGGTCGCTGTGCTCATGGGCGTCGTGCGGGTGTGCGTGCTCGGGGTGGTCGTGGCGCGTGTTGCTCATCGGCTCTTCTCTCTATCTCTCTCACGGGTTGGTTCGATTGGTCGGTTCACCGCTCGGCGCTGCGCAGCTCGCTGAGCTCCGCCTGGCCTCGGTGGTGATCGGGGAGGCCGCCGGCGGTGTGCTCGGCGTGGTAGATCGCGTCCTCCACGAGCTCGTTGACGGCCCGCTCACCGTCGAGCAGGGCCCACAGCAGCCGCACCCGGCTGGGGTCCGACAGCATCTGGAACACCTCGACCGCGAGGTCCACACGCGTCGGCGCCGGCATGGGTCAGGTGACTGCGAATCTGCGCGCATACGTAGATGCAAACACTGCAGACGCGTGGATGCAAGGGAAAGACACATGAAAAATGAAAGTTGTTAACAGTCAACAGTGTTCGGTAGGATCCGATCCATGATCATTGCGGTGCACCTGGAAGAGGGGGCTCCCCGCGCCGAGCTGGCAGCCCGGCCATCTCGGGCGACGTGCTCGACGCACAACTCGGCCGGCAGCGGACAGTGACGACGACGTTCCACGGCCTCGACGCCGATCAGCAGACCGACTTAGCCTGTGCTCGGAGGCGCG
>Ga0070698_100001110_pt1 | contig 29687 bp, 20 predicted proteins | sample KBSK1502metaG_FD_65477 | JGI IMG/M metagenome (GOLD analysis project Ga0070698, IMG submission 65477) | Corn, switchgrass and miscanthus rhizosphere microbial communities from Kellogg Biological Station, Michigan, USA - KBS K1-50-2 metaG | ecosystem: Host-associated > Plants > Roots >...
GGCACCGGCACCTTCGTGATCTTCACGTGGTCGAAGGCCGCGGTGTTCAGCACGGTGTTCTGGTGCGAGATGTTGAACAGGCCGATGTCCACCGTTCCGGTCATCGTCACGGTCTCCGTGCCGATGAGCGTCCAGTTCGTCCCGTCGGCGGACTCGTACGCGGTGAAGATGTTGCCGGCCCGCACCAGCTTCAGCCACTTGTTCGGGTCGGTGAACCCGGTGAGCGGGGGCCCGGTGTGCTCGCTTCCGGTGTAGGTCTGCTGCCGGACGCCGTGGCCGACCGGCGGGACCGGTGGCAGCGGGCTCAGGCACCCGTTGGCGTCGCAGCCGACCCCGTTGATGGCGGGGATAGTGGGGCTGACGTCGGGCGTGACCAGGGCGTCCACCCAGGGCGCGCCGACCGTCGTGGACTGCCTGATCATGACCCCGGCCTTGGCGTTGGGGTCGGAGTTCGTCTGGTACCGGATCCTGGCCACGATGGTCCCGTCACCCGGCATCGTCTGGTAGACGAAGTGCGCCTGGTCGGTGGGGGGGTACTCGTCCTTTCCTCCGCCGTCCAGGTAGAAGCTCTTCGAGCCGGACGCGTGGTCCGTGCTCCCGGCGGTGACCGGCGCGCCGATGTCGGTGCTCTTCCACGCCTTCGGCAGCGTCGTCGTCGCCGTCTCGTAGTTGGCGGTGTAGGTGGCCGCGGTCGCCGTCGAGGTGAACGAGTCGGTCAGCGCACTGCCGCCGGCCCAGCCCACGAACCGGTAGCGGGTGGTGCCGCTGACCTGCGCGAGCGGCATGCCGGTCAGCACGTGCTGCACGCCGACCACGTCCGACGTGGTGTAAGTGCCGGTATGCCAGGCTCCGTCCACGAAGTAGGCCGTGCCGGCGGTGGCGTCGTTGACCGTCCAGCTGGTCGTGTTCGGATGGATGTCCTTGGTCACCACCGTCTGCAGCCCCTTGGAGTCGGTCACCGTCAGGGTGATCCGGTAGAAGCTGCCCGCGACCTGCGACGGGTCCGTGGGGATCTGGAAGCTGCCCGAGGTGATGCCGCTCACCGGGCCGTAGAACGGGTCCTGGATCTCGGCGTTCCAGGACGGCTGGACGACCCCGTCCTTGATGTAGTCGACCTGCCAGTTGTAGGCGTAGGGCGGCAGCGTCCCGTCCACCGGGTCGGTGGCGGTGCCGCTGAAGTTGATCGTGTCACCGGCGTTGTACTTCGACGGGGCGGTGATCGACGCGGTGGGCGGGCTGCTGCCCACCACCACGGTGGTCGTCGCCATGCCGGTCAGCGTCCCGTTGCTCACCGTCAGCTTGACGGTGTAAGTGCCGTTCGCCGTGTAAGAGTGACTCGGGTTCGCCGCCGTCGACGTCTTACCGTCCCCGAAGTCCCAGGAATAGGTCAGCGGCTTGCCGAAGGGGTCGCTGGACCCGGCCGAGGAGAAGTTCACCGTCAGCGGGGCCATCCCGGCGGCGGGCGTCGCGGACGCCTTGGCGGTCGGCGGGAACGGCCCGGGGGCGGTGATCTCGTTGAGCGTGCCCTCGAAGACGCTGAGGAAGTACAGGTTGCCGTCCGGCCCTTCCACGAGGTCCGCGATCGTGCCCGCGTTGGTGTCGAAGACCGTGTCCGAGACCGGGGTGCGGTAGCCCGGGGCGAACGTCACCGCGTCGATGGCCCGGCGGTTGTAGTCGCCGAAGAACACCACGTTGTCGTAGGCGTTCGGGAACGTCGTTCCCGAGTAGGCGGCGATCGCCGAGACGGCGCCGTCCACCGGGTAGTGGCCGTAGGCGTAGGCCGGGTTGATGGTCCCGCAGCTGAAGCAGTTGCCCTCGAACCACTGCCACCCGTAGTTGCCGCCGGCCGAGAGGGCGTCGAGCTCCTCCCAGAAGCTGGAGCCGGTGTCCGCGGTCATCGCCTGGCCGCCCGGCAGGAACGTGAACCGCCACGGGTTGCGCAGGCCGTAGGCGTAGATCCCCTTCGCCGCGCTCGGGACGTTCACGAACGGGTCGTCGGGGGGGACGCTGCCGTCGAGGTTGAGCCGGATCATCTTGCCGTAGATGTTGTTGAGGGCTTCGCCGTTCACGATATCCGGGTCGTTGTCACCCACGCTCCACCAGAGCTTGCCGTCGGGGCCGACCTGCAGGTCGTTGCCGGAGTGATGCACCGCCTGGGGCTGGTCGCCCTGGTAGAGGACCTTCTCGGTGGCCGGGTTGATGGTCCCGCCTGAGTAGGTGAACCGGGACAGCCGGGCGTACCCGGTGGTCACTCCGGCCTGGGTGATGGCGATCGTGTAGGAGATGTACACAAAGCCGTTCGTGGCGAAATTCGGGTCGAGGGCCATCCCGGTCAGGCCGTCCTCGCTGCCCTGGGGCAAGAACACGTTCGGCAGCGTGAGCACCGGGGTCGGCTGGATCGCGCCGTTGTGGTAGTCGACGATCGTCCCGCCTTCTTCGCCGATCCAGATGTCGCCGCCGGGCGGGAAGACCATCGCGACCGGCCTGGTCAGCCCGCTCGCCAGCTGGGTCTGCTTGAAGCCGGCCGGCAGCCCGGCGCCGACGGTCGTGCTGGTGTTCCCGGACGCGGTGAACGGCGAGCCGGACTCGGTCCCGGTCACGGTCGCGGAGTCGGGGATCACCGCTCCGGCCGCGGCGCTCAGCTGCCCGGTGATCGTCACCGTCCACACCTGACCCGCCGGGACGGCGGCGGCCGTGCAGGTCTCCCGCTGCGTGGTCTTGTCGTAGCTGCAGCTGCCAGCGCTCGAGCCACCGATGCTCGACGTGAAGAACGGCGCGGTCTGGGTCGGGGCCGAGGATGGAAAGAGGTTGGTGAGCGTGTCGGTCATCGTCAGCGAGCTCGCGTCCGCCCCGCCGGTGTTGGCCGCGGTGATCGTGTAGGCCATCGCCTGCCCGGCCTGGACGGACTGCGGGTTCGCCGTCACCGCGACGGTCATGGCGCTGGCGGCGTGCGCGGGGCTCGCGGTGCCCGCGGCGAGGCCGGTGAGCAGGAGCGCCGGGATTAAGAGCAGTGCGAGCCTGGCGATGCGGGCGGCCCCGGGCCGGCCGGGCCGACGACGGCGACTGGATGCAGGGATGGTGGTCACGGAATTCCCCCTAAAGCGTCCGCCGGACTCTTGCCCTCGCCGGGTCCCGCGGCCTGGCCAGCGTGACCCTGGTAACAAGACGCCGCCGCGCCGGGACGGGGTGACAATCAAGACATAACGAAATGGTAACGATGACTATATTGGTAACTTTTCCACTACCTCCGCGGACGGCCGGCGGCAGCGATTGCGAATCATTTCGCGCGTGCCCGTAATTCCGCAGCAACCAGGCGTTTACGCAGGGTTAACAGGTTAAAGTATCGTTACCATTTCGTGATATATGGTTGTCATCCCAGCACAGTGGCCACGCGTCTTCCAGCCAGGGTCGTCAGACGGCGGCCGAGCTCGGCGACGTGATCCGGCGTGGGACGGCCGAGGGTCCGGGTCCAGCGGGCCAAGGGGGGAGCGGCGCCAGTGGCAACGTTAGCGGCACGCGGGATGCGGCACTACCTGGGCAGACGGCAACTTGTGTTCGTCGCCGTGGGAGGGACGTGCTTCCTCACCCAGTACGGTGCCCTCACCGCGATGGCGGCCGCCGGCCTGTACCGTCCCGCCGCCAACGCGCTCGGCTTCGTTCTCTCGGCGCAGCTCAACTTCCTGCTCAGCTCGCGGTTCACCTGGCGCGACCGCCGCGCCGGCTCCGCCAAGACGTTCTGGGCGAGACTGGTCGGATATAACGGCACCGCGCTGATCTCGCTCGCCGTCAACACCGCCGTCTTCACCCTGGTCTACCGGCAGATTGGCAACCTCGCGGGCGCGGCCGTCGGGGTGATCTGCGGGATGTGCGTCACGTACCTGGTATGTGACCTGCTGATTTTCCGTGAGCGTCCGAAGCACGCGATTGCCGGCCGGCGCTCCTGGCGCAGGCCCGGGGATCCCGTTCGCCGGTCTGTGCCGTGAGCTCCCGCACGGGCCAGGTCGCGAGCAACGGCGCTGGCGCCTCGTTGCCGGCCACGCTCTCCGACTGGCCCGCGGCCACGCACACGCAGGGTAACGGGAACGGGGCCCGGCACGACGGCGTCGCCGTGGTCATGCCCGCGTACGGGGAAGAGCGGAACCTCGCCGGCACGGTCACCGATTTCCTGCGGGTGCTCGAGTCCACCGGACTCCCGCACTGCGTCATCGTTGTCAACGACGGAAGCCCGGACCGCACCGGCGAGGTGGCCGAACAGCTGGCCGCCGAGCACCCGGGGCGGGTGCTCGTCGTCCACCACAAGGTGAACCGGGGGTACGGCGCCGCGGTCGCGACCGGGATCAAGACCGGCATGGAACTGCCTGGCCACCGGTGGCTGTTCCTGACCGATTCCGACGGCCAGTTCGAGGCCGCCCAGCTACCGTCGTTCGTCGCGACGGCGGTGCGCGAGCGCGCGGACGCGGTGGTCGGGTACCGCCCCCGGCGCGCCGATCCGCTGTACCGCAGGGTCAACGCGACCCTGTGGACGGCGGCCAGCCGGATGCTGCTGCGGATCGGCGCGAGGGACGTCGACTGCGCCTACAAGCTGATCGAACGCCGGTCGCTGCAGGGGATGGTGCTGACCGGCGACGCGGCGACGATCTCGCCCGAGCTCATCGCCAAGCTGCGGCTGCGCCAGGCCCGCATCATCGAGCGGCCGGTCGAGCACTTCCCCCGGCAGTACGGCGAGCAGACCGGGGCCAAGCTCTCGGTGGTCCTGCGGTCGCTCGTCGGCCTGCTCGCGCTGACCCTCGAGGTCGCGGGCCAGCGCGGGACCGGGCGGCAGCTGCGCCGTCTGCTGCGGCCGAAGGACGGCGCGCTGGCCGTCACCACGGTCGCCGCGATCGTCACCTCGGTGGCCAGCTACGCGTACTTCGTCCACCGCGGGGTCACCCTCGCCTACCCCGACGCGGTGTCGCACCTGCTGATCGCCGGGCGCGTGGTCAACTCGCCCACGGTCGGCGCCGCTCAGCTGGGTGCCGTCTGGCTGCCCCTCTCGCATCTGCTCGCGCTGCCCCTGATCTGGGTCAACTCCTGGTATTACACCGGGTTCGCCGGTTCGCTCATCTCCATGATCGCCTACGTGCTGTCGGTCAGGTACGCCTACCTGATCGCCGCCGGCCTGACCGACAGCAGGGCGGCTGGCGTCGTCGCGGCGCTGGCCTTCGGCGCGAACCCCAACGTGCTCTACCTGCAGAGCACCCCGATGACCGAGATGCCGCTCATCGCCTGCACCGCCGCGACCGTGTACTACCTGATGCGGTGGTGCCGGACCGGCCGCTACATCGACCTGGCGGCGACCGCGGCGGCGGCGCTGCTCGCGACGCTGACCAGGTACGAGGGCTGGGTGCTGTGCGTGGCGGTCGCGGCGATCGTGGCGTACGTCGCGTGGCGGCGGACCGGGCCGGCCAGCGGCGGTGATCCGGCCCGCGACGGTCGCGCACTGGGCGGCGGCCGGTCCCTGTGGTCCCGCCTGCGGGGGGTCGAGGCCAACCTGATCTTCTACGGGGCCCTGGCGGGCAGCGGCATAGTGGGCTGGGTGCTGTGGAACGCGGCCATCTTCCACGACCCCCTCTACTTCCAGACCGGCCCGTACGCCAAGCCATCCCTGTGGGTGTCGCACTCGGAGAAGGCCATCGGGCACTGGGGCGTGTCGGCGATGACGTACCTGTACGCCATGGCCGACAACGCCGGCACGCTGGCGCTCGCGCTGGGCACGGTCGGATTCGCCTACTACCTCATCCGGACCCGGTTCCAGGTCAGCACCATCGCCCCGCTGGCGCTGACCGTGTTCGTGCCGTTCTACGTCTACGCGCTGTACTCCGGTCAGCGCCCGCTGCACGTCACGCAGATCTCCGGCAGCCTCTACAACGTCCGCTTCGGTCTCCTGATGGTGCTGCCGACGGCGATCTTCATGAGCTTCCTGATCGCCGCGGTCGCCGACAAGAGCGTCGGCGCCTGGCTGCGCGCCGGCGCCGTCGCCGCCCTCGCCCTCGCGGCGGTCGCCGCCGCGGGGCTCATCGCCCGCGCCGGCATCGACACGCTCACCGAGGCGGTGGTTTTCCGCGCGACCGCCACCGAGCAGGCGAACGCCCGGGCAGCGATGTGGCTGCGGTCGCACTACGACGGCGGAAAGGTGCTGATGGAATCGTTCGGGAACGAGACGGTCACCTTCGCCTCGCGCATCTCCCTCGGCCAGATCGTCTACGAGGGCAGCTTCCGGCAGTGGGAACCGGACCTGGCTCATCCGGCCAGTCACGGCATCCGCTGGATCTACATGCGGCAGACGCCGGGCAACCAGGACGGCGTGTTCCGCCGGCTGCACGCCAGCCCTGAGCTCGCCGACTACCGGCTCGTGTATCACGACGCCGAGCGGCTCATCTACGAATGGCGCGGGGCAGCCCGGCAGGCCGCCAGCCTGCGATACCAGCCGCACGGCTCCCGGCCGCCGGCCGGCCAGCACCGGCACCGCCGGCACGGGCATCATCGGCCCGCCCGGCGCCGTCACGGGCCGCATCCCGCGGGCGCGCCCGGCTAGGGCCGGACCGGCGCGCCGCGCCGCACACCCGAGGGCTCGCCAGCCGAGCCGCCGACGCAACCTCTCCGGAGTGACAGATCATGAGCGAGCCACCGGACGGATCGCAGGGTCCGTCCGGCCGGGCCGCCCATCTCACCGGGCGAGCGCCCAGGGCAGCCCGGGACCTGCCCGACGAGCTGAGCGCCAGTACCCTGCTGAGCCGCGGCCAGGCGATAGCCGGTGCCGCCATCCTGGTCGCGGCCGCCGTCCTCGTGGGCATCCCGCCGGTCACCGGGCACGGGCCGTCGCTGCGGGACCTTGCGGTGAGCGCGATCGCCGTGGCCACGACCGCGTACGTCGCGGTGATCGCGTTCCGGCTGGCCCTCGTGCTGAGCGCCCAGTTCGCGCCCGTCCTGCGGTTCACGCCCGCCGACCTGCGGGCGGTCAGCCGCGATTCGCTGCCGGGGTACAGCGTCCTGGTGCCGCTGTACCGCGAGGACAAGGTGCTGTCGGCCCTGCTCGCGAAGCTCTCCGCGCTCGACTACCCGGAGGACCGGCTGCAGGTGCTGCTGCTGATCGAAGAGGACGACGAGCTCACCCGTGCAGCGCTCGCCCGGACCGAGCTGGACGCCCGGTTCGAGGTCGTGCTCATCCCGCCGAGCCACCCGCGGACCAAGCCCAAGGCGTGCAACGTCGGGCTGGCCCACGCGGTGGGCGAATTCTGCGTCATCTACGACGCCGAGGACCGCCCCGAGTCCGACCAGCTGCGCAAGGCGGTCGCGGCATTCCGCGCCCTGCCCCGGTGGGTCGTGTGCGTTCAGGCGGAGCTGCAGTACTGGAACCCGTGGACGAACTGGCTCACCCGCTGCTTCGCCGCGGAGTACGCGCTGAACTTCAGCCTCGTGCTCCGCGGCCTCGACCGGTTCCGGCTGCCGATCCCGCTCGGCGGCACGTCCAACCATTTCCGCGCCGACGCGCTGCGCGAACTGGGAGCGTGGGATCCGTACAACGTCACCGAGGACGCGGATCTGGGCATCCGGATCGCCCGGCGCGGCTGGGGGGTCAGGATGATGGTCTCGGTGACCGAGGAGGAGGCCAACAGCCGGGTCGGCAACTGGATCAGGCAGCGCAGCCGCTGGATCAAGGGCTACTACCAGACCTGGCTGGTGCACATGCGCTCACCGCGGCGGCTGTGGTCCGAACTCGGGTCGCGCCAGTTCTGCGCCTTCCATCTCACGCTCGGTTTCTCCGGGCTGACCGGCCTGCTGAACCCCGTCTTCTGGGCGCTGACCGGCGTCTACCTCGTCACCGGCCCGGCCCATATCAGCGCGCTGTTCCCGGCCGCGGTGCTGTATCTCGGCGTCTTCTCGATGCTGATGGGCAACCTGCTCATGGTCTACTCCATGATGGCCGGGTGCATGGACCGCGGCCTCGACGGGGCGGTGCGCAGCATGCTGGCGATACCCGTTTACTGGGCCCTCATGAGCGTCGCGGCGTACAAGGCGCTGTTCCAGTTGCTCCGGCCCAGCAGGCGGCACTACTGGGAGCTGACCGAGCACGGGCTGGTCACCGAGGCCGACGCGACCTCGTAGCCCGCGGCTGCGCCGCCGGGCGCGCCGATCGAGGCCGGCCGTCGCCACGATCCCGGCGAAGATGAGCACCAGGACGCCGACCGGGATCCACAGCGGGGACAGCACCCACCACCACGACCACGAGATCTTGTGCGCGAACCTCAGCGCGGTGAATACCGCACCGAGCAAAACCGCCATACCGGGCAAACTAACACCAGAGGAAGGCCTGACGGCCATTCCGGCTGCTCCTTTCTGCCCTCCCCGGCCCTGACATAAAGATACCGTGTCCCGGGGACCGTCGAACAGGACTGGATCAACCTGCTCGGCGTCAATACCAGCCTGGGGCAATCTCGTCCGTGACGGCCTGGCCAAACCGGTGGTGCTCGTCATGCCGGATCCGAATGGAAACCGCCAGACAATGTTGCAAATGCCTCAATATTCCGAACGGTGCCCCGGATTCGACATTCCTGGCCGCTGACGTACCGGCCTACCTATCTCGCATCGTCAGGCCGCCCGGGCTGCTCGTCTTCCGCCCTGCCGCCGAGGCAGCGGGCCAGGAACCGGTCGGCCGCGGCGTAGAAGCGCAGCCGGTTCTCGGGCTTCGCGAAGCCGTGACCCTCGTCCGGGAACAGCAGGTACTCGTGCTCCACCCCGGCCGCACGCAGGGCCGCCACGATCTGCTCGGACTCCGCCTGCTTGACCCGGGGGTCGTTGGCTCCCTGGGCGATGAGCATCGGAATGCGGATGCGGCTCGCCGCCGACAGCGGCGAGCGGTACCAGAGGAAGTCGGCGTCGGAGTCCGGGTTCCCGACCCGGCGGTGGAACTGGGCGACCATCGGCGCCCAGTACGGCGGGATCGTCTCGATCAGCGTCTTGAGGCTCGACGGGCCGACGATGTCGACCGCGCAGCAGAACAGCTCCGGGGTGAACGCCGCCCCGGCGAGCGCCGCGTAACCGCCGTATGAGCCGCCGTAGATCGCCACCCGCCGCGGATCCGCCCAGCCCTGCCGCACGGCGTGGGCGACCGCGTCGCTGAGGTCGTCCTGCATCCGGCCGCCCCATTCCCTGTCCCCGGCGTTCACGAACGCCTTGCCGTAGCCGGTCGAGCCGCGGAAGTTGACCTGGAGGCACAGGTAGCCGCGGTTGGCGAGCCACTGCGCCTCCGGGTGGTACCCCCAGACGTCCCGCTCCCACGGCCCGCCGTGCACGTTGAGCACGGCCGGCAGCCCGGACCGGCCGCCCCCCACCGGGAACGTCGCGTAGCCGTGGATGACGAGGCCGTCCCGCGCGGTGAACGAGAACGGCTGCATCGGCGCCAGCTGATACGCGGACAGCTCCGGCCGCGCCTCGAACAGGAACCGCCCGGTCCGGGTCGGCCGGTGATAGCTGAAGTAGGCAACCGACCCGGCGTCGTTCGTGAAGCCGACCACCCACGTCGTGTCGGTGTCGTCGCCGTCCTGGAACACCGGATCGCCGGGATGCAGCGTCCGGATCGCCTCGAGATCCGGCTGCAGCGAGCGATCGAGCACCAGGTACTCCGACCTGTCCTTGAGCACCGTGACGATCTGCGGCTCGAGCGTGTCCGGGTGCAGCCGGATGTCGGTGACGTCCGCCTCGGCGTCGGCGGCGAGAACCTCGGCCGCCCCGGATCGCAGGTCGAGCCCGACCAGCCTGCTGGTGTCCGCGTCCACCGAGCTGAGCGCCAGCAGCGACCCGCCGTCGGCGGTGAACGACACCGGGCCGGTGGTCAGCGAGTCCTCGGCCGGGATCGCCAGCAGCGGCTGCCAGTCCTCGCCCGCGCCGCCGCGCACCATCAGGTCAAGGCTGCCGTCCTCGTGCGGCGCGAGGGCCGCCCGCACGACCAGGCCGGGGTCGGCCAGCCAGCCCAGGAAGCCGGGGTTCTCCACCTCCTTGACGAGCGTCCCGGTCACGAGGCTGAGCCGGTAGACGTCGTGCAGTTCGGGGTTGTCGAGGTTCAGCTCGACGAGCACGTCATCGGGGAACTTCTTGTCGGTGGCCAGGATCCGCGCCTGCACGTTGTCGAACGGCGTCAGGTCCCGGCGTTCCTTCGTCTCGAGATCCACGTCGTACAGCCGCCAGTTCTCGTTCCCGCCGGTGTCCTGCAGGTAGAGCAGGTGACGGCCGTCGTGCGCCCAGGTGAACATCAGGATCCCGCGGTCGGCGTCCTCGGTGACCGCGCGCGCGGCCGCCCAGTCGACTCCCTCGCCCTCGCCGCCGGTCACCGGCGCGACCCAGACGTTCAGCACGCCGTCGCGCGGCGCGATCCACGCCAGCTGGCCGCCGTCGGGCGAGATGGACGGCTCGACGCGCTGCGGGTTGCCGAACAGGACTTCCAGCGGGATGAGTTTGGTCATGCCCCATGCCTAGCACGCCCGGATGGACGACGAGCATCCGCTCGCGCGTATTACGGTGTCCGCATGCCCGACAGTGACGCCGGCGAGCACCGGCCAGCCGCGAAGGACCCGGGGCTGCCGTGGGCGGGGCGGGCGCGGGCCGCCGACATCGCCTGCTGGGCGGCCATCGCGCTGAGCGGCGTCTACTACCTGCTGCTGCTGCCGCTCCGCGCCCCACTCGTCGGGACGCACCCGCTGCTGCTCGTGCTGCTGAACGGGTCGACCGAGGGCATCGTGGCGGCCGCGGCGTTCGCCCGGGTCGGGCACGGGACGCTGCTGCTGGTGCTGCTGGTGGCCATCCCCGGGCTGATGAAGTTCGACCCGGTGTACTGGTGGGCAGGCCGGCTCTGGGGCGAGCGCATCATCGTGCTGATGTCGGGCCGCCGCAACCGCGGGCCGCGGTACATGGCCCGGGTCCACCGGTGGGGGCGCAAGTTCATGTGGCCGGCGGTCGTGCTGTGCCCGTTTCTGCCGATCCCCAACGCGATCGTCTACGTCATCGCCGGCTGGGCCGGGATGCGGCTCATCACGTTCATCATCCTGGACATGATCGGCAGCCTGCTGTGGGCGGGCATGCTCGCCGGGCTCGGGTACGAGCTCGGACGGCGCGCCGTCGAGGTCGCGCAGACCATCTCGCACTACGGGCTGTGGATCACCCTGGGCATCGTCGCCCTGGTCGTCGTCAGCCAGGTACGCCGGACCCGGGCGTACCGGGACCCCGCCGCGGCGCCGCGGCCGGATCCGGTCGCCGACGACGCTCGCTGAGCCCGGTCAGCAGGACCAGCCCGACCAGGTGGATGAGGTCGGCGTGACCGCCGCGTTCGCCCGGATCACCCCGATCGTCGCGGGTCCCGCCCCCGGGTTGACGTCATAATCCGTGGGCCCGACCAGGCAGGAGTCATTCCAGAAGATGCTGGCCTGGGTTCTCCCGATATTCTGCTGCTGGTAATTCCACGCGTAGAAGTCCGCCCGGTCCACCTTCAGGCCGTTGAAGGTCTGCCCCGACCACGTGCCGTCGCCCTGCGACTGCGGCATCCCGAATTCCTCGTTGATAAGCGCCTTGCCGTGTGTGGAGGTCCAGCCGTAGATCGTCGGCAGGTAGTTCTCGTCGTCCAGGTTGTAGACCTTGTACGCGAAGATACTCGCGTAGCGCACGCTGGCCACCGCCTGCCACCAGTTCTGCTGCCCGTACATCGTGTGCGTCAGGCCGCCCGGCGTCAGGGCGTGGGCGGGATCGTATTTGTGGTACTCGGCCAGCAGGGTCGCGTAGAAGGAGCTCAGCGCGGTCACTTGCGACGAAGTGGTGGGATAGGCCGGCTCACCGTAAAACGAGACCCAGGCGATGGACTGCCAGCCGGCGTAGTGCTTCGCCACCGCGTCGATCATCGGCAGCCAGTTCGCTGCGTGCGTCACGTCCATGCCCTGGCTGGTGAGCACGTGACCCATGAAGGACAGGTCCAGTTCGACGAACGTGCCGCGCTGCGCGGCCGCGCACACGAGATGGTCCATGTTGGCCCACACCGTGGCATCGTCCCACTGCTGGCCGGGAGTCACGTTGTCGAACTGATCCGTCGGCCGCACCAGGTTGGCCCCGAGATATGCCTCATTAGCCAGCGTTTTGTCGATATAGCCGCTGAAGCCCGCCTGATGCCACGCCGGAGTCCCGCCGTCATCGGCCGGGTAAAACGTGTACCCGGTGAACTTAATCTGCCGCTTCTTATACCACAAAGTGCCGTCCGAATGCACCGTCACGTGAGCACGCAGCTTGGTGACGCCGGGGCAGCTGAGCGGCGAATACACGCTGCTGATCAGCGTGTGCGCGCTGGCGGGCGAGAGCCCAAGCAATAAAAGCGCCACGGCGGCAGCTATCCGGCGGCAACTGTCCAGCAGTTCCACGGATCGCCCTCCCTGCCTCGCCCAGACGCCCAGCCTCCGTGGGCCCGAAGTGACTAGGGCGAGACTACGCTCATTTCCCGGCCTGGGTAACTCAGCGGCCGGCAGCCGAAGAGGCAGCAGGCGGTGACCGGTACGGCCGGGGTGGACCGTTAGGAAGCGGAATCGGGGAGGATGTACGGCATGCAGACGCTGCTCAGCGGCCGGGGGCTGGTGGAGTCGCCGCGCTGGCACGGTGACCGGCTCGCGACCGATGTCGAGGTGCCCGGGGCGGGCTGGCCGTGACCCTGCCGCCCGCCGGCCGGCGCGCGGCGGGCACGGTCGCCGCGTACGCTGCCGCGGTCGTCGCGTTCGGCTACGCGGTGCCGAGCCTGTACTGGGCCGCCGGCGGGCACGGGCTGGTGAGCACCGTCGGCGGGTACGTGGAGCAGTTCGCCCGCCGGGGCGGCGCCGTCCCGGTGCTGGTGGCCCTCGCCGCGGCGGCGCTGAAGGTGGCCGGCGGCCTGCTCGCGCTGGCGCTGGTCCGGCCTTGGGGGCGGGTCGTCCCGCGCCGGCTGCTGCTGATCGGTTCCGCGGCGGCCAGCGCGCTGCTGACCGTGTACGGCGGTCTCAACGTGGCGGTCGCCGCCCTCGTCCTGTCCGGGGTCATCCACCCTGCCGGCGTGGTGAACCGGACGGCGTTGCGCTGGCACGCCGGAGTCTGGGACCTGTGGTTCCTGGTTTGGGGGGTCCTGCTGGCGCTGGCGACGGCCGGCTACCGGCGCCGGACGGCAGCCACCAGCTGACCGCCGAGAACACCGGTCAGGTAGTGGCCAGGCAGCCAGCACATGGCCGCCACCCCGCAACACCATCCCCGCCTGCCCCGCCCAGGGCGTTCCGCAAGTCGCTGGTCTCACATCCTCGAGAACAAGCTGGTGCACTGGGTCCGCGGCTTCCCCCCGCGGGGCAGAATGTTCGGCATGCCTGACGGAACCGGCGGAGGCCCGATCATGATCGTCGGCGGCGGTCTCGCGGGGGGCAACGCCGCGGCCACCCTCCGGGAGGAGGGCTTCCGCGGGCAGGTCGCGATCATCGGCGACGAGCCGGGCGTCCCCTTCGGACGTCCCCCGCTCTCCAAGACGTACCTGCGGTCGGAGGAAGACCTGGAAGGCTGGTACGTCCGGCCCGCCGGCTGGTGCGAGGAGCACGACGTCGAGCTCGTGGCCGGATCCCGCGCGGTGGCCGTTGACGCCGCCGCTCACACGATCGTCCTGGACTCGGGCCGGGAGCTCGGATATCAGAAGGTCCTGATAGCCACCGGCGGGCGTAACCGGCGGCTCGAGGTTCCCGGAGCCGGGCTCGCCGGGATCCACTACCTTCGCACCGTCGCCGAGTGCGACGCGATCAAGGCCGAGGCCGCGCCGAGCCGCCGCGCCGTGATCGTGGGCATGGGTTTCATCGGCTGCGAGGTGGCGGCTTCGCTGACACAGCTCGGGGTGCAGGTCACCACCGTCTTCCCCGGTAGCGTGCCCCTGGCGAAGGTGCTGGGCGAGGAGGTCGGCGCGCTGATCGCAGGCATCCACCGCGCGAACGGGGTCGAACTGCTAGCCGGAGAGGACGTTACCGGGTTCGAAGGGTCCGAGCGCGTCGAGGCGGTCGTGACCGCGAGCGGCAAGCGTGTCGGGTGCGACTTCGCGGTCGTCGGCGTCGGCATAGTGCCCAGCGTTGAGGCCGTCACGAGATCACCGATCGCGCAGGCGAACGGGATTCTCACCGACGAGCTGTGCCGGACCAGCGCGGCCGACGTCTACGCGGCCGGCGATGTCGCCAACCAGCTCCACCCGCTCTTCGGGCGGATCCGGGTGGAGCACTACAACAACGCCGAAAAGCAGGGGACCGCGGCGGCCAGGTCGATGCTCGGCTCGGCCGCGCCGTATGACTACGTCCACAGCTTCTGGTCCGACCAGTACGAGCACAAGATCGAGTATGTCGGGCACGCCGCGACGTGGGAGGAGTTCGTGGTCCGTGGCAGCGTCGCCGAGGGCGAGCTGATCGGGTTCTACCTGGTGGACGGCCTCGTGCGGGCGGCCGTCGGCCTGGACCGCGGCGGTGACCCGGAACTGGATCTCGACGGCGAGATGGCTGCCTGCGCCCGCCTGGTGGCCAACCGAGCCGGGCCCTCGCGTGACCTGCTCGCCGACGAGCGCACCGACCTGTGGTCCTTGCTGCCAGACTAAGCGTTGGAGAACAGGGGGATGTTCGCCCCGCTCGCGGGGGCCAGCGGGCTGTCCAGCAGCGCGACGATCAGGCCGGCCACATCACCGGGGGTCAGCCCGGGACGCAGCGCGGGGTTGGCCCGCCGCAGCATCTCGGTGTCGACCGCGCCGGGGCTCACGCAGATGGCGCTGATGCCGTGCGGCTTCCCCTCTACCGCGATCGCCTCGGTGAGGCCGATGACCCCGTACTTGGAGACGTTGTAGGCGGCCAGCCCCGGGAACTTTTCGGTGGCGTAGACGCCGGACAGCGAGGCGATTGTGACGATGCGCCCTTCTCCGGCGGGCCGCATGGCGGTGAACGCGGCGCGGCAGCAGAGGAACGCGCCCGTCAGGTTGACGGCAAGCGTTTCCGCCCAGATTTCGGGCGTCGTTTCCCCGAACGGAGCCGTGGTCAGCGTCCCGGCCGCGCAGACCAGCGCGGCGGGAGGGCCCGCGCTCCTCGCCGCCGCGAACAGGCGGTCGACCTCCGCAGCGTTGCTCACGTCGGTGGGCACAGCCGTGGCCTGTCCACCGGCGTGCCGTATGCGGCTGGCGACGCCGTCGAGAGCCTCCCGGTCACGGGCAGCGAGGATCACGTGAGCGCCGGCCGCCGCGACGGCCTCGGCGGTGGCGGCCCCGATCCCGCGGCTGGCTCCGGTGACCACGGCCACCCGCCCGGCCAGCCAGTGCACCGGCTCAGCCACCGTCCACCCTCCTGCCACCGGAAGAGACCATCCGATCGTAGAACCGCTCGTGGGCGTCCAGGCTCTGCTCCAGATCGAGATGGCCCTCAGCGTAGCTACGGCACGCGGCCCTCGAGATCCCGGCCGTCCGCCCGACGGCGTCGGCGGCCGCCTGCAGGTCGCCGGGCGGCACCAGGAAGCCGGTTACCCCGTCCGCGATCACCTCGCCTAGGCCCCCGCGCCGGAACGCGACGACGGGGGTGCCGCACGCCTGCGCCTCGGCCGCCGCCATCCCGAAGGGCTCGTCCCACTGGGCGGGAAACAGGACGACGGCGGCCCGGGCCATCGCCCGCCACAGCGACGCCCGGGGCACCGCCCGATGGACCGTCACCTCCGGCCTGTCCTCCCGCGGGCCGATCTGCTCCCGTACATAGTCAGCGTCGTAGGCGTCGCCGTAGACGTCGATGGCGATCCCGGCCGCGCCGGCGATGTCGATGGCTTCAGCGGCGCCCTTTTCCGGGCTGAGGCGGCCCGCGAACACGGCGCCGTGCCCCGGTGCCTGCCGCCACGAGATCGCGCGGACCGGCACGCATGGCGGAAGGATCGCATCGACGGGCACCACCCGGCGCCACGCGCCCGCCTGGAAGGCGGACACGGTCGCGATCGCCGGCCGTAGGGCGGACCGCGCCACGTAGCGAAGCGCCGCCGCCACCGCGTCGTCGGGCGGAAGGTGAAGCGTGTGCAGCACCGGTGCGGGCAGCGCGGCGGCGAGCCGGACGGCGGGCGCGTCGAACGCGTGGTTGTGGACAACGTCGTACCGGGTCTGCCGCATGCTCGCGTAGGCCCTGGTGAAGGCGGCCTCGGCCGCTGATGCAGGGCCTGACTGGGCCGCCCCGTCCCCAAAGGCCCGGTAGAGCGTTCCGGCCAGCGCCTCGGGATCGACCCCCGTGTCGACGACCGTGACGCCGGGGATCTCCGACCCGGAGGCGGCGTACACGTGCACCTCGTGCCCCCGGCGGTCCAGGCCGCGGGCAAGATCGGAGAGGAAGGCCTGCGACCCGCCGCGCTGCGGCTCGCGGATGGCGGTCACCAGCGGCGCCATCATGGCGATCTTCATCGTGGCAGCCTCTTGAAGGCCAGGTCGCGCGGCGGGTTGATGCCCAGGACATCGAACGGCACCCGCCGCTCTCCGCGACGGCGGACCGCGCCGGCCGCGCGGGGGTAGAAGATCCCGGCCAGCTCGACCGCCTTCTGGTAGCTCGGGAACTCGACGCACATCGGCCCGTCGAAGCTGACGTACTCATAGCCGCGGGTCGCGAGCCAGCGGAGTCCGTTCGGCCACACGATGACCACGCAGCCGCCCGGCTGGCACACCCGCTCCATCTCGGCCAGCCCGGCCTGGCCGCCGTGTCCGGGGTCGGGGGTGAAGGCCGAGCAGGCGACGACCAGGTCCGCGCAGCCGTCCGGGAGCGGCAGCTGGTCGAAGAACCCGTGCAGTGTCCGTGCCCGGCCGCCGTGGTCCGCGGCCGCGAGCTTCCGCTGCAGGATCTGGCGCAAGGGCAGCGCGGGCTCGATCGCCACCACGTCCCGGCCGCGGTCGATGAGCTCGAGGGTCAGCCGACCCGTGCCCGCGGCGACCTCGACGATCCGGTCGGCCCTGCGCGGCAGCCAGTCAAGGATGCCGGGATGCAGCCGCTCGGCGCTGGCCAGCTGGTCGTACAGGCCGGGTTCGAGCCGGTACAGCAGCTCCCACGCCAGCGCGATGTCGGTCCGGGGGTCGCCCTCCCCGCCGGGGATGAACCGGTGCGCCTCCTCGGGGGTGAACACGCGCAGGTCAGCCGCGGTATAGCGACGAGACAGCGCCCGGCCGGCCCGGGCTGGGGTGTAAGCCCGGGTCACAGACTTCGGCCCAGTTCTTGTCGGTCTCCCACACCCGCACCGACCGCAACAGCCCCGCCGGGAGTTCCGGTGCCAGCCGGTGCCAGCAGGCCAGCGCGAGGTTCTCCGCGGTCGGGATGCATCCGGCCAGCCACGGCACGTCGGTGTTCAGGTTGCGGTGGTCCACGTCCCGGATCACCTGCCGGCCCATCACGTCCGACAGCAGCTTGAGGTCGATGACGTAGCCGGTGGCCGGGTCGACCAGGCCGGCCGCGACGACCTCGAGCAGGTAGTTGTGGCCGTGCAGGCTGGCGCACTTGCCGAACAGCCGTCGGTTCTCCTCCTCCGGCAGCGCCGGGTCATACAGCCGGTGCGCCGCGCTGAACGACTCACGCCGGCCCACCAGCACCGTCATCGCGCAGACCACCAGGGCCAGCCAGAGACGGCCGCACCTGCGCCGCTGCGAGTCTCATAGACCATGTCCAGCCTCCTACGAGGGCATCCAGGCGAGCCGACTCGAGCGCGATACCACCCATCCGGGCGAGCCGAAGAGGCGGCCTCGTCGCGTGGTTACCACGCTCTCATCATGCCCCGGCCGCCGATGGCCGGGCGCAGCCTGGCAGGTGAGCATCGTGGTCCGCCCGGCCACGACGGCACGGTTCGAGGCGGGCCGCGCCGCGACGGCTCGCTGAAGCGGCCGATCACCCGGCTGACGGTAGCGATCACGGACCGTCACTGGGCCTTGCGAGGCGAGGCGGGCGGCAGTTTGATGAGGAAGCTGGCGTCAGCGCATCCCGGATCGGCGGGGTGTGCCTGGCAGCATGCAATGAGGCATGCCGACCGGTGTGCCGACGGCACGGGGAGGCCGTCGATGAGAGTTCTGCTCGCGCACCCTCGGGTGCGCTCGGAAAGGATATTCGTGCCGCGTGGCCGGGATCCGCCCGGCGGCGGATCCGGGAACTGGCCCGAGCCGGCGCTTGTCCCCTGCGGAGAACCGCGCCTCCTGGCGTTATGCCCCCTGATATGACGATCGCGCGAGTGGAGGAATGATGAAATCTCGACTGGTGTTCGTCGTGGCGGCCGTCCTCGCCGTCGCCTTCGCAGTCGTACCGGCTGCCTTAAGAACGCAGCACGCGGGCGCCGCCGTCCACGGCCTGTCGCTGCACGGGATGAACAAGATCCAGCGGCGCATCCTGTCCGGGTTCGCCTCGTTCGAGGCCAACATCGGCGTGTCGTCGCGACCGGCGGTGGCGCACACGGGTGCTCGCCTGAAGAGCGCAAGCCCGGCTCTCTGCCCGGGCAACATCGGGTCGGACGTCGTGGTCAACCAGAACTGCCTGAACGTAACCGACCCCGATCTGCAGGGCCGCGGCCAGGCCGAAAACGAGACCTCGATCGCTCAGAACCCGTTCAACCCGAGCCAGCTGGTGGCGGGGTTCAATGACTACCGGCGCGGCGACGGCAACTGCTACGGCGCGTTCAGCGGGAACGCGGGGTCGAGCTGGAGCGACAGCACCATCCCCATGGGGTTCACCCGCGGCACGACCTTCGGCAACGTTCCCCGGGAGTACTGGCAGGCGGGCGGCGACACGTCGGTGGCCTGGGACACCCGGGGGAACGCCTACTTCAGCTGCCAGGTGTTCATGCGGCCGGGCGGCGTCACTAACAATCCTGACACCTCCAGCGCCGTCTACGTGTTCCGGTCCACCGGCGACGCCGGCGCTTCGTGGAACTTCCCCGGCCGCCCGGCGGTGGAGACGTTCGCGAAGAGCCCCACCACCGGCCTGCCGCTCAACGACAAGCCGTACATGACGGTCGACAACCACGTGGGCAGCCCGTTCCAGGACCGGATCTACGTCACCTGGACGCTGTTCGCCACCGACGGCACCGCCTATATCTACGAGGTGCACTCCAGCGACTACGGTCAGACGTTCAGCAGCCCCGTGCTGGTCAGCACCACGAGTTCGCTGTGCTCGAACACCTTCGGCCTGCCGACCCCCCAGGGGACGTGCAACGAGAACCAGTTCTCCGACCCGTTCACCGGCCCCGACGGCACGCTGTACGTGGCCTACAACAACTTCAACAACTCCGTCAACGGCAAGGACAACCACAACCAGGTACTGCTGGTGCGCTCCACCGACGGCGGGCAGACCTTCAGCGCACCGGTCAAGGTAGCCGACTACTTCGACCTGCCGGACTGCGCCGCCAACCAGGGCGGCCAGGACCCGTTCCGGGCCTGCGTACCGGAGAAAGGCTCGGCGCAGAACTCGGTGTTCCGGGCCACCAACTATCCCTCCGGCGCCGTGAACCCGACGAACCCGAGTCAGGTGGTGGTCTCGTTCGGCTCGTATATCAACCGTGACTCGAACGAGTCCAACGGGTGCAAGCCCGCCGGTACCAGCACAACGACCGGCGGCAACCTCTACACGGGCGTCAAGACCGCTGGCGCCTGCAACAACAAGATCCTGCTCAGCGTCTCGCAAAACGGCGGCGTGACCTTCACCGGCACCAAAACCGACCCGAGGAATCTGCCCGTGGTCACCACCGCCCCGGGGCAGGCCACGACCGACCAGTGGTGGCAGTGGGCCTCGTTCACGCCCACGGGAACGCTGGTGACCTCCTACTATGACCGGCAGTACGGTTCCGACGAAACCACCGGGACAATGGACGTGAGCGTGTCGGCCTCAAGCGACCTGTCCACGTTCACCGTGGCGAGGGCGACCTCGTCCTCGATGCCACTGCCGACGCAGTTCCCCGACGCCCAGGGCAACAGCGTGTTCTTCGGCGACTACTCGGGCCTGACCGCCGTCTCCGGTGCTCACCCGCTGTGGATGGACACCAGGGACCCGGACGCGTTCCTGTGCCCGGGTACCGGCGTGACAGGGGTACCGCCCGCTCTCTGCGGCGGCACCGAGCCGAACGGCCTGGTCGCCAACGACCAGAACATCTTCACGGCAACGCTGGGCGCGGGCTAGCAGCCGGGCCAGCCGCGGCGGGCCGGAGATCCGGCCCCGCCGCGGCTGGCAGTGCTGTCCGGCGGCCGGGTCGCCGGGGCCGCGTACCTGCGGCCCGCCCGCGGCGGCCTGATGTGGGAGAGAGCATGCCCGATGCAACAGGCCAGCCCGGATGGCCTCCGGGCTGGTACCCGGACCCTGATGGACAGCCTGCCCTGCGATGGTGGGACGGCGATGACTGGACAGACGACACGCGCCTACTTCCATCGACGCGAACGGCACCACCGGCCGGGGATCCGGCCAGTCGCCATCGTGGGTACTTCGTTCTTGCTGTCGTCGGCGGGATCATCGGCGGGTTTTCGACGTTGCTGATCGCGGTCGGCTTCGCGTCGAATCCCGACCTCGTCCCGTGGCATCTCCTGCTCCTGGCGCTCTGCCTGTCACTGTTTGTGTCCAGCGTCGTTCTGCTGACGCGCCGTCTGATTCCCCGCAGGTAGGTCGAGCAGGCTGCGGGGAGCTGGCAGCGGCGCTGGTCACACTCAGGTTTGCCAGCTGGGCAGTCCGCCGGGTGCGGGCTGGTAGCGGCATAGCGTGCCGGTGCGGATGGAGGAGGTCAGGTGCGCACCGGCGATCGGGGCGGCCACCGTGATGCGGTCGATGGTGGCGCGGAGGGTGCGGGTGACGTTGACCCGGGCTCGTTCGGCGTCGGCGGTGGCCCGGCGGGGGCGCCCGGCCAGCCCGGTTGCCCGGCGCAGCTCGCCGATCAGCGCTTGGCGCTCCTGATGGGCTTTGCCGGCGGTGGTGCTGTCCCCGGCGCGGTCGGCGGCGGCGAGTTCGTCATCTAGTTCGCGGATGCGGCGGCGGTAGGCGTTGCGGGCGGCGGCGTCGAGCAGCGGCCCGGTGTCCGTGGCGGCCAGCCCGGGGCCGCCGGCCACCAGGTCGAGTGCGGGGATCTCGCTGCCGGGGGCGGCGAGCAGGGCGCGCAGGTAGTGCAGGCCTCGGCTGTCGCGCAGCCGGGCCTGCTCGGGTCCGGCTTGCAGCAGCCAGTCCGTTCCGTCTCGGCGCAGACTCCACTGGGCCTGGGCAGACGCGAGCCGGCTCAGCAGCCCGGGTGCCCCGAGCCGGCTGGCGATCGCCTCGGCGTGCGCCCGGCAGGCTGATGCCTTCTGTTGGTCACCGGGCGCCTGCCGCAGGTTCAGCGCCTCGGCCGTGGCTTGCATGCAGAGCACCAGGCCGGGCAGGGCGCCGGCTTTCTCCGCGAGCGCGGTCGCTTCATCCAGGAGCCCCACTGCCTCGTCGAGAAGCCCGAGCTGGGTGGCCAGCAGCCCCAGGAAGAATGACACCGGTCCCATGCAGAGGACAGCTCCGCCGAATACCGCGAGCCGCCCCCGGTAGGGCAGCAAGGCCTCGCGGAGCCGGGCGCCGGCGGAGACATCGCCAGTCCGGGCGGCCACGAACGCCAGCAGCGCGGCGGAACCAAGCTGCCGCGGCCCCGACCCGGCCAGCACGGCGGGCAGGACACGGTCCATTTCCGCCTGAGCATCCTCGGTGCGACCGGCCAGGGCCAGCCAGGCCGCGAGATTTACCTCGATGAAGTGCCCCGGCAGCCGCCTCGCGAGAGCCTGCAGCTGATCCACGTAGGGTATGGCGTCCGCCGGATCGCGATAGAAGGCGATCTCCCCGTACAGGCTTCCCACCAGCCGCTCGGTGTCGGCCAGCCCGGCCCGCCGGCCCTCCGCCGCCACCTCCCCGATCAGCCGGGCCGCCTCGCCGAACCGGCCGCGGAGGGTGGCCAGCATCGCGTGCCGGGCGGTCGCCATCACCACAGCCTGCCCGTCGCCGGCCGCCGCGGCTGTGCGGTGGAACGCGGCCAGGGCCGACTCGGCCTCCGCGACCCGGGCCAGCTCCATCAGAGCAACGAACCGCCAGAACATGCCATGCCGTTCCCGGGTACCGTCGCCCGCGGCCCGGGCCAGCTCGATGATCTCGGATGCCGCTGCCAGCCGGTCCTCGGCGCCATCCGGGTCCCACAGTGCGTGCAGCCGCGCATCCAGCACCTCGGCGAGCACCCGGGGGTCGCCAAGGTCGCGGGCCAGCTTCAGGCTCTGGTCGGCGAGTGCCCGCCGCCGCGGCCCTGCCGAGGAGTCGCCCAGCAGTTCATGCGCCAGCCGTGCCAGCAGCCGGGCCTTCGTGCTGTCGTCTGGCGCCTGCGGCAAAGCCAGCTCCAGCAGCCGGACCAGGCCGGTGTCGACGTCGAGGAAGTCCGCCCGCGACGGCGCGGCGAGCGCCAGGCACACCAGCGGGTGGGCCTGATCTGCGCTGGCTGCCAGCTCAGCGGCCAGCGACTGTGCGACGCCCGGCAGCCCGCCGGAGGCCAGCCACACCGCATGCCAGGCCTGCGGGGCCAGATCAGGCAGCAGCACGGTCAGCTCGTCCTCGCTCAGCCCGCTTAGCCGCAGCTCCGTTCCCACACCCACCGGCAGCGCCGAGATGACGACCACGGCCGTGCTGGTGACCGCCGCCCGGGCGGCGACCATCTGCAGCACCTCCAAGGCTGCCGCTCCGCCATGATCGATGTCGTCGATGACCAGCAACCGCCGGTTCCCGCTGCCCAGGACGCGGGCAACGGTGTCCAGCGCCAGCGGACCCATGTCGGCCAGCACCCGCGAGGCGAGATCATCGGGCGCGCCGGCGTCGGCCAGCAGCCGAGCCCACGCCAGCGGCCCAGGCTGGCCGCGGACAGCGGCGGTGCGCAGCACCTCGAACCCGCGGCGGGCGCCCTCGCGCGCCGCCGCAGCGGCCAGTTCGGTGCGGCCCGATCCCGGCGGGCCGGTGATGGCCAGCACCCCGCCCCGGCCGTCGGCGGCGCGGTCAAGCAGGCGCCCGACCTCTGCCATCTCGCGAAGCCGACCTGCTAGACCCACACCCGAGGTATACCGCAGCGGCGGCTCCCAAGCACCACGCCGCGAGATCAGCCGAACGCCCAGACCGCGACAACCGTACAGATTGTTCCCTGCCGATTTACGCCTCCTGGGTGAGTCCGCCATCCACCAACGAAACCTTTCTGGGGAGTGCGTCATGGCAACCGTGACAGACCTTGAGGCCGGTCTGGCCTACGACATCGAGGGGACGGGCACGCCGGTCGTCTTCCTGCACGGACTGACCTTCGACCGCCGCACCTGGCGGCCGATCATCGACCGGCTGGACGGCTCGGTCGCGAGCATCGCGATCGACCTGCCGGCGCACGGCGACAGCGACGGCGAGCCGACGTCGCTGGAGACCGTCGCCGACCGGATCCACCGGCTCCTGGAGGTACTGGGCGTCGAGCACCCGGTCGTCGTGGGACACTCCATGGCCGCCGCGGTCGCCGTGCTCTACGCGTCCGCGCATCCGGCGCGCGGCATCGTCCTGGTGGATCAGGCGACGGAAGTCCTCCCCTTCGCGCAGATGCTGCACCAGGTCGCGCAGATGCTGCGCGGCCCCGCCTTCGACCAGATCTGGCCGAACATCGAGAACAGCCTCGGGCTTGATCGCATCCCCGAACCGACCCGCACGCTGGTGCTGGACACGCACAAGGTCAAACAGGACGTCGTGCTCGGATACTGGGATCAGGTGCTGAACACCGAACCGGCCGAGCTGCAGGCATGGGTCGATGACAAGACGGCCCGGATCCAGATCCCCTGCCTCGCGGTGTTCGGACGGCCGGCCACCGACGGCGAGCGCGAGCGGCTCGGCCGCCTACCGGATGCCCAGATCGAGGAGTGGGCGGGTGACGGGCATTTCGTCCACCTCGTCGATCCCGGGCGGTTCGCGACCCGGCTCTGCACGTTCGTCGAACACTGCGACCAGGCGCGCTGACCGTGGCCACCACAGGTGCGGGCCCTGCCCGCCGGCGGACCTGGGCACTTTTATCGCGTCGTCGGGATCCGGGTCACTAGGGTCGGCGTGTGGCCGAATCGTCTTACCTGCGCTACCCGCACCTTGCACGCGATCTCATCACGTTCACGGCTGAGGACGATGTCTGGCTCGCCTCGCTGAGCGAGGCGGCAAGCGGCCGTGGCAGCCGGGCGTGGCGGCTGACTGCTGACCAGGCTCCGGTGCTGCATCCGCGGCTGAACCCGTCAGCTGCGCACGTCGCCTGGACCTCGACTCGCGACGGCTCCTGGTCGCTCAGCCGGGCCGCCCCGCGGGAGGCGTATGCGGTGTCCGCGGATGGTGGCCCGGCCAGGCGGCTTACTTACTGGGGTGACCGGTTCGCGACCGTGCGCGGCTGGGTCAGTGACAACGAGGTGCTGGTGCTCAGCCGGACCGGCCAGCATTCCAGCATGAAGACCTGGGCGTTCGCCGTGCTGCTGAGCGGACCGGCGCGCCGGCTCGACTACGGGCCGGCGGGCGACGTTGCGGTACGCGACGGTGCTGTGCTGGTTGGCAGTGCCATGAACTTCGAGCCGGCCGAGCCGGCCCAGTGGAAGCGCTACCGCGGCGGTGCCGGCGGGAAGATCTGGTACTCGCCGGACGGCTCGCACTACACGCGGATCTTCGCCGACGTCGGCGACAACCTGGTGAACCCGATGTTCGTCGGACCCCAGGTCGTGTTCCTATCGGACCACGAGGGGACCGGCGCGCTCTATTCCGCGCTCCCGGACGGTACGGACCTGCGCCGCCACACCGACCTCGGCCAGTACTACGCCCGGCACGCGACGACCGACGGCCAGCGCGTGGTCTACCAGCAGGCCGGGGAGATCTGGATGCTTGAATCGCTCGACGCCGAGCCGGTGCGCCTGGACATACGGCTCAGCGGAGTCCGCTCCGGGCGGGCCCCCTATCCGGTGTCCGCGAAGTCGCAGCTGGGGTCGTTCACGCTGGATTCCACCGGCCGGGTGCTTGCTGCCGAGGTGCGCGGTACCGTGCACTGGCTGCCGGGCCGGGCTGGGCCGGCCCGGGCACTGCTCGCTGAGCCAGGCGTGCGCGCCCGGCGTCCGGTGGTCATCCCCGGCACGGACGCGGTTGCCTGCGCGTCGGACAGCGGCGGGGAGGACGGTCTGGACGTGATCCCCGCTGACGGATCGGCGGCGAGGCGGATCGGGCACGGCGAGTTCGGCCGGATCCTGGAGCTGGCGGTGGCACCGGACGGGCGCACGGCAGCGGTCGCCGGCGCCGACGGCCGGCTGCTGACGGTGGCGCTGGATGGCGAGCCGGTCATCACCGTGATCGCGCGCAACACCAACGAAGCGGTCGCGGGCCTGGCATTCTCTCCCGACTCCGCGCTGCTCGCCTGGTCGCAGCCGTGGCGGTCCGAGCGCGGTGCTTCGCATATCCGGCTGGCCCGGCTGGCCGACGGCACCGTCACCGACGTGACCCCGCCCAGGTTCGACGACAGCTCGCCGGCGTTCACCCTGGATGGCAAGTACCTGGCGTTCCTGTCGAACCGCGCCTTCGACCCGGTTTACGACGCGCACGTCCTTGATCTCGGGTTCCTGCCCGGGGTCAGGCCGTACCTTGTGCCGCTGTCGGCCACGACGCCATCGCCGTTCGCGCCGGAGCTGACTCGCAGTCCGGCAGAGCCCGAAGATCCCGGAGAGGCACCCGCGACCGGGACTACGGACACCGAGCCTCCGCCGGCCGGTCTCGACGTCGCTGGGCTGGCCGACCGGGTCGTGCCGTTCCCCGTGGAAGCCGGACACTACGACAAGCTCCGCGCGGCCAAGGACGGCGTGGTATGGCTGGAACTGCCGCGCGTCGGCGAGCTGGGTGAGACCCTGATCGGCGCGGCCGAGGAGCACCCGACCCGGCTGATCCGCTATGACCTAGCCCAGCGCGAGCGCTCGGTCGAGGTCGAGGCCCTGGACGACTACGCGGTCTCCGCCGACAGAGCCCGGCTGGCTTACCGGACGGCACAGTCGCTGGAGATCAAGCCGGCCGGCGGGCCCGATGGGGAGGTTGTCAGCGTCGATCTGGACCGGATCCGGGTGACGGTCGAACCGCCGGCCGAGTGGACGCAGATGTACCACGAAGCATGGCGGCTGATGCGGGACAACTTCTGGCGCGCCGACATGGCCGGGGTGGACTGGGCCGCTATGGCCGACCGCTACCGGCCGCTGCTCGACCGCATCGCCACCACGGATGACCTGCACGATCTGCTGTGGGAGCTACAGGGCGAGATGGGCACCTCGCACACCGGGGTGCTGCCGCCGGGCTCGGGCGGTGACCCGGCGCTGGCTCAGGGCCTGCTCGGCGCCGATCTCGAGCGCGCCGAGGACGGGACCTGGCGGATTGCGCGGATCCTGCCCGGCGAGTCGTCGGTGATCGGCGCGCGCTCCCCGCTGGCCGCCCCGGGCGTCGCCGCGGCGCCTGGCGATCTCATTGTCGCGGTGGACGGGCGGCCGGTGGACCCGGACCTCGGCCCGAACGCGCTGCTGGCCGGCCAGGCGGACAAGCCGGTCGAGCTAACTCTCCGGCGCGACGGAGCGGACCGGCGGGCGGTCGTGGTTCCGCTGGCGAGCGAGCACGCGACCCGCTATTACGATCTGGTCGCCCGGCAGCGGGCCGCCGTCCGCGAGGCCTCCGGCGGACGGCTCGGCTACCTGAAAATCCCGGGCATGAATCCGGCGGGCTGGGCGGAGTTCCATCGGGACCTGTACACCGAGTTCCGGCAAGACGGCCTGATCGTGGATTTGCGAGACACGCAAGGCGGCGACGCTTCGCAGCTGGTGGCCGAGAAGCTCGCCCGGCGCATCACCGGCTGGTACGTGTCCCGACACGAGGAGCCGTCGAGCTACCCGTTCGAGACACCGCGCGGGCCGATCGTAGCGATCACGGACGAGTACGCGAGTTCCGGCGGCGACATCGTGATCCAGGCGCTGAAGTCCTACGGCATCGCGACCGTGGTCGGCACCCGTACCTGGGGCGGCGTGATCGGCTGTTACTTCAACGAGCTGGTCGACGGAACCCTGGTGACGCAGCCGACGTCCGCCTTGTGGTTCGCCGACGTCGGCTGGGCGGTGGAGAACCACGGTGTGGATCCGGACGTCGACGTGACAATCGCGCCGCACGACTGGGCAGCGGGCCGCGATCCCCAGCTCGACACCGCCGTCCGGCTGGCGTTGCAGGCGCTGGAGCAGCGCCCGCCCGCCGCTCCGCCCACCGTCTGACCAGGTGAATTCGCGATCACTCCGAAGACCGGAACATAATGCCTGGTCAGGGTGGCGGAGGATAAGAGATTCGAACTCTTGACCAGCCCGGCGGTCCGCCGCCTGCTAGCCATGCCGGGAGTGCGGCACGATGCGATTTCCTACAGCTTCTGCAGCGGAGCGATCCAGCGTTCACTGCCGCTCAGCCCGTCTGGGTAGTCGCGAAGTACGCTCTCGATTGCGGCAGCGACCGCAGCGATGGCGTTGTGGCTACGCGTCCGTGTCGAGGGCAGCAGGATCAGGCCGGCATGCACCCTGCCATGTGCCAGCCACTCAGCCGCGAGCGGGCGGAAGTCCTTGATGTTGTTCGTGACCACGGCCCGTCCTTCGCGACACGCGACTTCGAGGATGATCCGGTCGCTACCCCCCACCAGATCCTCGCGGTCGGCGGCGGCGTCTACGTCGTAGCCGGCCTTGCGCAGCAGTACCGCGATCTGCGGAGACAGTTGCTCGTCCAGGATGGCTCTCACGAGCGCAGGGCCTGCTCACCTGCTGTTGTAGCTGCCCGCCCGCGTTCGTACTCAGCCTCGTTGAGCTCGATTTCCCGGTCAATCTCGTCCCGGTATTCGCCGTAGTAGGCCACGGCCGCTTCTACCAGCCCGGCTGGGATCTGCAAATACTCGGCGGCCTCGGCCATGGACCCGTTGTTGTCGCGGACTGTGGCGATGACCTCCCAGACATCCAGCCCGCGGCCGAGCAGGCTGGCCCGGCGGCCGCTCGGGCCGTCTAGGAACTGGATGAGCGGGTGCGCGTCGTGACGCAGCCCCTCTTCGACGTAGCGCTGTGCCAGGGTGCGTTCCTGGATGCCTGCCCGGCGCGCCCACTCTGACAGCCGCTGCCGGACGCCCGGTGCTAGCCGCAAGGTGTAGTGGTCAGCCATTCCTTCACTGTACCACCTGGTGGCACTAGGTGGTACAGCCGATCCGGCCGGTCACCGCGTCGTACCTGATCCGGTTGCTGGACCGCCCGCGGCCGCGGGCTTAGCTGAACCAGGTGAGCGTGCGGGGTGCAGGGCTCTTCGAGGCGCGCATCTCCTCGTCCGCCGACTGGACATTGAGCGGGGTCGGCGCCGGCCGGGTGGTGCGGCTCGTAGCCGAAGCGCTCGCGGAGCTCGCTGGGACGATCGGCGCCGGCACGACCGCGCGGGACGCGGCTTCGAACGGTAGCCCAGGCCTCGAGAACCGGGGACCGTCCGGGCCCCGGCTCGCTGCGTCGGCTGGATCAGGCATCCGATCCGCCGGCGGCTGAGACGGCCGCGACGGCCGAGCGAGCCGGGTCGACTCCCGTCTGCTGCTCGCTGATGCTCCATATTTGAGCGGCGAGTGACTGGTCAGTCGCCGCGCCCTTGAGGGGGAGCCGCTTGCCGCGCATGTAGAAGGCACCTGGGTTGTCCGTGAGTTCAGGCGCGGTCGCGGCCCAGGCGATTCCCGCAGCGGCCTGGCCGGCGGGCTTGAACATGGGGGTGTGCTGCAGCGCGCCCAGCATCGCGCCCAGTACGCCGGACGGCATGGCGAAGTTCGTCCGTGTGGGACCGGGGCTGACCGACACGGCGGTCACGCCTGAGTCTTTGATGCGGCGCGCGAGCTCGGTGGTGAACAAGACCTCCCCGAGCTTCGAGGTCCTGTACGCGCCGAAGTAGCTGTACTTCCGCTGTCCCTGGAGGTTGTCCAGGTCGAGCTTGCGGCCGTAGTACTCGGACACCACGTTGACGATCCGGCCTGCCGGGGCGGCCGCGAGCAGCGGCAGCAGCAGCTCGGTCAGCAGGAACGGAGCGAGGTAGTTGGTCGCCCAGGTGAGCTCGAGCCCGTCCGCGCTCTGCTCGCGGCGGCTGAACGCGGCGCCGGCGTTGTTGATCAGGATGTCGGCGTGGTCGTACCGATCCCTGACCTCGTGGGCGGCCCGGCGGATGTCGGCCTGCACGGACAGGTCGGCGGACAGCAGCACCGGCGGTTTGCCTGCCGCGGCCTCGGCGACCTGCGAGCGGGCGTGCTCGCCGCGGGCCTGGTCGCGGACGATCATCACGATCTCCCCGCCCTGGCCGGCGAGCTGCCGGGCCGTCTCGAATCCCACGCCGCTGCTGGCGCCCGTGATGACGATGACCTTGTCCCGGGCCGGCTGCCGGGGCGGCGGCGCCTGGCCGCCGGCCTTAGAACGCGAAGTACGCATCTGAAACCCTTTCCTTTCCGTCAGCGGGCAATGACGGTCGCCCGCGACATGGCGGGCGGATTGCCCACCTCACAACGATCAGCCCGCCGTCGCCAGGCGCGCGTCCGTGAAGTCCCCCAGCCGACACCCCAGCCTTCCGGCCAGACCCCCC
>Ga0070698_100001112_pt1 | contig 29679 bp, 22 predicted proteins | sample KBSK1502metaG_FD_65477 | JGI IMG/M metagenome (GOLD analysis project Ga0070698, IMG submission 65477) | Corn, switchgrass and miscanthus rhizosphere microbial communities from Kellogg Biological Station, Michigan, USA - KBS K1-50-2 metaG | ecosystem: Host-associated > Plants > Roots >...
CCGCGCCGGTTGCTGCCCGCGCCCGCGCCGGTTGCTGCCCGCGCCCGCGCCGGTTGCTGCCCGCGCCCGCGCCGGTTGCTGCCCGCGCCCGCGCCGGTTGCTGCCCGCGCCCGCGCCGGTGCGCTGCCACAAGTCACCGGCGGCCGGCTACTGCTGCGAATGGCCTGCCGGGTGGCCCGGCGCGGCGGCCTGGTCGGCCCCGGAGCCCTCGGCTGAGCGGTTCCATGACCGCCAGACCAGCCGGTGCAGCGGGATCAGCCTGGGGATGTCGCGCAAGCCCGGGATGAACGGGATGAGCAGCAGCAGCAAAGTGCCGATGCCGGTCAGGTAGACCGCCCAGACGTCCACGCTGTCGGAACTCTGGAACGGCGACACGTGATACCACATCTGGAAAAGCCACAGCCATGGCTGGCCCGGGTAGCTGCCGGTCTCATTCATGACGCCCCACTGGTCGCCGGTGAGGTGGTACCTGGTGGCCAGGTCGGCGTAGTAGCCGCCGTCGGCGATGAACAGCAGCGGCTTGGTGAAGTCGGTGCCGTAGAACTGCCGCTGCGCCAGCAGATCGCTGTCGAGTGAGCCGCTCCTTGCCATTGCGAGCTCGTAAGACATCAGCACAGGCACCGGCCCAGCCGACGGGAGGTTCAGGTTCCCGTTGTTGAACGGCACCCGCTTAGCGTCCGGCGCCGTCGCATTGGCGTACGCGGTCGCCCACTTCTGCTGCTGGGCCGGCGATGCGGCGTTGTACGTGCTGAGCACCGTGGCTAGGGCGGGAGTGGTCTTGGCCAGGGTGGACAGCGGGTTGAGCACGAAGTCCTTCGGCGCGTTGATCGGCTGGGTGATCCCAGCCAGCTTCTGCCAGTTCACCGGCCCGACCTGCTGAACGCCTCCGGTCTGGTTGTTGTACGGCGGCCCGTAGCTGGCCGCGCCTGCGGTTCCGTTCAGCTCGGTGGCTGCCGTATAGACAAGGTCAACGGGCGCGACTTTCCCCCAGGTCTGCATGGTCACAGGCGGAACGTTCGGCGAGGAAAGCACGGCGGACATGATCAGCACCAGGGCGCCGACGACCACCGTTGCGATGGTGCCTTCCTTGAGAATGTCGTAGCGGCGGTTCGGCCCGCGCCACGGCCCGGCGTCGGCAGCCGCGGCGGCCTTGCGGGCCGCCCTGCCCCCCGCGGGCTTCGCCGGCAGCGGGTGGCTGACGCCGCGGACCCTGACCAGCAGGACGTGCGCGCCGATGAGCGCGACCAAGGCGAGCGGGAGCAGCACGATGTGCCACATGAACATCTGGCCGAAGTTCATCGCGTTCCAGATGGCGCCGATGCCGACCGAGTTGAACGCGTCCTTGCCGTTGGTGGCGATCCACTGCGAGTCGAAGTTCTGCTGCGACAGGTAGCCGGTGAAGGCAGTCACGACCGAGGCCATGAACGCGACCATGCCGGTGATCCACGTCATCGCCCGGCGCCCGCGCCAGGCCGCCATCCAGAACTTGCCCCACAGGTGGATGACCATGAACGCCATAAAGAGTTCGGTGCTCCACAGGTGCAGGCTGTTGAAGAAGTGCCCGACCACGTTGGTGTGCCACCAGTCGGAGCCGCCGAGGGCGAGCGCGAAGCCGGACGCAATCACTATGCCGAAGGCCGCCAGGCTGGCCACGCCGAACACGTAGATCCACGAGGCCACGTACGCGGGCTGGCGGTCCGGCAGCAGCTTCTTCGGCGGCAGCAGCCTGGCAGCCGTGGTGCGCGCCCGGGCCGTCCACATGCCGGCGTCACCGGGCGAGGCAGCGGCTGCGATCGCCGCCGGGTCCTCGGTGCCGGTGTCAGCCTCCGCGGGCAATGCGGCGGAATGCGGGAACCGGACCAGCAGGGCCAGGCCAAAGATGATCACCATCACCGCGATGACGATCAGGTTCGCCACCGAAATGTCGATGAAAGACCAGTGCAGATAGTGGCCCGGCTGATTCAGGTTGATGGCCAGCTGGCCCAGGTCCGGCGGGGAGGAGAGGCTCATTTCGTGCTCCAATGTGATTTCGCTGGAGAAGCCGTGAGTCTGCGCCGCGATCGGCGGCGGGTCAATCAGGGCGGCGGGTCAATCAGGGCGGCGGGTCAATAAAGGCGGCGGGTCAATCAATGGCGGGACCGATTCGCTAGGCGGGTGCTGCCACAGTGCCAGCGGGCGGCCTTCCCGCGGGAGGGCCGCCCGCCCTTCGATCTGGGGACCTTGGTCCCTGGTGGGCATTAGTCCCGTTATGCCTTGGCCGGAGTCCCGTTATGCCTTGGCCGGAGTCCCGTTATGCCTTGGCCGGAGTCCCGTTATGCCTTGGCCGGAGTCCTGTTATGCCTTGGCCGGGATCTTCTCGGCCAGGTGGGGGAAGACCTCAGCGGTCGGCGGGACACGGCGCAGGTGTGCGTACCCCAGCGCGGACAGGAGCAGCAGCAGCCCGGCTCCGATGAAGGAGACGATCGCGCCCCAGAGCGCCAGCTCGCCCATCTTCCAGAAGGCGTAGGCGTTCAGCAGCAGCCCGCGCAGCGTGGTGCCCTTGAACATGGCCTCGACCTGGCCCGCCAGCTTGGCGTTCTTGGGCTGCGCCAGCGCCTTGGCAGACAGCTGAGCGTAGGTCTGCCCGCCGCCGATCGCCTTGAGGTGGTTGGCGATGAAGTGGTCCGCGTAGACCTCGGCCTGGGCGCCGTTGGTCATGAGCTGCCCGGCGTACTGGTGCATGGCGGCGAATTCAGGTGCCTTGATCTCCGGGCTGCCGCTGGCCGGGAAAACGATCTTCTGGGCGGCAAGCTGGTTGTGCACCTGGCTGTCCACGAACGAGTGGCCCCACAGCATGAGCCCGCCTGCCGCGAGCAGGATGACCGCGAGGACCAGGCCGACCGTGGTGGCCAGCGCGTCAAACGTCCTTCTGCGCATCGGATTCCTCCTTGGATTGGCCGGCCTGTTGGTTCCGGCGTGGCTTTCTTCATTGATCGTTCACATAATCCCGCCGGGCGGACGGCGGAGGGCAGGGCCAGTTGCCCCTTGTGCCGGTGACCTCCGTCCCGCATTTGGCGGCCAATGGGCCCGCCCTGAACCCGGTGTGAGCAGCGGAATCCAGCCAGACGCCGGTCATGGTGTGGTAACGAGCCGCGCGCTATCGTTAAGATCGCTTGCCTTCGGAAGCTGAAGCCGCAGGAGCCGCTTTGACGTCGCCAGGATCACGCCCGCTCCTGCCACACCTGCGCCTGGATGACCTTCTTGCCGAGCTGCAGGTCCGGCTGCAGGCCATCATGTCGACCAGGGACCGGGTGCATGCGCTGCTTGAGGCGGTTGTCTCCGTCGGCAGCCAACTCGACCTGGAGGTCGTGCTGCGGCAGATCGTCGAGGCCGCGACGGGACTGGCGAACGCCCGCTACGGCGCGCTCGGCGTCGTCGGAGACGACGGCGGCCTGGCCGAGTTCATCCCGGTCGGCCTGAGCGAGGCCGAGATCGCCGCCATCCATCACTGGCCGGAAGGCCGCGGCCTGCTCGGGGAACTGATCGCCAGTCCTCGGCCGCTGCGGCTGGCGGACATCGCCGACCACCCGAATTCGTTCGGCTTCCCGGGCGGGCACCCGCCGATGCGGTCCTTCCTCGGCGTGCCGGTGCGGATCCGCGATGAGGTGTACGGCAACCTGTACCTCACCGAGAAGGAGAATGGCGGCCAGTTCGACGACGAAGACGAGGCCGTCGTCGTCGCGCTGGCAGCCGCGGCCGGCGTGGCGATCGAGAACGCCCGGCTGTACGAGGAGGCGCGCCGTCGGCAGCGGTGGCTGCAGGCGAGCGCCGAGGTGACCCGCAGGCTGCTATCCGGGGCCGATCCGGGCGAGGTAGTTGAGCTGGTCACGCAGCAGGTGCTGGAGATGTCCGGCGCCGACCTCGCGACGCTCGCGCTGCCGGAAGGCGAGCAGCGGCAGCTGGTGATCAGGCACGCGGCCGGCGAGGATGCGGCGAAGACGTACGGCCTGCTGCTTCCCGAGGCTTCGCTGTCTGCCAAGGTGCTGGCTACCGGCATGCCGGTGACAGTGGAGGACTTCAGCCGGGACGAGCGGATAGCGGAGGCGGCCAGGGAGCGGATGATGCTCGGCCCGGCGGTGGTATTCCCGCTCGGCGGGCCCGGCAACGTGCGCGGCGTACTCACGGTCGGCCGCCGGGCGGGCGGGATGCCGCTGACGCATGCCGCCGCCGAGATGATCGGCTCGTTCGCTGCCCAGGCGGGTGTCGCGCTTGAGCTGGCCGATGCCCGCCGTGACGCCGAGCAGGTCACGATGCTGCAAGACAGGGACCGTATCGCCCGTGACCTGCACGACCTGGTGATCCAGCGGCTTTACGCGACCGGGATGTCGCTGCAGGGCGCGCTGCCGCTGATCGCGCGATCCGAGGTGGCAGACCGGGTGAGCCGCGCCGTGGACGCGTTGGACGACACGATCGGGGAGATCCGGTCTGCCATCTTCGCGCTGCAGGCGCGCCACGACGTCAAGCAGCCGGCCCTCAGCGAGCGCATCCTGGACGTACTGCAGGAGATGACCGGGCCGCTCGGGCACGCGCCCTCGCTCAGCCTGTCCAGCGGGCTGGATGGCCAGGTGCCTGCCGAGATCGGCGATCAGGTGCTGCACGCGCTGCGGGAGGCGCTGTCGAACGCGGCCAGGCACGCCCGGGCAAGCCGCGTCGATGTCACCGTCGAGGCCGGCCTCGACCTGGTGCTCGTGGTCAGCGACGATGGCAAGGGCATGCGCGGCAGCACCCGCCGCAGCGGGCTGGCCAACCTCGCGGAGCGCGCCGGGCAGCTGGGCGGGACGCTTCAGGTAGGGCCCGCCGGCGACCACGGAACCGAGTTGCGGTGGCAGGTTCCGCTGCCCTGAGCCGCGCCCCGGCCCCTGAGCCGCCCTCGGCCCATGATCACGGAGACTTTGCGGGATGCCGACCCCACGAACCGTCCGTGATCATGAATGGGGCGGGTCAGCGGCCGGGGCCGGGTCAGCGGCGGGGGGCGGGTCAGCGGCGGGGGCGGGTCAGCGGCGGGGGCGGGTCAGCCGCGGGGGGCAGGTTAGCGGCCCGGGGCACGTCCGTGCGCCGGCGCCGCGCGGGACGGGCCTGGCCGTGGTCAGTGAGCCGGGTGCTCCCGTTCACCATGGTCCTGATCTTCGAAAATCCTGGCCGCGTACGCCGCCGCCTGGGTGCGGCGCTCCATCCCGAGCTTGGCGAAAAGCGCCGACACGTAGTTCTTGACGGTCTTCTCGGCGAGGAACATCCGCTGGCCGATCTGCCGGTTGGTCAGGCCCTCGCCGATCAGCTCGAGTATCCGCCGCTCCTGGCCGGTCAGGCCGGACAGCGGGTCGGAGCGGGACGCCTGGTCGCGCATCCGCCGCATCACCATGCTGGCTGCCTGCGGGTCGAGCAGCGACTGGCCGGCCGCGACCGCCCGCACCGCGCCGACCAGGTCGGTGCCGCGGATCTGCTTCAGCACGTATCCGGCCGCCCCGGCCATGATCGCGTCGAAAAGCGCCTCGTCGTCGCCGAACGAGGTCAGCATCAGGCAGGCAACATCGGGCATCGAGGACCGGATGTCACGGCACACGCTGACCCCGTCGCCGTCCGGCAGCCGGACGTCGAGCACCGCGACGTCCGGCCGCAGCGCCGGGATGCGGGCCAGTGCGGACGCCGCCGTGCCGGCCTCGCCGACGATGACAATGTCCGGCTCGGCCTCCAGTAGCTCGCGGACGCCCCGCCGGACGATTTCGTGATCATCGAGCAGGAACACGCCGATATTCTTGACTGGCGCTGGCCCTTCCGGCTGCTGCCGGGCTGTGTCATTCATCTGCGGCTGGTACCTCTGCTCGCTCTGCGCTTGCGCTGCGCGCTTGCGCTGCGTGCTTTGCGCTGCGCGGATGACGTCGGGGGTTACACCGCCGAAGCTACCGCACGGCAGACACCTTAACGGCGGCCGTCCGGCCAGGCCAGGGAGTATGGTCCCGCCTGCAGGCCCGAACGTCCCGCGGCTGGCGCCAGGACGCCAGGGCGATGGACGCCCGGTCCAGGGCGGGCAGGGCGGGCAGGGCGGGCCGGGCCGGCGGGGCCAGGCAGCCCTGCATGCGCCCGCGAAATGCGGTGGCAAGCGCGGGCAAGACAACGGGCCCCCGGGCTAGCGGCGGCGGATGTCGTCGGCAGCCTCGGCCGGCTCGTCGATCATCGCCGCCAGCTGGCGCCGTGGCGAGTCCGCGCCCTTCGGCCCGTAGCCGAAGCGGACGATGATCTGCGGGCACTCCGGCCATGGCCACCGGTCGCGGGCCGGCTGCTCGATGTCGCGCAGCTCGATCAGCTGGTAAAGGAACGATGCCGCGATGCCGTGCCTGGTGGCCGCAAACCGGACGATGAGCCGCTCGCCGACGATGGCCGCCAGATCGGCCAGCCTGTCGGCGTAGCCCCACTCGTTGTCGTACCAGCCGAAGACCTTCGCCAGGCTGCTGCCGGGTGCGACTACCATCAGCATCGCTGTCCTTCCGGCCAGCGGGTACGGGCGTTGGGCATGTCCGGGCGGGCCTTTGGGCCCTAGCCAGGCAGGACGCAGAGGATTCCGATAGAGGAACATATCGGTGAGCGATCGGAGCAGCAGACATGGCCGGATACGCGGAGGCCTTCAGCCGGAGCCTGGCCGACCCCGCCGGGTTCTGGGGGGATGCCGCGGCGGCGATCGACTGGTACCAGCGGCCAACGGCGGTGCTCGATGCCTCCGGCGCGCCGTTCTACCGCTGGTTCACCGGAGGCGTGCTGAATACCTGCTTCAACGCCGTGGACAGGCACGTCCGCGATGGTCGCGGCGACCAGGCCGCGCTGATCTACGACAGCCCGGTGACCAGCACCTCCCGTACTTTCACCTACCAGCAGTTGCTTGCTGAGGTCGCCCGGTTCGCTGGCGTGCTGCGCGGCCTCGGGACGGGCGCTGGCGACCGTGTGGTCATCTACATGCCGATGATCCCCGAGGCGGTAGTCGCCATGCTCGCCTGCGCGCGCATCGGCGCAGTGCACTCGGTAGTGTTCGGCGGCTTCGCCGCGCCTGAACTGGCAGCCCGCATCGAGGACGCGGCCCCCAGGGTGGTGGTGTCGGCTTCCTGCGGGATCGAGGTCAGCCGGATCCTGGAGTACAAGCCGATCCTGGACCGGGCGATCGGACTGTCCAGCCACAAACCACAGTCGTGCGTCATCCTGCAGCGCCCGCAGGCGCCTGCCGCCCTGGTCGCCGGCCGTGACCTGGACTGGACGGCGGCGATGGCCCGAGCCGAGCCGGCCGACTGCGTCCCCGTCGCTGCCACCGACCCGCTCTACATCCTGTACACCTCTGGCACCACCGCCAAGCCCAAGGGCGTTGTCCGCGACAACGGAGGCCACGCGGTCGCACTGCACTGGAGCATGCAGAACATCTACAACACGCTGCCCGGCGAGGTGTACTGGGCTGCCTCCGACATTGGCTGGGTCGTGGGGCATTCCTACATCGTCTACGCCCCGCTGCTGGCCGGCTGCACCACAGTGCTCTATGAGGGCAAGCCGGTCGGCACCCCGGACGCCGGGGCGTTCTGGCGCGTGATCGCCGAGCACGGGGTCAAGACGCTGTTCACCGCGCCCACCGCGTTCCGCGCGATCAAGAAGGAAGACCCAGCCGGTGAACTGGCCAGAAAGTACGACCTGTCCGGCTTCCGCTGCCTGTTCCTGGCCGGCGAGCGGCTCGACCCGGAAACCTACCGGTGGGCAGGCGAACTGCTCGGCATCCCGGTGATCGACCACTGGTGGCAGACAGAGACCGGCTGGCCGATCGCGGCCGACCTGATGGGACTAGATCCCATGGCCACCAAGCCCGGCTCACCCACCATGCCGGTGCCCGGCTACGACGTGCACGTCGTCGACCCCGCCACCGGCGCCGACGTCCCGCCAGGAACCACCGGGGAGATCGTGGTGCGGCTGCCGCTGCCGCCCGGCTGCCTTCCGACCTTGTGGGGTGACGACCAGCGGTTCATCGATTCCTACCTGGTGCGCTACCCCGGCGCCTACATCACGGGAGACGGAGGATACCGCGACAGCGACGGATACCTCTACGTCATGGGCCGCACCGACGATGTCATCAATGTCGCAGGCCACCGGCTGTCCACCGGGGAGATGGAAGAAGTCCTAGCCAGCCATCCCGCCGTTGCCGAATGCGCCGTCATCGGCGTCCATGACCCACTCAAAGGCCAGATCCCCCGCGGATTCGTTGTGCTCAAAGCGGGCAGCGACACCGACCCCGACACGCTGAGCGCCGAACTCGTCCAGCTGATCCGCGACCAGATCGGCGCCGTAGCCGCCCTGCGCAGGGTCGACGTGGTGGCCGCGCTGCCCAAGACCAGGTCCGGCAAGATCCTGCGGAAGACCATGCGCGGCATCGCCGACGGGGCTGACGAGGCGGTCCCGTCCACGATCGAGGATCCGGCCGCGCTGGATGCGCTGCGCCCCATCCTGCGCCGCGACGGCTGAGCCGGACAAGCTGCTTGCCGTCCGGGCAGCCTGAGCCGGACAAGCTGCTTGCCGTCCGGGCAGCGCCTGAGCCGGACATGGTGCCGTGCGGCACAATGCCGTGCGCGCGATGGCATCAGGCCCGCTTGCAAGGGCCTGATGCCATCGGGCTCACTGCCGCCTAGCCTCGCACGGGCGACTACCGCTAGTTCCGGACGACGACGACGGGGCTTGCCGCGTGATTCACCACCTGCGAGCTCACCGAGCCCATCAGCAGGCTGGCGAAGCCGCCGGCGCCACGCGAGGCCACCACAACCAGGTCCGCGTCACGGGACGCGTCGATGAGTTCCCTGGCCGCAAGGCCACTGACCGCGCGTACCGTCACCGATGCGGGCTTGGCGTCACCGACCTCGCTGACGGCCTTGTTCACTGCTTCCTCGGCCGCCTGACGGGCCTTCTCCTGCTCAGGGGCGTCTTCCGGGTAGACAAGCGGGTTGCCGGTCCATTGGTTGGCTGCGACCTGGTGCACGGCCAAAACGGTGAGCGGTGCGTGCCGCACCGCTGCCTCTTTCACTGCCCAGTCGAGCGCATGCTGAGAGTTTCCTGAGCCATCTATGCCGACAACAATTCCGGACACTTGGCTCCTCCTTCTGACGGGGCCGCCAGCTCCAGGCGGCCAGAGTCCCTACCGCAGTCTCGCGCCATTTCCGGCTGACCGGAAGAGGCGTTGGATAGCCGCTCATGGGCCGTTGGCCCTAACTGCCTCCCCGCGGCGCGGGAAGCTGCTGAATCTAGGAAGGTACCCCATGGGCGGACTGCCCGCGAGAGCTGCAGCCGCTCCTTACACCGAGCCGCGCGACATTACCGCCCGGATCTGCGGGATCTGCGGGATCTGCCCCGTCGCGTACCAGACCAGCGCCTGCCAGGCGATCGAGGCTGGCTGGCCGCCGGGGGCGAACGGCCTCTGCCGGCCGGGCTAAACCGGGCCTGGCCAGTAGATCCGGGTCATTGTGCCGGGAACGCTGGTGACTAAGGCCTCCCTGCCAGGGGGGCGGAGTCCTCTGCCGCCACGGTGCCGTCGCCGGAATACTGAAGACGCGGCATCCGCCGCCCGGGAGCCCGGGGGACTGGCTCGGCGTAACTCGCGGCGGATGCCGCCGCAATCACCGGGCTGGGACGCGCCAGCCTGGTCAGGGCAGCGGCGTCAGCCCGTGTTCGGGGAAAACGGCCGTCCGGGTGGCCATGATGGCCTGGTCGACCGGATCGGCCGGGTCGTACCCTGACTCGAAGCTGGCGTACTGCCCAGCCGACCCTTCGGTCATCAGCTCGGGTGCCTGGCGGCCGGTGCGCCCGGCCGCGTACTCGCGCCAGGCGGCTGGCGTCGGCGCCGTGGGAACGATCGGCCGGCCGGCTGCCTCCGCGAGCAGGTGCGTCCAGGTCCTTGGCACCACCTGCAGTAGCTCGTAACCGCCGCCGCCGGTGAGCAGCCAGCGGCCGCCGGCCACCGTGTGAGCCAGGCCGTGGATCGCGACGTGCGCAGCGCGCTGCGCGTCGATGGTCAGCTGCAGGTCGGCCAGCGGGTCGAGCCAGTGGGTATCACAGCCATGCTGGCTGACCAGGATCGCGGGCCGGAACGCTCGCAGTAGCGGGGGCACCACAGCATGGAAGGCCCGCAGCCAGCCGGCATCCCCGGTCCCGGCGGGCAGCGCAACGTTAACCGCCGACCCGGCCGCCGCCCCGCCGCCGGTCTCGGACGGACGGCCGGTGCCGGGGAACAGCGTCGCCGGGCTCTCGTGCAGGCTGATCGTCAGCACCCGGGGATCGTCGTAGAAGGCAGCTTGCACGCCATCCCCGTGGTGGACGTCGATATCGACATAGGCGATCCGCTCCGCGCCGGCCGCGAGCAGCCAGGCGATCGCGATCGCCGGGTCGTTGTACACGCAGAAACCGCTCGCCTTCCCGCGCATCGCATGATGCAGCCCGCCCGCGATGCTGGCGCCGTGCTCAGTCTGGCCGTTCCACACCGCCCGGGCCGCTGCCAGCGTCGCGCCCACCACCAGAGCCGATGCCTCGTGCATGCCGGCGAACACGGGGTCGTCCCCGGTGCCGAGGCCGAAGCTCAGCGCCGAGGCGTCCGGCAGGCTCCCGCCCGCCCGCCGCACGGCCGCGATGTACCGCGGGTCGTGCACGAGCTCAAGCTCGGCGTCGCAGGCCAGCGCCGGGCGCTCGATCGTCACCCCGGCCTGGTCGAACAGGCCGAAGGCGCGGGCCAGCTCCATGGTCAGCTCGACCCGGACCGGCGCCAGCGGATGGCCGGGCCCGAAATCGTAGGCAGCCAGCCGCTCGTCCCAGGCGACAAGCAGGGTGCAGGGCATGCGCTCATCCTGCCAGCCGGGCGGCTGCCCCGGTCACCGGGCTGCCGCCCTGATGGGCAGCCCGCATCCGCTGGTACGGCGGCGTAACGCCAGCCACGCCGGGTGCCGGCGAACCCTGGTCAAGCGGAGCAGGAAGGCACCGGCCCGATGAAGGGTCAACGGGCCCGGCCACGCAGGACGTTCGTCCTCTGGCCCGGCCCGCGCCGGCCGGCGAGTATCGGGATATGGGGCGTCAACGGCGGCCTGGACATGTGAGGGAAACGTCATGACTGAGCTAAGCGATGTTGTCGTGCTGTCAGCCACCAGGACCGCGATCGGCCGTTACGGCGGCGTGCTGGCCGGCGTTCCGCCGTGTGATCTTGCCGCGACCGTGCTGCGGGAGGCGGTGCGGCGAGCCGGCGTCGAGCCAGCGGATGTCGGCCACGCGGTCTTCGGCCACGTGATTCACACCGAGACCAGGGACATGTACCTGAGCCGGGTCGCGGCCGTCAACGGCGGCCTGCCGGTCAGCACGCCGGCCTTCACGGTGAACCGGCTGTGCGGCAGCGGGCTGCAGGCGATCATCTCGGCGGCGCAGGCCATCACGCTTGGTGACGCTGAAGCCGCGGTGGCGGGCGGCGCCGAGTCGATGAGCCGCGCCCAGTACTGGCTGCCGGCCATGCGCTGGGGCCAGCGGATGCAGGACGGCGTGGCCATCGACGCGATGGTCGGCGCGCTGACCGACCCGTTCGAGAGCTGCCACATGGGCGTGACCGCGGAGAACGTGGCGACTGAGTACGGGATCTCGCGCGCGGATCAGGACGCGCTGGCGGCGCAGAGCCACCACCGGGCCGCGGCGGCGGCCGCGGCCGGGTATTTCGACGAGCAGATAACACCGGTCCAGGCACCCGCCAAGAAGGGCACCGTCGAGGTGGTGGCCGACGAGCACATCCGGCCGGACGCGACCGCGGAAGGCATGGCCAGGCTGCGCCCGGCGTTCGCCAAAGACGGCACGGTGACAGCGGGGAATGCCTCGGGCGTCAATGACGCGGCAGCCGCCGTCGTGCTCGCCAGCGACAGCTACGCCCGCAGCCACGGCGCGATGCCGCTCGGCCGTCTCGTCGCCTACAGTCACGCCGGGGTCGAGCCGAGGATCATGGGCATCGGCCCGGTCCCGGCCGTCAGGAAGGTCCTGGAGCGGTCCGGCCTGAAGCTGGACGAGATCGACGTGTTCGAGGTCAACGAGGCGTTCGCCGCACAGGCCCTCGCGGTCGTCCGCGAGCTCGGCCTGCCGCCGGACCGGACCAACCCGAACGGCAGCGGCATCTCGCTCGGCCACCCGATAGGCGCCACTGGCGCCATCCTTGTCGTCAAGGCACTGTATGAACTGAGGCGGACAGCCGGCCGGTACGCGCTCGTCACCATGTGCATCGGCGGCGGGCAGGGCATCGCCGCGATCTTCGAGCGAGCATGACCGGCGCCGCGGCGCAGCGACTTGCGATCACCCAGGAGGAGTCACAATGACCAGGCCCGAGATAGCGTGGCAAGCCGCTGAGGCCGCCGCGGCGGCAGTGGCCCCTGAGGCGGACTTGTTCGCCTCGATGGACGCGGCGGGCCTCGGCCAGTCCACGCTCGCCGTGCTCGCCCGGGCGGCCGGCCAGCCAGCCGACCTGGCCGCAGCCAGCCTGCGGTTCTGGGCCGCCGTGGCCCGGATAGGCCCGGCTGCCGTGGCGCGCTGGCTCGGCCTGGCGGCGGAGCCGCCGGTTCCGGTTGAGGACGACAAGCGGTTCGCTGACCGGACCTGGACAGACAACCCCGCGTTCTTCGCCATCCGGCAGGCGTACCTGGCCAGCAGGCGGCTGGCCGACGACCTGCTCGCGGCCGGCGCCGGGGACGCCGTGGCCGACGCGAAGGCGAGGCTCGCGATCGGCTTCCTGCTTGATGCGCTCGCGCCGACGAACTTCCTTGCCACCAACCCGGCAGCGATCAAGCGCGCCCTGGAGACCGGCGGTTCGAGCGTGCTGGCCGGCGCAGGCAACTTCGTCAGCGACCTGCTGACCCATGGCGGGCGCCCGCGCCAGGTCGACATGAGCCCGTTCCGGATCGGCCAGAATCTCGCCGCCTCGGCTGGCAAGGTCGTGTTCAGGAACGATCTCATGGAGCTCATCCAGTACGCGCCGCAGACGGCCAAGGTCCATGCTGTCCCCGTGCTGGCCAGCCCGCCGTGGATCAACAAGTACTACATCATGGACCTCGCGCCGGGCCGCAGCTTCCTGGAGTGGGCAATCCAGCATGAGCGCACGGTGTTCGCCATCTCCTACCGCAACCCGGATTCCTCCATGCGCGACGTGACCCTGGATGACTACCTCGTCCACGGCCCGCGGGAGGCGCTCGACGTGATCGGGCAGATCACCCGCGCGCCCAAGATCGACATCATCGGGCTGTGCCTGGGCGGCGCGCTGACCGGCATGCTGGCCGCCTACCTCAACGAGAAGGGCGACGACAGGATCGGCTCGATCACGCTGCTCAACACCCTGCTTGACTACAGCGAGCCTGGCGTGCTCGGCGCCTTCACCGACGAGAAGACGGTGGCGGCCATGGAGCGCCAGATGGCCGAAAAGGGCTTCCTTGAGGCCAGCAACATGTCCGGCACGTTCGACCTGTTGCGGGCGAACGACCTGATCTTCAACTACGTGGTGACGAACTGGCTGATGGGCCAGCAGCCGCCGGCCTTCGACATCCTCGCGTGGAACGGCGACAGCACCCGCCTGCCCGCTGCCATGCACTCGTTCTACCTGCGCAGCCTGTACCTGCGCAACGAGCTGGCCAGGGGCGAGATGGAACTGGCCGGCCAGCGGCTGTCGCTGTCCAACGTGCTGAACGACACCTACGTGGTGGGCGCCGTCAACGACCACATCGTGCCCTGGCACGCCTCATACAAGACCTGCGGGCTGCTCGGGGGAACCGTCCGGTACGTCTTGTCCAGCGGCGGTCATATCGCCGGCATCGTCAACCCGCCAGGCCCGAAGGCCTGGTACGAGGCGACCGGCCATGCGCCGGCGGACGCCGGGGAGTGGCGCGCCGCCGCCGCCAAGCACAACGGCTCGTGGTGGGAAGACTGGGCCAGCTGGGCTGGCGAGCGGGCCGGCGATCGGGTCAAGCCGCCCGCCATGGGCAGCAAGAAGTACCCGCCGGCCGGGGACGCCCCCGGCGAATACGTGCTGGGCTGAGCGCGCGGTACCGCCCGGCCCTGCGCTTGACAAATCAATCAGGCGCTCAGTATAGTTAGCAGTAGTTGAGGAGCCTGAGGAGGAGCCATGAACGAGACCCGTACCGTGGGCAAGGAAGTCCAGGAAGAGATCCTGAACACGGTCCGCAAGAGCCAGGCGGCAGTGGTCGAGGCGCTGGAGACCTGGGTGAGCGCCGTCCAGTCGATCACGCCCGAACTGCCCGACGTGAACGTGCCCTTTGCCGACAAGCTGCCGAGGCCGCAGGAGCTCGTCGCGAGCGCCTACGACTTCGCCGAGCAACTGCTGGCCAGCCAGCGGAAGTTCGCCGAGGACGTGCTGCACGCGACCGCGCCGATGCTGGCCACCGGGCATGACGCCGCAGCCAAGAAGAACGGCGGCACGACGAAGTAACCCCAACCCCAAGCGCGCGGCGAACCCAGGAATGGTTCGCCGCGCGTTCGTGCTCAAGTGGCAGCGCGACGGTCACATGGCCATGGTCTTTCCCGGGCCGGCCCTGGTCTTCGCCAGCCGGTCAACGCGGAAACCCGGGCGGGGCGTCATCGGGCCGCCTTGCCGCTTCCGGGCCGGCCCCTGCGTTGACCACCACGACGGGACAGCGAGCACGCCTAAGGCAGGTCCTGAGCACCGGGCCGACCGAGAGCCCGGCCGCATCCTGCGGGCGCGTGGTTCCGAGCACGAGCAGGTCAGCGCCGCCGGACCGGGCAATGAGCACACGCTCGGGCACACCCTCGGCCAGTTCCGTGTGCAGGCAGGCCGGCCGGACCGGGCCGAAAGCTTCGCGGACGGCCGCGGCGAGGCCGCTGTCCAGCGCGACTCTCGTGTCCTCCTTCGGGTGGCCCTCGCCGACACCGGCGTACGGGGCCGGCCGCGGGGAGGGATCCCATGCGCAGATCGCGTTCAGCCGGACATGCCGGCGCCCTGCCTCATCCGCGGCCCAGCGCAGCGCGGCCACCGATGCCCTGGAGCCGCTGACCCCGACCACGATTTCCTGCCTCGCGGTCCCGCTCATCACAGCCTCCTCTACCGGGCGATTCGCCTAACGCGGGCGAAAAGTGCCCGCCAGCAGTAAGTCTGGCGCGGCCGGACTGGCACGGATAGGGCACAAAGTCACCCTGGATGGTCAGGGACCTATGTCCTTGCCGGCACAGTTCCAACGCCCTGCCGGGAAACCGCCGCCCGCTGCTGCACCCGCAGCGGTCCGCCGTAGCCCGCCACCCGCCGCGGTTTCATGATCACCGCCGCCCGCTGCTGCACCCGCAGCGGTCCGCCGCAGCCCCGCCACCCGCCGCGGTTTCATGATCACGGATGATGCGAGGGGTTCCGGCGCCCGAATCTTCCGTGATCATGGACGGGCAGGTCAAGGCGCCGATTTGGTGGTGGGAATGGGGCGGGAGTGGTTACTGGGGGGTGAAGCGCGGGTCGTTCCGGGGGTGCGCGCCCCGCAAAACTCTCCATGATCATGGATGGGCAGGCCAGCCGCCGGCTACGGTCGGCAGGCCAGTCGCCGCGCGGACCTGACGGGCGATCTCGACATCTTCCCGCGCCGTGATGACCAGCGTGCGGGCGCCGCCCGGCGACGCGGAAATGTCGGCGTCGGCTGCCGCGGCGGCGTTGCGCGCCGGGTCGACAGCCACGCCGAGGAACGCAAGCCCGGCCGCTGCCTCGGCCCTGACCGCGGGCTGGTGCTCGCCGATGCCGCCGGTGAAGGCGAGCACGTCCAGCCCGTTCATCGCCGCGGCCATGGCCGCGATCTCCCGCCGCAGCCGGTGCGCGTGCACGTCGATGGCCAGCCGGGCGCCGGAACTGCCCGCCTCGGCCGCGCGCCGCACCTCCCGCAGGTCGCCCGAGCCACCGGGCAGCCCGGCGAGCCCGGCCAGGCCGGACGAGTGCTCCAGGCCGCTGGCCAGCTCGGCCACGCTCAGCCCGCCATGCTGCAGCAGCCAGATCAGCAGGCCCGGATCGACGCTGCCGGACCTGGTGGCCATGACCAGGCCCTCCAGTGGCGTGAAGCCCATGGTGGTGTCCACGCTGCGCCCGCCGTGCACCGCCGCAAGCGACGATCCGGCGCCGAGATGACATGTCACCACACGCAGTCGTTTCAAATCTTGGTCGATCAACTGGGCGCTGCGGCGCGCAGCGTAGCCGTGCGACAGGCCATGAAATCCGTACCGGCGCAGCGCGAACTGGCTGGTCCAGGCGCCAGGCAGGGCATACCTGGCCGCCGCGGCCGGCATCCCGGCGTGGAACGCGGTGTCGAAGCAGGCGACGGCCGGAACCCCGGGCAGCGCCGAGTGCGCGGCGCAGATCCCGGCCAGCGCGCGCGGCTGGTGCAGCGGCGCCAGGTCGGTGAGACCGGCGATGGCCTCGACGACCGAGTCGTCGAGCACGGTGGCTCGGGTGAACTGGCTGCCGCCGTGCACCACCCGGTGGCCCACCGCGCCGAGGCCGGCCAGGCCGCCGAGGAACTGCCGGAGCTGGTCGGTGTCCGGGCTGCCGTCCCAGCTGTCCAGGTCGAGCCTCGCGGTGATCTCGTCGCGCGCGCCGAGCACGCGCAGCTTGAGACTGCTGGATCCGGCATTGACGACCAGGACGCTGGCGCCGGCTGCCGGAGGGCCGGCTGCCGGAAGGCCGGCCGCCGGAGGGCCGGCTGCCGGGGCGCCGGTCACGGCCGGCTGGCCGGCTGCCAGGCCCAGTCCCTTACCTCGGGCAGATCGTCGCCGTGCTCGCGGGTCCAGGCATGGTGCCTAGTCCGCGTGTCTACCATCAGCTGGCGCAGCCGTGCCGCCTTGTTGCCCAGGCCGGGCACCCGGTCGATCACGTCCATTACCAGGTGGAACCGGTCCATGTCGTTCATCACCACCATGTCGAACGGCGTGGTGGTGGTGCCTTCCTCCTTGTACCCGCGGACGTGGAACTGGTCGTGCGCGGCCCGGCTGTAGGTGAGCCGGTGAATCAGCCACGGGTAGCCGTGATAGGCGAAGATCACCGGCCTGCTGGAGGTGAACAGCGCGTCGAACTCGGCGTCGCTCATCCCGTGCGGGTGCTCGGAGGCCGGCTGCAGCCGCATCAGGTCGACCACGTTGACCACCCGGACCCGCAGCCGCGGCAGGTGCCTGCGGAGCAGGCTGGTGGCCGCGAGCACCTCCAGGGTCGGCACGTCACCCGCGCAGGCCAGTACCACGTCGGGCTCTTCGCCGTCGCCGTCGCTGCTTGCCCACTCCCAGATCCCGGCACCGCGGGCGCAGTGCAGGATGGCCGAGTCCATGTCCAGCCAGTCCGGCGACGGCTGCTTGCCCGAGACGATCACGTTGACGTAGTCCCTGCTGCGCAGGCAATGGTCGGCGACGGACAGCAGCGTGTTGGCGTCCGGCGGCAGGTAGACCCGGATCACCTCGGCCTTCTTGTTCACCACGTGATCGATGAAGCCGGGATCCTGGTGCGAGAACCCGTTGTGGTCCTGCCGCCAGACGTGCGAGGTCAGCAGGTAGTTCAGCGAGGCGACCGGGCGCCGCCACGGCAGCGCCCGGCTGACCTTCAGCCACTTCGCGTGCTGGTTGAACATCGAGTCCACGATGTGGATGAACGCCTCGTAGCAGGAGAACAGGCCATGCCGGCCGGTCAGCAGGTAGCCCTCAAGCCAGCCCTGGCAGGTGTGCTCAGACAGGATCTCCATCACCCGGCCGTCGGCGGCGAGATGCTGGTCGACCGGCAGCAGCCGCTCCTCCCAGGTCTTGCCGGTGACCTCGAGCACCGCGCCCAGCCGGTTGGATTCGGTCTCGTCCGGCCCGACGATGCGGAAGTTGCGGTGCGCGGCATTGAGCCGCATCACGTCGCGGAGCATCTGGCCGAGCACTCTGGTCGGCTCGGACGTCCGCGACCCGGGCGCCGGAACCGCCACCGCGTAGTCGCGGAAATCCGGCAGCACGAGATCGCGCAGCAACTGGCCGCCGTTCGCGTGCGGGCTCGCGCCCAGCCGCAGGTCGCCGGGCGGCACGAACCGCAGCAGGTACTCGCGCGGCCTGCCCGCATCATCGAACAGCTCGGCCGGCCGGTACGAGCGCAGCCATTCCGCCAGCTGCCGCAGGTGCGCGGGATTGGTCCTGACCTCGGCAAGCGGTACCTGGTGCGCGCGCCAGGTACCCTCCACCGGCAGCCCGTCCACCTCGGCGGGCCCGGTCCAGCCCTTCGGGGTGCGCAGCACGATCATCGGCCACCGCTGCGCTGACCGCCCGGCCTGCCTGGGGGCGGCCCTGGCCTCGTCCTGGATCGCCCGGATTCTGGCTACGCACTCGTCCACGGCCGCGGCCATCTTCTGCTGCATGACGGATGGTTCGTGGCCGGCCACCTGCACGGGCTGATAGCCGTACCCGCGCAGCAGGGCGTCGAGTTCCGGCTCAGGGATCCGGGCCAGGACGGCCGGGTTGGCGATCTTCCAGCCGTTCAGGTGCAGGATCGGCAGCACGGCTCCGTCGGTGGCCGGATTGAGGAACCTGCCCGAGTGCCAGCTGGTGGCCAGCGGCCCGGTTTCCGCCTCGCCGTCGCCGACCACGCACGCCACGATCAGGCCGGGGTTGTCGAAGGCGGCGCCGTGCGCGTGCGAGAGCGAGTAGCCGAGCTCGCCGCCCTCGTGGATCGATCCCGGGGTCTCCGGCGCCACGTGGCTCGGCACCCCGCCGGGGAACGAGAACTGCCGGAACAGCGCCCGCATGCCGGAGGCGTCCCGCGGCACGCTGGGATACACCTCGCTGTAACTGCCCTCAAGCCAGCTGTTCGCAAGCGCCGCGGGACCGCCGTGACCCGGCCCGATGACATACATCATCGGCTGGTCGTGCACCACGATCGCGCGGCCCAGATGCGCCAGGATGAAGTTCAGGCCGGGCGATGTGCCCCAGTGGCCGAGCAGCCGCGGCTTGATGTGCGCGGGTTGCAGCGGCTCGGCAAGCAGCGGGTTGTCGGTCAGGTAGATCTGGCCGACCGACAGGTAATTGGCCGCCCGCCAGTACGCGTCCAGCGCGGCAATATCGGCATCGGTCAGCTGAAGCTGCCCCGTGAGCGTCATCGGCTGCGGACCACCACCACCGGGCATTCCGCGTGGTTGACGCGGTGCACGCGCACCGAGCCGGTCAGCATCCCGGTACCACTACTGGTCGTGTCCCGCTGTCGTCGGCCACTGCCGTTGCCTCGCTTTCGTTCGTGCACCCCAGCCCATCGTGGCAGGCCGGGCCGGACAGCGCCGCACCAGGCCTGCGGCCGGGTGACGCACGGCGGTACCGGGCCGGCTACTGATCAAGGACATCCGAGACGGGCCGGCGCGGCGTTGGCGGGACCGGCAGGCCATAGCCAATCCGGAGGATCATCTGCGGCTGCTCGCTCCCGGTTCGCGGATCCCTGACCAGCCAGGCGTCGGCGGTTTCCAGCGGCTGAGTCAGCGGGCTGGCGGCGATCCCGCGGCCGGTGGCGGTCAGCAGCACCCGCTCCAGCGCCTGGCCGGCCCGCAGCCAGTCCACCCGTCCGCCGAAATGCATGGAAAGCACCGCTAGCTGCGGGATCTCCTCGAACCACTCGTAGCCCTGCGCGGCCGGCCGGCCGGGAGTGAAATCACGGACCGGAGTGGGACTGTCCGGCGACCTGGGACCTAGCGCGGCGCCGGGTATGCCGTCGGTGTCGCGCACGCCGCCCGCCCAGTCCGCAAGCTCGGCGCGGTAGGCGGGGTCTGCCGACATTTCGCGCTCCGCCTGCTGGGCCAGCTCGAGCACGCGGACCGTCTCCTGCTGATCGAGGAAGTGCAAGATGGCGCCCTCGAGCCTGGCCGCCTCGGCAAGCTCGGCCAGCACGCCGGACGGCACCCGGCGGCCGGCGAACGGGCGCCGGTTGGTGTGCCGCAGCGCGATGGCCGCGTGCAGGTCGCGCTCCTGGGGCTGGGCCCGATGCGGCGCGGCGAGCCTGACGCTGGCAAGCAGCAGCGGCTGGTCCGGATCGGGCAGCAACTGGACGACCGGATGGCGCCCGGCGACGGCTGCGGCCAGCCGCATGTTGAACAGCGCCGCACCGCAGGCGATGTGCACCGCGCGGCCGGCCGGGTCACCATACCGCAGCGCACGGCGCGGGTCGGCTCGTAGTTCAATGCTCTGCGACTTGTGCCGCACCCGGAATCGCCAGGGCTGCGTGTTATGCATGGACGGCGCTGCCGTCGCTGCTTCAAGCACATCGGTGATCAGCTTCGCGGGCAGCTGCCCAGGCCGGGCGCGCTGTGCCGGGTTGCGCGGGTCTGATGCTGCCATGACACCAGAATCGTGGTCCCGGCCACGCCGCCAGTAGGGGCATAAGTCCCGACGTGCCGGGACGGATCCCCCTGTCCGGCCGGGCCTTTGGTCCGCCGTCACCGGCACGCGACGGCGCGGCCCGGGGAAAGCCGCTGGGCCGCCGGGAGCTCGCAAGCTGCCTGGTCGGATGCCCCGGTGACGCCTGGCCTGTCCGGGTATCGACTTTTCCGCTACGCCTTGCGCCGACGACCCATCATTGGCAAGTTATGGTGGCAGCAGTGGCGTCCGCCCCGCCAGGCCAAACCATGCTGGATGGGAGTTCTCATGTCGGTCGAGATCGGCGGCGGCTCCGCTGAGGTCTGGTCGGCTGGACAGGCGCCGCGAGAAGCTGACCGGCAGATGATCACGAACCTGTACGACACCTACGCAGTGCACCTGTTCGATTACTGCGCGGGAGTCCTCCGGAGCCCGGCCGCCGCCGCGGACGCCGTGCAGGACACGCTGATCGCCGCCGACGCGCAGATCGGCAAGCTGCGGGATCCCGAGCGGCTCCGGGTGTGGCTGTATTGCATTGCCCGCCGCCAGTGCCTGAGTGATCTGCCCCGCGGCGCGGAGACGAGCACGCCGGACGACCTCTTTGCGGAGCAGGCTGGCCGTCCGGACGCGGTCACCGCGGAGTACGAGTTCCCTGATGTCGACGCCGAGGCGCTGGCGAAGGAGAGGCTGCTGGTCGTGGCGGCGGCCGTTGGCGGGCTGTCCGATCAGGATCAGGAGGTAGTAAATCTCGCGTTCCAGCACGGGATTGCCGGCGCTGACCTCGCCACCGTGCTCGGCACCTCTGGCCGCCGCGCGGCGGCGTTGCTGTCCGGCGCGAGCGCCCGCTTCGAGGAGTCGGCCGACGCGATCACGGTTCTTCGCGCGAGATGGGCGGTCTGCCCGGTCCTTAAGACCATCGCCGGAGACTGGGATCCCGCCTCACCCAAGCTGACACCGGAGCTACGCAAGCGCCTTACCCGGCACATCGGCTCCTGCGACGACTGCGCCAAGAGCCGCGGCGACATCCTCGGCCCGGAACTACTCGGCGCCTTGCCGCTGGCAGCCCTGCCTGGCGAACTGCGGAAGCAGATCACGAGGACCGTGTTCGACACCGAGCCAGATTCCTATCGCCGCAGTGTCGCACGCCGGATCGGCAAGCTGGGCGACGACGGCTTCTCGGTCCTGCCCCAGGCCAGGCGCAACCTGCCCAAGGCGATGGCGGCCGCGGCCGCGCTTGTCGTCCTGACCGTAGGGGGCGTCATGTTCCACCAGCTCACATCGGCGTCGGCGGTTGGCTCCAAGGCGACCGCGGCGTTGGCCACCAATAGCCCGGCTCCAGCTTCGGCGAGCGCCTCGGTGAGCCTGCCCACTGGCCAGAAGAGCCACCGGCGCCGCCACGCGCACAAGCCATTGATAGCGCCGACACCGGGTCCGACCGGCGTGCTGCTATTCCCGACGCCGACGCCGAGTCCCACCGCGTCACCGAAGCCGAGTCATTCGACGACGCCGTCGCCGAAGCCGACCCGCACCACGACGACGCCGACACCATCGCCGAGCACGACAACGCCGACGCCGTCGCCGAGTACGACGACGCCGACGCCAACGCCCACCACGACGCCGACACTGCCGCTGCCGTGACCGCGCGGGCGCTGCCGGCGGCTACTTGTGCCATTGGCCGGCCAGCAGGCCGAACAGGATGTCGTCCGTCCACTCGCCCTTGAGCCAGGTGTATTCCGGGCGGTAGCCCTCCCGCCGGAAGCCGACCCGCTCCAGGAGCCGCGCGGAGCGCTCGTTCCTCGCGTCGCACTCGGCGGAGACCCGGTGCAGGCCCTGGCTGAACATGTCGTCAAGCACCGTGCGCACGGCTTCGCTGGCGTAGCCGCGTCCCTGCCATCCGGCCGCCAGGGTAAAGCCCAGGTCGGCCTGCATCCGGTTGTCGTGCAGGTGGACCCCGATGTCGCCAATAAGGCACCGCTCGGCCCGGTGCTCGATGGCGTACTGGAACCAGCCAGGCTGCCGGGGATCGCCCGCCGCGAACGCTGCCACCAGCCTGGCGGCCGCATCCGGCGGCACCGGCGGCGTCCAGGACTGATACCGGGCAACGCAGGCATCAGACCGGTAGGCCGAGAACGCGGCAGCGTCGCCGGGGTGGAAGCGGCGCAGGATGAGCCGGGCCGATTCAAGCAGCACGGTTCGTCACGGTAGCAGCGGGAGCACCCGGCCAGAATCCCATCCACGTCGCTGGCAGGCGTGACGGGGCGCCCGGTCGTGCTAGCTGTGGCTGGCTAGCGGTGGTCGGCGCCGCCTGCCGGCGGGCCCGCCCGGCTGAGCAGCTTTCTGGCTCGCAGCCGCTGTTCCTGCGGATATTTCGGGCATAAGTCAAGTTTGAGAGAGAAAGTCCTGCCACGTAGCCTGCGGAGAGCAGGATTTCTTGCCGGACTGCCGGCGGCTACCGTTTCGGTGAAGGAGGGACTATGACTAGCGACGAGGTCCGTGGCCGACTGGCGCGGCACGTGCTGACCGACGGCTTGCAGCTCATCCTGGACCTGCGCAAGAGCAGCGGCTCCTGGGTCGTCGACGCCCGGACGGGCGAGCGGTACCTGGACCTGTACACGTTCTTCGCCTCCGCGCCGCTGGGCATCAACCCGGCCGGCGTCGTCGACGACCCTGACTTCGTGGCGCAGCTCACCGAGGCTGCGGCGAACAAGCCGACGAACCCGGATATCTACACCACGCACTACGCCGACTTCGTGGACGCGTTCGCCCGGGTGCTCGGGGACCCGGCGCTGCCGCACATGTTCTTCATCGAGGGTGGCGCGCTCGCCGTCGAGAACGCGCTGAAGTGCGCGTTTGACTGGAAGAGCCGCCACAACGAGATGCACGGCCGGTCGCCGCAGGCGGGCACGAAGGTGCTCCACCTGACCCGCGCGTTCCACGGCCGCAGCGGCTATACGCTGTCGCTCACCAACACCGACCCGGTGAAGACCGAGCGCTACCCGACGTTCGGCTGGCCGCGAATCGAGGTGCCGGCGGTCACGTTCCCGCTCGAAGATCATCTCGACGAGGTGCTGGCCGCCGAGCGGAGGGCGCTGAGCCACGCCGAGGCGGCGTTCCGCGACCACCCGCATGACATCGCCTGCTTCGTCGCCGAGCCGATTCAGGGTGAAGGCGGCGACAACCACATGCGCGCCGAGTTCCTGCAGGCCATGCAGCGGCTCTCGGGCGACAATGATGCGCTGTTCATCCTCGACGAGGTGCAGACTGGCGTCGGGCTGACCGGCACGGCGTGGGCCTACCAGCAGCTCGGCCTCGCCCCGGACATCGTCGCCTTCGGCAAGAAGGTGCAGCTCGGCGGCATCATGGCCGGGCGCCGGGTAGACGAGGTTACCGACAACGTGTTCACGGTCAGCGGGCGGATCAACTCCACCTGGGGCGGCGGGCTCGTCGACATGGTCCGCAGCCGCCGGCTGCTCGAGATCATCGAGCGTGACGGGCTGTTCGGCCGTGCGGCGGTCACCGGCGCGTGGTTCCTCGCCGAGCTGCAGGAACTCGGCGCGCGCTACCCCGGCCTGGTGTCGAATGTCCGCGGCCGGGGGCTGATGTGCGCCTTCGACCTGCCGGACGCCGCCGAGCGCGATTCCCTGCTCGGCATCCTGCGCGAGGAAGACAGGATCCTCCTGCTGCCGAGCGGCCCGCGGTCGATCCGCTTCCGCCCGGCGCTGACCATCAGCGAGGATGACCTTGCAGTCGGGATCAAAGCGATCGGCGGGCGCCTTGACCGGCTCGCAGCCGACCGGGCGCACGGCACGACCTGACCGGCGCCACCTGACCGGTGTCCGCACCGGCAAAGTGACTGAGGAGTAGTCAGCATGGCCAGCAACCTCGTTTCCGTTATCGGCGGCCGTCCAGCCGAGGGCGCGCCGGCCGGCCTGGTCAGCTCGCCGAACCCGTCCCGGCTCGCGGACGTGGTCGCCGAGGTGGCACTCGCCGACGCCGCGACCTTCGCGGCCGCATGCGCGGCGGCCAAGCGGGCCCAGCCATCGTGGGCAGATGTGCCCGCTCCCGTCCGTGGCCGCGCGGCGGGCGCGATCGGCCGCATCGTCGAGGCCAACAAGGAGTCCCTGGCCCGCCTGGTAACCCGTGAGCTCGGTAAGCCCTACCCGGAGGCGCTTGGCGAGGTCCAGGAGATCATCGACACCTGCGACTTCTTCCTCGGCGAGGGCCGGCGCCTGTATGGCCAGACGGTCCCCAGCGAGATGCCGGACAAGCAGCTCTTCACGTTCCGGGTGCCGGTGGGGGCGGTCGCGGTGCTGACGGCGGGGAATTTCCCCGTCGCGGTGCCGTCCTGGTATCTCATCCCGGCGCTGGTAGCGGGCAACACGGTGGTCTGGAAGCCGGCCGAGTACGCTGCCGCCTCGGCCATGGCGCTGTTCGAGCTGATCCAGGCCGCGGGCCTGCCCGATGGCGTGCTCAACATCGTTTTCGCCGAGGGCGAGGAGGCCTTCGGCGGCCTTGAGCTCGGGCTGCAGGCCGGCACGATCGACAAGATCGGGTTCACCGGATCCACGGCGGTCGGCGCGCGCATCGGCGAGCTGGCCGGCCGCCACCTGCAGAGCCCGTGCCTGGAACTCGGCGGCAAGAACCCGATGGTGGTGACGCCAAGCGCCGACATCGAGCTGGCCGTGCAGGGAGCGCTGTTCTCCGGTTTCGGCACTGCCGGGCAGCGCTGCACGTCCCTCGGCACGCTCATCGTGCACGAGTCCGTTCATGACGAGTTCCTCGCCAGGCTGACGGCCGCGGTGTCGTCCGCCGCCATCGGCGACCCGGCCCAGGACGTGCTCTACGGGCCGATGCTTGCCCAGAAGTTCGCCGACCGGTTCGAGGAGTACCTGGGCTGGATCCAGCCGCATCACAAGGTCCTCGGTTCCAGCGGGACGGGCAAGATCAGCGGCGCCAGCCCCCGGGCCGGCTTCGTCGGCAATCCCGAGGAAGGGATTTTCTATCACCCGACGATCGTCGATGGCGTGCGGCCGGGTGACGCGCTGTTCCGCGAGGAGACGTTCGGCCCGCTGGTCGGCGTCACGACCTACGCCAGCATCGATGACGCGATCGAGCTCGCGAACGCGCCGGGCTACGGCCTGTCGTCATGCATCTACACCAACGACCCGCGCGAGGTGTTCCGGTTCCGGCGGGGCATCAGCGCGGGCATGGTCAGCGTCAACAACTCCACGTCCGGAGCCGAGGCGCACCTGCCGTTCGGCGGGAACGGCAAGTCGGGCAACGGCAGCCGCCAGTCCGGCGTGTGGGTGCTCGACCAGTTCACCCGCTGGCAGGCGATGAACTGGGACTACTCCGGGCATCTGCAGAAGGCGCAGATGGACGTCGCCGAGCTCGCCGCCGACCTTGACTTCAGGCTCGCGACCTGAGCTGCCCGCTTGACCGCAGCCGGGTGGCCGGGCTTCGGGGCCGCAATGCAGGCACTCTGGCGGTGCGGGTGCACCCGGCTGGGCGTGGCGTCCGCGGGTTGGTGATCGTGACGGCGGCTAGCACTGCGAGGGGCCGGCCGTGACGGCCGGCCCCTCGCGGGCCTCCTTCGGTTATCCGTGGGCGAGCTATCCGTTGGTGATGGTGAAGTTCTCGACGCCGCAGGCCGAGGTGGTGCCGACATTGTCGGAGTCACCGCTGTAGCTGACCAGCCACCGCCAGGTCCCGTCGGCGCTGGCGACGAAAGTGGTATTGGTCGTGTTGTAGGTGCCGTCGCCTGACACGTTCACGGTCTGGGTGAGTGCAGGCGTGCCGGAGCACGTCGCATCACCCGGGCTGTAGAGGTTGAAGGTGATCGTGCCGCCCGCGTTCGGGGTGGTGCCGGTGATGGTGGCGTCGTCGTTGGGTATGAGGTGCTGGGCGGTGCTGATCCCCGGACTGTTCGGGGACACCACCAGGGCCTCAGTGGTGCAGTCGCTAGTCGCGCCGTTGTTGTTGGCGTCGCCGCTGTAGACGGCCTGCCAGTAGAAGGTGCCGGAGTGGTTGAAGGTGACCGAGTTGGAGTCGGGCACCACGCCGCCGGTCACCGTCTTGGTCCCGGCGTCCACCGGGTTCAGGGTGCAGGCGCTGTCGGTGTAGACCTTGTAGGTCACCGTCCCGCCGGCGTCGGCGGTGGCCCCGGTCAGGGTCGCCGAGTCGTGCACCGAGCCACCAATGTTGATCGTGCCGGCCGACAGTGTCGTGCTGATCGACGGGCTGGCCTTGACGAGCAGCTTCTCGCTGGTGCAGTCGCTGGTGGCGCCGCTGTTGTTGGCGTCGCCGCTGTAGACGGCCTGCCAGAAGAAGGTGCCGGCGGTGTTGAAGGTGACGGCGTTGGAGTCAGGCACCACGCCGCTGGTCACCGTCTTGGTCCCGGCGTCCACCGCGTTCAGGGTGCAGGCGCTGTCGGTGTAGACCTTGTAGGTCACCGTCCCGCCGGCGTCGGCGGTGGCCCCGGTCAAGGTCGCCGAGTCGTGCACCGAATCACCGACGTTCACCGTGCCGGCCGACAGTGTCGTGCTGATCGCCGGGCTCACGTTCGTATGGTTGGTGTATGTGCAGTCGACCACGCCCTGCGGGGCCATTGTGATCGACGCGGTCGCTGTCGCCAGGCTGGTTGACGCGCTAGTACCGCTGCCGGTCGCGGTGCATGTCAGATTCTTCAGTGTCCAGCCGGACGGTAGCGTCGACTCGGTCACGCTGTAGGGGCCCGGCACAACGGTGTTCGGGCCGTAAGTGCGGGTCTGGCCGTTGGACAGGCTGAACGTCGCCGGGCTGAGGCCACCGGTCGTGGTGTAGCCGAAGGTGCCGTCTCCGTTCTCGGTCACTTTGTGGATCTTGATCGTGCCGCAGTTGGTGATGTTCACGGCGGCGGGCGCGATGAAGTCCTTGACCTCGGCGTTGAACGCTGACGAGGCGCGGCTCTTCGCGAAGGTGCTGCCGAAGGCCTCACAGGTACCGGGCGGGAAGACGCCGGCGGTGGTGAGATTGATCGACGCCTCTCCGAAGGTCAGTGCGGGGAGGCTCTGGTGAGTAAACGGGTCCGTCACTGCGTCGACGTTGTTGACGGCCCCCTCGGAGTTGGAGCTGTTGAGGTTCACATGGTTGCCCCAGCACGGCAGGGTGCTGCTGGAGAAGCACTGGCTGGCCGAACCGGTAGTGACCCACTTGAGCAGCCCCAGGGTGGGCCTGCCGCCGCCGTTGTTGAAGTCGAAGGTGACCAGCAGGTCACCCGCGGTCCGGTTGATGGTGTGGGCACCCGGGGAACCCAGGCCCGGCGTGGTCGCCTGGTTGATCTCGAAGTCCATGTTGGCTGAGCCGAGGACATTGGAGCGCTCCCAGGCCAGATACAGGAAGTTGCCGCCATTGGTGCCGCCCACGAACTCGGATGCCTCGTAGAAGCGGGTGAGGTCGCTCTTGTTGGGCGGAATGGAGCCGCTCACCACCGTGACGTTGGGATTGTCCTCCTTGGTGCCTTGCCCGAAGGAGTTGTCCCCGCTGCCGCTGGCCAGGTCGACGCCCGTGCTGAGGGGCTGAACCGTAGACCAGTCGGTGTTCCCGGCGGAATTCGGCACGAGATTGCCGTCGCCGCCCTCGAAGGTGCTCGGGGCGAGCGGCGGCGAACACGACTGAGTGGTGCCATTCGGGGCGAAGTCACACCCGGTGGAGCTGTCCGCGAAGCTCGTGGCCGGGATAGCGATGCCGATGGCGAGCGTGGCGGCGGCAATCAGCACGCGCCACTTTCGCCTGGCCAGAAAAGATAGGCGAGTGCCACGGCCGGCCGGCCTGGCGCCGCCGCCGTGCGTACTCGGTACACTCATGGTGCCCTCCCTGAAAATATCTCTAGCGACGGAGCCCGTCGGTACTGGCGTGTTCTGGCGAACTGCTCATGCCGGATGGGTCACCCGTCGCACCATGTAGGCCGCTGGGCAGCGGCCGCTGCTGACAGTTGACGAAGAAAGCCCTTGCCAAGCGACAAGGTCACTCAGGTCAGGCCGGAGGCGGTTGGTTCCGGCCTGACGGCGGGCCACGCGCGGCACAGATGATCCAAGGCAACCGCGTGATCGAAGGCAACCGGGCCGGCCGGGGCGCGCGTTCCTGAGCGCTGCTGCCCGTACCGCCGCCGCGCTGGTCGTCTAGCGCATCGCTGGGATGAAGACTCCGCCCCGCGCCCGTCGTTGAAGCGACATCCGCCTGCGGGCAGCCTCGTTGCCGACGCATCGAGCCCCCCAGCCCAAATACCTAATTACAACACAAATCATACTTAATCATGATGAGATCACGAGCAAGCGGGACATTACTCCGGCTGATCACGGGGCGCAAGGCCTCAAGCAGGCATATGACAAAGTTCGTCCGCAATTAGCCGCTAGTTAGCTCTTTAGCCCTTTAGCCCTCGGCCGGCTCCTGGACGCCATCGCAGTTCCGGAGCGGCGCCGAGTCGTCAGCGCATGCCGCCGGTCGTGTGCCGTCACCGCCAAGGCCAGGGAATTGATGACCGTCATCGTGGTGTCCGGGGCGCCAGGCACCGGCAAGTCGACCGTCGCCACGGCGCTCGCGGCCCGGCTGCACTGGCCGGTGCTGGAACTCGACACGATCAAGGAAGCGCTGGCCGACGTGCTCGGCCTCGGCGGGCAGGACTGGTCGGATCGCCTGGGCGATGCCGCAGCTGAGGTCCTGTTCCGGCTGTGCGCGCGATTCCCCGATGTGGTGGTCGAGGGCTGGTGGCGAGGGGCCAGGCGCGAACGGGCACTCGGTGAGTTCGCCGGGGCGGCCGAGGTCTTCTGCTACTGCGACCCGCAGCTGGCCGGCAGCCGGATGCGCGCCCGGCACGGCACCGGGCGGCACCCGATCCACCGCGACATGATCAGCCCCTCGATCATCGGCCGGGCCGCGGCTCTTGCCGCGACGGTCACCCCGCTGGGCCTGGGCGCGGCACTGGTGAGGGTGGACACCGGGCAGCCAGGCGCGCCTGCCAGGGCAGTCGCCGCGGTAACAGCCGCGCTCGGCCGGTGAACGCGTGACGCAACCGAGTGGACTGGGTGGTAACAGAACTTCCTCTTCGGCCGCGTTGACGCTCGTTCGGCCCTGCCGCCGATCGCGCGAATCGCATACTGGCCTGACGCGCGCTGGCCGCGTTCGTGTCGTGGCCGGTGTGCGGGTTCCGTTACCTGTACGATCGCGGCCATGAATCCGCTTTCGGGCGTCCTCGGCGAGGCGTGGAAGCTGTACCGGGCGCACGCCGCGCATCTT
>Ga0070698_100001113_pt1 | contig 29670 bp, 27 predicted proteins | sample KBSK1502metaG_FD_65477 | JGI IMG/M metagenome (GOLD analysis project Ga0070698, IMG submission 65477) | Corn, switchgrass and miscanthus rhizosphere microbial communities from Kellogg Biological Station, Michigan, USA - KBS K1-50-2 metaG | ecosystem: Host-associated > Plants > Roots >...
CGGGCGCAAACCCGGGGCCGGGCGCAAACCCGGGGCCGGGCGCAAACCCGGGGCCGGGCGCAAACCCGGGGCCGGGCGCAAACCCGGGGCCGGGCGCAAACCCGGGGCCGGGCGCAAACCGGGGGCCGGGCGCAAACCGGGGGCCGGGCGCAAACCGGGGGCCGGGGACATGCGCGATTCTCACGCCTTCTCCAGGAAGCCGGCCTGCTCCTCGTCCAGGAGGGCGCTCATCTCGGCGGCCAGCGCCGGGTAGCCCGCCAGGTCCGGGTCGGCGTCCACGAGATCGGCCGCCTCCTGGCGGGCCGCCACGATCAGGTCCCGGTCGTGCAGGACGCTGAGCAGCTTCAGGCTTTTCTTCCGGCCCGCCTGCGCGGCGCCCAGGACGTCGCCCTCCCGGCGCTGCTCGAGGTCGATCTCGGCCAGGCGGAACCCGTCCACCGTCCCGGCCACGTCGGCCAGCCGCTGCCGCGCCTTGCTTCCCTCGGGGGATTCGGTGACCAGCAGGCACAGTCCCGGCTCGGTGCCGCGGCCGACCCGACCGCGCAACTGGTGCAGCTGGGACACGCCGAACCGGTCCGCGTCCATGATCACCATGACGGTGGCGTTCGGCACGTCCACGCCGACCTCGACGACCGTGGTCGACACCAGCACATCGGCCGACCCGTCGGCGAAGGCCCGCATCGCGGCGTCCTTGTCGTCGGTGGGCAGCCGCCCGTGCATGACCCGCAGCCGCAGCCCGGCCAGCGGGCCCCGCTCCAGCGCGGGCGCCACGTCCAGCACGGCGAGCGGCGGCCGGCCCGGGTCCTCGTCATCGGCCCCGCCGAGCAGGGTCTCGGCGTCCGGGCCAGCGGCGTCCGCCCCAGCAGCGTACGGACCGGCGGCGTACTGACCTGCGGCGTTCGTGCCTGCAGCGCCCTGGCCCGCGGCGCCGGCCGGCGCGGCGTCGTCACCGCCGATACGCGGGCAGACCACGTAGGCCTGGCGCCCCTTGCCTGCCTCCTCCCGCACCCGCTCCCAGGCCCGTTCCAGGTATCTGGGCTTTTCTGCCGCGGGCACCACGTGGGTGGCGATCCGCGACCGGCCGAGGGGCAGCTCGGACAGGGTCGAGACGTCCAGGTCGCCGTAGACGGTCATGGCGACCGTGCGCGGGATCGGGGTGGCGGTCATCACCAGCACGTGCGGCCGGGCGCCCTGGGACTTGCCGCGCAGCGCGTCGCGCTGCTCGACGCCGAACCGGTGCTGCTCGTCGATCACCACGAAGCCGAGGTCGGCGAACTGAACCTGCTCGGCGAGCAGCGCATGGGTGCCGATCACGATCCCCGCCGCGCCGGACGCTGCGTCCAGAAGCGCCTCCCGGCGCGCCGCAGCGGCCTGTGAGCCGGTCAGCAGCGCCACCCGTGTCGCCACCTCCGCCCCGTCCAGCCTGCCCGCCTGGCCCAGCGGGCCGAGCAGGTCCGACACCGAACGGAAGTGCTGCTGGGCGAGCACCTCGGTGGGGGCGAGCAGCGCGGCCTGGCCACCGGCGTCGATCACCTGGAGCATGGCCCGGACCGCGATGACGGTCTTGCCGGAGCCGACCTCGCCCTGCAGCAGCCGGTGCATCGGGTGGTCGCGGGCCAGGTCGGCGGCGATGCCGGCGCCGACCTCGCGCTGGCCCGCGGTGAGCGAGAACGGGAGCCTGGCGTCGAAGGCGCCGGCCAGCCCGCCCGCCCGTGCGGGGCGCGCCGTGGCGGGCAGCGCGGCCGCGGCCCGGCGGCGCTGGGCCAGTACCGCTTGCAGCACCAGCGCTTCGTCCCACTTCAGCCGGGCCCTGGCGGCGTGCGCCTGCGCCTCGTCGGCGGGCCGGTGGATGCCGCGCAGGGCGTCGGCGAGCCCGACCAGGCCGTGCCGCTCCCGCAGCGCCCCCGGCAGCGGGTCGTCCAGTTCTCCCAGGGTGTCCAGGACGATTTGTACGCACTTCTCGATGTCCCAGGTGGAGACCTCTTTCGTGGCCGGGTACACCGGGATCAGTTCCGCCGCGAACTCGGCCGCCTTGGCCGCATCGTCCGCGCCGAGCAGCTTGAACTCAGGGTGTGCCAACTGGCGCTGCCCCTTGAAGGTGGACACCCGCCCGGCGAACATGCCGTGCCGGCCCGGGGTGAGCTGGCGCTCCCAGAAGTGCACCTTGTTGAAGAAGGTGAGCGCCAGCCGCGCCCGGCCGTCGGTGACCGTCACCTCGAGCAGCTGGCCGCGCCGGGCCCGCATCGGCCGCGTCCTGACTTTCTCGACCTGCGCGAATACCGTGACGTGGTCACCGTCCCGCAGGGACGCCAGGTCGGTCAGCTCGCCGCGGCTGGCGTACCGGCGCGGGTAGTGACGCAGCAGGTCACCCGTGGTGGCCAGGCCGAAGGCCGTGTCCAGCTTGGCCGCGGCCTTCCCGCCGAGGGTGGTTCGCAGCGATTCCTCCAGGCCCGCCATGGCCACTCAGAATAGGGCGCGGGCACGACCGCGGCGGCCAGCCATGCGGGCAGTAACCGGCTCCGGTTCGCGCGCGGGCACCTGGTCGGCTATCCTTCAACACTGGCCTGGGCCATGCCCGGTCCTGAGTATTTTCTCTTCTCGATCTGGCAAGGGAGCGTTCGGCGTGGCTTCCGTCTGCGACATCTGCGGCAAGGGGCCGGGTTTCGGTAACAGGGTCTCTCACTCGCACCGCCGCACCCCGCGCCGCTTCAACCCCAACATTCAGACCGTGCGCGCCACGGTGGACGGCACGCCGCGCCGCCTGCGCGTGTGCACCTCGTGCATCAAGGCGGGCAAGGTCACCCGCTGACCGCGCCGGCCCCCACGCTCAGGCGATGTGGCAGGCGTGCCCGTTGAACGAGCATCTGGCCGGGCGGGTCGCCACCCCTTGGACCCCGACGCCGACCGTGAACACGTGCCCGCCCGGGCCCGCGCCTCGCGAGTAGTCGGTGGACCGCACCAGCACGGCGTGCCCGTTCGAAGCGAGGCGGCTGACGGGGTTCATGCCGAGGATGTGGCCGCCCGGGTAGCCGAACCGCAGCTTCCATTCCGGGGGCACCGCCCCGGGAAACGTGATCGTGATCTGGCCCCAGAAGCCGCCCTGCCACTTGCTGGTGATCTTGTAGGTCAGCCGCGGCTGGGCGGCGGCCGTGCCGTCCCCGGCCTGCTGCCCGGACGGGCCGGCCGTGCCGGCGTTGTCCGGCGTCGCGGATCCGGGCTGGGCCGGGCTGAGCTGGCCGCCGCCGACCCCGAGGGGGGCCGGCTTGCCCTGCCCGTGCTGGTGCCCGCAGCCGCTCTGGCCGCACCGCAGGCCGCCGTGCCCGATCGCCCCCGGTGCGACGTAGCTGAACACCGTCTGCATCGGGTAGGCCAGCACCGCGGCGACGACGACCCCAAGCCCGGCGGCGAAGGTAGGCGTCACCACCACGCGGCGCATGGCTGAGCCAAAGCGCCCGTCCGGTACCTCGGGCGTCTCCGGTACCTCGGGCGTCTCCGGTACCTCGGGCGCCGCAGGGTCGTCTGCGCGTCCTGGCGCCCTGTGCCGGGGAACCGGCCTCTTGCGGTGTCGTGCCATGAGGGGGTCGCTGCCAAGCTCGCCGCATCCATTAAGGAGCTTCAATCTAAACCATCACGCGGCGTAGGAGATAGGTATGGACATTCAGCCGCTGAAGTGATTCCATCCGGCGCGCCCGGGCACCGGGCTCCCGTTCACCAGCACCCCCTGACCCGCGCGGACCTGCCCGATTACGGTCCAATCCGGGGGCAGTGCGCCGCCCGGCGGGAATGTGGCGGCAAGCGCGTGGTCCTCACCGCCCGTGAGCACCCAATCGAGCGGGCCCGCACGGCCAAGCGCCGTGGCGGCGGCGGCCAGCGCGGCGTCACCGGGGAACGCCGTGGGGTCGATGTCGACCTGGACGCCGCTGGCCCGGGCCAGGTGCCCCAGATCGGCGAGCAGGCCATCGCTCACGTCGATCATCGCGGTGGCCCCGAGCGCGGCGGCCTCGGGGCCGGCCGGGTACGGCGGCTGCGGCCTCCGGTGCGCGGCGATCAGCACGTCCGGCCCGGCCAGGCCCGCTTCCAGCAGCGCCTGCCCGGCCGCCGACCGGCCCAGGACGCCCGCGTAGGCGAGCACGTCGCCCGGCCGGGCGCCCGAGCGCGTCACCGGGTCCCGGCCGGCCAGGTCGCCCAGCGCGGTGATGGCGAGCAGGATCGCGTCGGCGCTGGACACGTCCCCGCCGGCCACCGTGGCGCCCGCCCGGGCGCACTCGGCGGCGAGGCCGGCCACCAGGTCGCGCGCCCAGGCGACGGCCAGGGTCCCCGGCGCGGCGAAGCCGACGAGCAGCGCGACCGGGATGGCGCCCATGGCGGCGACGTCGGCGAGGTTCTGCGCGGCGGCCTTCACGCCGATATCGGCGGGGCCGGACCAGTCCCGGCGGAAGTGCCGCCCCTCGACCAGCAGGTCGGTGGTGGCCACCACCCGGGCGTCCGGCGCGGCCAGCACAGCGGCGTCGTCACCGATGCCGACAATCGTGGCGTCGCTGCGCGGAAGCGCTGCCGCGATCGCCTCGATCAGGCCGAATTCCCCGAGGTCAGAGATGGTCATGGGAACCCCCGGGGCCGTGTGTGGCGTGGCCGGCCTACCGGCGATGCCGGGCGCCGGCTTTTCTCCAGCCACGGCGGAACGAACCGGGGCTTGGCGACAGGCTCTTAGGGTAGCGTTGGCCATTCCGGACCCTGGCGAGAGCCCCGGGAGGACGGCATGGTGCAGGCGTACATTCTTGTTCAGACGGAGGTCGGCAAGGCCGCCGAGGTCGCTATTCGCATCGGCGAACTCGCTGGGGTCACCCAAGCCGAGGACGTCACCGGGCCGTACGACGTGATCGTCCGGGCCGAGGCGGAGAACGTCGACGATCTGGGGCGCCTCGTCGTGGCCAAGATCCAGTCCGTGCCCGGCATTACCCGAACACTAACCTGCCCCATCGTGCATATCTAGAAGGCAGGCAGCCCCATGAAACAAGGCGGCCCGGCCTGGGGCCGCGGCGGCCCCGGCCGGGCCGGTCAGCCGGGGCCGGCATTGCTCACCCGGGGTCGTAGGCGTACGGCGCGTTATCCGGCCGCGGTGCCCTGATCTTCGAATGCACCGCGGGTGCGCCCGTGGCGGTGACCGTGAGCCCGGTGTAGGTGCCGGGCGTCACCGGGTCACTCCATTCGTTGGTCCCGTCGGTGACGTAGAAGGCGTAGTTGTGGTGGCCCGCGAGCAGGCTGAGCGTCGCCTGGTACAGCGCACCGGTGGACGGGTTACCGGACACGAGCGTCATCGGGTGCGAGGTCCCGTCCACCACCACGTCCACCGCGGTCGCCGGGTCCGGGCCGGTGTAGGTCGTGGAGAAGGCGAATTTGGAGGACGTGGTGCCCGATGTCGGGCTCACCGAGGAGTTCTGCAGGAAGATCGGCGTGATGTCGATGCTGTACTCCTGGATGGTGCGCAGCCCGCTGCCGTCGTCGAACTGCAACTGGAAGTAGTGCGTCCCCTGGGTCAGGTGCGACGTCGTGTACTGGTAGTGGATGCCCGTGGTGGGCGTGCCCGATATCGCGTTGAGCGCGTGGACGCCGTTGTCGATGTTGATCTGCGCGGTGACCGGGGTCTTGCCGGCCGGCGACTTGTAGATGCAGGTGAACGCGACCGGCTGGCCAAGCTGCTGCGCCCCCTTGCCCGGGGTCAGCCGGAACCCGGTGATGTCGAACGGCAGCACCTGCGGGCCGGTGAACGGCACGTTGTTCAGCGGCAGCTGCCAGGAGTTGGTGCTGTCGCCGAACCGGAACGTGTAGGTGTGCGGGCCGGGCGCCAGCGTGGTGGTCGCCTCGTACTCGTCCAGATTGCCGACCTTCTTCACGAACGACATGGGCACCGTCTTGGTGCCATCGATGATGACGTTCTTGGTCGTCGGGGTCGCCGCGTTCTGGTACATCACCGCGAACGTGAAACTCGTGTCCGGCCCGCCCGAGGCCGGGGTCACCGTGGACGCGTGGGCGCTGCCGACCGCCGCGCTGCCCACGTTGGGCACCGAGAGCACGTTGGAGTACGGCAGCACGGGCTCGATCAGCGCCGGATCGGGTTGCTGCGCGAAGTTGAAGAAGTCCATCAGGTCGGAGGTGCTGGACAGGCTGTCCCGCGCGCCCAGGCTGGGCAGGCCGAAGGTCTCCTCGATGAACTTGTCGAAGGAGGCGAACTCACCCTGATGGTCCCCGATGTAACCGGGCCTGGCCCACGGCGAGATGACCAGCAACGGCACCCGGGGGCCCAGGCCGATGCCGTCGACGACGGGCGGCGGCACGTGGTCATACCAGCCGCCGAAGTCGTCCCACGTGACGAAGATCGCCGTCGAGGACCACGCCTGGCTGTGCATGATCGCATTAACGATAGAGGACACGAAATTCTGTGCCGGCTGTGTCGGCTGTGGCGGGTGATCGGACTGAGCATCCTCACCCGGCGTCACGAAAGACACGTTGGGCAGCTGGTTGTTCTGCGCGTCGGTAATGATCTGTGTGGACGAGACAGGCGGGGTGTTTTTGATCGACTGAATGTATTGCGGCGCATCCCAGACCGGCGCGTTGCCGTAATACTTCCAGGTCAGGCCGGCCGCGGTCAATTCGGACGGTATGGACGGAATCTTGTAGCATGGCTGGCCGTAGGATTCGTTGCCGGCGGCGGCGCGCTGCAGCACCACGTCGTTGGCTGGCGAGAGGCAGCCGTGCACGTGGATCGTCTGGTCCTCGCTGCCGGTCTGCCCGGCGATCATCGCAATGTGGTTGGGCGTGCTGCTGGAGGCGGCATCGGTGTAGAAGTTCTCGCCGAGCCCGTAATGCTGCGCATAAGCCCAGTAGACGGGTATGTCGCTCTGCTTGTACTGCACATCACCGAGCGGGTCGAAGCCGTCCAGCTTGCCGCCGTCGATCGCGAACAGGGCCCGCGGGCCGCTGTGGTCGATGTCATGCGGCGCGGGGTTCGACGCCGCCGGCTCGCTGATGCCGTTGGCCCCGACGCCGGGGAAATCGCCGAAATAATTATCGAAGGTATGGTTCTCCTCCATAATCACAACGACATGCTTAATAGGGTTGGACGACGCCTGTATTGCCGACGCGCCGACCGCGCCTGCGGCTACTCCGCTCAGCACGGCGCCGGCTGCCGCTACTGTCAGGACCCCCGAATTGATACGCTGCAATCTGCCCTCACAAATCGATGCGATTGTCGCTGCGTTTCGTGCCAAACACATATCCGGCCAAAACACGACTGCCAGCCTTTGGCGAGGCTGGCAGCATTGAGGGAATCGTAGCACCGTTTGCCCGGTACATCCCCCGAACGCGGCAGCCAGACCCGGCTAGCCGGGCGGGCGCGGGGCCTCTGGACGCCGCCGGGGAGAGCCGGGCTGCGGGGGCGCGCGGGGTTACCTATACGCCCACCGGCCCTTGCCCTGAGTGGGGATCAGCAGCATGTCGTCGGCGAACACGGGCTGACCGAACTCCGTGCCGGTGGCGATAGTGGCCAGCACCGCCCCGGTCGTGGCGTCGATCAGGGTTACCGAGCTCGTGCTGCTGTACCCCTGGACCGCCAGGACCCCGCCGCCGTCGAGCGACGGCGACCCGATCGCCGGGCCGGAGAGGCCGTCTTGCCAGATGACGGCCCCGGTCGCCGGGTCCACCATGGCGATGGAGCCGTTGTAGGCGATCCCGCCGATCGTGGTCTGGTTGCCCCCGATGAACAGGTGCGTGCCGTCCCACACGGCCGCGGCGTCGCACTGGGGCCCGCCGGAGGCCCCGGCGCCCACCTGCAGTTGCCACACCGGACCGGCGGCGACGTCGTTAACCTGCAGCGCGTAGTACACCCCGTTCTTGTTGCACGCCCCGACCACGCTGGTGGGGGTGCCGCCGAGCGTCGCGGTGAACAGCGTGGGGGAGCCGCCGAAGTCGGAGTCCGCGACCTGCTGGCTGAGCGGTCGTCGAGCACGAAGTTCTGGGCGTACGCCCAGTAGTTGGGGATGTCGGTGCCCGCGTGGTAGCCCATCACGTTGAGGGCCTTACAGGGCTTGGTGCCGGTGCACCGTTTCTCGGCCTCGGCGATGAGGCCGTCCATCTTGCCGCCGTCGATGTCCGCCGTCGAGGCGCCAGGGGTATGCGGCCCGCCCTGCTGACTGTCGTTGTGCAGGACGTAGGGCTGGACGCAGTTGCCGTCATGGGGTCGGGGACGCACACGGTCGGCACCCCGCCGCTCATCGGAATGCCGTCCGCCCCGGGGTACACCCCGAAATAGGAGTCGAACGACCGGTTCTCCTGCATGATGACGATCACGTGCTGGATCAGGTTGATGCCTTGCGCCCCATCCTGTGCCCGGCCGGCCGGGCATGCCCCGGCGCTGGCGCGGCAGGAACGGGGTGTCCCTGGGCTGGCAGCGCCGCGCCCATTGCCACGGCGGTGCCGAGAACCACTGCCGCACCAAGAACCGGGAAACGCAGCCTCATTCCCCCACCCCGCGCCGCTCGTATGAGCCCGCGGGCCAGACGGACGAAACCATGCGGACAGGCCGCTCCCGCGTAAGCCCCGGCACGCCCAGGCTAGGCCAGGCGTAGAGAAAAACATTGGAAAACGTTTAAACCTATCCGGATCACGTAAACCTGACCGGATCACGCGGGCCCGCAGCGGTGCGCCCTGACCGGGCCATGCGGGCCGCAGCGGCACCGCGGTCCCTCCTGACCGGGCCATGCGGGCCCGCAGCGGCACCGCGGCCCGCCCTCCCCGATTCGAGGCGCCCGCTCGCGCCCCGGCCGATGGGCACCGTGACACGGCGGGTCACGGGCACGGCCGCGGCTCGTCGTGTGAGGCTGTGAACCATGGCCGGCCCGGCGGATCCCCTGTCCCGGTTCGCGGCCCTGCTCGCTCCGCAAGGCCAGGAACTTCTCGCGCGCCTGCGTCGAGAGGAGCAGCACCCGGCGCACGCGCTGCGGCTGGGCACGGAACTGCGGGCCGCCTACCCGGCGGACCTCGTCGTGGACGCGCTGGCCCAGCACGAACTCCGGCTGCGCGCCCGGGCGAAGTTCAGCCGCGCAATGGACATGTACTTCACCCGCCCCGGGCTCGAGCAGGCGTCGGCCGAGGTGATCGCTGGCCATCGTAAGGCAAGGTATGCGGGTGCCGGCCTGGTCGCCGACCTGTGCTGTGGCATCGGCGGGGACCTGGTCGCCCTGGCCGCGGGGCGCGAGGTGCTCGCCGTGGACCGTGACCCGCTGCACCTGCGCATGGCGCAGGCGAACGCCGGCGCGTACGGCGTGGCGGCCGGCGTCACCGCCGTCGCCGCGGATGTCCGCGAGGTGAGCTTCGGCGGGGTGGTGGGGTCGGGGCTGGCCTTGGGCGGGGTGGTGGGGTCGGGGCTGGCCTTGGGCGGGGTGGACGCGGTGTTCATCGACCCGGCGCGACGGGCCGGCGGGCGGCGGCTGCGGGCCGGGGACAGCGAGCCGCCGCTGGACTGGTGCGTCGGCCTGGCCCGGACCGTCCCGCGGGTGGGGATCAAGGCCGCGCCCGGGCTCCCGGCCGACGCCGTCCCGCCGGACTGGGAACGGGAGTTCATCGCCGTCGGCCGGGACCTGAAGGAGGCCGTCGCCTGGTCCCCCGCGCTGGCCACCGCCGCCGCCAGGGCCACCGTGCTGCCCGGCGGGCACACGCTCACGCCGGGCCGCGGCGCGCCGGTGCCGGTGCGGCCGCCCGGCGGCTACCTGCTGGACCCGAGCCCCGCGGTCACCCGGGCCGGGGTCGTGGCCGACCTGGCCCGGCTGGTGGGCGCCTGGCAGATCGACGAGAAGATCGCGTTCTTGTGTGCCGACGCCCCGGTGCACACCCCGTTCGCGCGCACGCTGCGTGTCCTCGACTCCGCCCCGTGGGACCAGCGCAGGCTGCCCGCGAAGCTCCGCGCGCTCGGCATCGGGGCGGCCGACATCCGGCGGCGGGGGCTGGCGGGCGACGTGGAGAGCCTGCACCGGCGGCTCAAGCTGTCCGGGCCACGCCGCGCGACCGTGGTGATGACCCGGGTCGCAGGCCGGCCCTGGGGACTGGTCTGCGAGGACGTCACCTAGGCGAGCAGGGCCGCGACCGCGGCGGTGCGCGGGCCCACGCCCAGATCGGACGCCGCGCTCAGATCCGGCGGCTGGTCCACGTCCCGGCGCAGGCCGGCCAGCCCCGGCAGGCTGAGCTCGGCCGCCCCGGCGGCGCGGTGCTGCTCCGCCGACCCTGGCCCGAACCGCGGCCGGAACGGCGCGCCCGGCCTGGCCGCGTAGAGCGTGGTGCCGGACCCGGCGGCGTCGGGCACGAACGACTGCTCGAAGCGCGCCGCCGCCTGTAGCCCCAGGCCCAGTTCGGCGGGCCGCAGCGCCGGCAGGTCGGCCGCCAGCGCGCCGATGCCCGACCCCGGCCAGCGGGCCGCCGCCAGGGCCGCCCCGTGCCGCAGGGCCGGGTTGAGCCCCCGGCCGGGCTCGTCACCGGCCACCAGCGCGCCGAGGCCCGCCAGTACCCGCGCCGCTTCGGCGTCGTCGGTCACCGCGATCACCCGGCCCACCGCGGCGCAGGCCAGCGCGGCCGCGACGGTGTCCGCGGCCATGGCGAGCGCCAGCGCCTCCCGGTGCGGCCCGGCGAGGACGGCCAGGCGCGATTTGGCACGGGCAAGTACCTTGACGGGGACCACCAGTGACCAGGTGAGCGGCGAGTCGGCCGGCTGCGCGGTCATACCGCGATCATGCCTCGACACCGCGGCGCGCGAACCGGGAGACTGGCCAGACGATGACTTGGGAGGCGGCCCAGATGACCGATCGCGGGAACCAGGACTACTCTCCGGCCGTTCGCCGCGCCACGACGCTGACGTTCCCCGCCCTGATCAAGTCGATCATGAAGCGCGACTGGCACGGTCATGAGCACATCCCCCGCTCCGGTGGCGTCATCGTGGCCGCCAACCACCTCTCCTATGCGGACTGGGCCGCGATGGCCCTGTTCATCTACGAGGCGGGCCGCTACCCGGCCTTCCTCATCAAGTCCTCTGCGTTCAACGTCAAGGTGATCGGGCCATTCCTGCACGCGGCCGGCCAGTTCCCGGTGAACCGCGGCTCCGCGGACGCCGCGCTCGTCCTGGGCGACGCCGAACGCGGGCTTGCGCGGGGGGAATGCCTGATCTTCTACCCGGAGGGCACCGCCACCCGCGACCCGCAGCTGTGGCCCATGGTGGCCAAGACCGGCGTCGCCCGGCTGGCGCTGGCCACCGGCGTCCCGGTGATCCCGGTCGCCCAGTGGGGCACGCAGGACATCCTCCCGTACGGAACCAAACGCCTGCACGTGATCCCCAGGCACACGGTGAAGCTGCTGGCCGGGCCGCCGGTGGACCTGTCCGGGTACCTGGGCGAGCCGCTGACGCGGGACGTGCTGCGCGCCGCCACGAACACGATCATGGCCGACATCACCGGGCTGCTCGCCCGGCTGCGCGGCGGCACGCCCCCCGCCGCCCCTTACGATCCCGCCGCAGCGCGCCGCGCCGCCCGGCAGGCGGCCAGGGCATCCACGCAAAACGATCCTGACGGGCCGGACCGGGACCCCGCGGCGGCGCCGGGTGCCGGGCCGGGCGCCGCAGCACCGGGCGCCGCAGCACCGGGCGCTTCGGCACGGGGCGCCGCAGAACCGGGCGCCGCGGCACGGGGCGCCGCAGAACCGGGCGCCGCAGCACGGGAGGCGGCTGAACCGGAGGCCGCCGAGCCGGGTGCCCGGGGCGGGGACGAGCCGAGGAAGGCGACCCCGGCGTGAAGGCTGCCGTCATGGGGGCGGGCATGTGGGGGACGACGTTCGCGCAGGTGCTCTGCGACGCCGGGACCGACACGGGCCTGTGGGCGCGGCGCGCCGAGCTGACCGAGGCGATCAACACCTGCCACGAGAACCCGGGCCACCTGCCCGGCATCACGCTGACCCCGGGGCTGCGCGCGACCGGCGACCCGGCTGAGGCGCTGGCCGGGGCGGACCTGGTGGTGCTCGCCGTGCCCGCGCAGACGCTGCGGGAGAACCTCACCGGCTGGCTCGCGCTGCTGCCCGCCGACGCCGCGCTCGTCAGCCTGATGAAGGGCATCGAGCACGGCACCCACCAGCGGATGAGCGAGGTGATCGGGGAGGTCACCGGGGCGGGCGCGGACCGGATCGCGGTCGTGTCCGGGCCGAACCTGGCGCTGGAGATCGCCCAGCGCCAGTACGCCGCGACGGTCGTGGCCTGCACGGACGACACCCTGGCCAAGGCGCTGCAGCAGGCGTGCCACACCCCGTACTTCCGCCCGTACACCAACCCCGACGTCGTCGGCTGCGAGCTCGGCGGCGCGGTCAAGAACGTGATCGCGATCGCGGTGGGCATCGCGATCGGCATGGGCCTGGGCGTCAACACCACCGCGATGCTGATCACCCGGGGGCTGGCCGAGATCTCCAGGCTCGGCACGGCCCTCGGGGCGGACCCGCACACGTTCGCCGGCCTCGCCGGGATGGGCGACCTGGTGGCCACCTGCAGCTCGCCGCTGTCCCGCAACCGCACCTACGGGGAGCATCTGGGCCGCGGCCTGGGACTCGCCGACGCCGCGGCCAGGACCTCGGGGGTGACCGAGGGCGTGAAATCGGCGGGCCCGGTGCTGGAACTGGCCCGCGCTCACGCCGTGGAGATGCCGATCACCGAGGTGGTGGCCGGGGTGACCGGTGGCCAGATCGATATCGGGCAGGCCGCGGTGCTGCTCGCATCCCGGTCAGCCAAGCCGGAGCGTTATGGCGTGTGAGCCCCGCATCGCGGGGTGGGGTGGGCAGGGACGGCTGGCGACGCCACCGGGCGGAGGAGGAAGGCACTGAACGAGCAACGCAAGATCAGGGTCGCGGTGGTGTTCGGCGGCCAGGGGCCCGAGCACCCGATCTCCTGCATGGGCGCGGGCACCGTGCTGGCCACCCTCGACCGGGATCGCTACGAGGTCGTGCCCGTGGGCATCCTGCCCGACGGCCGGTGGGTGCTCACCAGGGATGAGCCCGAGCGGCTCGCCATCAGCGGCCGGACCCTGCCCTCGGTGGCGGCCGTGACCGGCCCGGCGGCGGGGGGCCCGGAGGCCGGGGACGCCGCCCCGGCCGGGGCCGGCCAGGTGAGCGCGGCCGGGGCGGGTGTGGCTGCCGGAGGCGGGCCGGGCGCCGGGGCGGGCCCGGAGGCCCCGGTGCCGCCCGGCGCCGGCGTGCCGGCGGTGGTCCCCGCGGCCGGCGCCGCGCCGGTGGCGTCGGTGCCCGGGGTGCTGGCGGGCGTGGACGTGGTCCTGCCGATCCTGCACGGGCCGTACGGGGAGGACGGCACGATCCAGGGCCTGCTGGAGATGGCCGGGGTGCCCTACGTCGGCGCGGGCGTGCTGGCCAGCGCGGTCAGCATGGACAAGGAGTACATGAAGCTGGTCTTCACGGCCAGGGGCCTGCCGATCTGCCCGTACGTGGTGGTGCGGGACCGCGACTGGCAGGGCGGGCCCGGCGCGGCGACCGCCGAGCGCAAGCGCATCTACGACGAGATCGCCGAACTCGGGTACCCGGTGTTCGTGAAGCCGGCCCGTGGCGGGTCCAGCATCGGCACGTCCAAGGCGGCCGACCAGGCCGCGCTGGCCGAGGCGGTCGAGGCCGCGCGGCGGTACGACCCGAAGGTCATCGTGGAGCGCGCGATCGAGGGCGCCGAGATCGAGTGCGCGGTCCTCGAAGGGCTGGACGGGGGGCTGCCGGACACCAGCCTGCCCGGCCAGCTTGTCATCGAGGGCGGTGAGGAGTTCTACGACTTCGAGGCCAAATACCTGGACCCGAGCGGGAGCATGATCATCCCGGCGCCGGTGCCCCAGGATGTCATCGAGGAGATCCGCCGGATGGCGGCCGTGGCCTTCGAGGCGGTGTCCTGCCAGGGCTTCGCCCGGGTGGACTTCTTCTACACCAGGGAGGGCACGGTGCTCGCCAACGAGATCAACACGATTCCAGGGCTGACCGCGACCTCCTACTTCCCGAAGATGTGGGCGGCCACGGGCCTGCCGCTGCCCCGGCTCCTGGACCGTATGATCACCACCGCCCTGCGCCGCCGCCCCGGCCCGTTCTAACCCGGCGCCCCACTGCCCAGTCCCGGGCAATCCTGTGTTCCATGATCTTGTGAGTCCGTTCATCGTATGCATGAACGGACTCACAAGATCATGGAGATCGCGGGTACGGTCCACTTCGTGCAGGCGACGGTGCGGGAGTTCGACGCGGCGAGCCGGGCCGGGAGCGTGTTCCTCGATGACGGGACCGTATGCCCGTTCGGGCCCGAGGTCTTCGCCGCCTCCGGGCTGCGCCTGCTGCGCCGCGGCCAGCGGGTCGCCATCCGGCGTGGCCCCTCCGGGGCGATCGCCGCGCTGGCGCTGGCCACGCTCCCGCTTCCACCGGAGCAAGAACGCGAGCGATGAGCGCGAACCCCGACGGTGAAGCGCCGCCCGCCGTATTCGGCGGGCGGCGCTTGCTGTGGTGGAGCCTTACGGCTTCCTGGCGGGGATCTTCTTCTCGCCGTTGACGACTGCCTTGAAGTCCGCGCCCGCACGGAACTTGGGCACCGACGACTTGGGGACCCGGATGGTGGCTCCGGTGGCCGGGTTGCGGGCGGTGCGGGCGGGCCGCACCGCCTTCTCGAACACACCGAACCCCGTGATCGCGACCTTGTCACCCTTGGCCACGGTCACCTGGATCGTGTCGAGAAGCGCATTGACCGCCTCGGTCGCGGTCTTTTTGCTGCCCAGCTGACCCGAGATCGCGTCAATCAGGTCGTGCTTGTTCATGAAATCACTCCTGCGGTTCCCCCACGGGAGGTCGCGCGGCAGGTGCCATGAATTCGCGACCTCTGACCTGCCAGAAATTAGGCGATCGGAAGCCGCGAGACAAACACCCGCGTGTAAAACACCGGCGTGTCGGCGTTGATGGGGCGCTCGCGGCGCGGCTATTTGCCGCCCTACCCGGATTATCCGGCGACCGGCAGCCATTCCGGGCGGTCCCGCTCGTACCTGGCTATCTCTGCGGCGTGGCGCAACGTCAGCGATATGTCGTCCAGGCCTTCCATGAGCCGCCACCTGGTGTAGTCGTCGATCTCGATCGGTGCGCGCAGCACCGCGTCACCCCCTGGCGGCGCGGCCCGCACCTCGCGTTCGGCCAGGTCCACGGTCACTAGGGTCTGCGGGTCGGCCTCGACGACGTCGGCCAGGGCGGTCGCCGTCTGCTCCGGCAGGCGGACGGGTATCAGGCCGGCCTGGACCGAATTGTTCCGGAAGATATCCCCGAAACGCGGCGAGATCACCGCCTTGAAGCCGTGGTCGAGCAGCGCCCATACGGCGTGCTCGCGGGACGATCCGATGCCGAAATCAGGGCCGGCCACGAGTACCGTGGCGCCCGCTGCGTGCGGCTGGTTGAGCACGAATTCGGGGTCCGCCCGCCAGGCCGCGAACAACCCGTCGCCGAAACCGGTGCGGGTGACCCGCTTCAAGTATTCGGCGGGAATGATCTGATCCGTGTCCACGTTCGCGCGGCGCAATGACACGGCCCGGCCGGTATGCGTAGTGAATGGTTGCACGGCACTTTCTCCCTGAAGATCACGGCGGTTACGGTAGGCAATGGGTCCGGTCACGGCCCGCCGGGGCGGCCGCCGGCCGGGTCCCGGGCCGGCCAGAGCGCCGGCACGGGCCGCCGGGAGCGGCCGACGGGGTCACAGGTCGGCCGGGGCGGTCAGCCGGCCGGTCACCGCGGTGGCGGCGGCGACCTGTGGCGAAACCAGGTGGGTTCGCGCACCCTTCCCCTGCCGGCCCTCGAAGTTGCGGTTGGAGGTGGAGGCGCTGCGCTGCCCCGGCGCCAGTTTGTCCGGGTTCATGCCCAGGCACATGGAGCACCCGGCGGACCGCCATTCTGCGCCCGCGGCGGTGAACACCTCGGCCAGCCCCTCGCTTTCGGCTGCGGCCTTGACCTCCATCGAGCCGGGCACCACCAGCATGCGGACGCCGGCGGCGACGGCGCGGCCGCGGAGCACCTCCGCGGCGGCGCGCAGGTCCTCAAGGCGCCCGTTCGTGCACGACCCGAGGAAGACGGTGTCCACGCTGATCTCGGTGAGCCGGGTGCCGGGCTCCAGGCCCATGTAGGTGAGGGCGCGCTCCGCAGAGGCGCGCGCGGTCCCGTCGGGCAGCGAGGCGGGGTCGGGCACCGCAGAACTGAGCGGGGCCGCCTGGCCGGGGTTGGTGCCCCAGGTCACGAACGGGGTGAGCGCCGAACCGTCGATCGTCACCTCGCGGCCGAACTGCGCACCCGGGTCGGTCGGCAGCGTGCGCCAGTAATCCAGGGCCGCCTCCCAGGCCGCCCCCTGCGGGGCACGCGGGCGGCCGCGCAGGTAGCGATAGGTGGTCTCGTCCGGGGCGACCAGGCCGGCCCGGGCGCCGGCCTCGATCGACATGTTGCAGACCGTCATCCGCCCCTCCATGGACAGGCTCCGGACCGCCTCGCCCCGGTACTCGATCACGTGGCCGGCGCCGCCCCCGGTGCCGATCTGCGCGATCACTGCCAGGATCAGGTCCTTGGCGGTCACGCCGAACGGAAGGCGCCCGGTGACGGTGACCGCCATGTCGGCCGGCCGGGCCTGCGGCAGCGTCTGGGTGGCCAGCACGTGCTCGACCTCGCTGGTGCCGATGCCGAACGCCAGCGCGCCGAACGCGCCGTGGGTGCTGGTGTGCGAGTCGCCGCAGACGATCGTCATGCCGGGCAGGGTGAGGCCCTGCTGTGGGCCGATCACGTGGACGATCCCCTGGCCGGGGTCGCCCATCGGGTGCAACTGGACGCCGAACTCGGCACAGTTCTTGCGCAGCGCCTCGACCTGGACCTGCGACACCGGATCGGTCACGGGGCTGCCGGGACCGCGCAACGGCAGGTCCGGGCCGGTCACCCCCGTGGTGGGGACGTTGTGGTCCTCGGTCGCGACGGTCAGGTCCGGCCGGCGTACCGGCCGGCCGGCCAGGCGCAGCCCGTCGAACGCCTGCGGGCTGGTCACCTCGTGCACCAGGTGCAGGTCTATGTAGAGCAGGTCAGGTTCACCCGCGGCGCTCCTGACCACGTGGGCATCCCAGATCTTCTGCGCGAGCGTACGCGCCATCGCGATCCTCCCTGTCCCTGGGCGGTCCCACCGATTTGCGTCTCGCAATCCGAGACGGCAGTATCGGACCATGGACAACTCTAGCGGAGTCGGCGTCCTGGACAAGACGGTTGCCGTCCTCAACGCCCTCGAAGCCGGCCCCGCCTCGCTGGCCCAGCTCGTCGCCGCCACGGGCCTGGCAAGGCCGACGGCACACCGGATCGCGGTCGCCCTGGAGCGGCACCGCGTGCTGACCCGGGACGGCCAGGGCCGGTTCGTCCTCGGGCCGAGAATCACCGAACTGGCCGCCGCGGCCGGCGAGGACCGGCTGCTCGCGGTGGCCCAGCCCGTCCTCGCCCAGCTTCGCGACATGACCGGGGAAAGCGCGCAACTGTACCGGCGGCAGGGTGACGCGCGGATCTGCGTGGCCGCCGCGGAGCGGGCGAGCGGGCTGCGGGATACGGTCCCGGTCGGCGCGGTGCTGCCGATGACCGCGGGCTCCGCCGCGCAGATCCTGCTGGCCTGGGAGGAGCCCGAGCGGCTGCACCGGGGGCTGCGCGGCGCCAAGTTCTCCGCCACCGTCCTGGCCCAGGTCCGGCGCCGTGGCTGGGCCGCCAGCGTGGCCGAGCGCGAGCCCGGGGTGGCGTCGGTGTCGGCGCCGGTGCGCGGGCAGGGCGGGAAGGTGATCGCCGCGGCGTCGGTGTCCGGCCCGATCGAGCGGCTGACCCGCTCACCGGGCCGGCTGCACGCCGCCGCCGTGGTCGCGGCGGGCGACAAGATCAGCGCCACCCTCCGCGGCAGCACAAACCCCGGCCGGGCTTAGCGTTCGTCGTCACGCCGGTCGCGTACGGAGATGCGGTGGGATCAGGGTTGGCCTGGTAACCACGCTGGCCCCGGCCGGGGCTAGGCGCCGTGGCGGCCATACTGGAGCTGTGCCATCATGTCCGGACGCCACTGCGTGAGGGGAGGGGCCTCGTCATGCCCTCGCGCCGTGGCCCGGCCTGCCCCGGCATGTCCATGAACCCTGACACCACGAGGTCACGCGCATGAAGGTAGGGGTCCTCAAAGAGACCACGCCCGGCGAGCGCCGGGTGGCGCTCGTCCCCGAGACGGTCGTGCGGCTGCGTGGGACAGGGCTCGACGTCCTGGTCCAATCCGGCGCGGGGGACCGCGCGTGGTTCGCCGACAGCGCCTACGCCGAGGCGGGCGCCGGCATCGTGTCCCTGGATGAACTGCTGTCGGAGGCCGGCATCGTGGTGGGCATCAGCCGCCCGGACGAGCCCGTCATCGCCGCGCTGCGCGCGGGCCAGGCCCTGGTCGGCCTGCTCAACCCGCTGGCCGACCCCGCCTTCGCCGCCGCCCTGGCCGCCAGGGGCGTGATCGCGATCAGCCTGGACGGCCTGCCCCGCACGCTCCCCCGGGCCCAGGGCATGGACGCGCTGACCTCCCAGGCGAACGTGGCCGGCTACAAGGCGGCGCTGGTCGGGGCGGGCGCGTTCGGCAGGTTCTTCCCGCTGCTGATCACCGCGGCCGGCACGGCACGGCCGGCCAAGGTGCTCGTGCTGGGCACCGGCGTGGCGGGCCTGCAGGCGATCGCGACCGCCAGGCGGCTCGGCGCCGTGGTCTCCGCCTACGACGTGCGGCCGCAGACCAAGACCGAGGTCGAGTCGCTGGGTGCCACGTTCATCGAGCTGACCTCGGTGGGGCCCGCGGCCGGCGAGGGCGGGTACGCGCGTGCGCTGACCGAGGACGAGCGGCAGGCGCAGCAGGCCGAGCTGACCGGCCACATCGCCCGGCACGATGTGGTCATCACCACCGCCCAGGTACCGGGGCGCCGCCCGCCGCTGCTGGTCACCGAGGACGCGATCAAGGCGATGGCGGCCGGCTCGGTGATCGTGGACATGGGGGCGGGCCCGCTCGGGGGCAACGCCGCCGGGTCGGTCCCGGACACCGAGACCGTGACCGAGAACGGCGTGACCGTGATCGGCGCGGGGACCCTCGCCGCCAGCGTGCCGACCGCCGCGTCGAATGCCTTCGCGCGCAACGTCACGGCGCTGCTGATGCTGCTGGTCAACGACGGCGAACTCGCCATCGACCTGTCCGACGAGATCCAGGCCGGGGTCGTCATCACGCACGACGGGGCGGTGGTCCAGGCGGCCACCGCGGCCCTGATCGAGAATCCCACCGGAGGTACCGCGCAGTGAGTACGGCGCTGCTCACCGACATCACCATCTTCGTGCTCGCGCTGCTCGTCGGGTTCGAGGTCATCAGCAAGGTGCCCGCGACGCTGCACACCCCGCTGATGTCCGCGGCGAACTCGATCCACGGCATCGTGCTGGCCGGGGCCATGCTCATCGCGGTGACCGCGAACGACGCGCTGGGGTACACCCTCGCCTTCGTGGCCGCCGCGTTCGCCGCCATGAACGTCGTCGGCGGGTACGTGGTCACCGGCCGGATGCTGAGGATGTTCCGCCGCAGCCGCACCCCGGTGCCCGCCGCGGAGCCCCCGGCCGCGGTCAACGGCCAGGGCCGGGGCGGCCAGGCGTGAGCACCTTCGACTGGGTCACCCAGCTGCTGTACGTCGCCGCGGCGGTGTGCTTCGTCCTCGGCCTGCACCTGATGAACTCCCCCGCCTCGGCACGGCGAGGCAACCAGGTGTCCACGGCCGGCATGGCCCTGGCGATCGCCACCACGTTCGCCCTGGTCGTGCACGCGGGCACGGTAACTGCCACCGGCTGGATCGTGATGATCGCGGGGGTCCTGGTCGGCGCGGGGGCCGGCCTGTACTCGGCGCGCACCGTGCAAATGACCGCCATGCCCCAGCTGGTGAGCCTGTTCAACGCGGTGGGCGGCGGCGCGGCGGCGCTCGTCGCGATCAACGACTACGTCAAGCTGGCCGGCGCCAGCGCGGGTGTGCCGGAAGCGACCACGATCACCACGATCCTGGACGTGCTCATCGGCGCCGTGACCTTCTCCGGGTCGATCATCGCGGCGGGCAAGCTCCAGGGACTGATCAACGGGGCGCCGGTGACCTTCCCCGGCTCGCGCGCGGTCAACGTCGCCGCGGCCGTCGTCGGGGTGGGGGGCGGCGTCTACATGATCGCCACGCCGAGCGTGCCGGTCATGATCATCATCATCCTGGCGGCCCTGACGTTCGGGGTGACCATGGTGATGCCAATCGGCGGGGCCGACATGCCGGTGGTGATCTCGCTGCTCAACGCGTTCACCGGCACGGCGGTCGCGATGGCCGGGTTCGTCATCGGGAACTGGGCGCTGATCATCGCCGGCGCCCTCGTCGGCGCCTCCGGCAGCATCCTGACCAAGCTGATGGCCGACGCGATGAACCGCTCGCTGCGCAACATCATGATCGGCGGCTTCGGCACCGGCGACAGCGCCCCGGCGGTCGCCGGGCCCACCGGCGACGTCCGGTCGGTGGCCGCCGACGACGCGGCCATCCAGCTCGCGTACGCGCAGAAGGTCATCATCGTGCCGGGGTACGGCCTGGCCGCGGCCCAGGCACAGCATCAGGTGGCCGAGCTGGCCGCGCTGCTCGAGGAGCGCGGCGCCGAGGTCAGCTACGCCATCCACCCGGTCGCGGGCCGGATGCCGGGGCACATGAACGTACTGCTGGCCGAGGCCAACGTGCCCTACCCGCAGCTCAAGGAGATGGACGAGATCAACCCCGAGTTCCCGCGGGCCGACGTGGCCCTGGTGATCGGGGCCAACGACGTCACCAACCCGGCCGCGCGCCGGCCCGGCACCGCCATCTCGGGCATGCCCATCCTGGACGTGGACCAGGCCAAGAGCATCATCGTGATCAAGCGGTCGATGGGCCACGGCTACGCGGGCATCGACAACGAGCTGTACGTCAACCCGAAGACGAGCATGCTGTTCGCGGACGCGAAAACGGCGCTGACCGACCTGATCGCCTCGGTCAAGACCCTGGTTGGCTGACCTCACCGGGCGCGCCGGGCGCGGCGTTCCCCGGCGGGGGGCCGGCGGACGCCGCGAACTCCTCGAACGCGGCCAGGGCCCGCGGGCCCCAGACGGTGCCGGGGCCGCCGTTCATCAAGATCACCACGCCCATGGCCTCGGCCACCTCCGCGGCGGTGACGCCCTGCCGGGCGGCCGACCGGGCATGGGCGGCCACGCAGCCGTCGCATTCCTTGCTGACCGCGATGGCCAGCGCGATCAGTTCCTTGACCCCGGCCGGCAGCGCGCCGTCGCCCATCGCCGCCCCCTGCAACGCGGCGTACCCCGCGTACACCTCGGGGATGGCCGCGCGCAGCCGGCGGCCCGCCACCTTCAGCTCGTCCTGGATCTCGCGGGCTGTGGTCACCCCAGGCCTCCTCGCTGACGGTGGGGAACTCTCGCTGGGTTATGGTCGGTCCCGGGGATCATCGCACGCCACCGTCCGTCGGGGCGGCCAACGTAACCAGGGGTACCGCTGAGACGGCCTCTGTCAGCCGGAGGCAGGCAAAATGAGCACCGTCGATACAGACCTGGACGTACCAGGCGCCGCCCGGCCCGCGAGCGCCGGCGGGGGCGCGGGCGCACCGGGCACGGAGGTGACCGCCGCGCGCCTGGCCCGCGTCGGCGACCTCGACGTGCGCCGGCTGCTGCCGCTGCGGCAGCGGCGCAGCGTGGGCGCGTGGTGTTTCGTGGACCACTACGGCCCGGCCTCGGTCGACGGGGTGGCCGGCATGCGGGTCCCGCCGCACCCGCACATCGGGCTGCAGACGGTCACCTGGCTGCTCGCGGGCACCGTCCTGCACCGGGACAGCCTGGGCAGCGAGCAGGTCATCCGGCCCGGCCAGCTGAACCTGATGACCGCGGGGCGGGGCATCGCCCACGCCGAGGAATCCCCCGAGGACCACGACCCCTGGCTGCACGGGGTCCAGCTCTGGCTGGCCCTGCCCGGCGCGTACCGGGACACGGCGCCGGGTTTCGAGCACCACGCGGACCTGCCAGCGCTGCGGCTCGGCCGGCTGGACACGACGGTGTTCGCCGGCTCGCTGGCCGGCGTCACCAGCCCGACCCGGGTGTACTCCGGCGTGGTGGGCGCGGAACTGTCCGCCCCGGTGGACGCCGCCGGCACCGTGCCGCTGGCGCCTGGGCATGAGCACCTGCTGTTCGTGGCCTTCGGCGCGGCCACCGCGGACGGGACGGAACTGCGGCCCGGCAGCATGCTGTACCTGCCGCCCGGCCGGGACTCGGTGGCGGTCACCGCGCCGGCCGGGGCCCGGCTGTTCCTGCTGGGCGGCGAGCCGCTGGGCGAGACCTTGCTGATGTGGTGGAACTTCGTGGGCCGCACCCCGGAGGACATCGCCGCGGCGGCGCGCGACTGGGCCACCGGGCAGCGGTTCGGCACGGTGACCGGGTACCACGGGGCACCGCTGCCCGCCCCGCCGCTGGACCCGGTGCGACTGGCCAGGAAGGCCCGATAGCGGATGGAGGAGGGGGTGCTCGACGCGTGGCGGGACCGGCCCGCGGCGCAGCAGCCGGACTGGCCAGACCCGGTGGCCGTCGCGGCCGTCACCCGGGAGATCGCAAGGATCCCGCCGCTGGTGTTCGCCGGCGAGTGCGACAGCCTGAAGGAGCGGCTGGCCGACGTTGCCCGCGGCGAGGCGTTCGTGCTGCAGGGCGGCGACTGCGCGGAGACGTTCGAGGGGTCCACGGCCGACGCCATCCGCGGCAAGCTGCGCACCCTGTTGCAGATGGCGGTCGTGCTCACGTACGCCGCCAGCGTGCCGGTGGTCAAGATCGGCCGGCTGGCGGGCCAGTTCGCCAAGCCGCGCTCGTCGGCCACCGAGACCCGCGGCGGGACCGAACTCCCCGCCTACCGCGGCGATGCGATCAACGGGCTGGAGTTCACCGCGGCGGCCAGGGCGCCGGACCCCCACCGGATGCTGCGCGCCTGCCACTACTCGGCGGCCACGCTCAACCTGTGCCGGGCGTTCACCCAGGGCGGCTATGCCGACCTGCGCCAGGTGCACGCCTGGAACACCGACTTCGTGGCGGCCAGCCCGGCGGGACGGCGGTACGAGGCCCTGGCCGGTGAGATCGACCGCGCGCTGACCTTCATGCGGGCCAGCGGCACCGACCCGGCGGAGTTCCGCACGGTGGAGTTCTACTCCAGCCACGAGGCCCTGCTGCTGGAGTACGAGCGCGCCATGACCCGGATCGACTCGCGCACCGGGCTGCCCTACGACACCTCGGCGCACTTTCCGTGGATCGGCGAACGCACCAGGGCGCTGGAGGGGGCGCACGTCGAGTTCTTCCGCCACGTCCGCAACCCGGTCGGCGTCAAGCTGGGGCCGTCCACCACCGCGCAGGACGCGCTGGCCCTGGTGGACCGGCTCAACCCCGACAACGAGCCGGGCCGGCTCACCTTCATCACCCGGATGGGCGCGTCCCGCATCCGGTCCAGCCTGCCCCCGGTCGTGGCGAAGGTCATGGCGAGCGGCGCCCGCGTGGCCTGGGTCTGCGATCCGATGCACGGGAACACGATCGAGGCGCCGGGCGGCCGCAAGACCCGGCACGTGGAGGACATCCTCGCGGAGGTCACCGGCTTCTTCGAGGTGCACCGGGCGCTGGGCACTCACCCCGGGGGCATCCACATCGAGTTCACCGGTGACGACGTGACCGAATGCCTCGGCGGCAGCCACGGCCTCACCGAGGATGACCTCACCGGCCGGTACGAGACCGCCTGCGATCCGCGGCTCAACCGCAGCCAGTCCCTCGACCTGGCCTTCCGCGTCGCCGAACTGTACAGAGCCTGATTGCCTCCCTCGCGGGCCCTCGGCCTGGGCCTCGCTGGCTTCGGGAGGCTGGTCCTCGCCGCCGGGACACCGCAACGGCGCCTGGGGCGCCAAATGCGGCGTTCGGCCCGGGCGGCTGCGGCGTGGCGCTGCCCGTTACCGACAGGGCAGGCGCTAGTGCCTTCTGCCGCTCTTGGAGCGCGCCCCGGGCCGGTACGCGCCCGGGGCCTTGCGGCTGAAACCCGCCAGCGGCAGCATGGTGCACCCCCAGCAGGCGGGCTTGCCGATGAAGTACAGCGGGATCGACGGCGAGTCCGTCGGCGGGTTGGTGGCCAGCAGCAGCGGGGGGCGCGGCGGCTGGTTGAAGTTGAACTCCTGCACCAGGTCGCCGAGTATCGGCAGGGTCTCCCGGACGTTGGGGCGCCCGTCCGGCCGCTTGTCGGTCTTCGGGTTGAGCCGGGCGCCGTCGAGGAAGTCGTCCTCGATGAACTTGAGGTACGCATCGCTGCTGAGCGTCTGGCGGTCGATGTACCCCTTCTTGGCGTACGGGGAGATCACGATCCCGGGAACACGCAGGCCGTAGCCATTCTGGTCCACGTTGGGCGGGATCACGTGGTCGTAGAAACCGCCCCAGTCGTCCCAGCTCAGGAAGATCGCGCTGGACTTCCAGTCCGGGCTCTTCATGACCGCGTTGACCAGCGCGGTGACGTAGGCCTGGCCGCGGTGCACGCTGGCCGGCGGGTGCTCGCTGTCCGGCCCGGACGGGACGACCCAGCTCACGGCCGGCAGGGTGCCCGTGCTGGCGGCCTGGAGGAAGCTGGCGACCGGGCGGATGTTGTTCAGCTGGTGATCTTGCTGCACGTCGCCGAACAGCGGCAGCGGGTTCCAGATCCCCGGCGTCGCGGCGCTCTGCCGGATCGTTGTGCAGGTTTCCGCCTGGTCGTTGGGGCAGTCCGGCTGCGACCCCGGCTGCACGTAGTAGGCCCAGCTCACGTGCTCGGCGTAGAGCAGCCAGGTGATGTCGGTCCAGGCCAGGTCGATGGAGGTCTTGCCGGTGGTCAGTTCCTTGTGGACCGCCTGGCCGAACGTGTAGACCGCGTCCGGGCCGACGATGTCGTTGACGCAGCTCATCGGCGAACGGTTCTTGCACCGCGCCGACCAGGCGGAGACCAGGTACAGGTGCTCGGGCAGCGACCACGACTTGACCGGCTCGAACATGTGGTCCTGCAGCACGAAGTTCTTCGCGTAGGCCCAGTAGTTCGGTATCTCCGCGGCGGTGTGGTAGCCCATCACGTCGGGCACGCCGGCGTTACCGGTGCACGCGGGGTCGTCGGGGATCTTGCAGGACGCCTTGGCCGCGTCGCGCTGCCGGATGAACCCGTCCATCAAGCCGTGGTTGACGTCGGCGACGGCGTTGCCCAGCCCGTGCGGGCCGCCCCCGTTGACGTCTGCGGTGTCGTGATAGGGGCGGCCGCAGCCAGCGACCGGGTTCGGCACGCAGACCGTGGGCACGCCACCCCGCATCGGGATGCCGTCGGCTCTCGGGTAGGTGCCGAAGTAGCTGTCGAAGGACCGGTTCTCCTGCATGATGATGATCACGTGTTTGATCTTGTGGATGCCGGCCGGCACCACGTAGCTGCCCAGCGCGCCGCCCGCCGCCGCCTTGGCGGGCCTCGGATCGGTGGTGCAGGCGGCGAGCAGCCCTATCCCGATCGCTCCGGCGCACAGTATGCAATACGCCCGGAGGCGGGCTCGCCGGGCCGCTCTCACCAGCGTGTCCCCCGATCCCAAAAGACAGCTATCCGGTGCTGGGCACCGTTACTGGCGCGCAAACTGACCTCCGGATGGAAGCTACGCCGAACCGGTGACTTACCCGACTTCGCCCGGGGCGCGGACGGCGACCGGGGGCGGCCCGCGGCCACTCCAGGTACCTCAGCGAACAAGCCGCCCCGATCGCGCCAGCGGGCGAGCCACTACAGTACGGCACGCGGGGATGCTGCGGGCACCGGCCGGATACAGGAGAACGTAACGGGCGAAGCCGAGCCGCTGAACACCATGGGCGTAGCCGGCCGCCGCGGACCCATCGCCAGGCGGATCGAAAAGCAGGCCGTCCCGCCCCCCTACACGATGGGCCCCGGCAGCCGGAGCCGCATCGGCAGCCACAACCCGGCTACCGGGCCGCCTCGCCGCTCCCCTCGCCGGCAGGCCGCCCTGTTGATGGCAGGAGATTAGGGCCGGTGATACGGCGGCGGCATCGGCAGAACTATGTACGTCGTTATGTATTTGATCGGCACCAGATGCCCCGGCAAGGGCCGGCAAGTCCGCCCCCGTGGCGACAAGGCGGCGGTTATTCTGGTTTTACGCGGCTGGATGTGTACACATACCCCGCTGGCGCCGGAGTGGCTGGCTGCTTGGCGGGGGCGAGGCGGGCTGCACGGTAGCGAGGTAACCGAGATCCGGACCCAGGTGCCCCAGGAACCGAACAACTTCGTGGGCCGCGAACGCGAACTCACGGAGTTGTGCGAACTGCTCGGCGTGACGCGCGCGCTCACGCTGTGCGGTCCGGGCGGCATCGGGAAGACCCGGCTGGCCCAGCAGGTCCTGCACACCATGGCGGGCGCGTACCCGGACGGGAGATGCTTCGTCGGCCTGGGCGAGACGCGGCAGCCCGATCTGGTGGTCTCCCGGCTGGCGTCGGCGCTGGGCGTGGACGAGGAGCCCGGCCGGCCGCTGCTGGACACGCTCGCGGATGCCGTGGCCCCGCGCCACATGCTGCTGGTGGTGGACAACTGCGAGCACCTGATCGACGCCTGCGCCGAGGTGTGCCACCGGTTGCTGGACGCCTCGCCGGCGCTGAACCTGATCGCCACGAGCCGCGAACCGCTTCGGGTGGCCGCTGAAACGGTGTGGCAGGTGCCGCCGCTGTCGGTCGCACCGCCCGGCGCGCTGGAAACCGCCGAGGACGCGAACCGGTACGAGGCGATCCGGCTGTTCGCCGACCGGGCCGCCGCGGCGCTGCCCGGTTTCACCATCGGCCCGGCCAACGCTGGCACGGTCGCCGCGCTGTGCCGCGAGCTGGACGGCGTGCCGCTGGCCATCGAACTGGCCGCCGCGCGGGTGCGCGTGCTGTCGGTGGAGCAGATCGCCGAGCGCCTGGCCGACCGGTTCGGGCTGCTGACCACGGGGCACCGGACCGCCCCGCCGCGCCACCGGACGTTGCGCGCGACCATCGACTGGAGCCATGACCTGCTCACCGGTGCGGAGCAGGTGCTGCTGCGGCGGCTGTCGGTGTTCGCCGGCTGGTCGCTGGAGATGGCCGAGCAGGTGTGCGCCGACGAGGACATCCCGGCCGCGGACGTGCTCGACCTGATCGCTGCGCTGGTGGACAAGTCCCTGGTGGTGGTGGAGTCCGAGGTGCTCGGTCAGGCGCGCTACCGGCTGCTGGACACGATCAGGGAATACGCGGCGGCACGCCTGGAGGAGGCGGGCGAGACCAAGACCTTCCAGTTGCGGTTCCGCGACTACACGGTCGCGGTGGCCGAGCGCAACCTGGCGGTCGGGCTGGCGCGCGTCGAGGCGCCCTGGTCGGCGCGGGTGGACGTGTTCCGCCGGTACGACGCGGAGATCGGCAACGTGTGGCTGGTGCTGAGCGGCTGCCTGTCCGACGGCGACGCGGAGACCGGGCTGCGGATCTGCAACGCGGTCCGGCCGTGCTGGATCGTGCGCGGCACGTTCGCCGAGGGCGGCGAGTGGCTGGCCGCGTTCCTCGGCATCGACGCGCCCGGCGTGCCCGCGCGGGTGCGGGGCGCCGGCCTGATCGGCCGGGGCCAGCTCACCCTGTCCACCGACCCCGCCCTGGCCAGGTCGCTGGCCGAGGAGGGGCTGGCGCTCTGCCAGGCCGCCGGGGACGATTTCTGGGCCGCGTCCGGGCTCAGCCTGCTGGCCGAGGCCGCGCTCCACACGGGCCAGACCGGTGACGCCGCGGCCCGGGCCGACGAGGCGCTGTCGGCCGCCCAGTCCGCCGGTGACGGCTGGAACGAGGGGTACGCCCTCGGCATCAAGGCCGCGATCGCGGGGGTGAAGGGGAACCTGCGCGAGGCACAGCAACTGGCCAAGGCGTCGATCGCGGTGATGCGCCGGATCGGCCAGGAATGGGGCACGGCACGGGCGCTGCTGGGCCTGGGGGACCTGGCCAGGGCGCGCAAGGACCCCGGTGACGCGCGCCGCCAGTACCTGGAGGCACTGGTCATCCTGCGGGAGATCGATGCCCGCCCGGAAATCGCCCGCTGCCTCGCGGGCCTGGGCCGGGTGGCCATGGACCTGGGCGCGCTGGCCCTGGCGCGGCAGCACCTGGCCGAGAGCCTGCGGCTGAGCCAGTCCACCGGTGCGCGCATCGGCGTGGCCCGCGGGCTGGAAGGCTTCGCTGCCCTGGCCACCCGGGAGGGGCGCCCGGAACTCGCGGTACGGCTGACCGCGGCGGCCACCGCGCTGCGCGACGTGGCCGGCCTGCCCGCCCTGTCGGGGGCCCGCACCGAGCGGTACCTGGCTTCCGCGCGCCACCTCGGCGAGAACGCCATCGCCCGGTTCTGGGCACAGGGCCTCGCCATGAGCAGCGACGAGGCGGTCGCGCTGGCGCTGGACACCGGGCCGGGGCAGCCCGGCTTCACCGGCCCCCGGGACACGGTGGCGCTGACCGCCCTGGGCCCCGACCAGGCGGTCGCGGCGCCGGCCGGCGCGCTCACCCCACGGGAACGCCAGGTCGTCACCCTGGTCGCGAGCGGCCACAGCAACAAGGCCATCGCCGAAGAACTGTTCATCAGCCCGGCGACCGCTGCCCGGCACGTCGCCAACATCCTGGCCAAGCTGGGGTTCCGGTCCCGCGCCCAGATCGCCGCCTGGGCCGCCGACAAAGGCGACCCGGGCGACAGCCCGCCCTCGATTCGCCAGGCTTAGCGCACGGGCCGGCCGCCGCCGGGAGCCGCCGAGACCCTGCGGGACTGGGCGTGGGACCGGTGGCCTGGCACCCAGCTAAACGCCGTCTGCCAGGCCACCGGCTCCGCGCCTGCTCCGGTTGCCGCAGGACTCCGCGCGTCCGCAGGCTGGCCCTGAGTAATTTGTCCTTCCGGTCCCCACCCCGTCAGGCGTGTGCCCCCTGCTCACCGGGGTCACGTACCATCTGGCCATGATCACCGGCCTGCATACGATCGTGTTCTCCACGGACGCCGACAAGGTCAGGGCTTTCTTCGCGGATACGCTCGGGCTGCCCTCGGTCGACGCGGGCGGCGGCTGGCTCATCTTCGCCATGCCGCCGGCGGAGCTTGCCGTGCACCCCGCCGGTGAGAGCCGCCACGAGCTCTACCTGATGTGCGACGACATCCACGAGACGCTCGACAGGCTCCGGGCCAAGGGCGTGACGGTGGCGCGGGAGGTCTCCGACCAGGGCTGGGGCCTGCTGGCCGCGATCCGGCTGCCCGACGGCGCGGAATTCCCGATCTACCAGCCGCGGCACCCGTCCCCGCTGGGCACCTGAACGGCACCGGCGCCGGCCGGTGCCCTGGTCAGCGTGCCCAGCGCGGGCTGCCACGGTCTGGCAGACGGCGTTTAGCCCGGAGTTACGTCGGCGTGTCGGCTGCAAATGGCCGTTGAGCTGCGGAAACTCTCCGCGACCGGCCTCCTGGTGTAGGCAGAAAGTCCACTAGCCCGGTCAAGGTGGTAGGGCTG
>Ga0070698_100001115_pt1 | contig 29627 bp, 26 predicted proteins | sample KBSK1502metaG_FD_65477 | JGI IMG/M metagenome (GOLD analysis project Ga0070698, IMG submission 65477) | Corn, switchgrass and miscanthus rhizosphere microbial communities from Kellogg Biological Station, Michigan, USA - KBS K1-50-2 metaG | ecosystem: Host-associated > Plants > Roots >...
TGGCGGCCCGGCCGTGCGGGCGTCGGTAGAAACCCGGCGAAGAAGGCGGCGTGCGCCGCATACGTGAACGTGCCCGGGCTGTGGCGCAGCTCCCAGCCATTCGGCAACAGCGCGGCCAAGTTCGGCGTGCGACCGGCGGCAAGCTCCTCGGCCGCGACGTCGTAGCGCAGCGTATCGAGCGTGATGAGCGCCAGATCGTGCGTGCCGATCATCATCGCTCGCCGGTCCTCGCTCGCGGCGCAGCCGGGCCCCGCGACCGGGGCCCCGCTGTATCCCTGGCGGGCGCCGCTGCGCTCCTCCGGACCGGCTCGCGGATCATCATCCGGTTATAGCCCGCCGGATTTGCCAGCCATAGACATCGAGGCCATCGCGCTCGAGATTCGGCAGCAGGTCGCCGAACGCGTTGCCCTCGATGACGACGTGGTCGCGTAGCCCGGGCGTGAACAGCAGATCGACGCCAACGTGAAATGCACCGCTCGCGCACTGCACCGCGGTGCAGCTCGTCATCGCGTGGTCCCATGCATCGTCACTGACGAGCGCGCGCAGCGCCGCGACATCACCGCGCCGGCCACCGAGGTTGAGGTTCGTGATCGGGTGCGTTGCCGTGCGCGCGACGACGAACGCCGGCTCGCCATCGATCACGAGCACGCGTACATCGCAGTAGCAACCGGCGAGCTTCGCCTTCGGCACCGCGCGCTCGACGATCGCGCCTTCGCGAAGCAGAAAGCCGAGCACGCGATCGATCTTGCCGCGGTCGACGATGCGTTGGATGTTGCGCGTGTTGTAGCGCGCGTCGCCGCAATCCTCGACGGTCGTCATCACATGCTCGCGATGCGGATGGTGGACGAACACCGCGAGCCCCGACGCCGACGAGCCGGCTGTCAGCTTGACGAACACGCTCGCCCAGTTCGCTGCGATCATCCGTTCGCGCAGCTCGTCTGGATCGCGGACGCTCGTGAGTGTCTCGGGCACCGGAATGCCGAGCGCGCGCCACTTCGCGGAGCATGCGGACTTATCGAAGAGCTCGGCGATCGCCGAAGGCGGCTGCAAGACGCGAAGCTCCGGTGGAATCGCGGCGGCGAGCTCGGCGAGCACCGCGCATAACCCGAGGTAGTGCTGGCGCGGATAGAGGATGAGGCCGACGGCGTGCGGGATGTCTGCGAGCGCATTCGCATCGATCGCCGGTGCACCGCTCTCGCGTGCGGCCGCTTCGCCGCGGCGGATCAGCGCGCGCTCGACCTCGGCATCTTCGCCCGGCGAGTCGATGCGCAAGATGCCGCGTGCACCGTCGAAGATCCGCGCCGGCGCACCGGGCTCCGCGAGCTCGCGCCACGCGACGACGCGCGCTTTCGGCATCCCTTGCGCCGCGAGCGCCGCCTGAAACATCTCGACGCGCCGGTGGCCGGGATTACCGACGACGACAAACCCATTACTCGCCGACGGCTGGATGGCGATACTCGGGATCATCGTCGTCGCGCTGCTCGTTCGAGATCACGCTCTTCGCAACGCCCTGCAGCGTGCGCACGCCTGCATCGCTCAGGTAGTTCTCCGAGATGTCGAGCTTCTCGAGCTTGAGCACGCCCGCTGCTTCGGCGAGCTCCTCGGCTCCCTCGTCGGTCATGCAGCCCTTCGACAGATCGAGCTCGCGGAGCTGACGCGCGAGCTTCGCGGTCGGAATCAGCGCGCAGAGCTCGTCGGTGAACTGCGAGTTCATGAGGCCGAGCCGCCGCAGCGCCGGCAGATCGGTGCGTTCGAGTAGCGGGCGCACGTCGTCGATCGTCGCGTCGCCGCCGTAGTTATCATCGCCGTACCAGACCTCGAGATCTTCGATCTTCGGCCACGTCGCCGTCGCGATCGATTGCGCCGACGCCTGCGATAGCCCGCCGGTGCGAAACGCGGCGGACTTGAGGTTCGGCAGGACGATCGTGCCGAGCGAGAACTCGCCACCTTGCACGATCAGATGCGTCAGGTTCGGTACGCCTTTCCACAGCGGCCCGAGGTTGCCGACGTGGTACCAGGAGATTTCGGTATCGACGCCGTAGTACTCGAAGTCGCCGATGTGAATCTTGCGCAGCGTCGGCGGCGCGCGCTCCGCGAGCAGGTCGATCAGATCCTGTAGATCGTCTTCGTTCGGATCGTTGTTGAACACCATCGTGAGCTCGGTCAGAAACCGTCCCGATGGATGCTTGAGGAGGTCGTCGAGGATCTTGACGAGCCTGCCCTCGAAGCCGCTGTCGGCGTAGTGATCGTGCGAGAGCCGCGCGCCGTGAATGAAGCCGAACTTCCACGTGAATGCATCGGCTTTCTTGCCGTCGTACGTCTTCTGGTGCGCAGCGAGCGGCCCGAGAAACGCGCTTTTGTGGCGGTCCATATGCACGAGCGCGCTCGCGTTCTTGTTTGCGAGCTGCAGCGCGATGAGCTCGCCGCGAGGGTCGCCTTGCTGCTGTAACCAGTCGCCGTAGACCATGTATGCGTCGCGATCGTACGGGTTCGCGATGATCGCTTGCTCGAGCGCTGTCGGCGCGTCCGTTGCCATGGGCGTGGACGTTACACGAGCCAGCGCAACAGATCCTCGGCCACCTCGCACCATTCGTTCCACGCATCGCCGCCCGCCTCCGCCGGCGCGGCGTTCGCGAGCGCGGGTGCGGCGCCGCGCAAATCGACGTGGATCGCGCGCAGGCCCTTCGGAATCGCCGGCGCGTCGCCGAGCGACAGCGTGACCACATCGACGATCGCGTTGCGTGCGAGCGCGGCCGCAGCTCCGATCGCATCGGCCGCCGGCTGCTCGACGACGGTGACGATACCGCGCGAGATTTCGGCTTCGAGCAAGAGCGCGAGAATCTCGCGTTCTTCTTCGAGCAGGCGCGAGGGAAACGCGACGTGAAGCGCGAGCGCTTGATCGCCGAGCTGATCGGTGAGCCACCGGATCGCAGCGAGCACGAGGCCGAGCGCGAGCACGAGACGCTGCCACGTCAGCTCGCGATCTTTGACGCGCGCGTCGTCGAGATCTTTGCCGAGCACGAACGTGACGAGGTGGCGATGACGGCGAAACTCGCTGTCGTCGCGCGTGTAGTAGAGGAGCTCGCCCTCGACGTAGCGCAGCGTGAACACGTCGGGCTCGGCGCCATCCTCCATGTAGACGAGCTCGGAGGTGACGAGGTTTTCGAGGCTCGCGTTCGAGCCCTGCGGTGTGATCGCGGTGAAGCCGCCGGCGGGATAGAGGTTTTCGTCGGCGAGCTTCGTGTCGCTCACGCCGCGCTGCAGGCGTTTCGCGGGAAGCCGACGCGGCAACGAACGCAGCAGCTCTTCGGCGGCGGCGCCGATGTGATCGGCGGTCATGCGACCGCCGAGATCGCGAAGCACGGCGAGGTGGTCGAGCGCGAACACGTCGCGATCGTCGACGAGCGAATGCGCGTGGCGCGCCGAGCGCGCGAGCTCGTGATACGCCTCTGCGAGGCGCTCGGTGAGCGCGCCGCCGGCAAGCTCGCTGCGCCCGGCAGCTTCGCGCTCACTGCGCGGCCGCGCGAGCGCTCGCCGCAGCGCAGGTGGGCTCACGGGCGTCCCGGCGAACCGCGCGCGCTCGCAGATCGCACCCACGACGAGCGCCGTCGCCGTCGCCCGTTCGCCGGCCGTCACGTGCGCGTACGCGGCGACGACGTCATCGTAGCGCGCGCTGCCGACGAGCCGCGCGAGCACGTCATCTTCGTAGGCGCGGATCGCGACGCGCAGCGACTGTTCACCCGCGATCGGCTCGAACAGCGGCAATCGCGTACCGCCGAGCAGCGCCGCAACATCCGCGATCATCCCGGGCGGTGGCAATGCGGGCAGCTCGTTCGCGCATGCGACGATCGCGCGGCTGATCACGTCGTCGTCATCGGCGGCAACGACGCGGCGAAGCAGCAAGCCGGCGGCGAGCCACGCCGCGACCTCATCGGATCGGCGCAGCTCGTCGCTCATGACAGCCCTCGCCGGTCACTCATGACAGGCCGAGTAGGCGCGGCACCTTCTCTTCGAGAAGGTCGACCTCGTCGCGCGTCTCGCCGAGGAACGCGAGCAACTTCAGATCCGAGCGCTCGACGGCGCCACCATGCACGATCCACGCGTGCGTGCGAAGCAGCCGGTACAGCTTGACGATCTTGCGGTCGGAGACAAACACGCCGTCCTCGCGGACGAGCGTCTTGACGACGCGACGCAGCTCGCGCAGCAGCTCGTCGGAGCAGAACAGATCGCGATCGCGAAGCTCGCGGCCATCGTTACCAAGTGTGCGACGCGCGAGCACGTGCGTGAGCCACCGGTGTGCCTTGACGAAATCGACGAGCGTCGCGTGCCCTTCGACCCACGGCTTCTGATTTAGCTCGCGATGCGTATACGCATCGAGCCCGGCATCGATGAGCTCGACGAAGTGTTCGTCTTGCACCGAGCGGCATGCCGCCTTGATACAGAACCGATCCTTGAGCGCTGCGAGCTCGGCGTTCTCGGGTAGCTCGTTCGTCGCGGCGAGCAGGATCCGCAGCTTCACCGGCACGGGCTGGCCATCCTGGTAGAACTTGCGCTCGTTGATGACGGTGAGCAGCGAGTTCAAGATCGCCGAGTTCGCCTTGAAGATCTCGTCGAGAAACACGAGGCGCGCCGTCGGCAGCTTGCCGCGATCGCGCCGCAGATAGCGGCCGGCGCGCAGCTCTGCGATGTCGATCGGACCGAACACCTCCGATGGCTCGGTGAAGCGCGTCAGCAGATACTCGAAGTATTCGCCGTCGGGAATCTGCAGCGCATCTTTGAACTTGATCACGAGGTCGCTCTTCGCGGTGCCCGGCGGTCCGACGAGCAACAGTGGTTCTTGCGCGACAGCAGCGACGGTCATCAGATCGATGAGCGGCTGCTTCGCGACGAAGAAGCGGCCGAGCGCGACGCGAAACTTGTTGATGCGGTCGCGCAGCGTCGGCGATTCGCGAGCGAGCTCGTCGTAGCTGGCATTCGCGGCGCGTTCGATCGGATCGAGGTCAGTGGGCTTGGCGATCACGAGACTCCTTGAAGATCGCGGTGCAACCGGCGCCGGATCAAGTGCTCATCGTCCTCGATGAAGCGACGCCCCGCCTCGCCAAGCGCGAGATCGTCGGAGGTGATGCCGAGGACGAGCGATTCCATGAAGTGCAACACCGCGAGACAGAAGTGACTGTTCGTGCCGAGGTTGTCGGTGATGTCCTTGAGCTGGCCCGACAGCTCGGTGATGCCGGTGAGCGCTTCCTGCAGCGGCGCGTTCGCATACGCCAGCGCGAGCGCGCGCGTGAGCTCGAGCCGCGCGGCGGGCGCCATGCTCTCGCCGAGTGCGGCGCGCGCTTGCGTGAAGATCGGCATCGCGCGGCGATCGCCGAGATAGGCGAGCCCGGCCGCAAGCGCGAGCCGCGCACGCAGCGCATCGGCGCGGCCGTCGGGAATCGCGTGCTCCGCTCTCGCGAGCAGCTCGGCGATCTGATCGCGCAACCCGGTCCGCCGCAGCGCGCGCAGGCTGTGACGCAGCACGCGCTCGATATCGGTGCCGGCGGTCGCCGGCATCGCGGTCGCGAGCTCCGCGAGCAGCCCCGGCACGAGCTCGGTGCGGCCAAAATGCCCGACGACGACGAGCGCGTCGGCATGCAGCACGGCGCGTCGCGCGATGTGGACCTCGCTGATCAGCTGCCACGCGCGGGTGAACAGCGGGATCGCGGCCGACTCCGGCAGCTCGAGCAACACGTCGAAGATGCCGTCGAGCAGGCGAGCACGTTGTTCGGCATTATTCTGCGCCGCTACGACAAGCCCATCGATCGCGCGCACGCGCTGCTTGTGATCGACGATCTCGCGCAGCGCGGCAAACTCCGGCCCGCGCGCGTCCTTCTGGCTCGCGCCGTACGCACCGATCGGATCGGGGCGCTCGTGCGGCTCGAGGATGTGCGAGGCCTCGCGCAGTCGATCGACCTTGTACCGCGCGACGCGATCGAGCGCCGCGAGCTGCGCCCCGAGCTCTGGCGCGAGAGGCGTGTCGGGCGGCGCACCCTCGAGCGCTTGCTCGACGCGCGCGGTGAACGCCGCGACGAGATACGCGTGCACAAAATCGTTTCCGGCTGCCGCGAGTGCGTTTCGTGCACCGGCGACGAATGCGCGCGCTCGATCCGGCCGGCCCACCCGTGCGAACCCGTGCGCGAGGATGAAGCCGACGTACGCGTTCGTGTTCGCGGCCGGCGCTTCGAGTGGCGAGCGCTTGCGCCGCGTCGTCGCGAATCGGCGCGCGAGGTCGTCGAGCGCGTTCACGATGTGGTCGGCGCTGGTGCCGAGCGCGCCGCTTCGACCGGCGAGGCGCAAGAACGCGGGCAGCTCGCGTTCGACGGGCAAGCCGCCGACGAGCCGCGCGAGCACGCGGTCACGCGTATGCGCGAGGCCAAGGCGATCGCCGCCCGCGAGTCGCGCGAGACCGAGCCGCGATAGCCACAGCGTGCGGACGTCGAGCTCGCCATCGTGATCGTCGAGCCAGCGCTGAACGCGGTGCGGGTCGCTCGCGACCTCCGCACCGGCGCGGGCCGCGAGCAACGCGACGATGCGAACGTCGTCGGGGCTTGGCTCGGTGGCGGCGAGCGCCTGGCCGAGCAGCGTCGCCGGCTTGCCGCCGATACTCGCGACCCAGTTTTCGATCAGGACGCTCGCGCCTTCGCTCGGCGATTCCCAGACCGCGCGCACCAAGCACAGATCGGCGTCGCGACGCCGACGCAAGCGCGAGTAGGCGTGGCCGAGCCGCTGCAGCAGCGCGAGCCGCGCCGGCGCATCGCCGGGCGCATCGAGCGCGACGAACTCGGCTTCGAGTGCGGCGAGCTCTTTGTCGACGGCGATGCGCTGCGCGGGCGTTTCAGCAACCGGCTGCGGCGCGGGAGCCGTGACCTCGACGAGCGGCGCCTGCGGACGCGGCGGCGGCGCGACGGTGACAGGCTCGTCGCGCACGGGTTTGCGCCGGCGTCGCCCGCGGTCTTCGCGATCATCGTCGAGCGGCGACGCGTCTGCCCATTCGCGGCCGCTCGACATGTATGGCGTGAAGTCGAACAGCGAGCTGCGCGTCCACGGCTCGAGTGCGGCGGCGTTTGCGTGGAGCATGTAGTCCGCCCACTCCGAGAGCGGTTGGAACGCAGTATCGGCGATGCGCTCGGCGCGGATCCGATTTTCGATATCGCGCGCGAGCCACATCACATCGCCTTTCGCGATGTCGAGGATCGAGCGCAGCCGCTCGCGGCGCAGCGGCGGCTCGACGAGCGCGCCGACGGGCACGTAGACATCCGGCATCTGCAACAGCGGCGCGTACTCCAGGGCGTTGCCGAGGGACAGATCCGGCGCGGGATGGCGCCCCGTGCGCGCGCGCAGGATCACGGTCGGCGCGTCGCCCGGCGTGACCGCGAATACGAGCCGCGAGACGACATCCTCGGGCAGATACTCGAGCAAGCGATCGATCGCCGCGATGCCGCCCTCGCGGATGACCCAAAGGCTCGGCACGTCGCGCCGACCCGCCGATAGCCGCAGCTCGATGCGCCGGCGCGCCGGTAGCTTGCCGGGCTCCAGGGCTGCGCCGTGTGGGACGACGAGCTCGAGCGCGGCGTCGAGCCGGCGCCACGTATCGCCGGGAATCGTTACCCACGCGTCGGCGGCGACGAGAAGTAGCGTGCCGCGCTCGGCATGTAGCTCGCTCGCGAGCGGATGGTGATAGCCGAGCTCGCACCACACGGCGTCCTGGCCCTTCGGATCGGGCACGAATGCGCGCAACCCGCCATCGCGATCGATCGCGCGCACGATCGTGTACGTCGGCGGATCGACGACGCGAACGAATCCCCGATCGCCTGCAACGAGCAGCTCCTGACGATCGCAGCCGAGTCGCACGAGCTCGGCCGCGAGCTCGACGATATCGGCGACGCGCGGCGTGACGAACACGACGAGCGAAGGCCGCGCATCTGATACGACGCGGACTGGAGCAAGCGCTTCGGCCCAGCACCGCACCGGTTTCGCGTTCGCGGGAAGTTTTACATCCGTCGCGATGCCGAGCGCGCCGAGCTTCGCGAGCACGGTCCGCGGCAACGGCCGATCCGGCTCGAGGAGGATCACCTCATCTCGGCCGCCGGCGGCCTCGAGGATCACCATCTCGGCTCGCGCGACACGGGCGCCGCTATCGCGCACCTCGACCGGCACGATGCCCGAGCGCAACACGACTTCGAACGCAGCGGCATCGCGAAACGCGAGTGCCACGGCTACCGCTTCGTCGCGGTCGGCTCGGCGACCGGCTCGCTGTTCGATGGCGCTTCTGCCGCGGCGTCTTCGGTTGCACGGCTGACCGCGACTTTGCCGCTGCGCAAGCCGCCCTCGACGACTTTCTCGGCGAGCCTTCGATGTTCTTCTTCGTGTTCCATCGGCAGCGCGTCGGCGTCGCTCGTGTAATCGATGACGAGCTCGCGCCTACCGGTCACGGGATCGACGCGCAGTCGTAGCGTGAGGTCCGCCATCAGGATTTCTCCGCAGTAGCCGAAGGCGTCAGCAGGTGCGCGAACGATGCGCGATCGAGCACCTTGCGTTCGATGAGCAGGTCGCGAAGCGCGACGAGCAGCGTGCGTTGCTCCGCCAGGATCGCGCGCGCGCGGGCGCGCTCGGCCTCGAGCACCTTCGCGATCACCTGGTCGATCTGCGCACGCGATTGTTCGCTCACCGGCGCGTCTTTATCGTGCGCCCACCGCGCGATGCCGAGGTCGCTGCCGACATCGCCGTAGCGCTCGACGAGGGCACGCGCGATCTGCGTCGCATTTTCGAGGTCGCTCGCCGAGCCGATCGACATGTCCTCGAGGATCAGCGCCTCCGCCTCGCGACCGCCGAACAACGTGCAGATCGCGTCGCGCAGCTGCGCGTACGTGATGACGTACCGATTCGCCGAATCGGCGTAGCGCACGTAGCCGAGCGCGCCGCCGATATCGCCGCGAATGCTGATCCGATCGATCGGCGAGGCGTGCCGGCAGTAGAGCGCGCACACCGCGTGACCGGCCTCGTGCGTCGCGACGACGAGCTCCTCGGCCGTCGTCAGCTTCGGGCGATCGAGATATTGCTCGATCGCACGTTCGACATCGGCGGGCGATGTCGGCGCGGTGGTGCCCTCGCGCAATCGCATGCGCGCGAGTTGCCGGCACAGCGCCTGGAGATGATCGCCCGAATAGTGCGTGCCGCCGCTCGGGCCGGGCACGAGCTCGTCGGTGCGCTTGACGGCGTAATCGATCGTGGCCTCGGTCATCGCGAGCCCGAGACGCTTGTCGTGCACCGCGAGGATCGCGCGGCGATCTTCCGCGTTCGGATACGGAATGTGGAGTGCAAACTCGAAGCGACCGGGACGCAGCAGCGCTGGGTCGAGCGCCTCGACGAAGTTCGTCGTGCCGACGACGAACACGAGCTCCTCTCGGCGAAAGCCATCCATCTCGGTCAGCAGCTGGTTGACCATCGAGTGCTCGACGCCGGAGCCCTCGTACGTGCCGCGCGCGGCCGCGAACGAATCGAGCTCGTCGAAGACGATCACGCTCGGCGCGCTCTGCCTCGCGCGCATGAACACCGCGCGAAGGTTCTCCTCGGATTCGCCGACCCATTTGCTCTTGAGCTCGGGCCCCGACACGATTTGCACGGCGGCGCCGAGCGCGGTCGCCATCGCTTTGGCGAACAGCGTCTTGCCGGTGCCGGGCGGCCCCCAGAAGATCATGCCGCGCGGCACGAGACTCTCGAGTCGATCGATCTGCGCTGGATCGGTCAACCGATCCTTCGCGGCGAGGATCGCGAGGATCTCGGCGCGCAGGCGCTCCTTGACCGGCGCATAGCCGCCGATGTCGCGCTCGAGATCGACGTTCGGCAGCTCGACGTCGTTGCTCAGCGTCGCGCTGCGCAGCTGCGCGATCGCCGGCGCCGGATCGGTTGGATAATCTTCGCCGCCGAGCGAGCCGAGCAAGCGACGCAACCGAACCGCGTTGACGCCGGAGACGTGCTTGTATAGCGAGTACGGATCGAAGCCGCGGCCGAGCTTGCGCGCCTCGCGCTGCGTGACGAGGTGACGCAGCCGATCGCGCGGAATGCCGACGATCGCTTCGCGATGCGGAAACAGGCTCTCGATCGGTTTTGGCAGCGCGAACGATGGATCCTTGAACCCGAGCCACAACACCTCGGGGTTCTCGTAGAGCAGCGGGATCAGCTCGCGCGCCTCGGCCGTGAGCCCGCCCATTCCGCCGCTCGCGATGATATCGAGGTGCGGCAAGACGACGATGCGCTCGCCGACGGCACCGCGCACGACCTCGCGGATCTGATGCAGCATCGCCATCACGAGGCCGACGCCCGGCGGCGGCGGTGGCAAGTCGTTGGCGGCGCGACCGTCGAGGTAGAGGCACCGCACGCCATCGGCCTTGAGCCGATCGCGCAGGCTCTTGTAGATGTACGGTGCGAGCTCTTTCTCGCACTCGATGAGAACCGGCAGGCGGCGGCGCAGCGCATCGCAGCAGCGCGCGAGCTCCGTCGGATACGCAGTGTCAACGGCGCCGAATGTCGACAGCTCCGCCGGCAGCTCGTTCTCCTCCAATACGCGGCTCGTCACAACTTCACCTTGATCGTCACGTTGCCGGCGTCGTCGGCGAGTACCTCTTCGATCTTGCCGAGCTGCGCAGCGCGTTCGGTGAGCGCAGCGACGGTCGCTCGACCGATCGCGCCGTCGAGCTCGTTGCGCAGATCGGCGAGCTTGCGCTCCAGGCGCGCGGTGACCTCGCGGCGCAGCGCTTCGGTCTGCGCCTCGAGCCGACGCTCGAGCTCTCCGATCGCGGCTTCGCGCAGCTCCTCTTCCTGGCCTTCGCGACCGACGCGTTGGACCTCCTCCGAGAGCTTTGCGCCCGCGCCGATCTTGACCGACACGGTCGACGCCGCGAGATCGACGGTGACCTCGATGCCATCGGGATCGGTGCGGCGCGCGAGGTTGCCATCGCGCGTGAAGCCACGCTTTTCGAGCTCGGTTGCGAGCAGCTCGGCCATGCGTTCGGCGCCGAGCACGGGCAGCATCTCGAGCGGCGATTGCACACCGTCCTCGACGTGGATGGTGCGCACGACGGATTCAGACACGCGAATTTGGATCGCCCGGCTCACAGGGGCTCGATGCTATCCGACGGAGACGCCGTTGTGGGCGCTAACGACGCGAGCTCGGCAAGCCAGGCGGCGGCACGGTCGGCGCCGACACGGCCGATCCGCTCGAATCGAGCCAACAGGCCCTGCGCACGGTCGAAATCGTCGTCGATGAAGCGCACCGCGCGGTGCTGGTCATCCCACTCTCGCCAGCGGATGACAGCGCGAAGCAATGCACCGGCCGCCTCGCGCGCCGCGCTTCGCACCGACAGCGCTGCTGCGGGATCGAGCTGCGTTGGCATCGGTGCGATGCCGCGCTCGAGCAGCGGCGCTGCGGCATCGATGACGAACGTCGCGAGCTCGCGGCGCTTCTCGCATGCGGTCATGAACGCGCGCAGCGTTTTGTCTTGCGCTGCCCCGAGCGCGATCAGCTCGCTCGGGCGCTTCATCGCGCGCTTCGAGACATCGACGGCGCGCCAGCGCTCCGCGATCTCGCTCGCAAGCGCCTCGATGACGACCGCGCCGCTGCCTGTGACGAGATCATCGAACGCTGGCGGCTCGCCCTCCATGAGGTGCGCGAACCCGAGCCACGCGAGTGGCGCCGCGCGCACGAACGGCTGCTGCGCGATGACGTTGCGCACCGGTCCGGCGATCTCGAGCGCGAGATAGATCGCGACTTGATCGCCGAGTGCGAGGCGCGTCGCGGGCAGCGTCGCGACATCGGCGCTCACGAGCGGGACGGCGACGAGCCAGCGCAACAAGTCGACCGTCGCGCGTGTGTGCTGGAGTGGCGCCGGCGGATGGCGCTCCCAGCCTCGCCGGCGCGCGAACGGCGGTGCGCCGAGCCGTGCGCGGTCGCGACGCCACAACGCGGGCCAGATCTTTTGCAGGGCGTCCTCGAGCAAGCGCGCGCAGTCGGGGCCGATTTGCGTCGGCAGCTTGCGCTGCTGGCGCAGCAGCGCGGTCGGCGGATCGCTGTGCGGCGCGACGAGAGCGCGCGCCATCGCGACCAGGTCGTACTCGCTGTCGGCGACCGTGACGACGTTCATCGCACGATCCGATCCGCCGATGGCCAGCCGTTGATCGACAGCGCGCCGCTGCGCGTAAGCCGAATCTCGATCGTGTTCGCCGCGCGCATACGCGGATCGTCGATCGCGTATGCGCTCGTCAGATGATGCATCGTTTGATTCGTCGAGCCGATCCAGCGGCGGCCGCGCGGCGGCGGTGGCTCGGGGCGCGTTCGATCATAACGACCGTCGACGAGCAGATCCGTGACGGCGAGCAGCTGGGCCGCATCGCTGCGCGCCGCGAGCTCGTCGAGCGTGTAGCCGGAGAACACCATGACGGTCAGGCCGCGAGCGCGCGCGCCACGTGCGAACGCAGCAGCGCTCTCCGCTTGCTCGAACGGTTCGCCGCCGAGCAGCGTGATGCCTTCGACGCTCGCCGGCACGCGTGCGAGGAGCTCTTCGATCGTGCGCTCGTGACCGCGTCGCGCATCGAACATCTCCGGGTTGCAGCAGCCCGCACAGCGCAGCGAGCAGCCCTGGACCCAGACGGCAAAGCGCCGGCCAGGACCTTCGGCCTCGGTATCGTCGACGACGACCGCAACGCGGAGCATGCTCGAATCAGGCACGAGCGCCGATGGTAGCGTGCTACAGCTTCACCAGCCATGTCGCATCGAATCGAAGCCGCCAAATCGGGGCGGTCGACGTGTGTTACGTGCGGGGAGAAGATCGCGAAGGGCGACGCTCGCGTCGCCGAGCTGTATCAAGATTCGCAGCGTGGCGCGCCGCGCTTTGGCGAAGCGCGCGGCGACCACGGCGAATACTATCGCGTGCGCGAAGAGGGTCGCGAAGCGATTCATCGCTATCACCACGTGACGTGCGCCGCGACCGCGTGTCCCGCCGTGCTCGCATCGGCGCTCCGCGCGTCGCATGATCCGGCGCTCATCGCAGATCGCGCGGCGCTCGATCGCCAACTCGCCGACGCGCTCGAAGCCGAACGTAAGCAGCGCATCGAAGCAGCGGCCGCGCGCATCGGCGTGCCGCGCGAGCCGACTGTTGCCGACGCGCGCCTCGAGCCGGTGCTCGCTCGCCTCGAGGAGACGCCCGACGACATCGAGGGGCTCTCGATCATCGGTGACCTGATGTCCGAACACGGCGATCCACAGGGCGAGCTGATCTCGCTGCAGCTCGCATTGCGCGAGATGAAGCCCGAGCGCACGCCTGAGCGTCCGGGCCTGACGCAGAAGGGGCAGCAGCTCAAGGTTCGCTCGTCGCGCGAACGCGAGACCGTCGATCCCAAACGCGAGCAGCTGCTGCAACGCCGCGACGAATTGATGGCGAGCCTGGCACCGCGCCTCGACAGCGCGGATCGCACGAGCTGGGGCATCGGCTTCGTGCGACGCCTCGAGCTCGGTGCGAAATCATCAGAGCGCCTCACCGAGCTCGCGAGCCTTTGGCGCCACCCGACGATGCGGCTGCTTTGCGAGCTTCGACTCGAGCTCGGTACGCGCGCCGATCACGCGCCGACGTTTCAGCACCTCGCCGCGGAGCTGCCGCGGTCGTTGCGGCGGCTCGAGATCAGCGGCCGCGAGAGCCCCGACCACGCGCTCGCGCAGGTCGTCGCGGCCCTGCCGCGGCTGACACATCTTGTGTTCCTCGGCGGCCGAACCGGCGATTCGAGCATCGCGCACCCAACGCTCACCGATGTCGCGTTTCACGGCGGCACGCACGCCGATACAATCTCATCACTCTCGCTCGAGGCGCTACCGGCGGTGCGCGGCGTCGCCGTGCGCGAGTGGCACCCGAACACCGATCCGCTCGCAGCACTCGCGCGCACGCCGTGGATCACGCGTCTCGAGCGCGTGCATATCGACATTCCATCGTGGAACGCCGAACGCTCGCCGTTTACCGCCGACACCGTCGCGGCGTTGCGCAGCGCGCTCGGTGTCAAGAAGCTGCCGCGCCTCGAAATCAGCGGCGCGCCGATCACGCTGCCGGTTCGCGCTGCGCTCGCCGAGCTTTGCGTCGAGCTCGCCTGCCCTGCCGCTTCGGTCGTCGTCGATGCCACGGCGAGCCACGTCACGCACGCGAACAAACCAGAGTGGGGCCGCGGCAAGATCGTCAAGCGTCTTGGCGACAAGCTCGAGGTCAAATTTCCCGACGTCGGCGTGAAAGTGTTCAAGGCAGACGCGCCGTTTCTCGTGCCGTCGTCCGACGCCGAGTGACTACGTTTCGTACCAACGCGTGCGCGACTGCGTGTTGCGCACGACCGCTTCGGGAATCTTGCGCTCCGCGATGTGTTGCTGCGTTGCCATCAGCAGCAGCGCGAGCGCGTGCTTGCACGGATCCTTTGCGCTCGGGCAGCTGCATCCCATGCGGTTGCCGTTGACCGTCGCCATCACGTAGTAGAAATCGGAGCCCTCGAACTCGCCCCACAGCCGTTCGCCGTCGCGGCCGATCTCGAGCCAGCCGCGATCCGGTCGCGCGATCTTGCGTGCGGCAGCAGCGGACGCCGCATCCGGCGCGAGCGCGAGCACGCCGCCCGAATCGATCACGCCGGGCGTGCGCTGGATTTCGACGCGCGCCGCGCCGGTGATGTTTGCGATGAGCTGCGCGCGCGCCGGCGACAGCTGATTGCCGCCGAGATCGAGCCTGCGAAGATGGCGAAGCTCGTCGGCGCGATGCGCGAGCATCATCGCGCCTGCGTCCGCCAGATCGCCATCGCAGAGATCGAGCTCCTCGAGCTGACGCAGCAGCGGCCGGCCAACGAGCGCGCTGACGATCACGGTTGTCGAACGCGTCTGACGCAATGCGAGGCGGCGAAGCTTCGGTAGGTTCGTCGCGCTCGCGAGGCGATCGGCATCGCCGGTGTCGAAGCGAAGGTTCGGGCACGACAGCTCGAACGTCTCGAGCGCGGGCAGCGTCGCAGCGAGCAGATGTTCGAGCGAGCGCGGCGTGACTTCCGCCGTCGTCACCGAGAGCTCGCGCAAGCTCGCATGCTTGATCGCGCGGCCGAACAGCGCCGATGCAGCGCGCACGACGAGGCGTCGCAGGTTCGCGCACGCGGCGAGCAGCGGATACGCGTTGCCGAGCATCGCGAAATCGAGCTCGAGATCCGATGGCGCGAAGTCACCAACGATCAGCTCCTCGAGCGCCGCAGGCTTGGCCTTCGCGATCTCCGAGACGACCGGCCGATAATCGTAACGCTTCGCGGTGCCGAGCGGCCCGATCGTGAGACTGCGCAGAAACTGGGCGGCTGGATGATGGAGCAGCTCGTGCAACACGTCGCCCAGCTCGGGCTCGCGGTCCGAGGCGCGCGCGATCCTCACGCGATCGAGAAAGCCGGCACGCCACGTGATCTCGGTGCGCGCGCTCTCGTTCTTGCGCTTTGGCGCCTGCGCCATCTGCCAGAGCAATGGCGGCACGAGATACGCACCGTGCTTCGCGAGCAGCGCCGCCTCGGCTTTCTTAGCCTGCTTATCATCGGGAGCTTGCTCGAGGTGACGCTGGATCGCGACGAGCTCGCCGCGCGGATCGCCCTGCTCCTGCAGCCAGTCGCCGTAGACCATGAGCGCGTTCGGGTCGTCCTTGATCTGTGCCTCGAGCGCGACGTTGATCGCTTTGGGCGTCGCCACAGCGCCGGACTTCACGCCGCGTTCGAGACGCAGCTGCGCGACCTCGTCGGGCGGCGGTGCCGCCTCGATGAACTGCGCGATGAACTGTTCTTTGAACGTGCGGCGCGCGCCATCGGCGAATAGGTACGTGCGCTGCCCATGGCCCGTCGCAACCAACACGCCGACGCCCCACGCGGGCATCTTCGTGTGCCGCACGTATTCGCGCGGTGGTTGCTTCTTCGCTCGCGCCACGCGCGTGTCGTAGCACGAGCTACGGGGTGGTCAGCGCGTCAAAACGATAGACCGCGTACATCCCGTTTTCGAACTCGGCCGGTGCGGGCAAGCGTCCCTCGACGACGATGTAATCAGCCTCGAACGCGCGCGCGATCGCGACGAGCTCGGCGCGCGTCAGCTTCGCGTAGCGGTCGGTGATGTCCTGGGTCGTCGTCGCGCGCGGCAGCGCCACCATCGCGCACAGCCGTTGATACCAGGCGACGAGCAAATCCGGGCGCAGCGGCGGCGACTTGATATCCGCAACGACCGACCGCCGCGCGTGCAACCGGAAGCGACCGAGCTTTGGCGGAATCAGAAACAGCGCGTCCTGCGGCGTGTGCTCGCGCACCCAGCTCATCAATTGTTTCTCCGGCGGGTTCGCGTACGGCTCGGTCGAGAGTCCGCTGCCGCGCGGGCCAAACCACAAAGCACCGGCGACCGCCGCGACGGCAAGCGCGGTGCGCGCGTACCGCGCTGCCTGCGGTACGAACGTGAGAGCGACGAGCACCGCGCCGACAACAAACGCGATCACCGATGGCCGCACGTATAGCGCCGCGATGATCGAGGCAGCGGGCATTACCGCCGCGACACCGATCCGTCGCGATGCCGGCCGGAGCAACGCGACGATCACGATCAGCAAACATACGAGCTGGCCAAACGGCGCCATCCGGGCCCAGAACGGCTGCGTGAGCCATCGCAGCGCCGGCAGCTGCATCGCGAGTGTGGTCGAGCAGACGACGACCGTCGCGATCAGCGAGAACCACCAGAGCACGCGAAGCTCGCGCATCGGCTCGGTGAGGCGCAGCGCCGCATACGCCGCGATCTGCCACGCGATGACATCGGGGAGCCATCGGATGAGGCGCTCCGGCGCGTAGTGCTGGGCCGCATGGAATTCGCTCAAGATCCGCACCGCCTCTGCGCTTGCGCCGGATGCGCCCAACAGCACCGGCACGAAGCAGGCAAGCACCACGAGCTGCGGGACGAGCAGCTTCGCGTAATCCCATCGCGTCGCATCGCGGACCGCGAGCGCGACGAGCGTGAACAGGCCAATGCCGAGCAGGAGAAAGTTGAGATGCACGGCGCCCGCGGCGGCGAGCGCGACGCCGCACGCGAGATAGCGACGACGCACGAGCGCCGCCATCGCGCAGAGCCAGCCAAGCGTCGCGAGCGATGATGGTTGCAGATAGCCCGCGAACAGATAGCTGCCGCCGAGCGAAGCGACTCTCGTCGCTGTCGCGAACGCGGCGATGATCAAGAACACGCGCAGGTCGCGCGAGACCGTTGAGACGAGCCAATAAAGCGCCGCGTAACTCGCGAGCATGATCACGACGTGCGCGGTCAAAAACGCGATCGGACCTTCTGGATCGAGCCGATACAGCCAGTGCGCGAGCCAGCCGAACACGGGCATGTACGACGGCGTGTGGACGAACCAGTCGCGCGCGAACAGCTCCGGCATCGCGCGATGCAGCGGATCGAGCAGATACGTCGTTTGATTGAACGCGCCGTACGGCATCGTGAACGCGAGCGCGAGCGCGAGCGACACCGCAGCCGCGATCGCGAACGTGACGCGTTTGCTCATCGCCACTCGATCGCCTGTAGCCCGAGCTCGACAGCAACTCGTTTGCGAACGCTCGCGCTGCGGAAGTCATCACCGAGCGAAAACGGCGTCGGCCGGGTGAACGTGAACGCCGGCACGCGCGCGACGGAGCCGGGCGGCGCCGACGTCAGGATGCGAATGCGCTCGTCACCTTCGATGCGCGTCGTGACGTTGATCGCAAACAAGCTCACGAGCCACAACGTGATGATCGAGATCGACGCGATGCGCAGGCGACGCGCGATCGCCGGCACCTGGCTGACGTCGACGAGGATCACGCCGATCGCAACGGCGACAAACGCAGACGGCGCGACGAGCAGGCGAGCGACTTGCTTCGGCGACGCGAGCGCGGTGAGCAGCGTGATCAACGCGAGCGCGCCAAACGCCAGCGCTTCGTGCAGAGCGGCGCGCGTGCAGCGACGGAGAGCCGAAACGCCAACCGCCGCGAACAAGATCAGCGCTGGTGCGAGCCACGCGAGAAAGATTCCCGGCAGCTCGAGGTTGCCGAGCACGCCGCGCGCGATGATGTGATCGAACAGCGACTGCTCCGCAAGCCCGCCGTAGCGCACCGATTGGCCGGGCGCGGTGAGCAAGAACAGATAGCCTGCGACGAGGCCGACGAAGCCGGCGATCGACCAGGCGGCGACGCGCCGATCGCGACGCCAGCCGAGATAGCACGCGCCGATCGCGGCAAGGGCGAGCGCAACGCCGGTGTGCTCGTTGCCCGCACCGGCGAGCGCGCCGAGCACGAGCATGGAGGCCGTGCCGAGAGGCCCAACCTGCTGCGGCCGCGATGCGAGGAAGCGATAGGGCGCGAGCCACGCAAGCTGCACGGCGAGCGGATAAATGTAGTTGCTGCAAATCGGCGGTTGAAACCAGATCGCGCCGACTTGCGGCAGTGTCGTCATCGCGATCGCGACGACGATGACGAGTAGCCACGAATCCTCCGGCTCCGAGGGACGCGGCCACCGCCCGCGGATCAGCGCGAACGAACCGAGCAGCGTTCCCACGATCGCCAGCGGCGTGACGATGATCTGCACGAATCGATACTCGTTCGCGAGGATCAGCACGAGCTGTCCCCACCGCGGGTTCGCGAACCGGTACTGGTGCTCGACGAGGCCGACGAAGCGCTCCCACGTCAGCGCGCCTTCTCGCTGGCTGCGCAGGAATTGCCACCAGGTGTCGCCTTGCACCGTTTCGGACGCACAAAGCAGCGCGAGCGTGCCAAGGAGCAACGCGAGCAAGAGCCAGAATGCGCGAGACGGCCGCAGAGCAGCACGGTGTTAGCAGAAAACCTTCGTCGGCCGAAAGCGCCGTTAGAATGCGAGCTCGATCGCCGCGAATGACGCGTAGCGCGCCGCGTACCCCTCGTCGGGAAACGCTACAGCCTGCGTGGAAGATTGGTGCACTTCGTAGGACGTGATCAGCACACGCCCCGACCCATCGAACGGCCATGTCGCGCGGTCCGGGGGCGGCTCACCGCGTTTGATCGAACGCACGACGACACCTGCGTGCGGGCTCGGCGGCACAGCGCCATACTCGCTCGCCATCGTGTGATCGATTGTCGTCGCGATAACGACTCCATCGCGCACCAGCTGGATGCGCAGATCGCCGGCATGACAGACGTCGACCGCGTTTGGACGAACGAGAGCCGCCGCGAACAGGAGCCACGTCGGCCGATTCGCCGGCCCGTGCTCGTCAGCGATCAGCGACAGGAGACATTGAGCGATACGCGCGGGCGCACCGTCGTCGAGACGACCGCCCACTGCGTCGGCGAGGAAACCGCCGAGGCACTCTCCGTCCCCCATCGAACCGACCATCACGCCGAGCGCGCGATCCTCCGACGCGAGCGTCAGAACTCCGTACATGGCGCTGTGCGAGATGTAGCGTGCGCGCAGCATCCTAGGACCTCGGGCCGAAGATGGCGGTTCCGATCCTCACGTGCGTTGCGCCGCAGGCGATGGCAACTTCGAAGTCACCGCTCATCCCCATCGACAGCACCGGCAATGGCTGACCGAGCTCGTCGGTGAGTCGATCGCGCAGCGCGCGCAACGCCTCGAAGTACGGCCGGCTCGTCTCCGGATCGTCACTTGGCGGCGGCATCGTCATGAGCCCATCAAGGCGCACGTTGGCGACGCCGATGATCGACCGTGCGAGCGCCGCCGCTGCCTCCGCGCCGACACCGCCCTTCGTCTCCTCGCCGGCATTGATCGACATCAAGACCGGCTGCGCGGCGGCGGCCCGCTTGCCGAGCTCGGCCGCGAGCTCCGCGGAATCGACCGCGTGCACGAGCGCGACCTGCCCCGCGACGAGCTTTGCCTTGTTGCGCTGGAGCCGGCCGATGAAGTGCCAGCGGACGTCGCCACACTCGGCGCGCTTGCCGACGAGCTCCTGCGCGTAGTTCTCGCCGAAATCGGTCGCGCCCGCAGCGGCGGCTTCGCGCACCGCGGCCGCGGGATGCGTCTTCGACACCGCGACGATCGTCACCTCGCTCGGCGCGCGCCCTGCGCGCTCGCACGCCGTATCGACGCGCGCGCGCACCGCCTGCCAGCGCTCCGCGATCGTGCTCATACCGGGATCCCGGCGGCGAACTTCGCCGTCGGCGCGCCGACCGCGCGCAGCGCCTCGAGCACTTCGACGAGCGGCAGCCCGATGACGTTTGTCACCGAGCCGCGCACCTCGCGCACGAGCGCCGCGCCGATGCCTTGCACCGCATACGCGCCCGCCTTGCCGCGCCACTCGCCACTCGCGATGTAATCGGCGAGGGCGGCCTCGGAGAGCTCGATGATCGCGACGTCGCTCGCGATGATGCCATCGCGGTGGTACGTCGGCATGCCGCCGACAAGCGTGAACGCCGTGATGACTTGATGGATGCGCCCCGAGAGCTGGCGCAACATCACGCCCGCTTCGTCGGGGCTCGCCGCCTTCGCGAGGATCAGTCCGTCGATCGTCACCGTTGTGTCGGCCGCCAGTACCCATTGCCCCGGCTTGCGCGGCACCGCGAGCGCCTTCGCGTTCGCGATGCGTGCGACGTACGCCGCCGGATCTTCTTTCGGCAGTGGTGCCTCGTCGACATCCGCCGGATGCACCTCGAGCGGTACGCCGACGCGCTCGAGTAGCTCGCGGCGGCGCGGCGAAGCCGACGCCAGCAGCAGTGGCAGCACGTTCTAGGGCGCTACGATCGAATGGATCTTCGTCGTCGAGAAATTCATCTCGACCGAGATGCCGTCTACGAACCGTGGCTTGCCATCCTTCATGGCGGTCGAGCACTGATTGCTGCCGTCGTCGTGAACCTCGGTGCCATCGCCGTCGATGCAGACATCGACTGCCTTGATCTCGTCGTTCGGGTTCGAATCGCAGAACGCTTCGAGACCGTCGCCATCGACATCGATGTCGGGCGTGCGGCAGTTCGGATACTTCGCCAGGATGTCCTTCTTCGCTTTCGGCAGCGCGAGCAGCGGGCCGAGCAGGTTCGCGAACGTCGCGTCGAGCAGCGAGTTCTCGGGCTTGAGACCGATCTGGTCGACATCGAGGCCGCGGATCGTGTCGGCCGTCTTCGCGTCGATGACACCGCCGAGCTTGCCCGTCATCGTCGTGCCATCGGCCATCAGCGTGCCCTCGATCGTCGCGCCGGTGATGCGCAGGTCGAGCGTGATGCCATCGGTGACCGGGATGTTGACGCTGAAGATCGACGGGCCGGCGACGAGCTTGTTCGATGCATCGACCGCGCCCGAGTTGAACGCGATGATCGGCTTGCCGCTCGGATCGAGAGACAGTGGATCGAGCTTCAGGTCGCGCATGGCGTCGTATGCGCTGCACGCCGTCGAGCCGCCGGTTGCGTCGGCCGTGCGATCGGCGACGCCATCGCAATCGTTATCGAGGCCATCGCCGCACACTTCGGCGGAGCCCTTCTTGACCGTCGCGTCGTGATCGTCGCAATCGCCTTGCGCGACGCTCTGCCCATCGGCGTCGTCGTCGCGGTTGTTTTGCGTGTTCGGGTTGTTCTGATCGTCTTCGTCGGCGAGGCCGTCGCAGTCGTTGTCTTTACCGTCCGCGGTCTCGGGCATGCCGGGGCGAATCGTCGGATCGTTATCGTTGCAATCGCCGCCATCGATGCTCGGGCGCTTGCCATCGCCATCCTTATCGAGCGCGTAGTCGGCGAGATAGATCGCGAACTTCACGCATTCGTCTTTGGCGACCGCTGGCATGTCGAAGAACTCGATCGGGATCACGATCTCGTAGTTCTTGAACGAATCGTCGATCGCGCTTTGCGCGAGACTCGAGACGGCCGACAGCTTGTTATCGGGCTTGCCGTCCTTGTCGAGATCGAAGCCATCTTCGAGGCTGCCGATCGCGAGCTTCGAGATCACCTGCGGGAACGTGCCGGCGAACGGCGTGATCGGTTCGCCCGTGCATTCCGGCTTGGGCTCGAACAGCGAACCGGCATCCCCGCCGCATGCCGTGGCGAACAGAACACAAAGCAATAGCTTCTTCATGGGGTACCCTCGTCCGCGCCGACTTGACCACGATGCTCAAAGCCCGGTCAATGACCTTTCTCAAGGCGACGCTAGCCGTGGCTTCCATCACGGTCCTTGCCGGGCATGTCGCGCCCTCGGTCGACGACAACAACCGCTACCTCAAGCTGACGCCACTGCGCGACGGCGTGCGCCTCGCGTATACGGTGTTCTTCGGCGAGATCCCGGGCGCTTCGGAACGCCACGCGATCGACGCCAACCACGACGGCCACATCGACGACGCCGAGGCAAAGCGCTTCGCGGATAAGCTCGGCGCGGAGGTCGCGGCCGCGGTCGACATCGATCTCGACGGCACGCCGCAGCGCGTCCAATGGCAGGTGGTAAGCCCCGGCATGGGCACCGATGCGGTCGCCGCCGGCTCGTTCTCCGTCGATCTGATCGCGGTCTTATGTATGCGGCCGGGGCCGGGCAAGCACACGATCAAGGTGCGCGATCAATTCCGGATCCCGCGTCCCGGCGAGACCGAGCTCAAGGTCGAAGACAGCCCCGGCGTCACGATCGACCGCGCGCGCGTGGGTCCCGCCGATGATCCGAGCCACGATTTTCGCTTCGCGGGTCCCGGCGGCCCGCTCTCCGACGACGGCCTCGACCTCGCGTTCACCTCGACGGCGAACGCGCCGGCCGTTGGCAAATGCCCCGCGGCGGCGCCGGCTGCAGCGCCACCACCGACGCTATGGCTCCTGATCATCGGCGGCGTCGTCGTCGCCGGCGGCGCAGTGCTCGCGATCTTGCGGCTCAGGCGGCGAGCTTCTTGAAGTAATCGCCGACGAGCTCGAAGTCGGCGATGAACTCTTCCTTCGCGATGCGGCGCATTTCCTCGTCGGGCGCGCGCAGCACCGATGCCGGGTGCACGGTCGCGAACGTCCACTTCGCCAGACGCGTCTCGAGCGCGTGGCCGCGTTCCTTCGTCACGCGAAACGCCGAGCCGAGCAGCGACTGCGCCGCTGTCGCGCCGAGCAGCACCACGATCTCGGGCTCGATGACTTCGAGCTCCGCCTCGAGCCACGGCTTACACGCTTCGATCTCGTAGCGATTCGGTTTGTCGTGCAGCCGCCGCTTGCCGCGCTGGGTGTACTTGAAGTGCTTCACCGCGTTCGTCACGTAGACCTCGTCGCGAGGAATGCCGCCGATCGCGAGCGCTTCGTCGAGCAAGCGCCCGGCGGGACCGACGAACGGCTTGCCTGCGAGATCTTCGCGGTCGCCCGGAACCTCGCCGATCAGCACCACGCGCGAGGCGACGGAACCTTCGCCGAAGACCGCTTGCGTCGCGTTGCGATACAGCGTGCATCCGCGACAAGACGGAATCGCGTCGCGCAAAAGCGGCAGCGTGTGTTTCGTAGGCAAGAACGCCCTCGCCCCCGGAACTTCCTCAGGCGATGGCTTGGGCTGACGCGCACGAAGGGCCGGCATGATCGATCACGAAGCACGTCACATGCCCGGCCGGGCGCGGGGAGACGCCCAGCGTGCCAAGGCGCCCACGTGCACGGTGTGCGATTGCAGTTATGCGTCGCTCTACGTCGGCACGGCCGATGCTGTTTATCCTGAGTATGAACACGAAACTCGTAGTTGCTTCATTACTCTTCTCGTCGCTCGCGCTGGCAGATCGCGGTCTGTCGGCGCCCGACTTCCTCGGCGCGACACCGGTACGCCACATCGATCGCTCGCTCACGGCCTCCCCGGAGGACACGCTGATCGAGCCGCTCGATATCGTCGCGTTCAAGCTCGATTCGGATCTGATGACCGAAGGCGGGATCACGCAGGTCGACGCGACCGCGCGCTGGCTCAAGGAGCACGCGAAGTATCGCGTCGTGCTCGAGGGCCACACGGACATGCTCGGTGTTCGCCCGTACAATGAAGATCTCGCGAATCGGCGCCTGAGCAATGTGCGCTCGCGGCTGCTCAAGCTCGGCATCAACAGCGACCGCATCGTGATGATCACGTACGGCGAGACCGAGGCGCACGTCCCCGAGAACCCGAACGATCGCCGCGTCGTGATGTTCGCGACGGCGATGCCGGTTCGCGCGGTTGTGAACGCCTCGCTGAACCATCGCCAGGCGCTGGTCGCGACGTGGACGGAGCGCAACTCGCTGATGCAGCTGCAGCATGGCCTTGGCCGCCCCGTGGCGCCCACCGCCACCGCGAAACGCTGAATCTTTAGTATGATGGTCGGAGGTTGAAGAAGTTTCCCGACTTCGTACCTCCGACCAAGGTCAGCTATCTCGACCGCGGTCCAACGCTACATCTGCGGCGTTGCATGCTGCAGGCGGTCGATGATCCGAGCCAGGAGTGGGTCTTCGATAAAGAGGAGATTCGCATCGGCTCGATGGAAGACAACGATGTCGTCTTAAACGACGACACGGTGTCCCGCTACCACTGCAAGATCATCCAGGACGACACCGGCTACATCCTCGTCGACAACCACTCGACGAACGGCACGTTCATCAACAAGGTGCGCGTGCGCGAGGGGTTCTTGAAGCCGGGCTGCACGCTCGCGGTCGGCCAATCGCTGCTGAAGTTCAACGCGCGCGAAGAAGAAGTCCAGATCGTTCCGTCGCACGCGAATCGCTGCGGCTCGCTGATCGGCGGCAACGCGAAGATGCGCGAGATCTACTCGATCATCGAAAAGATCGCGCCGACCGCGACGACGGTTGTCATCGACGGCGAGACCGGCACCGGCAAGGAAGTGGTCGCGCAATCGATCCACAGTCTGTCGCCGCGCGCGAAGAACGAGCTCGTCGTGTTCGATTGCGGCGCGGTGCCGCCGAACTTGATCGAGAGCGAGCTGTTCGGCCACGAAAAGGGCAGCTTCACGGGCGCGATGATGACCCGCACGGGCCTGTTCGAGCAGGCCGACGGTGGCACGCTGTTTCTCGACGAGCTCGGCGAGCTGCCGCTCGATCTCCAGCCAAAGCTCTTGCGCGCGCTCGAGCAACGGGAAGTGCGACGGGTCGGCGCGACGAAGGCGCAGAAGGTCGACGTCCGCATCATCGCGGCGACGAACCGCGACCTCGAAACGGAAGTCCGCGCGGGACGGTTTCGGCAAGACCTGTTCTATCGCTTGAGCGTGGTGCGCTTGCACCTGCCGGCGCTGCGCGATCGCGCCGACGACATTCCGGTGCTCGTGCAGCACTTCCTCGATAGCGGTTCGTACAACCGCGGCGCAGGTGGCGCGCAGCGCGTTCGCGGCATCACGCGCGACGCGACCGCCGCGCTGCAGGCCTATCCGTGGCCGGGCAACGTGCGCGAGCTCGTGAACGTGATCGAGCGCGCGGTGTCGTTCTGCAACCACGAGCTGATCGAGATTTCGGATCTGCCGGATTACGTGCGCACCGCGCGGCCGCCCGCGGCGCAGAAAGAGCAAGTGCGCGCGCACCCGCGGCCGCAAACCGGGCCGGTCGCCGCGGCCGCGCTATCGCCGACGCCACCGCCGACACCCGAGGAGCTGCTCGGCGTCGGCGTTACGTTCAAGGATGCGAAGGAGAAGTGGGTCGCAACGTTCGAGCGCGACTACATCCTTCATACGCTGCGTCGCAACAACAACAACATTTCCCATGCCGCGCGTGCGGCCGACATCGACCGCAAGTACTTCCGCAAGCTGATGAAGAAGTACGACATCGAGGCCGCGGGCGTCGATGACGACGAAGATTGACGAAGACGAGCTGGGGCTGCGCTCGCACCTCGACGAACACGGCAAGCCACGCATCGTCGAGCGTCACCTGCTCGTGCCGCCGGAGCTCGCCGGCCTGCGCCTCGATCACTTCGTCAAGACGCAGATCCCGCGGCTCTCGCGCACGAAGATCCAGCAGATCATCGACACGCAGCTGCGCCGCGAAGATGGTCACGCGCCGAAGCCGGCGACCAGCGTCGTCGCCGGCGAGCACTACATCATTCGGCGCGAGGCGCGCCCGGAGCCACCGTGCCCGCGCACGTTCGAGCTGCTTCACGAAGACGCGCGCGTGCGCGTGATCGATAAGCCCGCGGGCCTGCCCGTGCATGCGAGCGCGAAGTTTTATTTCAACACGCTCACGCGCGTGCTCGCCGAGCGCTACCCCGACGAGCCCGAACAGCAGATTTGTCATCGCCTCGATCGCGAGACCTCGGGCTGCCTCGTCGTCGCGCGCGACCGCGAAGCGGCGGCATTTCTCAAGCAGGCGATCGCCGACAAAGACAAGACGACGAAGCAGTACCTCGCCGTCGTGCACGGCCAGCCGCCGTGGGATGACGAGACGACGCTCGATACGCCACTGCGGCTGTCGACCGCAGCCGATGCGACGCGCATCCCGACCGTGCGCGTGTTGCCTGATGCAAACGGGCTCGTCGCGATCACGCGCGTGCGCGTCGAGCAGCGCGCCGCGAGTTATGCGCTCGTGCGCTGCACGCTCGTGACAGGGCGCCAGCACCAGATTCGCGTCCACCTCGCGCATGCGGGCTTTCCGATCGTCGGCGATAAGATCTACGCGCACGGCGACGATGCGTTCGTCGAGTACTGCGACGAGGGCATGACCGCCGAGCTCGCGGAGCTGTTCGTGCTGCCGCGGCACGCGCTGCACGCGGCGCGCATCGTGCTGCCGCACCCCGAAGGCGGCACGCTGAGTGCGGAGGCGCCGCTGCCTGCGGATATGGCGGCGCTGATGGCTACTGACTGATACCGAGCCCGGTATCGAGCGCGCGGAGGTTGTCGCAGCTCGGCGGAAAGTCGTTGCTGACGGAGGAGAACGTGTTGAACGAGGAACACGATGCGGAGCCGAGATCGGCGATGCATTTGCGGAAGTCGGTCGGCAAGAGGCTGCTGGGATCCGACGCCATGTCCTCGTTGCAGTCGGTGACGAGACTGTCGACGCATGTCGTCTTCGGCGACCAGTAGCTCGGCTTTGCGGCGAGCTGCGCGGGCGTGAGGCAGAAGTAGATCTGGTCGCACACGATGTTTGCCATGCACGCGCAAAGATCCTGCTCCGGTGCTGTCGTCGGAGTGCACGTGAGGCTCGGCGCGGTGGCCATGCCGTCGAGGTGCGCCATGTCGGGTGGAGCATCGATCGCGGCGTCGGGTTGGTGCTGGATCGTCTCTTGGCATGCTGCGACGAGCAGCAGCGACAGCAGCGTCTTCTTCATGGGGTGTCCTTGCAGCCGAGGCGGCGAATCGCGGCCTCGATCTCGTCGCCGTAGCGACCTTGTGGGAAGCGCTCGCGGTGCGTGCGCCAGTGGCGGCACGCGCGATCGGTGCGCGCGAGCTGATACGTTTCGATCGCGCCGAGCTCGTAACTCAGGCGCTCGAGCGTTGGTGTCGGAAGTGGTTCGGCGAGCGCATGCTCGAGCATCGTCACCGCGTCGGCGTAGCGGCCGCGCGCGCGTAGGCTCGCGAGCTCGGTCAAGAGCTTGTCGATGTCGAAGGCAGGCGGTGCCGGCTGAGCGGGCTCGGGGTCGGCTTGCTGCTCGCGCACGGCAGAAGTCGGCGCGCGCTTTGGTAGTGGCGCCGGCGCGATCGGCGGCGCCGGCGGCGCGGGCGGCGCGAGCGGCCAATCGAGCGATTGGCCCGGCGCGAGCACGACGGTGCGCTCGCCGGATGCAAATCGGATCTTGCCTTCGTGCAATACGACGCGACCGCCGTCGGCGCGTTGGTCGACGGTGAAGCGCGTGCCGAGCACTGCGATCGTGCCATGCGAGACATGGACGAGCGCGGGCACGGCAGAGCGATGCGCGACCTCGAAATCGACGCGGCCCCGCAGCACGCGCACACCATCGGCGACGCGCACGAAGCGCGCACCGCGCTGCGCGGTGATGCGACCGAAGCCTCCGGCGTCGACGACGAGCGACGGCGCGACGACCTCGAGCTCGTCGCCGTGCGCGCGCCAGCCGACGCTCGGCGGCATCGGCTGGAACGCGGTCAGCGGCGGCTCGTCGCGGCGCAGAACAAACACCGCGATGAAGACGCCGAGCGCGATGGCACAGGCGAGCGCGGGCACGCGCCAGCCGACATGACGCGGCGTTGTGAACGCGGCGCGGATGCGCGTGTCGCGCGCGAACGAGAGCTTGACCGCTGCGAGATTGCGGTCGGCATCGGCGAGGGCTCGCCGGAAGCTACCCTTCGACATCGTCGACCTCCCATCCCGCGGCGGCGATGCGGCGCAGCCCGCGCTGGAGCAACTTCGAGACGTAGCCTTCGGAGAGCTCGAGCGCGCGCGAAATCTCGCGCTGGCTCGCGCCGTCGAGCAGCTTCATGCAGATCACGACACGCTCGCGCGCGGGCAGCGTGGCGAGTGTGTCGAGCACCTGATCGGCGATCTGTTTGCGCTCGACGACGCCGTGCGCGCTCTCGCCTTCGTACTGACTCGTCGACCACAGCGACTGCAGCTTGCCGAGCAGCGACTTTTCTCGACGCAGCCGCGAGATCGCGAGGTTTGCGGCGACGCGATGCAGCCAACCGCCGAGATCGTGCGCATCGCGCAGATGCGGCAGGTGCTCCATGAGCTTGAGAAACACGTCCTGCGTGACTTCTTCGGCGAACGCGACGTCACCGGCGCCGTAGCGCAGACAGCGATGAAACACGAGCGCGCGATGCTCGACGTAGCACGCCTCCAACGTCGGCCGTTCAGCCGAAGCCGCTTCGGTCCGCGGCATGTGGAGCGCTGGAGTCATCGGTCGCATCACGAACGAGGACTGCTTGCTTTTCCTCCCGCGAGCAAAAACGCAACCCAAATCGTGCGAATGCGGCTCAGAAGCGGAACGCGACGCCGAGACCGACACCAATTCCAGTGCCTTCGCGCTGCCAGAGGACCTGCGTTCCGAGGACGTGCGTGCGCGCTTGGGAGAGCGTGATGCCGCCCCACAACGAGATCTCCAGCACACGGAGGATGGAGAGGCCGAGCCGCGCGCGCAGCACGACGGCCGGATCGATGCGATCGCCCGTCGGTTCGGCGATCGCCATCGACGATTCGAAGTGATGCTGGCGGATGCCGCCGAACACCGCGAGCTCGCCGCGTAGTGCGCCGCGAAGCGCCCAATCATTGCTGACGCCGACGAGCGCGGAGAGCTCGCGGACCGAGACGCCGCCCGCTGCCGACGTCGAGCCGCTCGCGAGAAGCGCGATGCCGATGTCGCGCCAGATGCCGAGCCGCGCGCGCACGCCGAGCTCGGCATCGGTGCCGCCGCCGCGGCTGAGCGCGCCGCCCTCGACACCGACGAGCCACCGCCGCTCGGGTGGCGGCGGCTGCGATGGCTCGTCGGTCTTGAGCACGAACGGGACGATCTTTTCCGGCGGAATCGTCTCGGCCGCAAGCCGAGCGAGCTCGGTGCCCTTTTGCGCGAGCTCGAGCTGGAGCTGTGAGCCGCTGCCGGATGCCGCGTCGATCGCGCGTGCATGCTCGAACGTCTTTGTCCTCGCCGTGACGACGAGCTCGTTGCCGCGCGCAGTCACGACGAGCACGACCGCCGGCGCGCTCGCGAGCTGAACGACGGCGAAGCCTTCTTGCACGAGGCGCGC
>Ga0070698_100001116_pt1 | contig 29622 bp, 16 predicted proteins | sample KBSK1502metaG_FD_65477 | JGI IMG/M metagenome (GOLD analysis project Ga0070698, IMG submission 65477) | Corn, switchgrass and miscanthus rhizosphere microbial communities from Kellogg Biological Station, Michigan, USA - KBS K1-50-2 metaG | ecosystem: Host-associated > Plants > Roots >...
TATCCGCCACTAAAGTGGAACACGTGGCGGATATCAAATGGGGCCAAGCCATAATCTCCTTGGATTCCAAAGCCCGCGATACCTGGAGCACGATAGCCGTTTATGTTCCCAGAGGAGCGGTTATCAGCGCTTCCGCCGTTAAGCAGGTCGTGAGCGTCAGACAGCACTTTCGAAAACGTGTAGGTGCCGATGAAATTGAAGCCGTTGGCAAATTGCTTCTCGAGCTTGAGCTGAAGGCCGTGGTAATTACTATTTCCCTCGGTTTGCGCGAGACTGGTGCCTCGTCCGAAGTCCGGGAACGGGACGAACAGTTGAGGATTCAAACTTGTGCCATCGGGATTCTGCGTGGGCAAGACTTGAGTGATATCGTTGGCCCCCGGAAAGACCTCCAGATGCCGGGCCATCGAGTTTACGTAGGCGGCCTGAAAGGACATCGACCGAGTGAGCTGATATTGGACCGTGAGATTGCCGCTCATCGAATAGGGGGTAATGTAGTTGAACTGGATTCCCAGCAGGCCTAACCCCTTGGCGTTAACGAATAATGGATCGAGCGGTGTACAGGAGAAGCCGGTCTCAAACGTTCCGGTAAAACCGGGGCCTGCCGTGGCGCAACCCGGGAACGTGATTGGCGTATTCTGATTCGGTTCCGGGAAGTTGAACTGGAACTGGAACGGATAGTTTTCGCCGATGTTTGGCGAATACCCGCGATTCTCAAAGCCGTTGTAGAAAATACCCCAACCGCCGCGCACAACTAACTTCGGGTTGACTTGGTAAGCGAAACCGATGCGAGGGGCGAAATTGGTGTTCTGCGAAGTGCCGAGACCGGAGCCGTACTTGTTGGTGACATTGAGTGCGATGCCGTCCTTGGCCAACAAAGTCAGAAAACTCGTCGATAGATTGCCGGCGTTCGGTCCCTCCGGAATGAGGTACGTCGGACCACTGAATGGGCCTCCGGCCGGCACGAAATTGGCTTGATTGTGATGATGTTCGTAGACCAACCCGAAGAAGTCATAGCGAAGGCCCAGGTTGAGTGTGAGTTTGGAGGTGACCTTCCAGTCGTCGTTGACGTATCCGCCCCAGTAATTCTTTCCATTGTCGGTTTCCGCGATGTTGGATGCGCGAATGTTTGAGGCACCACCGAGGAAATCAACAAAACCGGGCCCCGTTCCGACGGTGTTCGGGATAGGAGTCAGCAGGAATTGCGCGCGACCGGTGTTGCCCTGGTTGCTGTTGGGAACGTCCGTATAGTCGCCATTGAAATCAAATTGCCCGCGCGACCAGGGTGGCTGCAGAGTCGAGAACTTGACGTGCTGCCACTCAAACCCCATTTTGAAGGTGTGCTTTCCGAATATTTTGGTGACGTCGTCAGTAAGCTGGAACGTGGAACTGACTTCATCGGAGGGCAGGAAGGCGTTGCTCCCGAGAGTCTGGAGGCCATTGATGCCGAATGCCGGCAAACCACCGTTTTCGCGCAACTGAGGAATACCCTGAATGCCAAACCGAGAAGGAATGTCACTCAGATCGTTCGCCGAAGGGGAAACGCGGGTCGTGTGCAGATAATTCAAGCCTGCACGGACCACATTGATCAGGGTCGGAGAAAACGTGTGAGTGTAGCTCAGTGCGCTCTGTTGGGCGTTCGCCGTCTGGTCGCCCTGTTGGAAACCGCCGCCGTCGGCGATGCCTCCGAAAATGCCGGGGATGAATTGCGGATCGTCGGCCAAGCTGAAGCGGAAGAACAACTGGTTTTTGTCGTTGAAATTGACGTCCATGCGGGCGTCAAACGAGTTTCGATGTTCGAATAGCTTTGGTGAGTTCGCGAAATTCGCGAGAAGCTTTCCACTTTGAGTGGGTGCCGGATAGAGGTTGAGCAAGTCGATGGCATGGGGGTCCAGCCGATTGGCCGGCAAAAGATTCAGGTCCGAGCAGCTCGAGAGGCTATAGGCCGCCGTTGCTGGGCCACAGACCGTCGAGAAAGGGTCGCGGACAAAACCTGAGGCATTCGCAGTCCGGCCTGATACCGGGTCGACCGAACCGGCAGTGACCGCACGGGTCGTGGCGGGGTCCAAAATGGTCCCGACGGGAATGGACCGGCCCAAGGAATCAAGCCGTGCAGCAACAGACGATTGAAAAGTGATCAGATCCTGGAAGTTGGTGTAGTTGCTGGCGCGTTCTGCAGCCGTAGGTACGGAGCCGGTGAGAATCGTTCCCTGAACTCTCCGCATCCCTTCGTAGTCGCTGAAGAAAAAGACCTTGTTCCTGCCGTTAAATACTTTCGGAATGATCACCGGTCCTCCAGCGGTAAAGCCGAACTGGTTCTGGCGCAATTCACCCTTCGGCCGACCGCCGGCGTTTTCAAAAAAATCGGCAGCGTCGAGCTTGTCGTTCCGGAAAAATTCCCAAGCCGCTCCGTGAAACTCATTGGTTCCAGATTTAATCGTGGCGTTCAGAACGGCGGCGCCGGAGCGCCCATATTCCGCGCTGAAGCCGCTCGTTTGCACCTTGAATTCTTGAACCGCGTCCACGGGGGGCAACACGACGAAGTTTGTTCCGTTCAGGAAGTCGACGGTGTCTGAATTGTTATCGATGCCGTCGAGAAGGTAATTGTTCTGCGCGGGACGCAGGCCGTTTGCCGCAAATGCGCCAGACGCTGCGTTGCCCCGAGTATCGGCCTGGGGCGTGTTCACACCCGCTGCGAGTTGGGCCAGAAAAGTAAAATTTCGGCCATTCAGCGGGAGATCGTTGACGTTCTTCGAGTCAATGACTTGGCCGACCGAGGCATCTTGCGATTGCAGCACTGGAACAGTCGATGAAACTTCCACCGTTTCCGTGACTGATCCGGGCTTCAAAGAGAAATCAACAACGAGATTCTCGCCGACGTTTACAGTGAGGCCGTGCTGCGTGGTGGTCTGAAATCCTTGGATGGTCACCGTGACCTTGTACGTTCCAATTTTTACCGGCGTGAATTTGTATCCGCCGTCGTCACCGGTCGTCGTCGAAACCGAGGCGTTTGTGCCTTCGTTCGTCAACGTGACGGTAGCGCCGCTGACGCGTGCGCCCGAGGAATCCGATACCGTTCCCAAGACTGCGCCGGTATCGATCTGCGCGAATGAGGAAGCGGCGCCGAGCATGAAGAACATAAGGCAAGCCGCTGCCACTATCAGGACCCGTCCACTCCAAACACGAACGGTATTGCGTTCCATAGCCTGATCCTCCTGAGAGCCTTTCCACCACCGGCCCCTGCCTGACTCTAAACCGGTGAAAAAAACCTGCGGCGGGCAATTCTCCTGCGCCGAACTTCTCGACCAACTTCAGCGTTACAGGAACTGCGCGCGCCGAATCGCTGCCCCTAAAGCAAACGTTTTCACAACTGACGATTGTTAAGACTCCGATGTAATGTAAGCGATTACTTTTTGTACAGCACCCCTAGTTCAAAACCACTATGCCTTGCTTGCTTTGATACCAGCCCTTTCCATTCGTGTCAAGGATTTTTCTTTGACCGATCAGCTTTTTGCGTTTCCACTGCTATAGTTCGCGATATTTCCCGGTGTCTGCGGGTGTGCCACGAGCCATCCGCGTCAGGAGATGACTCCTCGCGTTTCCTTCGCGTTTCCTTGCGCTGCCACTGCGCAAAGTGTCAACGTTTCCAATTTTCCCCGCCATGAGTGCTAACATCAGACGTCCGTAGGGTCGAAAACGATAAAGCAGACTGGAGATGAAGAATTCCATGGGCGAAGCCAACTTCGTCTCACGCCGCGCGTTTTTTCTTTCCATGCGGTGGGCCCCGATCGCTTTTCTTTCTGCGCCCTTCGACGCACCGATATTAGGTCTCGGGCAGCCAGGTTCCGCAGGAGCCGGTTTCGGCACCTTCTCTCTCTCCGACTTCGAGCTGAAACCGCATTACCCTTCCCCGTCTCCGCTTGAGGACGTCCTTGCCCAGCTCACTCCTGGCGCCGACGGCTTCGTCACCGAAAAATATGCGTTTGAAATTCAACGCCAACTCGACGGTTGGAGCCGCGCTCTAAGAATCGAGCCGCACGCTCCGGGCGCCCTAGCCGGCTCTCTCGATCCTTCCATCACCGGAACCACCTTCAGTTCCGGTGAGGAAGTCCGGCTGCGCTCCCGACACGGCATTGACACGCTCGAAAGGCGGTTCGCACGGAAACCGGTTCGAGGGCGTGAAAACTTCCTTTCCGAGCTCGAGAGCTATTTCGCGGGCTGGAAGCAGATCGATACCGCTCAGTTTGAAATCGTGAGAATCCGGCAAACCGCCAGCAATCCACCAACGGTCGAGGCTGCCATCCGGTACGACATTGCGGGAAGAATGTCGGGCGGCGCAGGCCGGGAAGTACGCATCGGAATCTGGGAGACTCGGTGGTCGCAGGGGGAGCAAGAAACCTGGCGCGCTCGGGAATGGAACACAACCGAAGAAACGTTGGCCAGAGCAAGGAGCCCTCTTTTCCTGGACGTAACGCTCGGCGCCTTGGGGCGGACAGAGTCCTACCAGCAACAGATGCTACGCGGAGTCGACCACTGGCGCACGGTTCTCGACGGTGCGTTGAACCTGGATGTGTATGGCAACAACGGCGTGGCGGCCGGGGATTTCGACAATGATGGGCTGGATGACCTCTACATATGCCAGCCGGCGGGGCTGCCCAATCGGCTCTACCGCAACCGCGGTGACGGCACTTTCGAGGATGTCACTCTAAATTCCGGCGTGGGTGTGCTTGACGGCACCGCGTGCGCTCTTTTTGCGGACTTCCGAAACATCGGCGTTCAGGACCTTCTGGTGGTGTCCCTAACGGGTCCTTTGCTATTTCTGAACGGCGGCAACGGAAAATTTTCACTGAAGCGCGACGCCTTCGAGTTCGCTCGCCCGCCGGAAGGCACATTCACGCATGCAGCCGTCGCCGACTACGATCGCGACGGCCGTCTCGACGTCTATTTCTGTCTGTACAGCTACTATTTGGGCTTGGACCAATACCATTACCCTTCACCCTACGTTGATGCGCGCAACGGACCGCCGAACTTTCTCTTCCACAATGAAGGCAACGCAACGTTTCTCGACCGCACCGAGGCTTCGGGCCTCGACGCTGAAAACGACCGTTTCAGCTTTGCATGCGCTTGGGGAGACCACGATTCAGACGGCTGGCCCGACCTCTATGTGGCGAATGATTTCGGACGAAGCAATCTTTATCGCAACCAGGGCAACGGCACTTTCTCTGCCATCTCCGACGAGGCTCGGGTCAATGACGCCGGCGCGGGCATGAGCGCCTGTTGGGCCGACTTCGAAAACGACGGCCATCAGGACCTCTATGTTTCGAACATGTGGTCCGCGGCGGGACAACGCATTTCGAGCCAAGCCCAATTTCATGAAAGCGAACCTGCGGGAACTCGCTCTCTCTATCAACAGCATGCGCAAGGCAATTCACTCTACAAAAATTCGGGGAATGGGCGCTTCGAGAATATCGGCAAACCGGCAGGAGTCGCGATGGGCCGCTGGGCCTGGTCAAGCGACGCTTGGGATTTCGACCACGACGGCTTCTCAGACCTGTATGTAACGAACGGCTACATCTCGGGTCCCGATATCCAGGACATCGCGAGCTTCTTTTGGCGGCAGGTGGTCGGACGGTCCCCACAAAACGCGCTCCCGTCCCTGCCTTACGAGCGCGGCTGGAACGCCATCAATGAACTCATTCGCGCTGATCTCACCTGGAGCGGGTACGAACGGAATGTGTTCTACCGCAACAATCACGATGGAACCTTTTCTGACATTTCCGGCGTTTCCGGACTCGACTTTCCGGACGATGGGCGCTCCTTCGCGCTCGCCGACTTCGACCGGGACGGGCGCCTTGAAGTTGTCCTCAAAAACCGCAATGCCCCGCAACTCCGCATCCTGCACAACGTCATGAACGAAATTGGCGATTCGATCTCCTTCCGCCTGCGGGGCACCAAGAGCAATCGCGATGCGATCGGTGCGGCCTTGACCGTTGAATCGGGAAAGCTTCGTCAGACAAAATACCTTCAGTGCGGTTCCGGATTCCTCTCGCAGCACACCAAGGAGGTTTTCTTTGGACTTGGAAAATCGCCAGGACCTGTCACCGCAACCGTTCGCTGGCCAAGCGGGCTCAGTCAAAGGTTCGAGGGCCTCCCAGTAAATCATCGCATCGCACTTGAAGAGGGCTCGCAACCATTCTCGGCAAAGCCATTCTCCCCGTCGCCACAGACATTTGCGCGCTCCAGCACCCCGCTCGAGCCCGATCGTCTCCCTTCCTCGATCGAAACATGGCTCATCGAACCGCTGCGCGCTCCCGATTTTTCTCTGCCCGATCTCGCGGGCAAACTCTGGACACTCGATTCATTTCAAGGCGCGTATTTGCTGCTGTCTTTCTGGGTCATGGCCTCGTTAAGGAGCAGCGAGCAGCTGCGGCATTTTCAACAAAACCTTTCCGTCTTCGGTTCGAACGACCTCCGCATCGCCGCGATCAATGTTGACGAGCCCGCTGAAAGTCGAACCGCTCAATCGTTCGCAGCCAGGGAACGCTTTTCATTTCCCGTCCTCTTTGCGGCGTCAGAGGTCGCGAGCATCTACAACATCCTCTATCGCTACCTTTTTGACCGTCGCAGGGATCTGTCGATTCCCACGTCGTTTCTCATCGATAGAAGCGGCATGATCCTCAAGGTTTACCAGGGCTGGGTCGAAGCCGCGAAACTAAACGAAGACCTGAACGCTGTTCCCCGGAATGATGAGCAGCGGCTCCAGAAGGCCCTTCCTTTTCCCGGAACGCTTCATCGGGGCCGTTTCGAGCGCAATGATTTCACTTACGGCGTGGCACTCTTTCAGCGCGGCTACCTTGACCAGGCAGCCGCCTCCTTCAAGCAGGTAGTTGCGCGCAAACCCGCCGACCCCGAAGCCTATTACAACCTTGGCACGCTCTACCTTCGGAAGAATGCGTTCACAGAGGCTCGAACCTATCTCGAATATACAGTGAAGCTTCGTCCGGATTATCCCGAAGCTTGGAACAATCTGGCCATGATCGCCGCACAAGAGGGCCGGCAAGAGGAAGCCATCCGTGATTTCAAACGCTCTCTTTCCCTCCGGCCGGACTATGTCACGGCGCTTCTGAATCTCGGCAATCTTTACCGGCGTCAAGGAGCTTCCGGCGAAGCTGAGCAACTCGTCCGCCGCGCGCTTGACCTTGAACCTGAAAATTCCGAAGCGAACTATAGCCTTGGCATGCTTTTCGCTCGGCAAGAGCACCTTTCAGACGCCAGGGAACGTTTGGAAAGAGCCATTCGCCTGCGTCCGAACTATCCCGAAGCGCTGAACAATTTGGGAATTTTGTTGACTCGCCTGGACCGAACTTCGGAGGCTGAAGAAAAGTTCAAAGCCTGTATCGCTGTCGCGCCAAACTATGATCAAGCCTATCTCAACCTGGCGCGGGTCTACATGCTGCACCAGGAAAAGGGACGGGCGCGGGAGATCCTGCTCGCATTGCTAAAGCTTCAGCCCCAGCACAAGTTGGCCCAGCAAGCTTTGGAGATGCTAAATTGAGAATACTTCATCCGCTCGAAAGGACTTTGCCGCGGAAGTGCCGGAAGCCATGAACTGCGCTCGGAATTCGTCTCTCGCACGGGACCGGCTGATTCAAGGTGTCTTCGCCCTCGCCGCAATCCTGCTTTGCTTCAACGCCTCTTCCGTCGAGCAAGAGCCGATCAAGAGGAATGCTTCTCGCCCGGGAGCGACCGTCGAAGGGCGATTGCAGACAGCGAAAGAACTTCTCGGCCAGGGCCGCGTCGAGGAGGCCAAACAAGAAATAGAGGAGCATCTCCGGGAAAATCCGAAGAGTGTTGAAGGCTACAACATGCTGGGCATCCTCTACACCGGACAGAAGGACTACGCCAATGCGCTCGACGCTTTCCAGCATGCGCTGAGGCTGAGCCCGAATTCCGTAAGCACCCGCAACAACCTCGGAAACATCTACGTGGCCCAAGATAGACTCGCTTCCGCCGAAAAGGAATTTCGCGAAACACTCCGCATCGAGCCCGCGAACGCTGACGGAAATTACAATCTGGGTCTGGTGCTCCTGGCAAGAAGCAAGTCCTCAGAAGCGATCGAACATTTCCTGCTCGTGAAACCCCCTACCACGGAATCTCGTTTCAACCTGACGCGGGCCTATCTTCGTGCCGGCCGCACTTCGCAAGGGCTGAAGGTCGCGAGCGACCTTTCCTTGCAGGATCCCGAGAATGTCCAGCTGCATTTCACGCTCGGGGTCCTGCTCGCCGGGGAAAAGCAACACCGAGCGGCTCAGCTCGAACTCGAAAAAGCCAATTCCCTGCAGCCTGATACATTCGAAATTCTCTTCAATCTCGGGCAGGTTTACCATCACCTCGCCGAATACTCCAAGGCTGAACTCGTTTTGAAGCGCGCACAAAACCTTAAGCCGGATTCCCCGGAGACTCTCTATCTGCTGGCGCGGGTTTACGCCGATCAGTCTCGCGCCGTGGATGCTCTTGAGCTTCTCGTTCACGCGCACAAACTCGCCCCGGAAAACACCGACGTTATCTTTCTCCTCGCCCGCGTCAGCATGACACAAAACTATTTCGAAGACGCCATCCCTCTTCTCGAATCCGGTATAAAAATAGCCCCTAAGCGCGCCGATCTTCATGCCGCTCTTGGCGAAAGCTATTTCATGTCCGGCAAAGCGGACAGAGCCATCGAGGAATTTAAGCTCCTGGTCGGCCTCGATCCGTCCGCACGTTCTTATGCATTCATGGGACTCTCCTACCGTCACCTCGGCCGGTTCGACGAAGCAAGAAAATATTTTGCGGAAGGACTCAAGCTCGATCCTGTCAACGCGTCCTGTCTTTTCAATATGGGCTTCATCGAAAGTCGCCAGGGCAATCCGGCAAGGGCGGAAGAATATTTTCAAAAAGCGCTTCGCGCAAATCCGAATTTTTCAGAAGCGCTCCTCGAGCTGGCCAACCTGCGTATCACCGACAGGCGCTACGCGGAAGCCGCCGATCTGCTTCGCCGATTTGTCAAAGCGAGCCGTGATCCCGCGTCCGGCTATTACAAGCTCGCAATGGTGGAGCGCAGTCTCAAACAGTTCGAAGCCGCGCAACGAGATTTGAATGTTTTCCAGACGCTTTCGAAGGACGCCCCGGCAGGCCCATATCCCTACCAGCACCTGTTCGACTATCTCGATAACAGGGCCAGCCTTACGCCGAAAGAGCGCACGCAGCTCGACTTGACGGAACTGGCCGAGCAGATCAAGAAGCATCCAGACCGCCCGCAGGATCTCTATCTCCTTGCGGAAGCGTACTTGAAGCTCGGCAGGACGGATGATGCTCGCAAGGTCGTCGCACAACTGGACCAGACGAGCGCGGAAGATTTCCGCATGCAGGCGGGAATCGGCGTGCTTCTTGCGCGTTATCGCCTGTATGATGACGCGATCCATCACCTCGAGACCGCGCTTCATGCAAATCCGGATTCCGATGACGTGAAGTTCGATCTTGCCGATGCTCACTTTCGCAAAGGACAGCATCAACAGGCACTCGAAATCGCGAATCAAGTCTCGTCCGAGGGCCAGAAGGATGACGCCTACCTCGCCCTTTTGGGCGACATCTACGCGCATCTGGGCGATTCCTCGAAGTCCGCTCAAATCTTCATGGACGCCATCGCCCGAAATCCCGACAACGATCAATATTATTTGTCTCTGGCCCTGGTCCAACTTCGTCACGGCGACGTTGATGCGGCCGAAACAACCCTATCAAAAGGGCTCAATCGCGTTCCAAACTCCGGCAAAATTCTCTGGGGGCTCGGCATCGTCTCCGCCCTCGGCGGAAATTCGGTGCAGGCCGCCGAGCGCCTGGAACGCGCCGTGGACCTTCTGCCTGAGTGGTCCGGCGGCTACTCCACACTCGGCGTCTTCTACTATCAAACGGGGCAGTATGCGAAAGCGCGCGAAGTGCTTGACCGCTTCAAAGGCATCCATTCCGGCGGCGGCATGGATGTGAGGCGCATCGAGCAAGCTCTGGCGAATGCCCCGCAAACTTCGGCAGCCACGCTCGAACCGCTCCCGATGGCGGCGCGTCAGCAACTCCTAGAGGTCGCACTTGCTCTTGCAGACAGCACGCTATGAAATCTGTGAAAATGAAAAGTGGCCGCAGAATGAAAGCCTGCATCTCGTTCGCACTTGCCGCCGTTTTCTGTTTGCCGTTTTATTTGAAAGCGCTTGCCGGCCAGTCCGCAAAAAAACAGGACCGTCCTAACCCCGTTCGCTTTACCGATATTCGAAAATCCGCTGGCATCACGTTTTTACAAGATTCCACGCAGACCGAAGAAAAGTTGTACTTGGAAACGATGGGCACCGGCGTCGCCTGGCTCGATTACGACCAGGACGGATTGATGGATTTGTATTTTGTTCAGTCCGGGCCTACCGAACTCTACAAACCCGCACAGCCGCTGAGCTCGGCTCTCTATCACAACAACGGCGACGGCACGTTTACCGATGTCACGGGAAAAGCCGGCGTCGGCGGCGAAGGACACTATGGCCAGGGCGTTGCCGTCGGCGATTTCGATAATGACGGCTATCCCGATCTCTACGTCACCGGTTATCAGCGCGCAATTCTCTATCACAACAACGGCGACGGCACGTTCACCGACGTCACTGGCAAGGCCGGTGTGGCCGACGAAGGCGGCTGGTCAACCAGCGCCGCCTGGATGGACTACGACAAGGATGGCTACCTCGATCTTGTCGTGACCAACTATATCGAGTGGTCGGCCAAAAATAATCTCTGGTGCGGCGAACATCGCCCCGGCTACCGCTCCTACTGCCATCCCGGAAATTACAAAGGCCAAAAAATCAAGCTCTACCATAACAATCACGACGGCACGTTTACCGATGTCAGCGATTCCTCCGGCGTCGGCAAACCGGAAGCCAAAGGCATGGGCATCGTCGTCGCCGACTTCAACAACGACGGATGGCCGGACATCGCCATCGCAAACGACTCCTGGCCGAATTTTCTATTTATCAACAAACATGACGGAACGTTTCAGGATGTCTCTTTCCTCTCCGGCATTGCCGCCAGCGAGGATGGACGCTATGAAGCCGGCATGGGGATCGATGCGGCCGACGTCGATGGCGACGGCTGGCAGGACATCTACATCACGCATCTCGACTTCGAACTGAATCGCCTCTATCACAACAATCGCGACGGCACGTTTACCGATGCCACGTTCAGCTCCGGCATCGGTAACAAAGCCATCCTTCTGAGCGGCGTTTCCATGAAATTTCTTGATTACGACAACGACGGCTGGCCCGATATCCTGCAGATCAACGGAGCAATGGTCGATAACGTTCACCTTTATCATAGCGAGGTAACCTACAAGGAGCCGCTGCTGATGTTCCGCAACCTGGGAAAGGGCCAGTTCGAAAAAGTTTCTGATGCCCTTGGGCCGGATTTCAATCGCCCCATCGCGGGTCGCGGTTTGGCGACCGCCGATTTTGACAATGACGGCGACATCGACATCGTCACCAACAACCGCGGCGACTCTCCGTCTCTGCTCCGCAACGACGGTGGCAACGCCAACCACTGGCTGGAAGTTCTGCCGATTGGAACCAAGTCGAATCGCGACGGCACCGGTTCGTCTCTCAAATTGACTTCCGGCGATTACGTTCGTGTCGAACAAGCCAAAGGCGGTATGAGCTACATGTCCGCAAGCGATCCGCGGATCCATTTCGGGCTCGGACGGCTCACAAAAATCGATTCGCTCGAGATCACCTGGCCCAGCGGCCAAGTGGAACGGCTTAAGGATGTTCCGGTGGATAAAATCATCGCCGTGAAAGAAGGCGCGGGCATCGTCGCTCATCCTTTCCCCAAGGTGCCCAGCAAATGATCGACAATTCTTCGAGCGCCAAGCGCCGTCATTCCGAGCGACGCGCGGAATCTCTCTTCGATTGCATGGATCAGGCTCAACCTCGATGAAATTGACCCGCCGCCGTCTCCTCGGTTCCTCTCTCGGCATGCTCGGCAGTTCCCTGCTCGACGCCCTCGCCACGCCGCTCTGGAAGTGGAAGAACGGAATCATCCTTCGAGCCGCCACCGTTCCGCAGACTGCCGCCAAGTCTGCGGTCCAATTCGTCGATGTCGCCCGTGAAGCCGGCCTCAACACTCCCAACGTCTGGGGAGATCCCGATCACAAACGCTACATCATCGAAGCCAAAGGAAGCGGGCTTGCTTTCTTCGATTATGACCACGACGGCTGGCTCGACATCTATCTGACCAACGGCACGCGACTCGACGCACAATGGCCCGCCGGGAACGCGCCCACCTCGCATCTCTACAAAAACAACCGCGATGGCACCTTTACCGACGTCACGGACAAATCCGGCCTCGCGCGTAACGGCTGGCAAACCGGCGTGTGCGTCGGGGATTACGACAATGACGGCTTCGACGATCTTTTCTGCTGCTTCTGGGGACACAACATTTTGTTTCACAACAACGGCGACGGGACGTTCACCGACGTCACGAAAAAAGCCGGTGTCTATAACGACGAAGTCCGCTGGGGCGCCGGCTGCACGTTTCTCGACTACAATCGCGACGGCCATCTCGATCTTTTCGTCTGCAATTACATCAGGCTCGATCCCGCGAAAACTCCCGATCCGAATGGTCCCGCACAATGTCAGTGGAAGGGCATTCCCGTCATGTGCGGTCCTCGTGGCCTCACTGGCGACACCAACGTTCTCTATAAAAACAACGGCGACGGCACGTTCGCCGAGGTCACGGAAAAAGCCGGCATCCTCAAGCCGGGCCCGCGCTATTCCATCACCGCCGTCTCCTGCGATTTCGACAACGACGGCTGGCCGGACATCTACGTTGCCGTCGATTCACAGCCCAGCATTCTTTTTCGCAACAATCACGACGGCACTTTCACCGATCTCGCCGTTCTTGCCGGTGTCGCCTACAGCGACAACGGACACGAACAAGCCGGCATGGGTGTTGCTGTCGCAGACTACGATTGCGACGGCTCACTCGACATTTTTAAGACCAATTTCGCCGATGATACCTGCAATCTCTACCACAACAATGGCGACGGCACGTTCACCGACGTCACCTTTTCCTCCGGCATCGGCATCAACAACGGCTATGTAGCCTGGGGCTGCGCTTTCCTCGATTACGACAATGACGGTTGGGCTGACCTCATGCAGATCAACGGCCACGTCTACCCGGAAATCGAAGGTCACGCCGTCGGCCAGGCCTACAAGAATCCTCGTCTCGTCTATCGCAACATGGGCAATGGGCACTTCACGGATGTTTCCGCACAGATGGGTCCTGGTATCACGGAAAAATATTCCAGCCGCGGCGCGGCATTTGGTGACTACGACAACGACGGCGACATCGATGCCCTGGTGCTGAATCTCGGGGACCTGCCGTCCCTGCTGCGCAACGACGGCGGCAACGCGCAGAACTGGATCAAGCTCAAACTCATAGGCACGGCGTGCAACCGCACCGCCATTGGTGCGCGCGTTCGCATTGTCACTGGCGCGCACTCACAAATCGGCGAAGTCCACAGCGGCTCGAGCGTCATGTCCCAATCCGATCTGCGTCTTCACTTCGGCCTCGGCAAGTCCCAAACCATCGACCTCATCGAAGTGAAATGGCCCACCACCCAAAAAATCGAGCGCTTCACCAAAGTCCCCGCCAACCAAATACTGACCATCCGCGAATCCTCGGGCATCATCTCCACCTTCAAGCCCAAACCAAAGTAAACTCATCCAGAGTGGCGGCGGATGCAACTGAACACGGAGGCCGCGCATGACCCGAAACGGATGGATTTCTGCGGTCTTGTTTTTGATGAGTTTCGTGTCGCTCGACGATCAAGAGGGGCCCCGGCCGACCATCCCGGCGCAGCGAGCCGAGGATAGAAGGAGCTGTGAGCTCGATTCATTGCCCTCCGATATCCGAGATCTCATGAAACGAGACTTTGCTTCCTGGAGAGTTCAGGAACCGCAACTTCTCAGTCGACACGCCGCGAAAACATGGAATTCCAAGAACCTCGAAGCGTGCCCCGGGATTGCCGTTGGACTATTTCAGAATTCGGTGACGCCGTCCTTTGCAGTGCTGCTCTTGCACACAGATCAGGCGGTCACCGGTTACAAGTTCATCGTCTTCAGTCGGACCGAAGGAAAGCCGCTTTATGAGGCGTCGGAAGTCGAACATTCAGATGACTCCGCGGCTTCTGATCACTTCATCAGTAAAGTCATCCTAAGTGATTTCTTTAGTGAAGAGTCCAAGAAAAAATACAACGTGCAGGCTCCTGAAGGGATACTGCTGGTTGACTCCGCCGAGCAAGAATATGAAGCAGACCTCTACTTTTGGTCCGGCGGCGGCTGGCGTCATAAGCCAGTGGACGACTGAAGGGGAGCTTGCCGGGCGCGCCCGTTCTCGGCCTTGCGCCTCGGAGCTGATAAAAGACGAGCTTCGAGCCCCTGCGTGCAACCGCTCCGTCCGGCTAGGGATGAATATGCGCCGCCCAGCCTCCGCCCGGCGCCAGATGTACCCTCAGCTTCGTTCCCCTATCAACCTGCGTCGTGGTCTTTTTATAGTCGCTCGCCATGCGGTCCGCATTCACTCCATCCCGGTACGCTTCCATCGTGAACTTTCCTTCCGGGAGGAACGACAGGTCGATCTCCAAATCGCGCGCCGTCCAGTCCGTCATCGCACCAACGTACCAGTCACGGCCATTTCTTCTTGCCACCGCCACGTACTCGGAGATCTTCCCGTCCAGTGCTTTCGTCTCGTCCCAGGTACTCGGCACTGGCGCAAGAAATTCCATCGCCTCCGGTTCACGCTCATAATTCGATGGGCTGTCCGACAGCATCTGCAGCGGGCTCTCGAACACCACGTACATCGCCAGTTGGTGGCATCGCGTCCCCAAAGCCATGGGCCGCTTGAAGATCGGAGCGAACATGTCCTTTTGCGCGTTCAACATTGCGCCCGGCGTGTAGTCCATCGGCCCCAGGAACATTCGCGTGAACGGCAGGGTCACGTTGTGCTTCGGCTCCGCGTCCGCGCTCCATTTGCTCCACTCCATTCCTCTTACGCCTTCTGCGCTGATCAGGTTCGGCCATGTGCGCGTCAGTGAAGCCGGCCGCTGTGCTCCGTGAAAATCCACCAACATTTTTCGTTTTGCGCACTCGCGGCTCACTTTGTAGTAGTAATCCATGAGCCGCTGATCGTTCCTCTGCATGAAGTCGACCTTGATCCCTTTGATGCCCCACTTCGCATACTGGTCGAGCGCCGGAACCAGCTGATCGTCGAGCGACTTCCACACCACCCAGAGAATGACGCCCACGTCTTTCTGCTTGGCATACGCTGTCAGCTCTTCCATGTTGATTTCCGGCACCACTTCCAGCACGTTGCCGAGCTTGTACCAGCCTTCATCGAGAATGATGTATTGCAAATGATATTTCGCCGCAAAATCGATGTAGTGCTTATAGGTCTGCGTGTTCACGCCTGCGCGAAAATCCACGCCATAGATATTGTTGAAGTTCCACCAGTCCCAGGCGACCTTCCCCGGCTTGATCCACGACGTGTCCTGCACCTGTGAGGGCTTTTCGAGCAGCCACACCAGTTGATTCGTCAAGAGATCCGCGTCGTGCTCGACAATTCCCAGCACCCGCCAGGGAAACGTGCGCGTCCCTTTCGTCACCGCGATGTAGTTCGCCGCTTCGACGACTTTGAAATCACGGTCCTTTTCGAGTTTTTCCTTTAGGGGATAGGGTTCAAAAGCGGCCGAGAGCCCGTTCTCGCCCGTGCCCCGAAGCCACAGCCCGGGATACTCTTCGACGTCCGATTCCGCGACGGCGATCTTCACTCCGTCGCCGGCGTCCACTACTGCGGGCAAGGTCGCAAACTTCGTCGCGGCAATCTCTTTCAGAGGATAGGGCAGATATTTTCGCTCGTTGTGCGAGAACAAGCTCTCCTCCTCGGGATAGAAAGCGGTGTAGTCGCCAGCGAATCGGAAATTGGCCTCTTCTTTGTAAACCTTTACATTTTCGCCGTCGAGATTCGTTTCTATGCGGTAGGCCACCCCCTCCGGATAGGCCCGGAACGTCACCGCGTATCGGCCTTCCATCTCGAGCCGCAATTCGTTGTAGCGCTCACGAATTCTGGCAAACTTTTGCCGCACCACCGGCTCCAGAATGCGGTCCGCACTGTCCTTCTTCGCGGATTTCACCTGCGGATTTTCGCCGAGCGTTTTTCCATCAATGCCGATGGACAGCGTCGAGTCTTTTACCAGCGGCTTGTCCTTCAGGAACACGTCGTATGTGACGCGGTTGGTCACATGAATCTGCACTTCGATCCGGTTGTCGGGCGACTTCAAGCTGTAGCTGGATTCGGCCGAGGCTCGGCTCCCCAACCATGCGGTGCAAACGATCAGCAACAACATCTTGCTTCGACGGCCCAAGATTGCTTTCATGAGATCACCCTTTTCCCTTACCGACCGGCTGGCTACAAATTCCTCAAGGTTCAATGCGGCGTTGAGGTTGCCGGCGCCTCTTTCAAAATGGTGACGAACTGCCGCAATTCCCGCCGTTCGCTCTGCCGTTTTGTCGCTTCGGCATGTTCGATCTCTTTGTACACAGCCAGTTCGTGCTCCGCTTTTGCCATTTCTCCATCGCGCCTGTACGCGAGGCTCAGCTGATAGTGCGCGACTCCCAGCTTCGGACTCGCTAGAACCGCCTTTTGGTACATCCGCAGCGCCTGTTGCAAATCTCCTCGCGCGGCGATCATCAAACCGAGCTGCACGTAAGCTTCTCCGAAACCGGGATCGATTGTCACGGCTTTCCTGAACAAGGCTTCCGCTCGCTCGAGCGTCGCACCGTTTTGCGATTTCCGTCCCTCTTTAAAGAGCAGCACGCCGTAGTAGTAATTCGCTTGTGCGTTTTCCGGCTGCTGATCGACGAACCTTCCGAGTTTTTCCCCGCTGCAGGGAGATGGTTCTGCCGCCGCTTCGCCCATCTTCCCAAGAAGAAGGTACGGTTCTATTTCGAGCGGCCGCAGATCGGAGGCTTCGCAGACCCGCCGGGCGGCCTCCATATCCTGCCCGTTGGCATAGTACGACGCACCGAGCCCGGCCAGCATCCTTGCTGAATTCGCGTGTTCCCTGGTTCCCCGGGCGAACACTTCAATCGCCGCCGCACTCGCCCGATGTAACAACAGCTCCGTGCCCCACGAAAAATAGTTTTCTTCGCTCGGGTCCATGCGCGCGGCCTTTTCATATTCGTTCACAGCGCCCAGGGGGTCGCCGTTCCTTTCCTTCGCATCGCCCGACAAACGGTGCGCATCCGCTTGACTCGCGCTTGCCGACCTTGCCTCTCCTGTTGCGGACTTAAGCGCCGCCGTCTCTTTGGCCAGAGCCTCGCTTGTTCGCACATTCGCGGCCGACCCGTGCAATCCCGCAGCGCTCCAATCGGTCACTCCGGCCACGGCAAAATCCGGTTCGTCGGAAAACTTCAGCTCCTCGCGCTCGGGACCGCCTTTGTTCGCGGAAGCGGCGACGCTGCCGGCCAAACTCTCCAGGACGATGTCCACGTGTTTCTTTTCGCCGGCGCCGAGACGTATCGAGTCCACGACTCTCGGCTTCCATCCGGCCTTTTGCGCCTGAAGTGCGTAGGTTCCCTGACCCGCCTTCAGCAAAACGAAACTGCCATCCGCATTTGTTGTCGTCTCGCTCTCCTTCTCGCCCTGCTTCCCGAGCAGCGTCACCAACGCTCCGGCGATAGGCTCACCCGAAGCCGCGCACACTTTTCCGTCAACCGCGCCAGGTTCTTGGTTTCCTTGAGAACTGCGGGGATTGGCGTTTGTCAGAGCGGCAGGAAAAATCACGAGCAAGACGAGCGCGGCAGAGATCGTTCGCCGGAGCGTCTCTACCGTCGATCCGAATCGAGAAGAACTGTTCGACGTGAACACAAAACTCTCTGATTTCAAATCAAATGTCCGGCGAACGCAGAACTGCGAGGCATTCTATCCCCGCTCACCTTGGCTCGCAAGGCCGACACCGCCGCGGTGTGCGAAGCAGGCGAAAAACTAGAAGTGACGTTTGCCCTGCAGAAGAACGAGATCACCGCAGCGGCTCTGCCGCACGCGCCACCAACGGCCTACACTTGTGCGAAACCGCCGTCCACAAATAATTCGATTCCGGTGATGTAGCTGCTGTCGTCGGATGCGAGAAACACGACGGCCTTGGCAATCTCAACGGGCGCACCGAGCCGGCCCATCGGAACATTGCTCGAAATCATCTTCCGTCGTTGCTCGCCCACCTCAGCGGACGCCAGAAGGTCGCTCAGTCCGGGTGTGTCGATAGAGCCCGGGCTCACCGCGTTCACGCGAATGCGGCGATCCTTTAAGTCCGTTGTCCAGGTCCGCGCGAACGAGCGCACGGCGGCTTTTGTGGCGCTGTAAACGCTATTCATCGACAAACCCTTGCTGCCGACGATAGAACCATTGAGGATGATTGAAGCGCCATCCGGCAAAAGCGGAAGCGCCTTCTGCACCGTGAACAGCAGGCCTTTCACGTTGATGTCGAAGATCGAATGATAAAACTGCTCCGTTACCGTTCCGAAAGGGGCGTACTTCGCAACGCCGGCATTCGCGAACACGATGTCGAGACGGCCCTTTTCCCGCTTGATCTGCGCGAAGAGGCGATCAAGATCGTCAAGCTTCGACACGTCTCCTTGTACGCCGGTCACATTTCTTCCGACCTGCTTAACCGCCCCGGCTAACTCCGCATCACGGCGTCCGGTGATGAACACATACGCGCCTTCGTTCACAAACTCCTTCGCCGTTGCCAGGCCGATGCCGCTGTTGCCGCCAGTAATGAGCGCAATTTTTCCTTCAAGCTTGCCCATAGACTTTCTCCCTTGGTTGTCGTCTTGCGAGCGGCGGTCGGAACTCGCCTGGGCGACTCCCTCGGCACCGCGAGCAACTCCGGGTCGCCCGTTGCCCCTTCGATGTACTACGAGACCGTTCGGTTTCATTTATTCCACAAACAAAAAAGGTGCGGAAACCTTTTCGCCTGAGGTCAGGATCGTGTTTTCTATTTCGAGGCGGCGAAGCGTGCGCTCAACTGCGGCCGGCAATTCTTCTTGCAGGCCGCCAGCGGGAGCCGCGGAAGGTTAGCAAAAGCTCCTGAAACTTCCCCGGAGCCGGTCCCGAAACGAACGTCTTTGAGCGCAAGCCAAGGGCTTGTCGTGCCTGCTGGCGGATCGGTCCCACCCGTAACCAGCAGTCCCGGAAGGGGTTAAGTTTCTAACCCTTCTCGTCACAACTTTTTACAATCGTTTGCTCCGGCTTGACACACGCTCCTTTGCGGGTCTTTATATTTCACAGTGCAACTTGCCCTTTGACGGAGTAACCGGTTTGACGATGCCCAAGACATTTCGAAGGCGGCACTTGACCGATCGCACCCGTTTGCTGCTTACACTGGAGCTCGCGATTATTCTGCCTGCCGCTTCACTCATGGGCTTCAGCATCTGGCATCTCCATCATCTTCAGCGCGACAAGGCCATCGAGGCTGCGGTCGCGCGCGACTTCACCTATGTGCTGAAGATCGCGGAGAAAAAGACCTGGAGGAAGGCCAACGACATGCTTGCTCCGGTCCGCAAGGAATTCCCGTGTCCCGACGATGGACCCAGGATCGAAGCCCAGCTCGAAAGCGTGCTCACGGCTCATCCGGAGTTTCTCTATGCAATCTTCTACGACAAGAACAAGGACCTTTTCTTCTGGCGCTCTCAGCCGAGCCGCGACTCGGACGAGGTATTCCGCAAACGCATGGCCTACACGGTGACCATGATCAAGCAGTGGTTTCCCCTTGAGGCTCCCGACATGGCCCACAAACTTCGCATGGCAGAGGAGAAGGAGGAAATGCCGTTCGGCTACTACGGTGGTTGGGTGGATCGGAACGAAGATTCTCATTACTTTAGCATCGGGTATTTCATTCCTCCGCATGTGTCCGACGACCGCGTCGCTTTGGGAGCGGTTGGATTCGATCCAGAGTATCTGCGGAATACGTTTTTCCCCGCGGTCATAACGGATGTTTTGACAAGCAAGAACAGTGCGTTGAGATCGGATACCAATCCTCCCGCCATAATGATTCATCGAGCCAAGAGCTCCACTCCCTGGGTGGCTTCTGCAAATTGGGACGGCGGAAAGCCCGAAGTGGAGCGCCCTCTCGGTGACATTTTTCAAGAGATGGTTGTGGCCATCAAGTACCCGGGCACGACAATTGAGCAAATCGGTGCGAAATTTCTGAGGTACAACTACTTTGTCCTTGCAGCGCTCTCCATGGTCATGGCCGGCGGAGTCTTCCTGACCTACCGCAATATTTCCCGTGAAATGAAGCTGGCCAGGCTGAAGTCGGACTTCGTCGCCAATGTTTCTCACGAGCTTCGCACTCCCCTTGCGTTGATTCGGCTTTATGCGGAGACTCTCGAGCTCGGCCGTCTCACCGCGCAGGAAAAGTACCAGGAATACTTTCGCATCATTCGCGAAGAGAGCGAGCGCCTCACGGCACTCGTCAACAACATCCTTGATTTTTCCCGCATCGAAGCCGGCCGCAAGGAATACGATTTCAAGGAGACCGACCTGGCGGACCTGGTTCGCACCACCCTTGACTCCTATCGCTTTCAGATCGAGCAGAGCGGCTTCGCCTTTGAGGAGAACATCGCGGGCGATATTCCGCCTCTGCACGTGGACCGCGAAGCCATCGCCCGCTCGTTGCTCAATCTGGTCAACAACGCCCTGAAGTACTCAAAAGACCAGAAGTACATCGGGGTCAGCCTCTACCGCGCGAACGGCAGCGTCAAGCTGGAAGTGCGGGACCGTGGGATTGGAATCCCGGTTGCGGAACAGGACAAGATTTTTGAGAAGTTCTACCGCTGCGGCGATCCGTTGGTGCACAACACGAAAGGATCAGGACTTGGGCTGTCGCTTGTGCGCCACATCGCGCAGGCCCATGGGGGCAAGGTCTCCGTAGAGAGTGTTCCGGACAAAGGCAGCAAGTTCACGATCGCTCTGCCAATCGATCCGGCAGCGCAGGAGAGAGGCGCGCCCGCATGAATGCCTCAAGCCGAGAGTTGATTCCGGGTCTTCGGTCTTCAGCGAAGGAGAGTTCATGGGAACAACGAAAATCCTGATTGTTGAGGACGAGCCCAACATGGTCGCCGGCCTGCGCGATAACTTCGAGTATGAAGGATTCGAGGTCACTACGGCGCTCGACGGCGTCGAAGGTTTAGAGCACGCCCTCAAAGATTCTCCGGACCTGGTAATTCTCGACGTAATGATGCCGCGCATGAGCGGGCTCGATGTCTGCAAGCAACTCAAAGCCAAGCGCCCCTCGATTCCTATCATCATGCTCACCGCGCGCGGCCAGGAAGTGGATAAGGTCGTGGGGCTTGAGCTCGGCGCCGACGATTACGTCACCAAGCCTTTCTCGATCCGCGAACTGCTCGCTCGCGTGAAGGCGGTATTACGACGCACGCAAACTCTGCCGAAAGAGATGGATCGCTATACCTTCGGCGACGTCGAGGTCAACCTCCGGAGCTATCAGGTTCTTCGAGGGGGGAACCCGGTGGAGTTGTCCGGAAAGGAATTTGAGCTTCTCAAGCATTTTCTGTGTCACTCCGGGCAGACACTCAGCCGGGATCGCTTGTTGGACGAGGTCTGGGGCTATGAGAACTATCCGACAACGCGCACCGTGGACACCCACATCGTGCGTATTCGTCAAAAGCTTGAGCCGGTCCCTGAGGAGCCTCGCTATTTCCTGACGGTGCATGGCATTGGTTACAAATTCGTTGGCTGATTTTCGCGCTAGCAAGGAACGTTGAACATGTGTCACACGTGGCAAAGGACGATCCCAGAACAACTGGCTGCGGGCGGCCAGTTCACTACCGAGCCGTTAGGGCAGGAAATGGATTCCTGCGCGGACGAACAGTCGGAAAAAGTCCGTGCGCTCGAAGAAGAGCTGGCCGTATTGCGCCGCGAACAATCGAAGCTCTACCGCGGCATCTTTGAAGCGGCTCAGATTCAGCGCAGGCTTTGCGCACCTCGTCAATTCAGCTCCGGCGAATTCGAGGTTGCCGGGGAGATATTTCCGGTGCGCCATCTTTCGGGCGATTTCTTCAAAGTGATCGAACTCGGCTCTGCGCTCGGCATAGTGGTTGGGGATATCGCCGGCAAGGGACTATCCGCAGGAATCTGGCTGCCCCATCTGGTTTCGCTGATTCACCGCTGCGCTCGGGCACATGCAGATCCGGCGGACGCGATCGCGGAAGCCAACCGCGAGCTCTGCCGAGGATTCGGTGAACCGCCGTTGGCCGCGGTGTTCTTTGCGCGACTCGATCTGCAGGACGGCGGGATTGTTTATTGCAACGCAGGACTGCCGTCGCCCTTGATTTTGGGACGCGACAACGGAATCGTGCGATTGGAGACGGGCGGCCCTATGCTCGGCGCCATGTCCGAAGCGACGTTCAGCACGGGGGCGGTCAACCTGGAATGGGGCAGTTCGCTGATCGCCTGCTCCGACGGAGTAACGGAGTGCCAAAACCCGCAGGACGAAGAGTTCGACTTGACGCGGCTTTCGACAGCAGCCCGGGCCACGGGCGGAGGAAGCGCCAGTCACACGCTGTTCTCTACTCTGGGCGCGGTGCTTGATTTTGCGGATGGTTGCCCGCTTAGTGACGATTTGACTCTCCTGGTCGTGCGGCGCGAGGAGGCCATGGCAAGACGGGACTATTCGCGGGCTTGGGATTCTTCAACGCCCATGCGTGGGCGGGCAGTCGCCCCGATGGGCGGTGCGGTCGGACAGAAATTGGTTTCCTAGCGGCTGGCTTAAGCAGGACACACGCTCCGGGCTCCGCAATCTTGCGGAGCCCGGAGACAACGCTAGGGGTGTGTTCCGGTTCACCCCGGTAAGGAGCTGTCATGGCAACGACCTTGAATTCAGTTTTGTTGGGAGAGTCGGGAGTTTCTGGCGCCCTTGTCAATGCGGCCTTTCGGAGCTGCCCGGAGTTGCTCAACGCACTTTACACCTCTCACTATCGTTACGTATTGAATGTCTGCCGGCACTTTTTCTGGCGGCGGGAGGACGCGGAAGATGCAGCTGCCGAAGTCTTCCTGAAATTGCATACCGTACTGGAGACGGAAGAGCGCCCAGTGAGATCCCGGCCCTGGCTGTCGAAGGTCACGGGCCGGCATTGCATCGACAAGCTACGCCAGGCACGGGCCGAGCGGCGCCGGCGTGTCGATGACGTAGAGTTCGATGCTCTGCCAGACAGCTTGGCGCTTTCGCCTGTTTCTCGGCTATTGCGTCGCGAGCAGCAGAACAAGTTGCGCGAAGAGCTGCGTCGCTTGCCACGGGACTATCGGATCCTGCTCGTGCTGCACTACTATCGGCAGATGAGCTACGGCGAAATTGCGCTCGCTCTTGGCAAACAGCTACCCGCGATCAAGACGGGAATATTTAGAGCCAAGAGAATGCTTCGCGACAGAATTCTAGACCCGGGAAATCAGAGAAGGAATTGGTGGACGTGACGGACAGGACTGAAATGGCCGCAGCCTGTCTTTCTTCACCGTATTTTGGTTTGCTTGAAAGGAGCCAGGACTACACTGCGACGATGCGCGAAGGACCGGAATCTCCCGTTTGCGCCTTACCTTTAGGTGGAAAGCATCGATTTGAACGATGCGTTCCACCCTTCGACGCCGTGAAGCTGCTCGGATTTACTGTGCGTTGCCTTCAGTCAACTCCGTCGAGACCGCCGTTAAATAGCCAAACAACCCTCCGGAGCCACGGTTCGGTCCTGCGGTGAAGTACATCTGTGCGGCGGGCGCGGCTGCGGCATCGTTGTTAGTCGGGCTGACATTCCCGGGGCTAAGCGCCCAGATGCCATTGATGGCCAGCGGCTTCCCGCTGGCATCCTGCACCAGCCCATCGAATTTCCCCGTAGCCAAGTCATAGGCGGCAATGAAGCCGCTGGACGCAGTGTCTCCGCCACCGGCGAACTGCCCGATGAGCAGGTCGTGGCTGAAGCGTCCGAAATCAAGTGGAGCCAGAGCCACGCCCCACGGAGCGTTCAGCCAATCACCGTGTTCGAGACGCTGCAAGAGCCGGCCTGTGGAGCTGTAAATGTCCACGAAGCCCAGGCCTGGGCCGTCCGTTTCAAACTGCGAACCTTCCTCGTGAAGCACATAGGTGACGACAATGTCGTTGCCGATGGCTTGCACGTTAAAAGGCACATAGGAATTCGGCAGCTTCTCGTCCATGAACGATTTTTCAGAGGAGCGGCCATTGTTGTCGGAGGAATCCTCGTCGAAATGATTCTTGGACAGCTCTACCCGGTGGAATGCGTTGTCATAAACATCCACGCGGCCCTTGCTGAAGTTTGCTGCATACAAGTAGCGCTTGCCATCAATGAAGGCGCTGGTCAAACCCGTGTAACTAGATCCGTCAGTCGTTTTGACCACAGTCACAGCATGCGTCGAAGGCGGCGCGGCCCCTTGTGTCACCGCTAGCGTTGGGTTCCATCCGGCAATCGTTCCATCAATGGTGGAAAAAAGAAATACGGATGGTTTGCCAGGGGCCAGCAAGAAATCTGTTGGACTGCCGTTGAAGATGGTGCCGGTTGGCGTGCCCGTTGGCGTGTTCTTGTTGTTCGGATCGGCTTGGGGGATGGTGACGATCAGGGATTGCTTGGCTCCTGCGCCGTTGTAGAGCGTGCTGAAGCCCGTCGCCTTGTCAGAAACCCACCACGGGGTGCCGGAACCACGCGAAATACCCCACGGGTTGATCAACTGAGGATCGCTGACCGGAGCAACTCCTGAGGTGTTGGAAACCAGATTGGTTTGCGTATAGTGCTGTGCAAAACACGCGGTTCCCAGCATCAGAGCCACTGCTGTGCTCGCGGCCAGGCGTAGTACCGTCTTCATCTTCAAATCTCCTTTTTCGTGGGTTCTCTCGCAACGGAATCAGGAAACCATGTCAGGGCGATCGGGTTGTGTCTGAAGAGCTGTCTTTGGGCTCAATGTTTCGGAATTCTCCTATGACGAGGCCCGCCTCCAAGCGGCTGGATGAGGGGGCACTGGCGGTCGGCAAGAATAAGGGAGAGACCGCTTTGCCAGCGAAGCACGTTCGTCGGGGCCAGGTCGCCTAACGCCGAAATTCCTGGCGATATTCTGTGGGGCTCGCACCGCAGATACGGCGGAACACCCGCGCAAAGTGCTGCTGGGTCTTGAAGCCGCAAGCCACGGCGACATCCAGCACCCGCGCCTCGGCCCCACGCAACAGCTCCTTCGCACGCTCTACCCTGTGGCGCAACACAAACCGGTGCGGGCTCTCGCCCGTCGACTTGCGAAACATCTGCGAAAAATGAGCTGCGCTGAGCCCTGCTGATTCCGCCATGTCGTCAAGACTCAACTCGTCCTCGATCTTTGCATGCACCAACTCCATAACCCTTCGCAACCGTGCGGGCCCTAATCCGCCTCGGTAGGTCCCGAGAGAACGGCCCTCCATTGCATAAGCATCGGCCAGCGCCGAATCGCGCCGGGGCGCTCTGTGAGATTCCGCCTCCAATTCCGATTCGGCTCTTCGGAGATAGCCCAAAAACGTCTCCACGTGATTGCGCAACAGCAGCCCGGCTTCTCTTCCGCGACCCTTCTCAAGAGCGTCGACAATTGGTTGGTGCGATTCAATGACTTCCGGCAGATCGTTCGGGACCTTTCCGATCGCTGCGCGGATTCGGAGATCAAACGCCAGAGCGTCCCACACGCGAAGCAGCACGTCGTTTTGCGAGGCCTTAAGGATGTCTCTGTGGAACTTCACATCGTGTTCTGCACAGGCGTCGAGGTCGCCATGCGCGACCGCTGCACGCATGGCTGTTAACTCATTCTGCAGTTCGGCTGTGTAGCCTTTCAGCACGGCCGCTGCGGTTCGTCCAGCGATCTCTTCGGTCGCGGCCCGTATCTCATAGGCCTCTTGAGTCTCTTCCGGGTCATGGGAACGGACGATTGCAGAGGAGTTCCCGGAAAGCGTAACCATTCCGAGTGCTTGAAATTCTGCAAAGGTGCTCAGGACCGACTCGTCGTCCAGTTCATACTCCACCGCAATTTCGCGCAGCTGCACCGACTGCTTCGGCCGAAAGCGGCCATTAAATAGCTCCGTCGCCAATCGCCTCCGGCCCGGTCCGGGCAGGTGGCCCTTACCGGGCGCAGCCGCGACCGCCTGCCTGCCTCGATCGTTCAGAGATACCATACGCCCCTCCTACCAGTTTCTGGGCCGGCTGGGCTAGGCCAGCGCGAAGTTGTGCTTCCCGGCTGGGCCTTGAAATGGCGGACCTAACGAACAGAAGCCCCGTCGACCCTTCCGGTTCCCACAGTAGGTTAGCTCATCCGAAGTAGGTGTGAAGTTCTCGTTCCGATTGCGTGGATTCTTTGTCTGCAGCCGATATCGCTGAAAACACGGACTTTAGGCTGGCCGAGAGCTTGCAGAAAAGACAGCCGCGAGACATGTATCGATGCCCGCGCTGAGGTACTCTATATCATCTTCAAGGCGTGGAGCTTCCGCCATCAGACGAACAGGTACGGTAGATGAAATCTTTCCGGTCATTCCGCCTAGATACGGCAAACCAGTGCCTTTGGCACGGGCAAGACCGGGCGCCCATCCCCCCGAAAGCCTACGACGTCCTGCGTTATCTGGTCGAAAATCCAGGACGGCTGGTCACCCAGGACGAACTTCTTGAAAAGCTGTGGCCTGAGATCTACGTAAACCCGGAAGTGGTCAGAAAATACATTCTGGATATCCGAAAGATCCTAGGCGACCGGCCTGATAAACCTGAATTCATCGAAACCGTGACCAAGCGGGGATACCGGTTTATTGCGCCTGTAGTGGATGAGAGCGCGGAGAAGCCGCACGATCTGAACACGTCAGATGCGATAGGAGAGCACGCAGCAGAAGGGAAAGTTGAATACCGATCGACCCGATCCGAACAGGACGGCCCTCAGCGTAAACGCACGCTGTGGAAAGTTGCGATGATACCGGTGCTGGTGGTTGTTGCGGCCGCGGCGACCGGGATAGGCGGGCGCTTCCGGTCCACCCGAAATGGAGGGATTGCGCCAGCGGCGAGCAATACTTCCATCGCCGTGCTGCCCTTTGCGGACATGAGCCCAACCAAGGACCAGGAATATTTTTCAGACGGACTCTCCGAACAACTGATTCACGACCTCGCCAAAGTGTCGGGTCTCAAAGTCGTCGGACGGTCCTCGGCCTTCCAGTTCAGGGGTAAAAACGAAGACCTGCGCGTCGTGGGGCGGAAGCTCGGCGTGACCAAGGTTCTTGAGGGAAGTGTGCGCCGCGAGGGCAATCATGTACGCATCACCGCAGAACTGATCAAGGCGGACGATGGTTTTCAGCTTTGGTCGCAGACCTACGATCGTGAGATCAAGGACATCTTCGCCGTAGAGGATGAAATCTCGCTGGCCGCGACCGAGGCGTTGCAAGTGAAGCTGCTCGGAGGCAACGGCCAGCCGGTTGCTCCGAACTCGCGCAGCACGAATCCGGAGGCCTATCAGGCGTATCTCCAGGCCAATGATTTTCTGGGCAGGGGGACGGGCAAGGAAGACGTCGGCAAGGCGCTCGCCTATGCGGACAAGGCTATCAAGCTTGATGAGAGGTATGCACCAGCCTGGGCTTTGCGAGCGTCGGTTCAGAACATGATGGCGGAGGTCGGCTTGGCCGATGTTACAGAAGGCTTTCGAAAGGCCCGCGACGACGCGGAGCGGGCGATTGCGCTCGATCCTAGTTCGGCCTCGGGCTATCTGGCGCTCGCGAGGACGCAAATCTATCACGACTGGGATTGGGACACCGCCAACACCTGCCTCACCAAAGCAGCTGCCTTAGAACCAGGTAGTGCCGAAGTCGTCCGCATCCGTTCGTACCTATCAAGGGTATTGGGCAATCTCGACCAGGCAGTGAAGCTTTATGAACAGGCGGTGGCGCTCGATCCTCTTCGTGCCAATTCTCATTTGGGCCTGGGATACTTGTTGTACATGACGGGCCGACACGATGAAGCCCAGGCCGAGCTGCGGAAAGCTCTGGACCTGAACCCGCAGGCTGCTTTTGCCCATGCCAATCTGGGTAAAATTCTCATCGCAGAAGGAAAGCCCCAGCAGGCGCTCGCGGAAATTGAGAAGGAACCAACCGACTGGGAGAAACTCACGGACCAGGTATTGGTTTATCATGCGCTTGGCCGTGAACAGGATTCGAATGCTGCACTGGCCGAGCTTATCGCGAAGCATGACGCTGATTCGGCATACCAGATCGCTCAGGCGTATGCGTTTCGCGGGGAGTCCGGCAAGTCGTTTGAATGGCTGGAGCGTGCCTACCGACAGCGAGACGCCGGACTGGCCGACATCAAGACCGATCCGCTATTGAAAAATCTCCGCCCTGACCCGCGATACACCGAGCTTCTAAAGAAGATGCGTCTGCCGGCATAAAGCAGCCCTGCAGGATTTCGGACGAAACTTGGAACAAACAACCGAACCCTCGCGGTCGCAATATCGCGCTCAGGCCCGGAATCATCGAGCTTGAAAAATGAACCTAAAGCGCGACCCTGTGCTTGGCGACGCAGGAGCTTCCGAGTGCTCGGCGCAGAAATTCGCGGCCGCCTGGGAGGCGGATCCTTTTGTCAGCGGTCTCCTTTTTTCATCGGTCTCAAGACTTTGTAAGCTTAATGGCCGCAAACGAAACGAGTCATCATTTTCGTTCTTGGGCGGACGGAATCCGGCCGGCGATCCGCTGCACACGCGAGAGAAGACTGCCGACACCCCAGTGGTCGGTGATCTTGCCGTTTTGGACGCGCATGACATCGAGCGCCTCGCAGCGGATCCTGCGGCGAGTTGGAGCGACGCCGAGGAAATGACCTTCCTGCGTGCCGCGGTAGGTCTTGTACGTCGTCACCCGGTCACGGTCCGCGAGTTGCCAGTGGATCTCAGCATGAAAGGCAGGAAATGCCGAACGGATGCAAGTGTAGAGCTTTCGCAGCCCGGCCTTGTCGGGAGTCGTGCCGGGATGCGGTGTGTGATCGATGAAGTCCTCCGCAAAAAGTTCTTCGAAAACTTCGAAGTTTCCCATGTTTTGGACCTCTTCGATATTTCTGCGGACAACAGCCTTTGCCGCCTCGGAGGAAGAGATGCTGCTCCGTTGGCTGACCTTCTTGCGGCGAATCGATTGGTCGATGGAGCGGGAAAGAAGGTCAAGGTAGGCGCGCAGTACGTGGCGCTGGAGTATGAGACTGGCGGCGAATCTGCCTTCGCGAACGATTTCGACCAAGCCGGCCGTCTCCAACTCTTTGGTGTGATGAGACAGGGTCGCGGCGCTGATCCGGTGTCTCTCGTGCAACGTGGACCAGGGCATGGGGTCCCGACGGGCGCCGGTCTCCTGCAGAATTCGAATGCGTCGCGGTTCCGCCAGAGCTCGAGTGATTCGCGCAAACTGAAGGTCTGTCAAACGGCCATTCTGAGACGCTGCCATAGCGAAAAGATGCCCCTAACTGATTCTCCTGGAGA
>Ga0070698_100001117_pt1 | contig 29609 bp, 21 predicted proteins | sample KBSK1502metaG_FD_65477 | JGI IMG/M metagenome (GOLD analysis project Ga0070698, IMG submission 65477) | Corn, switchgrass and miscanthus rhizosphere microbial communities from Kellogg Biological Station, Michigan, USA - KBS K1-50-2 metaG | ecosystem: Host-associated > Plants > Roots >...
GGCGGAGGTCGCCTCCGACGCAGCGCCGACTTTCACCAACCCCGTCGCTGCGATCCTCGGTCTCCGGGACTCGCTGCACCTCTCCGCCGAGCAAGTCGGTCTGCTGCAGACGATCTCCGATTCGCTGGACATCGAGAACCGCGCCGCGTCGGACTCCCTGCAGACAGAGGCGCAGAGGCTGAGCGATCGCCTGCCACCTGCGGACGTGCGCGCTCGGCTGGAGCCGAAGGTGGCGGCAGAACGCGCGAATATCCACCGTGCGCTCGCGCGCGCGCGCAGCGTACTGGCGCCTGCGCAGTGGGCGAATGTACCCGATGCGCTCAAGTGAATGAGAGCGCCATGATTCATCTCCGCGCGGTCGCATGATCGCCGTTTTAGCCGCCTTGCTCCAGGAAGCCGCCACCGCAGACTCCAGTGTCGTGCGCCGGCCCCTGGACCCGCCGGCCGTGGTCACGGCGGTCCGGGTGACGGTCGCGGCGCGACCCGTCATCGACGGCCGCATCGATGAAGCGTCGTGGGCCACCGCGACGCCGATCACCGGCCTGTTCCAGCGGGACCCGGAGGAGGGCGCACCCGCGACGGAGCGGGTGGAGGTCCGGTTCCTGTACGACGCCGATGCGCTGTACGTCGGTGCGCGCCTGTTCGACTCCGCGCCCCGGGACATCATCGCGCGACTGGGACGGCGCGACGTGAACACGCACAGCGACGAGTTTCGGGTGTTGCTCGACAGCTACCACGACCGCCGCACCGCCTTCGCATTCATCGTCAACGCCGCCGGTGTGAAGCGCGACGCCCTGCTGGGAGACGACGGCGGCTACTCGGACGATTTGTGGGACGCCGTGTGGGAGGCCGCGACCGCGGTGGACTCGCTCGGGTGGACCGTAGAGATGCGGATTCCGCTCTCGCAGCTGCGGTTCTCGGGAGCGCGGCAGCAGGTGTGGGGCGTGCGGCTCGAGCGCTGGATCCAGCGCAAGAACGAGCTCGACATGTTTCCCCTCGTCAAGAAGACCGAGAGCGGCGTCGCCTCGCGGTTCGCCGATCTGACGGGCCTGGAGGACCTCCCCGCGCCGAAGCGGGTCGAGCTGCTGCCCTACGTGGTCGGGCACAGCCAGTACGACACGCCTGACCATCCCGACAACCCGTTCGACCACGGCAGCACGTACTTGGGAGGGGCGGGCGCCGACCTCAAGTACGGCGTGACCTCCAACCTCACGCTCGACGCCACGGTCAACCCCGACTTCGGCCAGGTGGAGCTCGACCCGGCAATCGTGAACCTCAGCCAGTTCGAAGTCGAGCTCGAGGAGAAGCGGCCGTTCTTCGTCGAGGGAGGCAACATCTTTCGATTCGCGGGAAGCGGCGGCGGATTCGCCAAACTGAGCGATCGGCCGCAGTTCTTCTACTCGCGGCGCATCGGCCAGCCGCCGCAGGGCTCGGCCGAGGGCGACTTCGTCGACATGCCGTCGAACAGCACGATCCTCGGCGCCGCAAAGCTGAGCGGCCGGCGGGCGAACGGCTGGTCGATCGGCGTGCTGGACGCGCTGACGGCGCGCGAATGGGCCACGGTGGGCTTCGACTCGGCGCCCGCCCTGCGGCGGCGCGACGAGGTCGAGCCGCTGACGAACTACTTCGTCGGCCGGCTGAAGCGCGACCTGCGTCAGGGCAACACCACCCTCGGCCTCGTTGCAACGGCGGTGAATCGCGATCTCGACACGTCGGCGCTCGACATGCTCGCCAGCGCCGCCTACGCGGGGGGCGTGGACCTGTTCCACCGCTGGGGCCACAAGACGTACACACTGGCAGCGAGCCTCGGCGCCTCGTACATCCGCGGCAGCCCGCTCGCGCTACAGCAGGCCCAGCAGTCCTCGGCCCGCTACTACGGGCGACCCGACGCGAAGAGCTTTCACTACGACCCGCTCCGCACGTCGCTCGCCGGGATCACCGGCGATGCGTACCTCAACCGCGTGGGCGGCGCATGGACCTGGAGCGTCGGCGGCGAGTTCGTCTCCCCCGGTTTCGAGGTGAACGATCTCGGCTTCCAGGAGCGTGTCGACCGGATCTCTGCCGCCGCGGTGGGCCGGCGCCGCTGGACTCGGCCCGGAACAGTGTTCCAGCACGCCGTGCTGGAGCTGTCGCTCGGTCGGGGCTGGAACTACGACGGCGATCTGATTCAGCGGAAAGTCGGCACGTACGCGTTCGGCCAGTTCCGGAACTTCTGGACCGCGGAGCTGACCGCGAGCTACGCGGGAGGCGCGATCGACGACCGGCTCACCCGCGGGGGCTCGCTCGCGCGCACCCCGCCCTCCTGGTACCTGAGCGCCGACGCCTACACCGACGACCGCAAGATGGCGAGTGCGTATGGCTTCGTGGCGCTGACCCACGATACCGCGGGCGGGTGGTCGTTGGAGCTGCTCCCCAAGCTCACCCTCCGACCGAGCTCGGCCGTGTCCCTCAGCCTCGCTCCCGTGTACCTGACAGGACGATTCCCCGCCCAGTACGTCCAGCAGGTGAGCGACCCAACAGCCGCCCCGTACAACACGCGCTACGTCTTCGCCGAGCTGACGGAGCATCAGCTGAGCGCTACGCTGCATTTCAACGCCACGTTCTCGCCGACCGTGAGCTTCCAGCTGTACGCGCAGCCGTTCACGTTCACGGGTGCCTATCGCGGCTTCAAGGAGTTGCAGGCGCCCCGGACGTTTGCCTTCAGCACGTACGGGGAAAACGGCTCGACCATCGTGAAGAGCGGGAACACATACACGATCGACCCGGATGGATCGGGACCGGTGGCGCCGTTCACCATCGACAATCCCGACTTCCGGACGCGTGCGCTGAGCGTGAAGGCGGTTTGGCGCTGGGAGTATCGCCCCGGGTCGACCGTCTTTTTCGCCTGGACGCACAGTCGTTACGGGTACTTCCCCTACGACGCGAGCTTCGACGTGGCGCGCGACCTCGGGCGGGAGCTGCTCCTCGACCGGCCCACGAACGTGCTGCTCGTGAAATTCAACTACTGGCTGAGCCTATAACGTCGCGAGCCCACTGACGTCCTCGGGCCGCCGCAGGTGCACGTGGGCGACCCGACGCCCGCGTGCCAGCAGCGCCCGTATATCCCCCCGCGCCTGCGCACGCTTGAGGCGCCCGAACGTGAACCCCGTCTCGGGGATCTCGGCGTCTTCGGCGTCGTCCGTCGTGACCACCAGAAACAGACCGGTGTTGGGACCGCCTTTGTGGAGCTGGCCGGTGGAGTGGAGATAGCGCGGGCCGAAGCCGAGCGTGGTGACGCAGCCGAGGGCGCGCCCCCAGGCCACGCGCACCGCCTGGAGCTCGGCCGTGACGTCGGGCGTGGGCGCCAGATACGCGAGAATGGCGAGGTAGTCACCCGGCCGCGCCGCGCGGCGCAGCGCGTCGGGGGTCATGGTCGGTAGGGGCGCAGCATGCTGCGCCCCTACTACAGGGCCGGCGTCTGCTTGCGCCAGCTCGGCGCGCGCCAGCGCCTTCGCCTCCTCGACGTCCGGCTGATCGAACGCGTTCACCCCCAGGCGGAGACACAGCTCCCAGGTGGCATACTCCCACGAGACGCACGCCGCACCCAGCGAGAGCGGCTCGGGCGGGACGTCCGCGATGAGCTGGCCGTCGGCATACTGCGTCGCGGCGGGGTCGTCGACCACGGGAATCACCCCGCGTCCGCCCTTCCCGGTGCTCTCGGCGACGAGCTGCTCGATCCAATCCGCGAGCCGCGCGACGGCGGCCGGTGGGCGCAGCACGAGCTTGTCCCGCCCCGCGAGCGCAGCGGCGGCGATGCGCGCGCCCAGCGCGCGGCCCGCCTCCGGGTCCACGGCGAGGGCGCGCTCGAGCAGGACACGACCATCGATCCCCGCCAGAGCGGCGGGCAGCATCCCCACGACCGTCAAGACGGCGTAGCGCCCCCCCACGTCGGGTGGGTGCGGAAACACCGCACGGAAGCGGCGCGCGCGAGCCAACGTCTCGAGCGGGCTCCCGGGATCGGTGATCGCCACGAATTGCCCCAGCTCCGCCCGCGCCGCCAGGTACCGATAGAACGAAAGCGTCTCGACGGTGCTCCCCGACTTGCTCGAGATCACGAACAGCGTGCGGGCGAAGTCGGGCGCGCGCGCCACGGCGAGCACGGCGGCCGGGTCGGTGCTGTCGAGCACGGACAGGCGCGCCTCGCCGAAACTCGCCGCGAGCACCTGCGGCGCGAGGCTCGACCCTCCCATCCCGCACACGACGGTACGCGTCAACCCGTCGCGCCGCGCCGTGTCGGCGAAGCGCGCGAGGTCGTCCCACTGACCCAACGACGCGCGGGGCGCGTCCTTCCATCCCAGGAGGTCCATACGGCCGCGAAACATAATGAACCCTCCCGGCCGCCAGGGATGGCCGTTAGGTTAGCCCGGAGGTCGCGCGTGCCCCCCCCCCCTCCCCCGGCTCACCCGCATCCTGGTGGCGATCGCCGCCGTCTCGTTCCTGGCGATCGTGCTGGCCTACCTGCTCGCCCCTGCCGATCGCGTGGCGCGAATGCGCGTCGCCGATGTGTCGTGGACCTGGACGGCCCTGTACGCGCTCATCTGTTCTGGTGTGGCGGCGCGCCGCCATACGGACTCCGACCGCCGCCGGGCGTGGGCGTGGATCGGCGCCGGGTGCGCGCTGTTTCTCGGCGGCCAGCTCGTGTGGAACGGGTACGAGCTGCGCGGCGTCACGCCCCCCTACCCATCGCTCGCGGACGTCGGCTTCCTGGGGGTCTACGTCTGTTTCCTCGTTGGACTCGCGAGCCTGTTGCGCACTTCGCGCGTGCGGCGGTTCGACGTGGAGCTGCTGCTCGACACGACCCTGGTCACGCTCACGGCGGGGGCGCTGGCGTACGCGTTCCTGCTGAAACCCCTGTTCGAGGCCGGCGGCACGCTCCTCGCGTTGCTCACCAGCGTCGGGTGGTCGGTGGGCGGCATCGCGGTGCTGTGGCTCATCCTCGTCGAGCTGCTCCGCTACAGTCCGGTCCCGCTCGCGCCCACCGGCGTCGTAATCGCCAGCCTCGTCATCCTGTGCGGCTCGAACGTCGCGTATGCGGTCGCCTCGCTCCGCGGGACCTTCCGGTCCGGCGGCGCGCTCGATCTCGGGTGGGACGCGGCCTTCCTGCTGCTCGCCGGCGCCGCCGCCCTGGCGCCGGGGAGGGCCGCTGCCGTCGACGGGACCGCGCGGGTGATCTCCGATCATGTCGCGCGCGTCACGGCGATCGTCATCGGACTGGCCGGCATCGCCGCCGTCGCGGTGGCCCAGACCCTGTCGCCCGAGCCCGACGCCGGTGCCGCCGTGCTGATCGGCGTCGCGGTGGCCATCATCGGCGTCCGGTTCACGCATTCGCTGCGCGCCAACCGCCGCTACGCGTCGCTGCTCGAGAACGAGGTCGCGAGCCAAACCCGATCGCTCATGGATTCGCTCGCGGCGACAGCGGCCGCGGAACGCAACCTGCGGCTCGTCATGGACGCCGTCCCCGACGCCATCGTCGTGGTCGACCGCGCCGGCCAGATCCTCGAGGCGAACGAGCCAGCGCGCGGCATGGGAGCCGTCCCCGGGACCACGCAGCGGCCCACCCTGTTCGACTTCGTGAACCCCGACGCCGTCGCCCTCGTCCAGGAGCGGCTCGCCGCGGCGTTCCGGGGCGACGTGCAGCGCCTGGAGATCCCGCTGATCCGCGGCGACGGGAGCCACGGCATTGCGGCGCTGCTGTACGCACCGGTACGGGAGGGGAGCGCCATCACCCGCGTGCTGATTCTCGCGCGCGACGTCACCGACCAGCGACGCACCGAGTCGCAGTACCAGCAGGCGGAAAAGCTGGCCGCCCTGGGCCAGCTGGTGAGCGGCGTCGCCCACGAGATCAACAACCCGGCAGCGATCATCTCGGGCTTCGCGCAAACGCTGCTGCTGGACGAGCTCAAGCCCGAGCATCGCGAGATGCTCCAGATGATGTACGACGAAGCCACCCGGATCGGCCGCATCACGTCCAGCCTGCTGGCGTTTGCGCATGCCGGCGGCAAGCAGCGAAACCTCGTGGACCTGAACGACATCGCGCGCCGCACGTTCGCGCTGCGGTCCTACCATCTCTCGACGCTGAACATCACGGTCGCGCTCGACCTCGATCCCAGCGAGCCCAAGATCTGGGCCGACGCCTCCGAGCTGCAGCAGCTGCTCCTCAACCTGCTGATCAACGCCGAGCAGGCGCTCGTGACCGTCGACACGGCGCGCACGATCACCGTGCGCACCCGCGCCGACGAGCGCGACACGCGGCTCGAGATCGCCGACTCGGGTCCGGGGATTCCCGCCGAGCTCCGCACCAGGATCTTCGATCCCTTCTTCACGACGAAACCGGAAGGCGTGGGCACCGGGTTGGGGCTCTCCATCTGCTACGGCATCGCGCGCGACCATGGTGGCCGCATCTGGGTGGAATCGGAGCCCGGGGGAGGTGCCCGGTTCTGCGTGCTCTTGCCGCGCGACCAGCGCGAGGAAGCCCGTGAGCCGGCGGCCACTCCGGAGCCGGCCCCTCCCGCGGCCACCGGCCGGCTCGCCGTGCTCGTGGTGGACGACGAGGTCGCATTGCGCGAAGCGCTGCTGCGCTTCCTGCAACGCCGCGACATCCACGTCGAGGGCGTCGCCGACGGGCGGGAGGCGATCCGCCTGCTCGAGCAGCGCGCCTTCGACGTGATCATTTCGGACGTGCGGATGCCCGGGATGAGCGGACGGGAGTTCCTGGAGCGGCTGCGCCGCGATCGGCCCGATCTCGTGGCGCGGCTGGTGTTCAGCACCGGCGACGCCTTCACGGCTGAGACGGCGACGCTGCTCAAAGAGTCCGGCGTGCCCACTGTGGCCAAGCCGTTCGACTTCGCGGTCCTCGAGCGTGTGGTCCGGGAGGTCGCCGGGCGCGCTACGGCCTCGGCCTGAGCTCGACTTCGAGACCGGAGGCGCTCACGCCGGTCGCCGTGGGCGCGAGCGTCACCCGCAGCGGTGCGGCCGTCGCCTGCAGCGCCTTCAGCACGGCGGCGTCGACGGTCAGGTCGTAGTCGCCCGGCTTCACCCCGAGGACATAGAACGCCCCGTCGCTGAACGTCGTGAAGCGCTGCGTGGCCCCCCCTCCCGGGCGCCGGTCGGTGAGCCGGAGCGTGACGCCGGGCACGCCCACGCGCCGACCCCCCTCCTCGCGACTCACCCGGCCCTCCACCACGCCCGCCTGCACGATGGGAATGTTCAGGCGGCGGAAGCGGTTGGGGCCGGGCTCGAGCAAGGCACTCGCGAACGCCGGCACGAGCAGCGGGGACGACAGCGACAGCGAGTCGACCTGCACGCTGACGGGCTCGAACGGCACGATATCCCATACGCGGAACTCGCCGTCCGAGTCCGAGACGGCAGTGCTCGTGCCCACGCGCACGCGCACGCCCGGGATGCCCCGCTCGCCGGGGTTCTGCGCGCCGTCCGCGTTCTCATCGAGGAAGACCCGCCCGGAGACGCCCGACCGCTCGAGCGAGGGCCCGGGCGCCGTCGTGAGCCGACCGGTCGCGCGGTCCCACAGCACAGACCCCTGCACGTACTGCGTCCCGCTGACGGTCCCGCCGGCGGGTGCGCTCACCGTGGTGTACGACCGCAGCGCCGAGAGGTAGGACGTGAACGAGAGCGACAGCACCGGCCCGGGCGATCCCTGCAGCCACGTGACCCCCGCCTCGACCCGCAACCCCGCACCGACGGGCCGCGCGGCGAGCAGCGAGTACGACGACAGACGCACCGGGCCATCGGTCTCGATCTCCGCGCCGCCGCGCAGCCAGATCGGCCCCAGCACGGGGCCGAGCGCCGGGCGCGGCAGGACGAAGGCGCTCGCGCCGGTGAACCACCGCGTCGCCCCCGGCACGCCAGCCGGGGCGTCCCGCTCGAACCGGACGAACGGCAAGGCGCGCACCGCCTGCCCTTCCGTCGAGCTCTCGATGCGCCCCAGCGTCGTCGTGCCGGTCATGCTGGTCATGCGGTCGAAGGTGCCGTCGAAGAAAAAGAAACCCGCCCGACGGATGGGGCGCCAAAACCCGAATAGTATCAGACGAGAGCGCGCCCCGAGCGGCGTGAGGATCGGCGCGACGGTCCGGTCGCTGTACCACGTGTATTCCGCGGTCACGCGCCGGTCGATGGACGGCTCGTAGCGCAGTCCGGCGCGTGCGAACGCGGCCGTAACCCCGTCGAGGGTGACGGTCCACGTGGTCGAGGGGCTGCCCACGACCGACGCATAGGCGTGGGTCAGATCGGGCAGGGTGTCGCGCCAGAATCGATCGACCCCGCCCCGCACGGTCCATCGGTCACTCACGCCGTAGTGAAGATCGACGTTGGCAGTGGCGCCGCACGGCGTCCCGCGGCACGACCCCCCCGAAAGACCGTATTCGAGCCGTCCGGCCGGCAGCAGCTCGTCGGCGACGCGGAAGGTCTGGTTGAACTCGCGGATTTCGCCGAGCGGCCCGTAGGCCACGAAGTCCACCGGGTTCTCCCCGTACCGCACGGGCACCGCCACGCTGAATCGACCGGCGGCGTCGGCTGAATCGAACCCGAGGAGCTCCCCGCCGCGGTACGCCTCGACCGACCATCCGCCGCCCGGCTCGAGCATTCCCTGGTAGCGCTCCGTGCCGATGAGGGACGGGCGGACGAACGGGGCATTCGTGATCGAGACGCCGCGCAGCGCGCGCACCGCCGGCCCCGTGGACACGCCGTCGCCCAGACGTAGCTGCTGGAGCCAGCGCTGGTCGCGCCACACGCCCGTCCACGAGCCGGCGATCTGCACCACGCCGTCGGCCGCCCGCCCGACACTGGAGGCGCTCAGCTCGAGCGAGCCACCGAACGCGTCCGCCCCCAGCGCCCCCGTATACCCGCTGCCCGCGAGCGGGTCGCCGCTGGGCGCGAGCAGCGTGTAATCGAACACCAGGCCGTCCCAGCGGGGATGCTCCGCCGCGAGCAGCAGATCGGGACGCCCCGTCTCGCGCGGTCGGAGCAGCGCCGTTCGGGCCGCTTCGCGACGCAGCCGCCGCGCCAGCGGCAGATCGCTCGGATCGGCCATCGTCACCGTGAGCTCCGAGAAATCGACGACGAACGGCGAGCCCAGCAGGTCACCCAGGCGCTCGGCGCCCACGTACAGCTCGCCGTCGCGGAAGCTCCGGTACTCGGGCTCCAACCGCACTCGGCGCGCGCCGTAGCTCATCGTGTCGCCGGCCGCGTCGACCACCAGACGCCCACCTCCCGGGTCCACGGTCGCTTCGAGCCGTCCGGTCGCGCTCACGCGGTAGCGGATCTCGGCGAGCTGCAGGAACTGGGTGAGCGGGACGAGGACTTCGGTACGCACCCGGAACGCCGCGACGGTGCGACTGGTGACATGCCCGAGGCGCAGCTCCAGGAGGATGGGCTCCGCCGTGTCGGCCGCAGCTGCCCCCTGGGCAGCCGCCACGGGGGCGCCGGCCACCGCGAGCCACAGGGCGACCCGCGTCGCGCGCCAAACCGGTGCCATTGTATTACAGGTAGGCGATCGTGACGATGATCGTGCCCGTGTAAATACCGGGCTTGGCCGTCGCGGCGGGGCTCACGGTCCCGCCGATCCAGAGGTAGATGTACGGGCTCGCGGGAGGCCCGAGCCTGCCGGTGGTACCGGTGATCGGGTCGAAGGCGGTCGCACCCGCGACGTTGTTCGTCGCCCGGTTCCAGCGAGCCGAGGCGGCCCCGAACGATACCGGCATCGTGCTGCCGGGGAGGGCCTGGATGTTCGTCAACAGCGCGGGAAGTACGAACGTGATGCTCACGTCGGCGTTCTTGCTGCCCTGGATCTGCCACGCCCCCGCGCCGGCCGCCGTCGGCTGCACGGTGGTCGCGACGCCCTTGGGCACGCTCCCGAAGTTGAGGTTGCTCAAGGTGGTGACGGTCAGCGCCTGGCCGATCACGTTCGCGTCGATGCCGACCGATCCGGTCACGCCTTGCGACAGGCCGGGGCGCGGCACGAGGAGCCCGAGCAACACGAGCAGCCGCAGGCCGGCGGGACGGGGTCGCAACGTCACGGGACGCGAACCTCGGCCGAATCGCGCACCGGCGGGCTCGGCAGGACCAGTTCCGGCGCGAGATCCTCGCGTCCGGTGGACAGGTCGAGGCGCAAGCGGTAGCGACCGGGGGCGAGTGCGCCGATCGGGAGGGCGTAGCGCGGCTCCATGGCGTAGTAGACCCCGATCGGCAGCTTGATCTCGCTGACGGTCTTCCCGGCCGAGTCCACCAGCACGGCGTGCGCGCTTCCGATGTAGGCGGCGTTGCCCTGCTGAGCCAGACGCGCCCAGACGGCGAGCGAGTCGCCCACCACCGCCGTGCGCAGGCCGGACAGCGTGACGCCCGTGTGCACCGCACCCTTCCGGTAGAACACGCCGATGATGGTCCGGACCTCGAGCGTGAGCCCGACCTTGACCCGGGCTGTATCGGCCGCGCCCGTCACCGGGAGCTGCCCTCCCTTGGCCGAGATCACGAGGCGCGCCCAGTACTCCCCGTCGCCGAGGCCCGGTGGCGGAGTGGCGAGCAGGCGGATGGTCTGGCGCTCGAGTGGCGGGACCGTGAGCCGGCGCGGGAATGCCTGAATCCAACTCGCCGCGGAGGGGCTGCTCGAATCGGGGTGCTCGACCGTCCGCACCACGATGCTCCCGGCTGAATCCGTCGCCGGATAGCCGAAGAAGAACGAGATGGCTACTTCGACGGGCTCGGTGTTCGGGTTGTACAGGAGGACGGCGCCGCTGCGCGTCCGCGCGTCGATGAACACCGCATGGGGGGCGATCACGACGCCCTGCGCCCCGAGGCGCACGGCGCCCAGCAACAGCGCCACCCACAAGCCGGTCGGCTTCATGGGAAGGTAGCCAGGTTCAGGGTGATCGTCGCCGTGTAGGCACCGGCGCGCTGCGCCGGCGCCGGCCGCGCGGTGCCGCCGAGGAAGACCGATCCGCTCCCCTGCTGACTGAAGGTGACGACGAACGCCTGCCGCGGGTCGAATCCGATCTGGCTGCCGATGTTCTGTGATTGCGAGTACCCGCCGTCGCTGCCACCGAACGTGAGCGCCAGCGTGGCGCCGCCGGGTCCGGTGAGAACGGAAGGCAGGGTGAAGGTGAGCTGGCCCTGCGTTCCGTGCGGCCCCTGGATCATGAATTGCCCGCTCTTCGCCGCGTCGGTGCGTGACACGACCGTCGGCACGCCGGGGAGCAGCGTCCCGAAGCTCAAGGACTGGACGCCCGTGACCGCGATCGGACGCTGCCCGAAGACCGGCGTGGCGACGACCACCGTCAGCGCCAAGGCGTACCAGCGAGTTTTCATCGCGCGGGCCCTCGTGTAAGAAAGCGCCGGCAGAGGGGCCAGAGAAACCCTCTGCCGGCGCACCGCCTGCAAACTTACGCCGAGCTGCGGCTTAGTACGACACCGTCAGGGTCACCGTACCGGTGTAGCTTCCGGCCGGCAAGTTGCTCGGAGGCGTCACCGTCGCGCCGACGAAGACAAACAGCGCTCCACCAGCGCTCAACGTCGCGCTCGCAGGCGTCGCCGAAGGCGTGATCGCGGAACCGCCCGACGTCGAGTTCGAGGTGTTCAAGTAGCCGGTCCACGAGCCGATCGGCAGGTTGTTGCCGCTGCTCGTCAGATTGGTCGGCAGCGCGAGGGAGTACGTGACCGGCGCGCTCCCCTGACCCGTCACGTCGAACCGACCGGCATTGGTGGCGTCGCTGTAGGCCACGGTCTTCGCCACACCGGGGAAGACGTTGCCGAAGGCCAGGTTCTGGACCCCTGTGACCGTAATTGGCGACTGCACCGTCGCCGTCGCCGAGATGCTGCCGTTCACGCCCTGCGCGCGGACCGAACCGGCCGCCAGCAGCGCGAGGACGAGCGTGGCAAGCGCGGCTTTGGAAGCAGTGTACATGATGCGTCTCCCTATCTGTCGGGTGGTAGAGCACTTACAGCCATGAGGCGCGTGCGCCTCGATTGTCGTGCCCACGCAACAGGCAAGGGGCGTGCCATAGTGCTTTGTTTTTTGACGATCGTCAATCTTCTATACAGTGCGCCGGCCGCTTGCTACATCAAGATGCCGAAGAGCTTAGCTCGTGCCATTCCAGGGACTGTCGCGATTCTTGACACGAAGAACGCTGGCGCAGACCAACGTAATGTGCTGTAAGCTATTGCAACACAGACGCTTAAACATGCAAGCGCCGGGGTACGGACTGTGCCTTACTGGGCGGCAGGTTACATGGCCCGCACCCCGAGGAGCATACACATGGCAAACCGACGTCGTCCTGGACTCGCTCGCGTGGTCGTGGCCGTTGTCGTGGTCGGCGCTGCCTGGCTGGGCCGGCCCATCAATGCAGAAGCCCAAGCCCGTGGCACGCTGCAAGTAACCGCACAAGTCGTTGATACCAAGGCGAGCTTCGACGGCCTTCAGGCGGCGCGAGTCGCGCTGCGACAGGTGGCGGCCGGGACCCAGATTACCAACATCGATACTGTCTCAACACTGGCGCAAGTGAGCATCGCTCAGCCTTCGCAGGGCCGCTCAGAGCTGGTCGTCACGATCGATTACTCGAAGAACTAGCCGGGTCACTCGATCCCGAGCTTGTGGCGCAGCGGGATCGGCATGATCGCCACGGCGTGCCTGGTGGGTACCGAAAAGGCGAACCCGGGCGCCTGCGCCAGACCTGCTCGGTGGATGGCGATCACCTCGCCGTTGGCGTTGAAGAGAGGACTTCCGGAAGACCCGCCGATCGTCATCCCGTCGAACTGAATGACGTCGTCGGTGGCGCGGGAGATGATACCGGCCGACATCGACGTACGGACCACGGCGGTGCGCAGCCGCGCGAAGCCCGCGCCCGCCGGATATCCGATCAGCGCTGCGGGCTCGCCCTGCCGTGCCTTGGTACCCCTCCAATCCACGGCAGCGATGTACACCCCTTGATAGCCGCGCAGCTTGATCACCGCGATGTCGCGCTCCTGTGATGTCGCGATCACATCGGCGTAGTGCGCTTGCGACTGATCGGCCAGGATGACCCAGATCGTGTCCGGCCGCTGGTGCAGCGAGTCGGCCACCACGTGCCAGTTGGTGAGCATGTAGCCGTCGGCGGTGATCACGAACCCGGTGCCGTTGTAATAGTCCCGGCCGAAGCTCACGGTGATGAGCCCGACCGCTCCCTGGTTCTGTTGCGCAATGGCGGCGAAGTCGGTGCCGCGGATGGCGCGGATCTTGGCGTCCAGGCCTCGGGTCTGCTGCTCGGCACTCACCACGGCGCCGCGCAGGCTGTCGAGCGTGGCGGCGGAGGGTTCACGTCGCTCCGCCGCCGCCAGCTCGTCCCGCAACCGCTGCACCTCGTTCTGCGCCGCGATGCGCCGCGCTTCGCCCGCCGCGAGCTGGGCGCCGAGCGCCGCCTGTGCCCGGTCCAGCGCCGCGCGCAACTCCGCGGTGCGGGCCTGGGCGACCCCGAGCTGCGTGCGCAGACTCTCCACCAGCACCGCCGGGGCCGCGCTGGCCCGGGCGGCGTCCAAGTCCCGTTCGAGGCGCCGCGTTACCAGGCGCACCGAGTCTTCGACGCTGCGGCGCGCCTCGTTGGTCTGCTCGACTTGGGTAGAGAGGAGCCAGTACACGCCGTACACGGCGCCCCCCAGTAGCAGAATCAACACCATCACGACACCCATGAGCCAGCGGGGGGACCCTTCCGCGGCAACCGCCCGCACGAACGCCGCACCCGAACCCCGCTTGCCCTCGCGCCGCTCCTCTCTCGCTGTCGCCAGCGCCTGGCCGATAACGCGCGCCATGCTGGGCCGCGCTTGCCGCGCCACGGGGCGCGCCACCGGGAGCTGTGGCGCCGTGCCGAGCCCGTCGACGACGAGCAGCGGACCACCCGGCCCGAGCATGATTCGGTCGCCCAGCCGTACGGGCAGCGGCGTGGTGACGCGTTCGCCGTTGACCAGCGTGCCGTTTCTCGACGCGGCGTCGCGCACCAGGAGCGAGCCCGACGGGTCGACGGTCAGCTCCGCGTGGACCCGTGAGACGGTCGTATCCGCGGTCGCGGCGACCTGGACTTCGCATTCATGGCCCCGCCCGATGCGGATGCGCACGCCCGCCGCCTCGTAACGGCGTCCGGTGACGGCATCGAGCAGCGTGATGCCGTAGGCGCGGTCGCCCGCAGGAAGCCCGGGGCGCTCGGGGAGCGTCGGTGGGAGGGGCGGGCGTTCGGTCACGGCGGCGATCGCAAATCGCGGCCCCGACTCACCCAGGCCGATGACGTCGCCCGGCCGGAGGGCGACCGGAGCCTGGAGGCGGCGCTCGTTCACATAGGTGCCGTTGCGACTTCCCAGGTCGGACAGACGCCACTCGCCGTCCCCGTAGCGCAGCTCCGCGTGGATGGCGGAGACGACTCCCGCCCCAGCGCCGGTGACCGCCAGCTGGCACTCGGGGCTGCGGCCGAGACGCGCGACGGCGTCGCGGATCTCGGTGACATCGTGCGTGATTGATTCGACCAGCCTGAGGTAAGGCACTCTACGCGAGCAGCGGACTCCCCTTGGCGCGGCGGTCCGGGATGAGCCGGCGGGGGGTGAGCGAGCGGCGCGGGGCCCGGCGCCGCTCGCCGCTCGAGCGCCGCTCCGACTTCGAGCGGCGCTCGTCCGGTACCGGCGTGTTCCCCTGGCGCCGCTCGGAGCGCGAACGGCGGTCGACGCCGGAGCGGCGGTCGTCCAGTTGACGGCGATCGTCGCGGGTGCGGCGGTCGGGCAGCGGCTCGTAGCTGATGGATCCTCCGGACCCTTCGGTCGGGGCCCAAAACTACTGGCCAGCCGTCCGGCCGGCTAGTGCGCGCGGGCCCGCAGCCGCATGTCGATATCGCCCACGACTTCTTCGGCCCTGCCCTGGCGGACCCACCCCTTGTGCCGGCCGCGGTCCCGCGTCTCTCGTATCCCGCGGATCTGCACGCGCTCCCCCTCCCGGGTGGCGAACACGCGCACGACCTCTTCGTTGCCGCGCCGTGCCCAGATCACTCGGGTGGGACCGTCGTCCTGGACGCGATACACCTCGTAGCCGCGACGCACCAGCACGTCGCGCGTCACGACCACGACTTGGTCCACCGGCTCGACGTACACATACTGAGCGGGCTCGACGTACACGACTTCGGCCCGCGTATAGACGCCCGGTCCACAGGCAGCCAGGACGAGCGCGAGCGTCGGGAAATAGCGGCGCATGGGGAATTCCCCTCCGTTTCAGAGTCTCTCTCAAGACTCCGCCACCCCGGGCTTCGTTACGCCGGTGTGACCACGGTCACATCCGCCGCCTCACGGTGGCCAGCCCCAAGGGTCGCTAAATTGGGCGGCGATGACCTCCGCCACGCCTCCCGCCGACCTGCTCGAGGGTGTCGTACGCGTGCTCGAGCCGGCGTTCCGCATCGACCGGCTCGTGGCCGCGACGGTCGAGCGCGTGGTGTACCACGCCTGGGACCGCGTGCTCAAGCGGCACGTCGCGCTGTACGCCCATCTCGCGCCTGACGTACCGGGGCGCGCCTGGTTCCTGCGCGAGACGGAGACCCTCGCCGCGCTCGACCACCCCACCATCCGCCACGTGTACGCCGCGGCCATTCCGGGGAGCTTCGCCTACCGCACGACGAACTGGGTGGAAGGAGAGAGTCTCGCCGACGCGCTGCGGCGCGGACCGCGGCCCATCCCGACCGCGCACACGTTGGTGCGCGACCTGCTCAGCGCGGCGGAGCACGCGCACGCCCGGGGCGTGATCCTCCGTCGTATCGTGCCGCTGACGCTCATGCTCGAGCTCTCTGGCCGGGCCGTGATCACGGACCTGCGCTACGCCAACTGGTGTCTTCCCTATGTTCCCCCCGAGGAGCGCGGGGCGGGAGGGGCCTTCGTCGCGCCGGAGGTGCGCGCCGGAGGGCCGGGCGAGCCGGCGAGCGACGTGTACGCGGTGGCAGCCCTGGTCTATTACGTGCTCACCGGCCACGAGCCGGACGCCGACCCGGCGCGGGTCGTGCCTCCGCGGCAGCTGCGGCACGCGGTACCGGCGGCCCTCGAGCGGGTGCTGTTGCGCGCGCTGCAGCCTGCGCCCGGCAGCCGCTATTTCACGGCGACGGAGATGCTCGAGGACTTCGTGAGCGACGCCGGCGTGTTTCAGGAACCGGCGGCGACCCCCCAGCTGGCGGAGGCGGGCTTCGAGCGACGACTGCGCCGCGCCCTGGGAGACGACTACGAGCTGCTCGAGGAGATCGGGACGGGCGGTTTCGGGCGGGTGTATCGGGCGCGCGACCTCGGGCTGGAGCGCGACGTGGCGATCAAGGTCCTGCACCCGTCGCTCACGGCCGATGCCGCCGTGACGGAGCGGTTCCGCCGCGAGGCGCAGCTCGCGGCCCGGCTGCGGCACCCGAGCATCGTCAGCATCTACGACATCATGGGCCGGGCGGGACTGGAGTGGTACACGATGGAGCTCGTGCCCGGGACGAACCTCGGGCAGCTGGTCCAGGCGCAGGGACCGCTCTCGGTGGATCAGACCGTGCGCGTGCTCGATCAGGGGCTTTCGGCGCTCGAACACGCGCACGCCCTGGGGCTGGTGCACCGGGACCTGAAGCCCGAGAACATGCTGATCGAGCCCGACGGACGGCTGCGCATCACCGATTTCGGATTGGCCCTGGCGCTGCGCGGCGACGGCCGGTTCGGCGGTGCGACCTCGCGCAGCGGCACGCCGCAGTTCGCGGCGCCGGAGCAGCTCCTGGGCGAGCGCGTCGACCAGCGCGCGGACCTGTACTCGCTCGCCGCGACGGCGTACTTCGCGCTGCTCGGTCGCCCCCCGTTCGACGGACGCACGCCCGAAGCGATCCTCGCCCGCCAGACCACCGACGACCTGCCGCCGCTCACAGACGCCCGGCATGACGTGCCGCGCGAGCTGGAAGAGGTGTTGCGCCGTGCGCTGGCGAGCGATCCGGCAGCGCGCTTCCAGACGGCGACGGCGTTCCGGGAGGCGCTGCGGCGGTCACGCGGGTTGCTGCGCCGGCTCAGGGCCGTCCTGCGAGGAGAGTGAACCGGGCGTTGACACGAGCCGGACAACATCCGGATGGCGAGGCGGCGACGTCTCGTACACATATAGCATCGGACCACGTCGGGGGAAGCCATGAGGATGCGGTGTGAGGTGCTTGTCACGGTGCTGGCGGCCGCCTGCGGCGGGTCGAGCCCCACGAGCGCGGGCGGCGGCGGGAACGGGAACCCACCGCCGACGGCCACCGTGACGATGGCCGAGTACCGCTTCTCACCGGAGACCTTGAGGGTCGCCCTGGGCAGTGTGGTCAGCTGGAGCAATGGTGGCACGACGCAGCACACGTCCACGAGTGACGCGGCCGGTGGGTGGAACAGCTCCGCGATCGCTCCACCCGGCCCGCCGCCGGCGACGTGCCCGTACCCTCCCTGCGGCAACACGCCCGGCGGAAGCTTTCAGTTCACCTTCAGCACCGCCGGGACGTACCCGTATCACTGCATGTTTCACGACACCTTGGGCATGAAGGGCGTCGTGATCGTGAGCCCCTGACCTAGCGCCATCGAAAGATCTGCAGCGCGACGGCGAAGCTCGCGACGCCCCACGCCGTCACGATCCCGAGCGGCGTTCCCAGCCGCGCGAGTGGGCTGCCGTCGATCATGACGGCCCGCAGGGCGTCGTTCAGCGCGGTGAGCGGCAAGGCCCTCACGAAGGGCTGCATCGCATCCGGAAAACGGGCATACGAGAAGAACGTACCCGACAGGATCCACATCGGGAGCATCACGAGGTTCATCAGTCCGGAGACCGCCTCGATGGTGCGGGCACGGCTCGCCACCAGCATGCCGAGCCCGTTGAACGAGAGGGCGCCGAGCACCTTGATGAACGCGACGGCGCCGAACGAGCCCCGCACCCCCACGTCGAAGATCCACCACGCGAACCCCACCAGTGCGGCGACCTCGACGAACAGGAACACCAGACGGGACAGCACGAACGACAGCAGGTAGTGGCTCCGCCGCATCGGCGTCGCCATGTAGCGCTTGAGGAGGCGCTTGGTGCGCGCCTGCACCACGGAGAAGCCCACGCCCCACAGCCCGCTCCCCATGAGGTTCATGCCCAGCAGGCCGGGAATCAGGAAGTCGATGTAGCGCGCGCCCGGTTCCGTCACGCGCTCGTCCTCGACCCGTACCGGATCGGCCCGCCCGCGCGCACGCTGCACGGCGTCGTCCACCTGCAGGCGCGCCAGCCGGCTCTCGGTGCGGGTCGAGTCGTACCGGTACACGATGGGCGCGCCCGGGACGACGAGGAGCGCGACGCGACCAGTCCGGAGCTGGAGTCGCGCCGCGGCGCTGTCGAGGACGGCGACGGTGAGGCCGGGAGTGTGGCCCAGCGCCGCGGCCAGCCCCGAGTCGCCCGCCTGGCGCAGCACCGCCACCCGCAACTCGCCGGGCCCGCGGTTGCGGAAGGCGATGCCCAACGCGAACGCCAGCACGATCGGGAACCCGAACACCCAGAAGATCGCCTCCGGCTCGCGGTAGAACTCGCGCATGCGGGCGAGGGTCAGCTGGACCAGGGGGTGGTCACGCATCGCGCAGCTGTCTCCCCGTGAGTGTCACGAATACGTCCTCGAGCGTGGCGTGGTGGGTGGCGAGCAGCGAGAGCGCGGCGCCGCGCCGCTCGAGCAGGGCCAGCAGCGCCGGGACGGCGCGGTGCACCTCGGCGACCGTGAGCGCGGTCCGGTCCGGCGCCGGACGCACGGCTCGGACCCCGGGGAGCGCGGCCAGTTCGTCGACCGTGGGGGCGGCGCCGTCCGCCAGCGCGAATTCGACGACGTGCTCGGCGCCGAGCGATGCGATGAGCGAGCCCGGCGTGCCGAGCGCGATGATCTTGCCGTGGTCCATGATGGCGACCCGGTCGCACAGGCGCTCCGCTTCCTCCATGTAGTGCGTCGTCAGGAGAATCGTGCCCCCCGCCGCGCGGAACCGGCCGATCACGTCCCACAGCTGGCGCCGCGACTGTGGATCGAGCCCCGTGGTCGGCTCGTCGAGGAACAACAGCTCCGGCCGCGAAACCAGAGCGCACGCGACGGCGAGGCGCTGCTTCTGCCCGCCGGACAGCTTGCCCACCCAGGCCGTCCGTTTCTCCTCGAGCTCCACCAGGGCGAGCACCTCGTCGACCGTGTGCGACGACCGGTGGAAGCTGCGGAACAGGCGCACCGTTTCCTCGACCGTCAACTTGTCCGCCAGCTGCGTGTCCTGGAGCTGGATGCCGAGACGCTCGCGCAGGGCTCGCGTCTCGGCGCCGCCGGTCCAGTGCAGCCCGAGGATCTCCACGTCTCCCGCATCGGGAGGCGTGAGCCCCTCCAGGATCTCGATGGTGGTGGTCTTGCCGGCGCCGTTCGGCCCGAGCAGGCCGAAGCACTCTCCCGCGGCCACCGCGAGATCGAGCCCGGCAACCGCCAGCACGTCGCCATAGCGCTTGACGAGCCCGGTGCAGCGGATGGCGGGCACGCTTAGGCGGGCTTCTGCGGCTCCGGCGGCCTCAGCGCGTGCTTCAGCGCCGCGTCGAGCTGGATCTGCATGTTGTTCACCGCGTCCCCGAGCGCCCGGATCTTCATGAGGACGCCTCCCCCGCGCCCCGCCATCACCGACATGCCACCGGCGACGTCCGCGATCGTGCCGATGTTGCCGGTGAGGGCCCGCTGACGCATCTGAGAGGCCTCGATGGCGATCTTCTCGCACAGCTGCTGAATGGTGCGCGTCTGTCCGGCTCGGTTGGACTCGAGCTCAGTCACGAGGTGCTTGAGCCGATCGGCCGCCCGCTGGAAGTCCTCGATCTCCTCCACCTGCCGTACCTGATCGGCGGTGAGCTTCTGGCTCATGGGAGCACCTCCGTGAGGGGACGACCGTCGAGCGGTTCGGCGGGGGTGAGGTCGAGCAGCCGCGCCAAGGTCGGCGCGATGTCGACCGTGCGGACCCTCGTCCCGTACTCGCCGCGACTCACGCCCGCACCCCAGAAGAGCAACGGCACGTGCGCGTCCAGGTCGGTCGGCTGACCGTGCATCGCGATGGGGGCGTTGGGGATTCCCCAGATGCAATACGGCTTGAGCGTGACGACCAGCTCCACGCCGGCATCCGGAGGGATCTGGTGGCGCCAGCGGCGCAGCGTGGGATCGGCGCTGTCGGCCGCCGCCAGATCCGCCGGACGGTCGACCCGCGCCACGCCCGCGAGCCTACGGAGTCGGACGGCCACGTCGGCGACGACGCTGTCGAGGTTCACGCCCTGCGCCGCGAGCCGCGCGCGATCCGGCACGAGCAGCATGCCACTCTCGAACGTGAGCCAGTCACTCCCGCCGACGCGCCCGTCGAGCGCCGCGTTGACGCTCTGGATCATGCTGTCGGGCGTCACGCGCACCGCTCCGCTCCGCCCCAGCGCGCGCGACCGCTCTGGGAACGGCGTCACACCGTGGTCGGCGGTGAGCACGATGAGCACGTTGCCGCCGCCGTAGCGCACGAACAGCTGCTCGAAGAAACGGCCCAGATAGCGATCCAATCGCAGCACCTGGTCGTGGATCTCGCGCGAGTCTGGGCCGTACGCGTGCCCGATGTAGTCCGTGGTGGAGAGACTCACCGCGAGCAGGTCCGTCGTGCCGCGGACGCCGAGCCGCAGCGCCCGCGTGCCTTCGAGAGCGAACGCGAGCGTGAGCGAGTCCATCGTCGGCGTCGCGAGAAAAGCGCGGGCCGCCTGGGCGCTGTCGCTCGAGAGGCGGTGCGGAAAGACGAAGTCCCGCCCGAGGTTCTCATAGGGAACGCTGTCGGGCTCGGGGTAGTCCCGGTCGGGAAGGAGCAGGGTCCACTGCGTCCCCGCGGCGCGGAACGGCACGCGCTCGGCGTTGAACGCCCGCACCCACATCGGCAGCGAGTCGGCGTAATAGCGGCTGGTCGCGAACACGCCCCCGACGTACCAGTAGACCTGCTCTTTGGCGCGCCCGATCGGCAGGATGGCCCCGCGGTCCTTGCCCGACACCGAGAGCGCCCGCGCCGTCGGCTCGGCCGCCTTGAGCCAGTCGAACAGCTCGGTTCCCTGAAACCGCGCGGGTGACGCTCCGGGGCCCGGCGCGCCGACGAGCGGGCTGGTGGAGTCCTGCACGCCCACCGAGTTGCGGATGATCCCGGTGTGCGCGGGCCAGCGCCCCGACAAGATCGTCGCGTGGCCCGGGGCCGTCTCGGTGATCGCGTGGTCCTGGTACGCTTCGGTGAACACCGCGCCCTGCTTCAGGAGCATCGCCAGCCCCCCGCGCAGCTGCGTGCGATAGCGGTCGAGGTAGTCGGGGCGCAGCTGATCCACGGTGATCACGACCACCAGGCGCGGCCGGGGGGGGCCAGGCGCGGGTGCGGGCGCCCCGAGCAGGGCGAGCAGGGCAGCAATCATGGCAAAGAAAATAAACCAGACCGGCGCGCTACGCCGCCGCCGGCACCGGCTCCCCGCGTGGCACGCGATTCGCCAGCAGCAAGGCGCAGGCGATGATCACCGCGCAGGCGTAGAACGGGACGCGGGGTCCAAGGTGCTGGTAGGCGAGCCCGGCCCAGATCGGTCCGGCGACGCTCGCGACGCCGCGCAGGCCCTGCTGCACGCCCATCATCAGGCCGAACTCGTGCTGGTCGGTCCGGTGACTCACGAGGGCGGATGTCGCGGGGAACAACAGCGCCGTGCCGAGGGGCAGCAGCACCTGGAACAAGAGGAACAGCGGGACCGAGGACGCCAGCGGGAGGAGGGCGTACCCGAGGCCGTACAGCGCCGCGCCCACGCGCATCGTCCGCACCTCCCCGAGTCGATCGTTGATCGGTCCGACGACGAACGCTCGCATCAACACACCGACGCCGCCGAATACGGTGAAGAACCAGCCGATGTTGGTCACGTCGATGCCGAATCGCCACGAGAGGTACAACGTGAACACGGCCGGCGCGGAGTTGTAGGCGAGCATGGCCACCGCGTAGATCCAGATCAGCTGGGCGGCGGGTCTGCCCGGATGCCGGATCACGTCCCACATGGCGTTCAATACCGGTCGCGGCTCGGGGGGCGGCACGTGTCGCCCGCTCGCGGTGGTGGCGTGCGACGGCAGTACGCGCGACTCCGGCAGCCACTTCCAGGCGAATGCGACGTTGCACAAGCACAGCGCGGCGGCGACCAGGCCGGGCGCCGACTGACCGGCGCGCGCGGCAAACGAGCCGACGACCGGGCCGATGACGACGCCGAGGCTGGTGGCGGCGGAGAGCCAGCCCAGGGCCTTGGCCCGCTCGTGCGGCGCCATCGTGTCCGCGACGTACGCCTGCGCCACCCCGGTCGTGCCTCCGCCGAGGCCCTGGATGAAGCGTGACACGAACAGCAACCAGAGCGATCCGGCGAATCCGAAAACGACGTACGCCAGGCTCGACGCGGTCAGCCCCACGAGCAGCGCCGGTCGGCGCCCGTAGCGATCCGACACCCGCCCCCACACCGGGGAGGCGAGCAGCTGCGCGACGGGGAACGAGGCGGTGAGGAACCCGATCGTCGTGGCGCTCGCGTGCAGATGGAGGGCATACAACGGCAGCAGGGGCAGGACGAGCATGAGCCCGATCATGTCCACGAAGGCGACGGCCATCAGGACCGACATCCGCTTCATCGTCTCGCGCTCCGTCACCAGATCAAAGATGTGGACGTCTGCCCGGTCGGCGAACGAAAGCCCCACCCTCGCTTCGCGTCAATCTCCGTGCAGCGGACCTTTGAGCTTCCTGACGGTTCATGGCCTAGTCTCCCCGAGAGTCCCGTTCTAATCTTCTTGCCACTTCACATGTCCGGCATCCCGCAACCTGACCCTGGCTCGCGGCTCTTCCGCCGCACGCTGCTGCGCGTAATGGCGGTGCAGGTGGCGACGTTGCTCTTTCTCTGGCTGCTCCAAACCCGCTACACCCGATGATCTCCCCGTCGTGCGCGCGCTAGACTGGGTCATCATCGCGATCTACCTGGTGTACGTGCTGGTGGACGGCGTGCGTCGAGCCAAGGGCACGCGGGAGATCGAGGGCTACTTCCTGGCCCATCGAAGTCTCCCGTGGTGGGCGGTGGGTCTCTCGGTCATGGCCACGCAGCTCTCGGCGATCACCCTGATCGGGACGACAGGGCAAGGGGCGACCGACGGCCTGCGCTTCGTGCAGTTCTACTTTGGCCTCCCGTTGGCCATGGTCCTCCTGGGAGTGACGCTGGTCCCGTTCCTCCACGGAGCCAGAGTATTCACCGCGTATGAGTACCTCGAGCGGCGGTTCGACGCGCGCACGCGCTCCCTCACCAGCTTTCTCTTTCTGGTCGTGCGGGGGATGTCGTGCGGTACCATCATCGCCGCCCCGGCCGTGGTGTTCTCCGCCATTTTCGGCTGGAGCCTGCTGTGGTCGGTGGCCCTGATGGGCATTCCGACCGTGATCTACACCATGATCGGCGGGGTGCAGGCGGTCACCTGGGTGGACGTGAAGCAGATGGGGCTCATCGTCTTCGCGCTGATCGCGGTGATGGTGACCCTCCTGGTGCAGCTCCCGATAGCACCCGACCACGCGCTGGCCCTGGCCGGCGCGGCGGGCAGGCTCCGCGCCTTCGATTTCTCGTTCGACCTGAGGAACGATTTCACGTTCTGGTCCGGCCTGATCGGCGGCACCTTCCTCATGCTGTCGTACTTCGGCACCGATCAGAGTCAGGTACAGCGCTACATCACCGCGAAGTCGGTGGACCAGGCTCGGAGCTCGCTCTTGATGAGCGCCTACTGGAAGATTCCGCTCCAGGCACTGGTGCTGCTCACGGGCGTCCTGGTGTTCGTGTTCTTCGTATTCCAACGACCACCGCTGCTGTTCAACCCCGCGCAAGAGCAAGCCGTTCGTGCAGCGGAGCCCTCGAGGTACGGAGTGCTCGACGAGCGGTACCGCACGGCGCTCCAAGCACGCGAGACCGCGGCGCGCGCCGTGGCGGTCGCGCGCGCACGGGGAGACCGCGCGGCGTCGGTCGCCGGGTTGGAAGCGTTCAGGGCCCGCGAGGCGGACGTGGGCGCGGTGCGAGCAGAGGGGCTCGCGTTGGCCCGCCGCGTAACCGGAACGAGCGCGCGCGACGTGAACTATGTGATGCCGTACTTCGTGTTGCACTTCCTGCCCGTGGGCCTCACCGGACTCTTCGTCGCCGCGGTACTGGCCGCCGCGATGTCGGCCGCCGCCGGCGAGCTGAGTTCGCTGGCCACGGTGACCGTGATCGACTTCTACCAACGCTGGATCCGGCCCGAGGCGTCGGACGCGCACTACCTCCTGGTGTCCAAGGCCGCGACCGGATTCTGGGGCCTGTTTGCCTGCGTGGTGGCCACGTTCGCCGCGACGCTCGGCTCCCTGATCGTGGTCGTGAACCGCTTCGGGTCGTTCTTCTACGGCTCCATACTCGGTGTCTTTCTCCTGGCCATGATCCCGCGGGCGCGGGCGACCGGAGCGTTCGTCGGTCTGATCGCCGGGATGGCCGCCGTGGCCGCCGTGAACTTCGCGACGCCGTCGGTCTCGTGGCTGTGGCACAACGTCATCGGAGCGGTTACGGTGGTGGCGGTCGGGTTGGTTTTGAGCGCGAGAACGATCGCACCTCGGTAGTCAAATACGGAATGCGAAATGCGGAATGCGGAATTGAAGTGAAGGGTCGAGCCGCCAAACGACGCTCGCCTTTCCATTCCGCATTCCACATTCCCCACTCCGCATTCTTATCGCTTGCCCAGCGCGAGGAGGTTGGCAAACAACCGATATGCCCCCGGCACCCCCGCGGGCAGCTGCCGGAAAAAGCTCAGTCCCGTGTAGACGTACGTGCCCTTCCCAACGGCCGCCACGAGCAGACTCCCCGAGAGCGGCGACTCGCCCGGATCGTGCGTTTCGAGCAGCGCCGTGTAGGACGAATCCCAGTCGTGGGCGAAGTACAGCCCGCGCTCCTGCACCCATCCCTGCCAGTCGGCCGGACCGAGCTCGTTGGGGAGGTGAAATGCGGGGTGCGACGGGTCGAGCACGGTGACGGGCGCGGTCTCATCGGTCACGCGGTCATGCGGCCGCGCGATCGACAACCGGTAGGGCGCGAAGCTGCCGCTCACGAACGGGTATTGCTGATATTGCACGATGACGAGGCCGCCCGCGCGAGCGTAATCGAGCACCCGCCCGTTGGCCGCCACCAGCGCCGGGTCGGTCTCGTAGGCGCGGCTGCCGATGACGATCGCGTCGTAGTGCGACAGGTCCCCGCGCCCGAGCGTGTCGGGACCGAGCAGCTCGATCGGGATGCCGACGGCACCGAGTGCCTCCGGCACGCGGTCGGAAGCCCCGCGCACGTAGCCGACGCGCGCCAGCTTGGGCAGGGCGATGCGCGTGGCCCGGACCTCGGCCACCGAGCTGTGCGTCACGCCTCGCGGGCGAATGTGCGGGTAGTCGATGAGCGCCAGCGACCCCTCGCTCCGCTCGCGGCCGCCCACGACGACCGCCGCCCCCTTGAGCTGGTATGTGCCGGGGCGCGCGCTCGCGGGCAACGCCAGGGCGACGGTGAAGCTCTTGGCCTCGTCCTCCCGCTGGAACGACAGGCTCTCGGGCGCGACCGCCGGCCAACCGAGCGGAAGCGCCAGCACCACCTGCGCGGCCGCCGGCCCGCGCCCGCGGTTCGTCACGGTCACGGTGAGCGATCGGGGACCGGCGGCGGTGCCGTCGACGGGCCAGACGACAAGATCGGGGGTGACGGCCACGTCGAACGGGCGCGTGACGAAAACGGGCCGCCGCACCTCGCCGATGCTCTGATCGCGGTACCGGTAGACCACCTCGCGGGTGAGCGCCAGCGGCTCGCCGGCGACGGTGAGTCGGACCGTCAGCTGCAGCGGCCCCGGCTCGAACGGCAGTCCGCGCCACTCGGCGGGCACCCCACCCCAGTCGTACAGTGCACCGACGAGGGGCCGCCGCAGAAAATACGGTTGCGAGCGCGGCGCGTCGGGGGCGACGGTGACGGCGAAGCGCCGGGTCGCGACCGTGCCCGGCGCGACGGGCGAGGTGGCCGCATCGATGCGCTCGACCCTCCATCCCGATGGCGCCGCGACGTCGATTCCGTCCAGCGTCACCGGTCCTTCGCCCGCATTCCAGACGGTGGCTTCGATCTGCACCCGCTCGCCCGGAATCACGATCCCGTCGTCCGCCGCGCCATCGAGCGCGACGCCGGCCGCGGCGGCGAGCGTCTGATCGAGCAGCGCCTGCTGGCCCGAATCGGCGCCGCCGAGCTCGTGGCGTGCGCGCGCGAGCAGCGGGACGATCGCCTCCGGATGCGACGGGTTCAGCCGCGCCCGCGCGGAGTCGATCAGGGCGGCATAGCGGGCTTGTGTGGGCGGGAGCGTGTCGACGCCCGAGAACACGCTGCCCCCGTCCACCGTCCCTCGTCCCCTGTCTCGCCACTCGATAAACGCGAGGCGGGCGACGTTCGGGCCCGGGCGCTCGAGCTGTCCTTCGTCCTGCGAGCGATGCTGGCTCCGCCCCGCCATGGCGATCTGATGGTAGGACCGGCCGGAGATCGGGTCGAGCGCGCCCGCGTCCAGCCGCACGGTGGCGGACGCCGTGTCGAAGTAGAGGGAGCGGTACAGCTTGAGCGGCCCCCAGCTCGAATCCCGTAGCGTCTCGAACGCCTGCCGCGCGAGCAGGCCGGCCACCTGGTGCTGGCCGTGACCGTCCCTGGGTGTTCCGGAGAACACGGACACGATGATCTGGGGACGGAAGCGTCGCACCACGTCGAGCACGTCGCGCAGCAGCGAGTCGCGCGGCCACAGGCGCAGGGCTTCGTCGATCGTCTTCGAATAGCCGAAGTCGTACGCGCGGGCGAAGAACTGGCGGGCCCCATCGATCCGACGCGCGGCGAGCAGCTCCTCCGAGCGGATCACGCCCAGCTCGGGACCGAGCTCCGGACCGATCAGGTTCTGACCGCCCTCGCCCCGGCTGAGCGACAGGTAGGCCACCTGGGCCCCCATGCCACGCGCGAACAGCGCGACCAGGTCGGAGTACTCGTCGTCGGGGTGCGCGCCGATCATCAGGATGCGCTTCGTGGCCCCGAGCTGCCGCAGCGCACCCGCCAACGCCGCAACGCCGCCGGTGCCGGGTGGGGTGTACTGCCCCACCACCGGGCCGACGGCGCCAACCAAGAGAGCGAGGCTAATCCCGAGCGCGCGCCGCACTATGGCGAAAGATAGGTGACCCCGCCCTTCATAACGAAGCGGACACGCTCGAGCTCCGAGACGTCCTTCAACGGATCCCCCGACACGGCCACGAGGTCGGCCGCCATCCCGGGGGCGACGGCGCCGAGATCGGCCTGGCCCAAGAGCTCGGCGGCGAGCGACGTGCCCGACTTGATCGCTTGCATCGGCGTCATGCCGTACTGCACGTAGTACGTGAACTCTTGCGCCTGATTCAGCTCGGTCCAGGGAAAGCCGCCCACGTCGGTTCCTAACACGATCCGGACGCCCTTCTTCAAGGCGCGCGCGAACGCCTGGCGCTGGTGCTCGACCATGGGCGCCCAGGCCCCGCCGCGCGGACCGGCGACGTAGTGCGCCACGGTCACCGTGGGAACCCAATAGACGCCCTTGGCGAGGAGGGCGTCGCTCAGCGAATCGGTCATACCGTCGCCATGCTCGATCGAGTTCACGCCCGCCCGGAGCGCCGCAGCGATCCCGTCCGAGCCGATGGCATGGGCCGCCACGCGGCGGCCCAGGCGGTGCGCCTCGTCCACGATGGCGCGCGCCTCGTCATCGGTGAAGTTCACCCAGCTGCGCAGCACCGAGTCGGCCCCGAAGTAGTAGCGGCGATCGGCGTAGAACTTGATCCAGTCGGCTCCGTGGGCCACCTGCTGGCGCACCGCGAGACGAGCGCCCTCGACGCCGTCCACCGGCTGCACCCCGTGCGGCAGCTCGAGCTCCCAGTTGTCCGACACGATGGGGTACATGCCGGTGGGGGCCATCGCCCGCGTGGACGCGAAGATGTGGGGCCCGGGGATCACCCCGCGGTCCACGGCGTGCTTCACGTCCACGTCGGCGTACATCGCGCCCTCGGTCTCCAGGTCGCGGATCGCGGTGAAGCCGTGCTCCAGCGCGATGCGCGCGTTACGCGTCGCCAGGATGGCCCGGTAGGCCGTGGACTGGTACAACAGCTGCTCGTCGTACGACGCCGCCGTCGGGTCACCCTGCAACAGGAGATGCGTGTGCGTGTCGATCAGCCCCGGCAGCACGGTCATCTGGGCGAGATCGATCACGCGGGCGCCCGCGGCCTGCGCCTGAACCTGGGTCAGCGGACCCACGGCCTTGATGCGATCCCCTGCGATCAGGATGCCGACGTTGCTGCGGGCGACGTCGGAACGGCCGTCGATCAGGCGGCCGGCTTTGACGAGGATCGGCGGCGGGGCCGGGGCCTGGGGTGTCTGCGCGGCCAACTGAGTGCGCAGTGCCAGGATGACGATCAACGGCAACGAGTGACGCATCGCGAGGCTCCTCATGGTGGCGCGAGGCGAATCTCCCTCTGAGCACGGGCCTGTCAAGCCGCTTAAGTTAGAGCAGGAGGTTCCCATGGCCACTACCGTCACACCTCCGGAGCGCAAGGTCAGCGCCGACGAGGCCCGTGAAGTCGCCGAGGCCGCACGCGAGCAGGAGTGGGCCGCGCCGAGCTTCGTCCGCGATCTATTCCTGGGCCGGTTGCGGCTCGACCTCGTGCATCCCTACCCCGAGCAAGATGCGGAGGAGATCCGCCGCGCCCAACCCTTCCTCGACCAGCTCGAGCGCTTCCTGCGGGAGCACGTCGACTCGGACCGCATCGATCGCGAAGGCGAAATCCCCGAGCCGGTAATTCAAGGCCTGCGGGAGCTGGGCGCGTTCGGCATCAAGATCCCCCGAGAGTACGGCGGGCTCGGCCTGTCGCAGCTGTCCTATATGCGCGCCATCGAGCTGGTGTCCTCGATCGACGGCTCGATCACCGCGCTCCTGTCGGCGCACCAGTCGATCGGCGTGCCCCAGCCGCTCAAGATGTTCGGCTCCGAGGGACAGAAAAAGAAGTACCTCCCGCTCCTCGCCAAAGGAGCCATCTCCGCGTTCGCGCTGACGGAGCCGGGCGTCGGGTCCGATCCCGCCGCGATGGAGACGATGGCCACCCCGAGCGAGGACGGAAAGGCGTGGATCCTGAACGGGGAGAAGCTGTGGTGCACCAACGGCACCAAGGCCGAGCTGATGGTGGTCATGGCGCGGACCCCGTCGAAAACCGTCAACGGGAGGGAAAAGCGGCAGATCACGGCATTCATCGTCGAGACCGCCTGGCCCGGCGTGAAGGTCGAGCACCGCTGCCACTTCATGGGGCTCAAGGCCATCTACAATGGCGTGATCTCGTTCCGGAACGTGCGCGTGCCGCGGGAGAACGTGCTGTGGGGCGAGGGCAAGGGTCTGAAGCTCGCCCTGATCACCCTGAACACAGGGCGCCTGACGCTCCCCATCTCATCGGTCGCCGCCGGGAAGCGCTGCCTCGAGATCTCGCGTCGCTGGTCGAGCGAG
>Ga0070698_100001118_pt1 | contig 29600 bp, 28 predicted proteins | sample KBSK1502metaG_FD_65477 | JGI IMG/M metagenome (GOLD analysis project Ga0070698, IMG submission 65477) | Corn, switchgrass and miscanthus rhizosphere microbial communities from Kellogg Biological Station, Michigan, USA - KBS K1-50-2 metaG | ecosystem: Host-associated > Plants > Roots >...
CGCCAGACCTCGCGCCATGCCACGAGGCATCGCGCCAAGCGCCTTCAAGATTACCCAGACCGCCGCGTATTCGAGCCACTCCTTCATCGTTTGCCGACGCCGCAACAATGCGGCCGACGCGCGACAGTATGCATGCTCCGGCTCACCACTCGCCACCTCGAACCAGGACAGCTCTCGGGCGCCAGCGTACGGCCGCTTTTCTCGACTATTCGCACCGCCGCGTTTCCTCCAAGTTCCACTGGAGCCTGCTCCCCCGGCTTGCTCCTCAGTTGCCGTGCTAGACTCGCGCCGTGAAGACAATCTCGTCCGCATCCCCATCTACCAGCGCCCGAAAATTAGCTGCCCGCATCGGCTGGACACTCCTCATCCTCGCCACACTTTACGTTTGCTATTTCAGCCACCTAGGCGCGCTAGGTTTCGTGGGACCCGATGAGCCGCGTTACGCCTGGATCGCGCGCGATATGATGGAAACCGGCGACTGGGTGACTCCCCGCCTATACGGCAAGCCCTGGTTCGAAAAGCCGCCGCTCTATTACTGGGGCGCGGCGCTCAGCTTCAAGCTTTTTGGTGTCAGCGAAGCTGCCGCGCGGCTGCCCAGTGCTGTCTCCGCTCTGCTCGCCACTCTTGCCATTGCCTGGCTCGCGCTTCGCCTGTACGGAGCCGAAACGGCACGCTGGCTCCTGGTTCTCCTGCCCTCTACAGTTGGCATGATTGGCTTCTCTCACGCCGCCGCCACGGACATGCCCTTCAGCGCCATGCTCACTCTCGCCATGGTCGCCGCCGCAGTCATCCTGGGACTTATCCCGACACCTGGCATCGATAGCCGCACTCCCAACAAAGCTTCTGACGCCTCCTCGTCCGTTATTTCCTTTATCTCACCAACCTCGTTTGCTTCCTTCCTCTTCGGCTTCTTTCTCGGTCTCGCCGTTCTCGCCAAGGGTCCCGCCGCTATCATTCTCTGCGGAGGTGCCGTCTTCTTCTGTGCGCTCTTCACGAAACGCTGGCGCCACGCCTTCCGCCTGATTCATCTCACCCCCATCGCCGCCTTCTGTCTCACCGCACTTCCTTGGTACATCCTCTGCGCGCGCCGCAATCCCGAGTTCCTGCGCGTCTTCATCATCGAGCACAATTTCAAGCGCTACGTCACCACCGAATTCCAGCACGTTCAACCCTTTTGGTACTTCGGCGCAATTATCCTCCTCGCTGTCCTGCCTTGGACTGCCGTGTTCCTCTGGTCGCTCATCCTTGGCCTACGTCGCCTCCGCAGCGGAAAACTCGGCCCGCCTATAGTGTTTCTCTTGTCGTGGTCCGCCTTCTGCATAGCCTTCTTCACCATCTCTAAATCCAAGCTCCCCGGTTACATTCTCCCTGCGATCCCGCCGATTGGCTTGATTCTCGCTCGTGCTTGCACGTTTCTTGGCCCGGTCAAGCGCTGGTCATTCGCGCTCTCTTGCCTCGCCTCTGGCGCGCTCTTCGCAGGCATTTTCGTCGCGCTATCGAGAAACGCCGACCGTATCCTGACCAATCTCGTCGCCTTTACTCCTCTCTTTGGCTTGGTTCTGCTTCTCCTCACCGTCGCTAACCTTTTCCTCGGCCTTCTGTTTCTCTTCCGTCATCGAAGTGCCGCTCTAGCTGCCTCCGTTCTCCCCTTTTTCGCCGGATTTCCAATCTTCGACATTCTTTCTCCACACACGCCCCTGTCCATCGTCTCGCCTGCCTATATCGCATACCAAATCCATGCGCAACAGATACCGCCCCCATCCCTGCGGGTTACAAGGCTTAACCCCAGCACGCTCTATGGTCTGAATTTCTATCTGCGAACGGATTTGCAAAAATGGGATCGCGATTCCTCACGCGAAGTTTACGTGCTTGCAGACGGAGAACTCCCCTGCTCCAGAATGCCGCAAGACATGAACTGTTCCGACCTATGGGGATGGATCGAAAAGAACGACAAGTTCGAGCTGCTACATCTCACTCCAAACCACTAGTGGTTCGCGTGCCCAGTCGCCGGCAGCCTCAGCAGAAAGAAACTCACCACACGATTCTCATACGCACGCTTATCCTCATCGCTCATATTCGCAAAATTTCCATGCGCGATGGTCACCTGTTCCTTCGGTTCCATCACCTTCAATGCGATCTGCCGCGTGAGCTCCCCCAACTCCGGATCGTCCTCAGCCTCAATGAACAGCTTCGGCACACCCGCCAGCGACTGCGTGTTCCTGCTCAATGGCGGATCGCCGCGATGTTTGCTGTTCAGCCATCCAAAACTCATCTCCGCCGATCGCGCCATCAACGGAAATCCGCCGAGGCCCTGCCGCTCCACTCCGACCTTCACCATTTGCTCCGGCGAGTCGTACTCCGAGTCTAGAATAAGCGCGCGCACCCGCTTGTCGCCTTCTGCCTCGCGCAGCGCCGCGTAGGCGCCCAAATTGTAGCCCCACAACCCAAAGCTGGTCGGATCGACATCGTTCCGCGCTGCCAGCACATCCACCGCGGACCTCAGTTCCTCGCTCTCGCGATACCCAAACGTGGTGATCCCGTCATTCGCGCCGTGCGCCGCAAAATCAAACACAAACACGTTGTATTGATGATCCTGAAGCGCGGACACCAGCGTCAGCAGCTCCCCCTTACTCGATCCATACCCATGACAGAGAACGACGGTCGGCGCGCCTCGCAGGCCCGGAAAAAACCAGCCCTGGCGTACCCCGCTATCCCGCACCACCGACCTCCCCGAGTCCTTGACCGTGAATTGCACCGCATCCGGCCGGCCGGGAAAGCTCTCCATATTGATTTCCGTGCTGGCCCGTTGTGGTTTGACGATCCGGTACACCAAAAATCCCGCAATGGCCAGGGTCGCCAGCACCGCAAACAGAATCAGCGCGCTGATCGCGGTCAAAACCTTGATGTACCAGCGCATGGGAGCGCGTAGTTGCGAGAGATTCGCCATCGTGATCTGCGCCATTGTTCTCTCAGCCGCTCCCCTAAGATATAAAGGCAATAATTGTCATGCTAGCACACGCTCAAAAAGTGCAATCCCGCCACCGATCGCGCTGTGTCGCATTCGTACCGTATGACTTAACCCGGCATCGCCCATCCGTTATCATGGACTAGCGCGGCAGGGGTCGCGCCGCTCCGCATCGGCCCATGAACATCGTCGATCTCCGTCAAACCAGCGTGCGCCAGCTTGAGCCGCTTCTGGAAGAAGAAGCGCGTCATTGGCATGACGAGCTGCACTGGGATTACCGCGGCGCGCTCGATCTCATCAAACGCTTCCTCGATGCCCACGCGCTCTGTGGCTGCGTAGCTTTCGAGAACGGCTACGCTGCTGGTTATTCATTCTATGTTCTGGAAGAGCAGAAGGGTCTGATCGGCGGACTCTACGTTTCCTCGCGCTACGCCCAAGCGGTCATCGGCCGCCGCCTGCTCGAGGAAATGCTCTTTTCCATGCGCGCGATTCCACAACTCTCCCGCATCGAAGCACAGCTCATGCCTTTTGGCGGTCCGGTCGAGTCTCCACTGCGCGAACAAGGCTTCCATCTGTATACCCGCCAGTTCATGCTCTTCGATCTGCACAAACTTCCGGAGTCGCGCGCGGGCGCTGCCGCAGGCATGCGTCTCGATCGCTGGAACGATCGCTTCTTCGAGCCCTGCGCCAAACTGATCTACTTGTGCTACGCCAATCACGTCGATGGCGAGATCAACGATCAATATCGCAGCCGCGCGGGCGCGCTGAAGTTTCTGAAAAATATCATTCTGCTCCCAGGCTGCGGCCAATTCGTCTCCAATGCATCCTTCGTGCTCCGCCAGCCGGGTAGCGATGAGTTGATCGCCGCGGTGCTAACCAGCGAAGTTTCTCCGGGTGTTGGCCACACCACGCAAATCTGCGTTCTTCCCGGTTATCAGGGGCACGGCCTGGGCCGCATGCTCATGCAAACTTCCTCCGAAGCGCTTCGAGCCATGAAATTTCGCGAGCTCACCCTGACGGTCACCTCGGCAAACCGCTCCGCCGTTCAGCTCTACGAAAAACTCGGATTCACTACGATCCGCACCTTCACCGCCGGCGTGTGGCCCCGATAACACCGTCTCGCCAGCTCAAGGGATCTCCGGGAACAAATTTGGCCAAGCTTCTGTCTAATTCGGCAAGGAGGCTTCAATCTCGCAAGCAGTCCGAGCGACATGGAATGCAAACCGCCATTGGTTGGCCGCAGGATTTGTCGCTTCCATCAGTGTTTTCCTGCTGGTGATGTTTCTGAATTGGCGCGACCAGCACGGTATCGCCATGCAGAAGGGAACGGGGCTAGCAGCTACGACATGGGACTCCTCATCGATGTGGGCACAGAAAAGCATCCTGCCTATCGTTGCACCCTAGACGGCTCGCCCGAACGGACTACGCACGAGGCACGATCGGTGGGGTGGTTGGAGGTGTCCAGCGCACTGAACTCCAAATGGGACCGGCACAATCATCAGACCAGAACGACCGGCAGATCATCCGTTCCGGCACGCTAGAAGTCATCGCCACCGATCCTCTGCAAGCCGCTGAACAGTTACGCAATTTCGCAACCCACCTTTCAGGATTCGTTGTGAGTTCCAAGGTGAGCGGTAGCGATGGGCGGGCACAGTGGGCCCAGGTCACTCTACGTATTCCCGCCGAGCACTTTGATGCAGCGGGCGCCTTGCACCGCGGGCGGCTCGGTGCCGCACTGAAGCGGTGCGCCTTGGATCACGCTCTGCCGCTGCCGCACCCTGCGGCTTCTCCGGGTGAGGGTTGACGTCACCCGTGTCGACTCTGTGCAAGCCCCGGATACCCTTCTACCATCACTCCTCGAGCGATTGCACTAGTTGACTTCATCCCCCCACGTTGCAAGCCCAATATACAAAACCCGGGGGGGTACGCGGCCAAAAGCAAATCTTTTGCGACAGGCGATCAAATCGGGCTCATCGCTTCGCGGCTCTTCGTTACGTCCTTACCTCTTTGTCTCATTACTTCGGTCCTTCTCGCCTTTCGTTACCTCATTTCCTCTTTGCGTCATTACGTCGGTCTCTGCCCGCCTTGTCGCAACCCAGGCCCCCAGCGTACACTCAACCCCATCCTACCGACCTCGTGAGGACTGAACCCGTGACCACGCCTGCCAAACCCGTAGCTGCAGCACCGACGCGAAGCGAAGAAATCGTGCAAAAGCACAAAAAATACCTATGGCCAAGCGTCACAAACTATTACCAACAACCCCTAGTCGCTGATCGCGGCGAGATGCAATACCTGTGGGATCTGGAGGGCCGCAAATATCTCGACTTCTTTGGCGGCATCTTGACTGTCTCGGTCGGCCACTGCAACCCCAAGGTAACCAACAAGATCAATGCTCAGATCAATCGCCTGCAGCACACTTCCACCCTCTATCCCAACGAGCACATCGTCGCGCTCGCGGAAAAGATTGCCTCCATCACTCCCGGCAACTTGCAGCAGAGCTTTTTCACCAACTCCGGCACGGAAGCCAACGAGGCTGCGATTCTGATTGCGCGCATGGCTACGGGGAGTTACGACGTCGTGGCCCTGCGCCATGCCTATTCCGGCAGCTCGCAGTTGGCCAAGGCTGTTACCGCGCACGCGCCCTATCGCAAGGCTGGCGTGATCAGCATCGGCATTTCCCACGCCATGAATCCCTACTGTTACCGCTGCCCGTTGCACCTCAAATACCCCGACTGCGAAGTAGCCTGCGCCGGCGACGTCGAGAACTTGATTCAAACCGGCACGAGCGGAAGCATCGCCGCATTCATCGCCGAGCCCATCCAAGGCGTCGGCGGCTTCATCACCCCACCGAAGGAATACTTCAAGATCGTTTTCAAAATCGTGAAGAAATATGGCGGCCTGTTTGTCTCCGACGAAGTGCAAACCGGTTGGGGCCGCACCGGAAAAAAATGGTTCGGCATCGAGCAGTGGGAAGTCACTCCGGACATTTTGACCGGCGCCAAGGGCCTGGGGAACGGTGTGCCGATTGGTCTGACGGTAACCACGCCGGAGATCGCCGCAAGCTATCAAGGACTCAACATTTCTACGTTTGGTGGCAACCCGGTTACCAGCGTAGCTGCCAAGGCTACGATCGATTTCATCGAAGAAGAGAATTTGCTCGAGAATGCGCACACCGTCGGAACGTATTTCCGCGGCAAGCTCGAAGAACTGCAGACCAAATACCCGCTCATTGGCGATGTGCGTGGAATGGGTTTGATGCAGGCGCTGGAGTTGGTGAAAGATCGAAAAACCAAAGAGCCTGCCCCGGAAGCCACTACTCAGGTGATGGAACGCGCGCGCGACAACGGCTTGCTCATTGGCAAAGGCGGGCTGTACGGAAATGTTCTGCGCATTGCGCCGATGCTCAACATTTCCAAACCTGACGTGGACGAAGGCGTGCGCCTGCTCGACAAGTCTTTCAGCGAAGTAAGGATCTGAAATTTTGCGAGCAACAAGTTGTCTCGAGTTGAAGAGAGCTGATTTACTCGACCGCTTTCTGTCTGTGGCGCTCGCAATCGGAATCCTCGCAATATCTGCGCGCGCCGCTGCCGGCGAAAAGTCTGTTTGGAAGCCGGTGCAGTTCGCCATCGTCCATTACAACGACGACGCGCCCGCATCCTGGAACATCTATCACGGAGAAAAACGCGGCGTGCTTCTGGTGCGGCTCTGGAAGCGCTACATGCTGATCAATGTACAAGACCAGGAGGTCTACGATATCGATCCGGATAAGGTGAAAGCCCATGGCGAGAACGTGGAGTGGGCGCAGAGCGACACTCCCGAGCAGCCCATCGAAACTACCGAGTGGAAAGTGCGAGATGTGGGGCCCGTGCAGCGAGTAAGATTTCGCTTCGGCAAGTCGGGCAACTTTCTCGACATTCAGCTCCCGTTGCTCGCCAACGGCAAACCAGCCTACTGAGAAAGGAAGTGTAAGAGTTCAAGAATTCAAGGGCGTAAGAGTCGAACAAAATGCAACAGCCCACATTATGAAAGTTCACGAGTTACGCGTTCTTTGCCCTTGTACTTCTACACTCTTTAACTCTTAAACTTCAGCGCCGATACACGCCGTAATACCACGGGATGCCCAGCGCGCCGGGCTCGACCGCGACTTCGACGAAATCGCCGTCATGAAAGCGGTCGAAATCATCCGCATCCACCGCCAAGCGCTCGACACGCTGGCCATCGCGCCAAGAGCGCACCAGCAAACGACGGCTGCCGCGAACGATACCTTTCATGTTGAAGCGGCCTTCGACGACCGTCGGATAATAGGCCACGTTCTTCGACGCATCCAGCCGCCCATTGACGAAAAGAGTGGCCGCCAGGATCCAAGGCAGCGGAATGAATCCGAAATAGACGCGCTTCAGCACTTCAATTTCTTTGCGGTTGCGTGCGCGGCGTTCCAAGATGACGGCGAGGAACAACACGCCAAAGAAGATCACGCCGAAGAAGACGAGCATAGCGTCGATATCGAGGGGCGGATAGATCTGAGACACGTACGGAAACGCCAGCGAGCCGAGCAAAAATATGGCAGTGCGGCGAACCAGCCTCCGGCGAAACATCACCTCGGCGGCAGCAGAGGTTAGACCGCACGAGGGGCATTGATCTGTGGTGCGCTCGGAACCGCAATCAAGGCATCGTGTCATCTTCTTGGGCGAACCGCAAAGCGGCGGATGCTTGTGCGGCCGCAATGCATTGGAATTTCCGTGCGGCCGAAAATGCGGCCAAGGTCTCGGGGACCACAAAACCGCCGGCGTTTAGATGAAGCAAAGCCGTCGAGACTTCAGATGACCGCAAACGCATGGACGATTCTCAGACAGCGGCAAACCGTCCTTTCCGATGCGATCACAAAGCGGTCAGTATCCAAGGCCACCGCGAGACAGCCGTAATTCGAGGCGGCCGCGCAAACAGGCAACCCTGCCTATCAGTATAAGACGAGGCTGAGGAGTGCCGAAAAGGCGAGGTCAAGATCGAGGTTAAGGAGAAGGGCTGGCGAGTGAGACGAGAAGATCCTGATAGCGCTGCTGGTGCTGCGGCTCGGACACCGCGACGGCGACACCCATGCCCTGTCCGGGTTCCACGCGTTTCACGAAGCAGTCGAGCTTGATGGGTTGATCGAGGCCGATTTGCGCGGTGAAGCCGGCGCCTACCCACAGGTGGTCGGAGGATTCGATGAACATGCCATTGGAACTGATGTCGCGCGTCTTGGCGTGCAAGACCGCAGAGCCCCATTCGATTGCAAGCGGAGCGCGAAAGGAGTAGCGCGGCGCCCAGCGGCGTTCGAGCCGACGACCTGGACGATCCCCGATGCCCATGGAGCGGCCCCCTGAGAACGATCTCAAGGTGCGGCGCCCGCGCGTTCTCGCCGCAGATTGGTGTCAAGCATACCTCGACTGTAGCCATTTCCATACGACGCCAGCAGACTTGGTTTTGTTCCCAACCAAGCAGCTAGTCCGGGATTGGCGGCAGCTCGAACGCTCAGCCAACGTCAGGTCGAAGGCGCCCGCTTCAGAAAGCGGCCGCTACATCGGAACTGCGTCGGGCATGTTTACTCCGGATTTATTCGGGCGGAATCAGAAGGCGTTTCGGTGTGCTGACTGCGTTTGTTGGATTTGAGCATCCGGTGTTGAATCTCGGCCTGCAGATATTTGCGCAGGCTTTCGGAGACGATGCCGGGCGCAGCCAGTTCCCGTAAGTCGGAGACCGTGAGCTCTGGAAGGTACGAGAGAACAGTGGACAGGCTGGAACCAGGATGCCGGACGAGCGCCAGGCGGACGTTGTACACGCAGGACCATTTGCGATGGCGCGCGATCGCAGGAAGAACTGGGATGGGTAGATTTCCGCGGGAGAGCACCTTCAAGACTTGCGCTTCGGTAAGAAAGGCGTTGTCTAGGACCACGTCGACCAGTTGCTTATTCCCTTCTGCGAGGATTGCGCCAGCGACGCGCGCGGGTCCACGTCGCGCCAGAGTGAGTTTTTGGCCGAGCGGTAGTTGGGGAAGGCGCGCGATCAGTTGGTCTTCCGCGTCGCGTTTCAGCTCCGCGGGCGTGCCTGGAACAAGAGCAAGTTGTACAAGGTCCATCAGGTAGAGATCGCGGACAAGGCGCAAGCTCACGAGCCGCGGGCAGTGAGGATGAAAGGCGAGAGCGCGCTTGACACGATAATTTTTGACGAGCGGCTTGCGACGGGCGACTTCTTCGAGAATTTCGGCGGGAAGATTTTTGCGATCGAGAAGGAGGCAGAGGCGGGGTTCATCGAGTGCAGGGTTGTCGAGAAGAGCGAGCAGGACGCCGAGGTCGTGATGGTGAAGCAGGGCCGCAAGCTCATCGCCGGTGGCGGTGCGAGCACGTTCGCGATCGAGATCCAAACTGGACATGCTAGTTTCCCGCAAGCTCCGCGGTCGAGACGAGGCGAAGAGCGAGACGAGCGGCGGCTTCGGCGAGCGTCATCGGGAGCGCGACCATGCGCGCGGTTGGCGCTGTTTCTCGCAGGAGGTCGTCAAGCGTGGCATCGAAAAATGTGGAGCGCTCGAACACGCCTCCTGTTTTGGTGAACAGAAAATCAACTTTGGCGAGGTCGAGGCGATCGACGACGGTCTTCACCAAGCTCACGAGTTCGTGGGCTGCGTCCGCTAGGAGAAGCCGCGCAGTATTGTCGCCGGCATCCGCGGCTGCGGATACGACGGGAAATACGCGCGGGAACACTTCGTCAGCGGCAGCAGAGGCGCGTTGCTGGACTGCAGCCCAATCGCCACAGCCGAGCTGAAACAGGATTTGTTTACCTAGTGCGGAATCGTGGCCGGTTTGGTCCAGGGAACGAAGCGCGGCGCGGATGGCTCGGCGCCCGATATCGAAGGCGCTGCCTTCATCACCCAACTGCGGACCATATCCGCCGGCTTGAACAACTCGCCCGCGGGCATCGCGGCCAATGGCCGCGGAACCTGTTCCGGCGACGAGAACAATTGCCGCGCCTTCGCCGGTGGCATGAAGGGCCAGCTCCAAATCGGTGTAGAGTTTCAGCTGTGCGCCGGGGAAACCCTTCTCCAGCCAGAAGCGCATCTTCTCGGCAATTTCGGGCTGACGAGCGCCTGCGAGTCCCGCCACCACGGCAAAGAATGAATGTGGAGCGGCGGTATGGTTCGGCCGAGAACCAGGAGGCACACGCGTGAACGCGTCCAGAACGGCGGCTTGCAAATTCGCCAGCGCGCGTTCCGGTCCTATTCGCGAAGGGTTTGAAGGGCCGGAGCGGCCGCGGGCGAGAATGGCGCCGGCTTCGTCCATGAGGACGCAGTCGGTCTTTGTGCCGCCGCCGTCGAAGCCTGCAACGTAGCGCATAGGAATAGAGTACGCGAGAAAGCGAGGAGCGAGAAACTTGCGGAAATGGACGGAAAGAGGTTGGTAATAAGCTCCAAAACTGACGCGAACCGTTTGTGTTCCTGGTTTGCGCTACGTCAAGATGTCTTATGGGCAAGCTCTTAGCACGACGTATGCTCAGGTTAGATTCCTACGCTAGTCCAACCGCTTCGGCATTCGGAGTAGTTTTGCTAGTGGTTTGTTCTGCTTTGGCCTTGGTTTCGAGGGAGAAGACGTATTTGCCAAAAAGCGGAGAAGAGGTTGACGTTCTTTCTTTGGTTCTGAGGTCCGAAGTGAAAGCTAATAACTCGACAAAGAAGGAAGGTCGTTTGTTTATCGATCGATGGGTCGAATCCGGATGGAAAATTGGTTAAATCCCTCCGTCAGGGACACTTGAACGTTCGGAGTTCAGCAGAGTGGCCGAAAAAGTTCAACTGCGGATTTGAGGTTCAACTAGAGTATTCACAGTTCGACTTGTCCCGCAGCGTAACATTGCACTCAACAGTCGTAGACCTTCGCGAGATCAATACCGGTCAGGGCGACCTTGCGTTGATACAACGAGATGGCGAGTACTTGCTTAGGAAAATCGGTGAAACGTGGTCGATAAGCGAATACGTCCCAACGAAACACAGTTCGTAGTCCATAGTTAGAGGCAAAGCGCTTACCAGCAGGCGGTCTCATCGAGCCGAGGTAGAGCTGCAGTCAAGCCACGATTCCTCGACTGCGCCCGGCAAAAGCGGCCGGGGCTTCGCTCGGAATGACACTCCGGCTTCGCGGTCACCCTTAGCGAGAGGCACACTGGGACTGCCTGCCTCCTTAGGCACGCTGAACCACGGACCCTACAATGGTTTGTAATACGTGGTATTATGGTGCATTATGGGCACGCAACGGACGATCAGTTTCCGATTGGACGAAGAGAAGATCGCAGCGTTGGACGGACTGGCCGAGAGTGCGGACCGTGACCGGAGCTACCTGCTCAATGAAGCGGTGACAAACTATTTGGAGTTGCAGGCTTACCACGCGAGGCTCGTCAAGGAAGGCCTGGAAGCTGTAAAGAAGGGCAAGACCATACAACCCAAAGAAGTGAGGAAGAGGATCGCGAAATTGGCGCGTGCGCGGCGATCTAAGTGAAGCTTCAATGGACGATTCCAGCAGCGGAGCAGTTAGAACAAGCCTACCAGTACATTGCTGAGCGTAATCTCACCTCCGCGGAACAGATTACCAACCATATTGTCGATATAACGGAAATGCTCGGGAAGCACCCGCAGGGCGGGCGGCGCGGGCGTGTAGCTGGGACGCGAGAGTTTGCTGTACCTGACACGCCGTTTGTCATCGCGTACAGCGTGCGCACGGAAACAGTCTTCATTCTGGCTGTATATCACGCGGCGCGGAAGTGGCCGCAGCAATTTTGAGAGCTGGAGCGGCATCGTGTACCCCGGAGGAGCCGCGGCGTCTAAATGAAAGGCGCACAGGCAGGAGTGCCTGTGCTACCTTGGCGCGCTGAATGCGGATTCATCCGGTTGATCTTGCCATTGTGATTGTTTATCTGCTGGGTGTGACGGCGCTGGGGGTGTGGTTCCGGCGGGCGCAGAAGAGAGTCGGCGATCGCGAGGCGGTGAGCCGGGACTATTTTTTGGGCGGACGGACGGCACCATGGTGGGCGCTGGCGTTTTCCATCGTGGCGACGGAGACGTCGACGCTGACGATCATCGGAACGCCGGCGATTTCGTACAGCGGCAATCTGACTTTTATTCAATTAGTGTTTGGGTATTTGGTGGGCCGCGAGCTGATCGTGGTTTTGTTGCTGCCTGGATATTTTCGCGGAGAATTTTTCACCGCGTATGCGCTGATTGAAAAGCGGTTTGGCGAGAAGATGCGCGCTGTCGCGGCGACGACGTTTTTGGTCACGCGGGCGATAGCAGAAGGCGTGCGCGTTTCCGCGATTGCGCTGGTGGTGAGCGTGGTGCTGGGCACATCGGAGCGGCTGGCGGTGCTGATGGTGATTGCGCTGACGGTGTTGTACACGTTCGAAGGCGGGATGAAGGCGGTGATCTGGACGGATGTGGCGCAATTGCTGCTGTACCTGACGGGAAGCGCGGTGACGTTCTGGGTGCTGTTGCACCGAATTCCTGGCGGATGGAGCGAAGTGACGCAGGTGGCGGCCGCCGCAGGGCACAAGCTGCAGGTTTTCGATTTTTCGTTCCATCTGGCAACGAAGTACACGTTTTGGTCCGGTGTGATTGGCGGAGCGTTTCTGACGATGGCGAGCCACGGCACGGACCAAACGATCGTGCAGAGGCTGCTTGCGGCAAAGAACGAGCGAGACAGCCGGCGAGCGCTGCTGACCAGCGGTTTCATAGTGTTGGTGCAATTCACTGTATTTTTGCTGATCGGGGTGCTGCTCTACGTGTTTTCGCAGCACACGCCATTGCTTGCTCCGGGCGAGCGAACCGATCGGATTCTTCCAACATTTCTTGTGCGCGAAATGCCGGTGGGTCTGGCGGGACTGCTGCTGGCATCGATCATGGCGGTAGCGATGTCGAATGCCAGCGGATCGCTGAATTCGCTGGCGGCCTCGAGTGTGTTGGATTTTTCGCGGCTGCGAGGGCGTTCCACCGATCCAGCGAAGTTTTTGCGGCTTTCGCGGAGAATGACGCTGGTCTGGGGCGCGGTGTTGATGGGATTTGGATTGGTGAAGTGGGGGCCGTTGCTGGAGGCGGGGTTGACGGTGGCGTCGATGCCGTTTGGGAGCTTGCTGGGGCTGTTCTTGTTGGGCACGCTGGATGGCGATGCTAATGCGAGAGGCGCGCTGGCTGGTATGATCGCCGGACTTGCAGCGATTCTGTTGGTGTTTCGATTTACGGCGGTGGCGTTTACGTGGTACGTGTTGGTCGGTGCGAGTGTGACGTTTGTGGTGGGGGCGGTGTGGAGCAGGGTCGGGGGGAGCGGGGTTCGGGCGCGCGAATAGCGGCGGCAGGACAATAGGGAGAAAGACACGGTGTCAGTGATTTGCGTGATGCCGCAATCACGCCAGGATCCCTCGCTGCGCTCGGGATGGGACGCGCTAAAGCGCGCCCCTACAAAGGCGTTGTCGCGTTAGAGCGCACCCCTACAAGGGATCCACTGGGACGGAGGGAATTCGAGAGGGTCGGGTGAGCGAGAAGCGGCTGGAATTGGTGCGCGGCTTGGGGGCGTGGGCTTCGGGGGCGATCGTCGTGGGGACGATGATCGGGACGGGGATTTTTCTGAAGCCGGCGGAAATGGCGCGGGAAGGGCGCTTTGTCTCGATCGTTTTTGCGGCGTGGATTGTGGGCGCGGCGCTTTCGCTGTTTGGCGCGCTCTCGTACGCGGAATTGGGAGCGATGATTCCCGAAGCGGGTGGCGAGTACGCGTATTTGCGGCGGGGTTTCGGTCCGGCGTGGGGATTTCTGTTTGGGTGGATGCATTCGATTGTGGGACGGCCATCGTCGACGTCATCGATTGCGGCGGGACTAGTGCGCTTCTTGGGATTTCTGTTGCCTGTTGTGGCTACGCCGATCTTCACGATGCACATCGCGATTCCGGGGATCACCCATTGGTTCAAGCCGTACGATTTCGTTTTTACGTGGGAGCAACCGCTGGCGGTGTCTTGGCTTGCGCTGATGACGGGCGTGAACTATCTCGGCGTACGGCTGGGCGGCGCGGTGCAAGTGTTTCTGACGGCGATCAAGATTGTTTCCGTGGTGATTGTGATCGGCGTGGCGCTATTTGCGCCGCCGCCGGGGCCGCATCCGCCGGATCCAATCTGGCCGGCGGTGATGGATGCGGGAGTCTTCAGCGCGTTTTTGGCGGCGTTGGCTGCAGCGCTGTGGGCCTACGACGGCTGGGAAGATCTGAACCTGGTCGGCTCGGAAGTAGAAAATCCGAACAAGAATTTTCCGCGGGCGCTGGTGGGCGGCGTCGCACTCGTGGCGGTGATTTATCTGGTGTTCAGCGCGGCGTGCCTTAAGATTCTACCGTTTGATACGGTCGCGGCGTCATCGCACATCGCATCGGATGTGGTGGCGCACGTGTCGGGTCGCGGGGCGGCGGCCTGGGTGACGATCGCGATGGTAATTTCGGCGATCGGGTCGATGAACTCATCGGTATTGAGCGGAGCGCGAGTGCCGTACGCGATGGCTCGCGATGGAATTTTCTTCAAGGTGGCGGATGGCGTACACCCGAAATATCTAACGCCGGGCCGCGCGCTGATTTTTCAAGGCACGCTGGCGTGTTTGATGGCGCTCACGGGCACATTCGAAGAGCTGTCGAACCTGTTTATTTTTGCGGCGTGGATTTTTTACGGTTTGGCGGTGGTGGCGTTGTTTCGGATGCGGCGCACCGAGCCGAATCTGCCGCGGCCGTATCGTTGCTGGGGATATCCGTGGGTGCCGGGAATTTTTGTGGCTGGAGCGCTGGCGTTGACGGTGAATATTTGGCTGGAGCGGCCGGGGCGATCGTCGATTGGATTGCTGCTGATTGTGGCGGGATTGCCGTTTTACCGAAGATGGGCGGCGCGAAGCGCACCAGCTATATCTGCGAGTAAGGAGTTGGCGTCAGGATGACGTTGGTGATGTTGGAGACGATGGCTTCGAAGGCGTAGCGAGGATTGCTGGAGAGCGCTTTCCATTCCGGGGCGGTGCGAAACGCGGTCCACCTTTTGTCGCGGTCTGAAACGCTGTCATAGCTGAGCATGTAGGTGAGATTCGGCAGGCGCGAGCCGACAAGCGTGTCGCCATAAAATACTTGCCAAAAGCCTGCTTTGGCGAAGACTTCTTCTTCGCCGGCCTGCATCATTTCCACTTTGCGTTTGTGATCCTGGTCGCTGGGACTGACGTAGGTTCGCAGCTCGAAGACCCGCGGGCCGTTCGTGGCGGTAGCGGGCGGGAGCTTAAGGCGCGGTATTTTTTCGAAGGCTTGCATGAGGGAACTCTCCATGTGAACGAAGGCCGGCGCAGTGGCTGGAGCGTTGAGAAAAGGCGCGCCGATCTTCATGTATTCGGAGTCTTGCGCGAGGCGGTTTTCCGCAGTGGCGAGAGCTTCGAGCGAGAGGCTTGGCAGCAAGACGTAGATGGTGGGCGTGTCCGGGCCGATGGTGAGATCGAATACTCCGATGGGCTTGATGCCGAGGCGATTGAGCGCGGGCACGAGCGCTTCGCGGAAGAAATCGTCGCAAAGTTTTCGCTGCGGGCCGCTTGCAAGATGATATTGGCGGAGCTCGTAGAACTCGCGGCCAGTCTTGTCCGCGGCGTCTTGCGCAGCAAGCAAAGCGTTTGCCGGCGAAGCGGCGGCGGCGAGAGCTGACGCGGTGAGGCTGGAGGTCAGAAACGTTCGTCGTTGCATGGACACGCTCCGATGCGAGGTCATTTTTTATGGCTCAAACAGAGGCGGCGCTGGCGGCTCTGATTTCGTTAGTGATGTGCAGAATGGTTTTTTCCGCTTGGGGACGAATTTCGACTGCGGGATGTAGGACTTTAGCGAGGATTTCGATGCCTGTGACGAGACGCGGGCCAGGGCGCGAGAAATAACTATTGGCGGCGAGGGCGTACACCCGATTGTTGCGGACGGCACGGATAGAATTCCACTGCTCAGGGAAGGACATGCTGCGATATTCATCGCGAGCTTGCTCGGCGCCGTAGCCACAAGGCGCGACGACGAGAACGTCGGGAGCGGCTTCGACAATGTCTTGCAGGGTGACGCGGAAGGAAGGCCGGCCTGGCGTGCCAAGCGCATCTAATCCACCCGCCAGGAAGACCATTTCCGGAACCCAATGGCCGCCAACGTAGAACGGCTGGAGCCATTCGAGGAAGGCCACGCGCGGCTGCTCGAGAGTGTCTGCGACTATTTTTTCGATGTGGCCGAGGCGAGCGCCGACACGCTTGAGCAAAGCCTCGGCAGCATCGCTGCGACCGGTTTCCTCGCCCACCCACAAAATATCGCGCCAGACATCGGCAAGCTCTTGGGGATTGAGGCAGAGCACTTCGGGGCACCGGGGGAAGCGGGACAGAGCAGTGGCGAGATCATCGGGAGATGCCGCGCACACATGACACAAATCCTGCGTGACGATGAGATCGGGAGCCAATTCTTCCAACGCGGCGGCGTCGACGGCGTACAGGCTTTCGCCGCGAGAGACGAAATCGCGTACGAGACGATCGATTTCCGCGGGCGGCGTGTTGGGGGGAATGCGCGAGTGGATCACGATGCGCTTGGTGCGAGCGCGCGGCGGGTAGTCGCATTCGTGGCTGACGCCGACGATTTCCTGATCGAAGCCCAGCGCGAACAGGATCTCAGTCGCGGAGGGGAGGAGGGAAACGATGCGCATCACGGGGGAACTGTAGCACAAAGTATGAAGTAATGAAGCGAAGATGCAATGAAGTAAGGAAAAGCACACCGCGAAGAATGCGGGATCTGTTTACCGTCTATTTGTAGAGGAAATATTTGCGGCGGAGGGCGTCAAAGGAAGAAAGGTCGCTCGACCAGCTTGCGACGATTTGTTCAGGGGGCACGCCATCCTGGAGCTGGCGAATCGTTTCGGCGTTGCCGGTGAGCAAGAGAAGCTTTGCGGGATCGAAGTTTGCGGGGTAGAGCTTCTTAAGGGTGGCGGCAATTTCTAGTCCCATGCGCATGGAGCGCACGGCGGCGCGATCGGTGACGCGGATGGACACGCCGCCGCAGCGTTGTCCGCTGTAGAGTCCCACGACAGGAATGAAAGGCTGAGCGGAAAATCGCAGGCCGGGAAGGCCTCGGGCGTTGAGGGCGGAAGCGACTTCATCTCCGTTGATCCAGGGCGCGCCGAACTGCTCGAAAGGTGTTTCCGTGCCTCGGCCGACGGAAACTCCGGCATTTTGCAGAATTTCGAGACCGGGATAAAGCACCGCCCCTTTCAGCGTGCGCAAGTTTGGCGACGGAGGAATCCAGCGAGCGCCGGTACTTTCGAAGAAGTAATTGCGGTGCCAATTTTTCATGGCGATGACGTGGAGATCGCAGCCGATATGATTTTCGGTGTTGAAGAATTGGGCGAGCTCACCAATGGTCAGGCCGTAGCGCACCGGAAGAGGAAAGTAGGCGGTGAAGCTGATCTTGTCGGCGTCGAGCATCGGGCCCTCGACAATTTCTCCGCCGATGGGATTCGGGCGATCGAGGACGTAGAAGGCGATGTTGCGCTTGGCGGCTTCCTCCATGCAGTAGCCCATTGTGGCGGTGTAGGTGTAGAAGCGGACGCCGGCGTCCTGAACGTCGAAGACGAGCGTGTCGATGCCTTGAAGCATTTCGTCGGTGGGACGCAAGGTTGTGCCGTACAGACTAAAGACAGGCAAGCCAGTGGCGGTATCTTTTGTGGAGGAGACGCGCTCGTCGTTGCGTCCGGCAAGGCCGTGTTCGGGGCTGAAGAGCGCGACGAGATGCAGACCGGGAGCGCGAGAGAGCAGGTCGACGGTGCTGCGGCCTTGCGAGTCGAGACCGGTGTGATTGGTGATCAGGCCGATGTTTTTGCCGCGTAGGGGAGCAAATTTCTGCGCTTCGAGGACGTCGAGGCCCACTTGCACGTTAGCAGCACGCGCCGCGCGTTTCTTGGTAGTGGCGCGGGCCGGAAGGCAGAACGATCCTGTGAGCGAAAGTCCCAAGAGTGTATAAGCAACACGTGTCGGAAACCGAGATCGTCTGGGCACGCGAGGTTTCTCCCCTGGAAGCCGAAACATCAATGATATTGTGGAACGCGGCGCGCCGACTCGCGTTGTTGGCGTGTTGTGCGTGTGTTATATACAAACTCGACGTCCGGGTTCTTGCCGGAGGACTCATAACTAAATGAAAGGACGCAGAGCTGGCGTTCTGTTTCTGATTTCCGCCGCAATGATTGGTTTTATGGTGCACATCGCCCACAGCCAGAGCCGCTCAAGTTCATCGGAGACGGCGGTCGTAGATCGAAAATCCGCCAGCCATGAGGCGGTCACGAGGCATCTCTCCTCGGAAGGCAGCAAGCGGGTCGAAGCGACGCTGCGAAAGATGAGTGTGGACGAAAAAATCGGGCAGCTCTTGTTCACTACTTATCATGGGAGCTTTACGCCGACTGACGCGCCGACGTATGCGCGGATGATGCACGATGTGAAAGAGCTGTACGTCGGCGGATTCATCAACGTGACGCACGGCTCGCCATTGGGAATTGTCAAGAGCCAGGGCTACCCCACGGCGGTGCTGATGAATCAATTGCAAGCAGCATCGAAGTTGCCGCTGCTGGTCGGCGCGGATTTCGAGCGCGGCGTGGCGATGCGCTTGGATGAAGGGACATCGTTTCCGACGGCGATGGCGGTGGCGGCTGCAGGGAATCCGCAAGACGCGTATACGATGGGCAAAATTACCGCGCTGGAGGCGCGGGCTGTCGGCATCCACTGGGTTTATGCGCCAGACGCAGATGTGAACAACAATCCAGGCAATCCGATTATCAACACGCGATCGTTTGGAGAAGATCCCGCGCTGGTCGCGGAATATGTCACTGCGTTTGTTCGCGGCGTCGAAGAGAATGGAGGCCTTGCGACAGCAAAACATTTTCCCGGGCACGGCGATACTGCGAGCGATTCGCACATCGATCTTCCGGTGATTCACGCGGATAAGGAACGCTTGGAACGTTTGGAGCTGGTTCCCTTTCGAGCGGCCATCGCGGCAGGTGCCGGCAGCGTGATGACCGGGCACTTGTCGGTGCCCTCGCTGGAACCCGATCCGAACACACCCGCCACACTTTCTCCTCGCATTCTGACGGACGTATTGCGCAAAGAGCTCGGATTCGGGGGCCTTGTCGTCACGGACGCGATGGACATGGGTGGAATCACGGTGCGCTACGCGCCGGGCGAAGCCGCGGTGCGCGCGGTTTTGGCTGGAGCAGATGCCCTGCTGATGCCACCGGTCCCGGATGCTGCCTTTCATGCGCTGCGCGACGCAGTGAAATCCGGACGAATTCCGATGGAGCGGCTGGATGCTTCGGTGCGACGCATTCTGCAGGCGAAAGCGCGACTCGGCTTAGAAAAGAACCGGCTGGTCGATGTCAGTGCGATCAATCAGAAATTCGGAAGCGCTGCCTGGCAGGTCGAAGCACAGAATATTTCCGATCGCGGCGTGACTCTATTGCGGGACAGTCCGCACCGTTTGCCGCTGGACGGAACCAAGCCTGCTCGTGCGCTGCTGCTGGCGTTTTACGCCGATCCCGAGCCATATCCTGGCGAAGATTTTGAACGAGAACTGCGATCGCGGTTCGATTTGGTGACGACACTGCGCGCAGATACGCGGTTCGTGAACGCCGACGTTCTCAAACTGCCGTCGCCAGATTCTTACGATCTTGCGATTTTGGCGTTTTTTGTGCGCGTCAGTGACCGTAAGGGAAATGTCGATGTGCCTGCGGAACAAGCGGCGCTAGCGGATCAGGTGTTCCGCAGCGGCAAGCCGGTGATTACCGTTGGATTCGGGAGCCCGTACTTGATCGAGCGTTTTCCGCAGGCAGAAACGTGGATCGCAGCGTTTGGCATCAGTGATGTGGCGCAGATTTCCGTCGCTCGTGCATTGTTTGGAGAAATTCCCGTGCGCGGGCACCTGCCAGTTACTGTTCCGCGCGTGGACATGAAAGCGGGATTTGGGATGGAAGTGCCCGCGGATCCCATGCTGCTGCAGCCGATGGACGTGCGCGGGGAAGCGATTTTGCGCCCAGCCTATGAGGTGCTGGAGCGCTCAGTCGCGGACAAGGCATTTCCAGGAGCCACGCTCGCAGTTGGCTACCGCGGCAAGATCGCAATTCATGCGTTTGGAAATCTCAGTTATGACGCGAACGCACCCGCGACCGACGCGCGAACGATGTATGACATCGCTTCGGTGACAAAAGTCGTGGCCACAACGACCTTAGTGGCGAAGTTGGCGGAAGGCGATTTTCCCGTTCCACTCGATCTGGATGTGAAGATCGAGCGTTTCTTGCCAGAATGGACGTCGGGGCAATTCGCGCCGAGAGGCCAGGGCGCGCAAGATGCGGAGTGGCGGCACCAAGTCACGGTTCGCCATTTGCTGACGCACACGTCCGGCCTGCCTGCTTTCAAGGAATATTGGCGAACCTCAAAGAGCAAACAAGAGACCCTCGCCAAAATATTCACGGAGCCTCTCGAATATGAGCCCGGGACCAAGGAGATCTATTCGGACCTTGGCATTATCCTGATGGCTGAGATTGTCGAGCGGCTGACCGGGCGCACGCTCGACGATCTCGCCAAGGCTTACATTTTTTCACCGATGGGAATGAAAGACACGATATTCCGCCCGCCGAAAACTCTTTGGCCCTGGATCGCGCCGACGGAATTCGATCGCAATTTGCGGAACAGATTGGTGCAGGGCGAGGTTCACGACGAAAACGCTTATGCGATCGGCGGCGTTTCCGGGCATGCGGGACTCTTCAGTACCGCGCCTGATCTAGCGGCGTTTTGCCAGATGCTGCTCAATGGCGGCGTTTACGCTCATCGCCGCATTTTGAAGCGCGCCACGATCGCTCAATTCACAACGCCGCAGCAACTGTCGAATGGAACCCGAACTCTGGGTTGGGCCGTCCCGACGGAAGGCTCATCGAGTGGACATTATTTCTCCTCGCACAGTTTTGGCCACACCGGTTTTACCGGCACGTCGATTTGGATCGATCCCGACCGGCAGCTGTTTGTTGTGCTCTTGACCAATCGCGTTCATCCTACCCGCGAGAATCAGAAAATCGCCATTGTTCGCCCAGCGCTTCACGACGCTGTTATGCAAGCCCTCGGCTTCGCACCCGCCATTGCCCCAGCTCGTTAATGCCCTTGTAAGGCACATGTATTCTTTTCGCAGCGCCGCGCACAGCGCATGCATTTTGCGCACATACGCACGGCTATAATTCTCTGATGTCTCGTCTGCCCACGGAGCGCCGGCGCACGGAGGGTCGCAATCCCGCGTCGCGTCATCTGGACCGCTTATCGAGTCGGGCGATTCTGCGGTTAATGAATCGCGAAGATCGCAAGGTGGCAGTCGCGGTGGGCCGGGAGATTCCGCAGATCGCTCGCGCAGTGGACGCGATCGTGCGCAATATTCAAAAGGGCGGCCGGCTGTTTTACGTAGGTGCAGGGACGAGCGGTCGGCTGGCCGTGCTCGATGCCGCGGAATGTCCGCCAACATTTGGCGTTTCCGGCAAGCTCCTGCAGGCGCTGATTGCCGGAGGACGTCGAGCGGTGACCGGCGCAGTGGAGGGTGCCGAGGACTCCGCGGCGAATGGCGCTCGCGATTTGCGATCCAAGAAGCTAGCTCGCAAAGACGTAGTTGTCGGCATCGCGGCGAGTGGAACGACGCCGTACGTAGTAGGAGCGCTGGAGTTTGCGCGAAAGCGAGGAGCCAGGACTGTGGCCGTGATCGCCAACCGAAAATCGCCGATCGCCCGGCTGGCGGACATCGTGATTGCGCCCGAGGCTGGGCCGGAAGTCATTGCTGGATCGACACGGCTCAAGGCCGGGACGTCGCAAAAGCTGGTATTGAACATGCTCTCTACTGCGGCGATGGTTCGCTTGGGGCATGTCTATGAAAACCTGATGATCGATGTGGCACAAACAAATCAGAAACTTCGCGACCGCGGGCTGCGCATTCTGGTGGAAGCCAGCGGGAAGGACGTGTCCGCGTCGGAACACGCTTTGCGTCAGTCCGGACACAATTTGCGCGTGGCGCTGGTAATGCTTAAGCGCGGCCTCGATGCGAAGGCCGCTCGAGAGCGGTTAGCTTCCACGAAGGGGAATCTGCGGCGGGCGTTGGGAGAATAAACGTCGAATGGACAAATTTCTGATCAAAGGCGGCAAGCCGTTGCGTGGAACGGTGAACGTTAGCGGCGCGAAGAACTCGGCTTTGCCGGCAATGGCGGCGACGCTGCTGACCGCGGAGCGCGTAACGCTGCACAACATCGCCATGGTGCGCGACATCATCACCATGGGCAAGCTGCTCGCGTACATGGGCGCGAAAGTCGAGACGACCACGTTTCCCGCGAGCGACTACGTGATCGAAGCAACGTCGCTGAACGATGCTGTAGCCCCCTATGAACTGGTCCGCACCATGAGGGCGTCGATTCTCACTTTGGGGCCCCTCGTCACACGTGTGGGCGTTGCGCGTGTCTCGCTTCCCGGTGGTTGCGCCATAGGCGCGCGGCCTGTGGACTTGCATCTCTCCGCGCTCGAGAAGATGGGAGCGGAGATCGGCACGTCGCATGGGTACATCGAAGCGCGCGTGCCGAAAAGCGGCCGGTTGAAGGGCGCGCACATCGTATTTGAGAAGATCACCGTCACCGGAACCGAGAACATCTTGATGGCTGCCGCGCTGGCCGACGGCGAAACCATCCTGGAAAATTCCGCCCGCGAACCTGAAGTCACCGACTTAGTCGATATGGTGCGGAAGATGGGCGCTCAGATCGAAGGCGATGGGACCGCCACGCTGCGCATTCGCGGGGTCAAAACTCTGCATGGCACACAACATTCCGTCATTCCGGATCGCATCGAAGCCGGAACATTTCTGGTTGCTGGAGCGATCACCGGCGGCGACCTCACATTAACGGATTGCGCGCCCGAGCACCTTGGCGCGGTCATCGCCAAAATGGAACAGACCGGCGTGCGCATCGAAGCGCCCAACAAAACCACACTGCGAGTCCGCGGGGCCAACAAACTGGTGGCGGCTGATGTAACGACTGAGGAATATCCGGGCTTCGCCACCGACATGCAGGCGCAGTACATGGCGCTGGCAACACAGGCGGAGGGCACGTCGGTGATCACCGAGACAATCTTTGAGAATCGCTATCTCCACGCCAGCGAAATGATGCGTATGGGCGCCAGCATTTCCATCGACGGCCGGCGGGCCGTGGTGCGGGGCCCGGCCCCGCTCACCGCAACCACCGTGATTGCCAGCGACTTGCGCGCCAGTGCCTCGCTAGTGCTCGCTGGGCTTGTCGCCAGCGGTGAGACTCTGATCGACCGCGTCTACCACATCGACCGCGGGTACGAGCGTATCGTCGAGAAGCTTCGCGCCGTGGGAGCCGAAATTATGCGCGTTCATGACAAGGAATCCTGAAGCCCCGCCAAGCGCCCGCTTACGGTTCTAGTCACATACCTGTCCCCGCGTACCATCAGCAATTCCAAGTGAAGTTTGCTACAATGCGCCGCTTGAGAGAGGTGCGGCACGCTGAGGGTGGGCGCGCATCCGTGGAGGTGCCCAATGGCGAATTCAGAACTACTAGCCCGGCTGGATGCGGCAATTGCCGAGAAGAACCTGCTAAATCATCCGTTTTACCAGGATTGGCAAGCGGGCAAGTTGAGTCGCGAAGAGCTGCAATTATACGCAGCCCAGTATTATCGGCACGTTGAAGCCTTTCCCAAGCATTTGCGGGTGCTCGCTGCGCGCACCGATGGGCCGCTGCGCGACACGGTGATGGAAAATCTCGCCGAGGAAGAAGACCCGGACGCCCCGCATCCAAAACTCTGGCGCGATTTTGCTGCTGCCGTGGGGGTGGACGAGGACGATATCACTTGCTGTCCGGCTCTTCCCGGAGCGCAGGCCGTTGTCGCTACATTCCGGGAGATTTGTGGCGATCGGCCCGTCGCCGAGGCGATTGGGGCGCTATACGCTTACGAAGCTCAGGTTCCGGAGATCGCTGCTACGAAGATGGATGGCCTGCGGCGATTTTACGGAATCAACCGGCCGGAAGCACTCGCTTACTTCGCCATTCACGAAGAAACCGATAAGGCTCATCGCGCTGCTTGGCGTGGCTGGCTGGAAGAGCATGCTGAAGGAAACAACGACGAAATTGTGGCGACCGCGCAAGAGGCGCTGAACGCGTTATGGGGCGCGCTCGATGCGGTGCACGCGAAGCAAGCTGCCAAGAACTGAAGCGCGAGCGGCTGCTGAAAAGGTCAGTGGGACAGCCATTCCTTCCTGTCGGTCTCGACAATGCATTCGAAAGACGAAAGGCCCGGCAAGCTGCCGCGGGCCTTTTGTTCAACGGTATAGAACGCCCGCACGAGAGTGTGGCAGTCAGAAGCCAATACGAATTGTCATTCCGTAGTGCCGGCAGTCCCCGCCGCTTCTTTCTTCTGTTGCTGCTTCTCGCGAGCTTCGCGAATTAACGCGCGACGCGACAAACGCACCTTGTTGCCCTCAATCGATAGGACTTTCACCAGCACCTGATCTCCTAGCTTGAGCTCATCGCGGACGTCGCGGATGCGATGCTCGGAGATTTCGCTGATGTGCAGCAGCCCGTCGGTGCCAGGGAAGAGCTCGACAAACGCTCCAAATTCCGCGAGGCGGACGACTTTGCCAAGGTACGTCTTGCCGACTTCTGCGGATGCAGTTACGTCGCGAACCATTTGCAGCGCCTTGTCGCCGCCGGCTCCGCTGGTGGAGAAAATGTGCACGGTGCCGTCTTCGAGCACGTCGATCTTCACCCCGGTGGCCTCGATAATCGATTTGATCTTCTTGCCGCCGGGACCAATCAGGTCGCGGATTTTGTCTTGCGCGATGTGCAGTTTGTACAAACGCGGCGCATACGAAGAAATCTCTGAACGATGCGTACTGAGTGTCTGGTCCATGGTGTCCAGGATTTCCAGTCGCGCCTTCTTGGCCTGAGCCAGCGCCTCGCGCATCATCGCAATGCTAATGTTCAAGACTTTGATGTCCATCTGCAGTGCGGTAATGCCGGCGCGCGTACCGGCCACTTTGAAGTCCATGTCTCCGTAGTGGTCTTCGGCTCCGGCGATGTCGGTCAGGATGGAGTACTTACTCTTCTCGCCGACCACGAGACCCATAGCAATGCCCGCGCACGGTGACTTGACCGGCGCACCCGCATCCATCAGCGCCAACGAGCCTCCGCAGACCGTCGCCATCGAGGAAGACCCGTTGGACTCGAGAATGTCTGACACCAGCCGCATAGCATATGGAAACTCGGCTTCCGGCGGGAGCAGGTTCATCAGCGCGCGTTCCGCAAGGGCGCCATGGCCAATTTCGCGGCGGCCAGGTCCACGCAAAAATTTCACTTCACCGACGCTGAACGGCGGAAAATTGTAATGCAGCAAAAAGCGCTTGAACTGATCTTGCTCGAAGAGCAAGTCCAGCCGCTGCATGTCTTCTTTCGTTCCCAGCGTTACTGTGGCCAGCGCCTGCGTCTCGCCTCGTGTGAACAGCGCCGAGCCGTGGACACGCGGCAGCAAGCCTACTTCGCAGGTGATCTTGCGAATCTGATCGAACGCGCGGCCATCGGGACGCCGCCTCGCGTTGAGAATATCGTCCCGGAACATCCGCTCGCGAAGCCGCTCAAAGGCGCGCTTTGCCAAGGTGCGCTTTTCTTCGTCTTCTTCCGGAATCGCGGCGACGATCTCTTCTTTCAGTGCGTCAATCAGGTGATAGCTTTCCTTCTTTGGATGCTTCTCCGTGTTCAGCGCGTCGTGCAACCTCGCGCCATAGTTCTTTTCGATTTCCGCGTAGAGCGCATCATCGAAAGGCAGCGGAGCCACAGTCACTTTTTGAATCTTAAGCTGTGCGTGCAGCTCGCGAATCGCGCCGACAATTTTCTTGATCTGCGTGTGGCCAAATTCCAGCGCGTCGGCCACGGTTTCTTCCGAAACTTCCAGCGCGCCCGCCTCCACCATCACGATGCCTTCTTCCGACCCGGCGATCACGATGTTCAGCAAGCTCGTTTTCTGTTCCGCCACGGTTGGGTTTACAACCAGTTGGCCGTTCAGCAGACCCACGCGCACCGCCGCTATGGGCGTCTCGAATGGCAGGTCCGAGCAAAAAGCCGCTGCTGACGCCGACGTAACCGCAATCACATCGGGGTCGTTATCGCTGTCGGCGGACAGCACCATGCTGACAATTTGCGTTTCGTTGCGCCATGCCTCGGGAAACAGAGGCCGCATCGGACGGTCGATCAGACGCGAGGTGAGAATTTCCTTTTCCGACGGACGCCCTTCGCGCTTGAAGAAGCCGCCCGGGATTTTGCCCGCCGCATAGGTGTTTTCTCGATAATCAACCGTGAGCGGAAGAAAGTCGCGATCGTTGGCGTCGGGTGCCATGCACGCGGTCGTCAACAAGATGGTGTCGCCATAGCGCGCCACAATGGCTCCGTTGGCTTGCTTGGCAATTTTGCCCGTCTCCAGAATCAGCGGGCGCCCTCCGACCTCAACGGTTACCTGGTGCGGTGCGGGATGACTTGTATTTTCAGACATAACTTTTCCTTTGGCCTGTGTTCAGGCAGAGCCTCGTTGCGGAGCGTTCACTGTCCGCTTGCTCTTGAAAAAAGAAAAGAAGAATGAGTTGCTAGACGAGGCGGACGAGACGCGCCGGGTCACACCACGAGAGACTTCGGCTGAGTTCCAGCCGCGTGTCTGGCCATTCCACCGGCAGCCACCACGCTGCCGACACACAAATTTCTCGTGGAAGTTGTCACTTCGCGAAAACGCAGCGGATTCCGCTTCCCACCTACGAAGCGGCTACTTGCGCAGGCTAAGGCGTTCGACAATCTCGCGGTACCGATCCGGGTCGCGACGGTTCAGATAATCCAGCAAACGACGGCGCTTGTTGACCATCATGATCAATCCCCGCCGCGATGCATGGTCTTTTACGTGGGACTTGAGGTGCGTCGTCAGGTAGCTGATCCGCTCGCTCAAAAGTGCGATCTGCACTTCGGGTGAGCCTGTATCTTTCACATGGGCCCGGAACTGTTCGATCAACACCGATTTAGCTTCGCTCAAGTGCCCCTCTCCGTCGTCCCCTGATTTTTCCTCTTCTCTTTCAACTATTTCAGGCTAACACAATACTCACAAAACTGTAAAGCAATCACACTGACTTTTCGGGGGGCAGTTTGAATTTTGCCAGTCGTGACGATAGCGCTCAAAATTCAAACCCACGCACTACCCGGATTTTTTCATCGGGGCTTGAACAGTCTTGCCCGGAAATGGCAGTATCACTGCGCCGAATCCCGGAGCCCGGCGTCAGAGAATCTCAGGGGGAATCGATATGAGCAAGATCGTTTCATTCTGCATGGCATCCGTTCTGTGTCTCGCGGGCAGTTTGCTTTCGATCGCGTGCGCGCAAGACAAAAGTTCCCGGCCCAGTCCGCCGGCGAAAGCGGAATGCAAGCTGGCCGGCGGCAAGAGCGTCACTGTCGATTACTCGAGTCCGCGCGCCAAGGGCCGCAAGATCTATGGCGAACTCGTTCCTTACGGCAAGGTGTGGCGCGCCGGCGCGAATGAAGCCACTAAATTTGTAACGGACACTGATCTCGTAGTGGGCGGCACATCGGTCCCGGCGGGAAGCTACACAATTTTCAGCATCCCCAACGCCGACAAGTGGACCCTGGTGATCAGCAAGAAAACGGGAGAGTGGGGCACCGCTTATCCAGGCGAGAAGGAAGATTTGGCTCGAGTGGATATGCAAGTCTCAAAGCTGCCCTCGCCGGTAGAGAACTTCACGATCGCCTTTGACCAAAGCGGTTCCGGCTGCACCATGCACATGGATTGGGAGACCACCCGCGCATCCGTTACCGTCGCCCCGAAATAGCTGCCAAGCCTTCGCGCCCCAAGGGCGGTGCCAGCTCCTGACTTCATGATGGGGATGCCTGTAGCTCGGGCCGTTGGGCCACGGCTTCTGCGCTCACCGGCCGAGGCATATCGTCAGGGTGTCGCGTATTACTCAAAGCGGGTGCCGCACGCTGCGGGTTTTAGTTAGGGTGCGGGTTTTGATTTGTGGGACCTCGGACGTCCGGCCGCTGAAACGGGGTCACCTGCAACTCAACCGCGCTTCCCCCGAACCAACGACAAAAACTCATCGCGCGTCTGCTTATTGTTGCGAAATTCGCCGAGCATCGCGCTCGTCACCGCCTGGCCGTGCTGCTTCTCGACGCCACGCATTTGCATGCACAGATGCCGCGCCTCGATGATTACACCTACTCCTTGCGGCGCGATCTTCTCCTCTATCGCGGTCGCGATCTGGCTGGTCATACGTTCTTGTATCTGCAGCCTTCGCGCGAACATATTTACCAGCCGCGCGATTTTGCTCAGCCCGAGCACGCGCTTGTCCGGAAGATACGCCACATGTGCCTTTCCGAAAAACGGCAATATGTGATGCTCGCATAGGCTGAAAAACTCGATGTCTTTCACCAGCACCATTTCGTCATAGCAGACGCTAAACGTCGCTCCGTTCAACAAGTGCTCAGCGTTTTGATGATAGCCGCTGGTCAAAAATCGCAGCGCCTTCTCGAAGCGTTCCGGCGTCTTCCGCAGGCCTTCTCGATGCGGGTCTTCGCCTATCAGCTTGATGATCTCCCGCATATGACAAGCGATCGTGCGCGCGTCCTTTTCCTCCGCCTTGTTCTCGTGGAGTAGGATTTCTTCCGTTGGTTTGTTCACCCCGCGCTCCCTTCTGAATGGACTCGGCCTAGTTCACTCGGTCTTCGTCAAGGCCATCGCCTGCGTACTCGAAACTATTATTTCCCGTCTCCTCCACGCGCACCCGCTCGAGCTTCGCCAGCGGGAAAGCTTTCATGCGCCGATATATTTCGACGCACAGGTTTTCCGTTGTCGGCACTTTGTCGCGAAAAGCTTCTACTTCCTCGTTCAGCGAGCGGTGATCGAATTTATCCAGAATCTCGCGCCGGACGAACTCGTCCAGGTCCACCAGATTGGCGATCATGCCCGTAGCGGAATCGACGTTTCCCGACAGGCTGATTTCCACAACATAGTTATGACCATGTCCATGCGGGTTGTTGCACTTCCCGTAGACTCGGGCATTCTCTTCCTCATTCAACCGGGCGCTGTGCAAGCGGTGTGATGCCGCGAATCGGTACCGCCGTCCCAGTTCAACTTTGACCTTGCCTCCCTTTGTCCTCGCTCCCTTTGTCCTCGCACCCTTTGTCCTCGCACCCATTATCATCTTGCTCCATTGGCCCCGCTGCGATAGCAGTCCGCGAACAAATCCGGTGATTCATACAATCGCACTCGGTGCAGCCGCCCCTGTTTGATCTTCGCCTCGAGCAATTCCCAGATGACTCGCGCCACGTTCTCGCATGTCGGAATCTGACCTGCCAACTCCGGCACCTCATAGTTCAGATGCCGGTGGTCCATCCTTTGCATCACTTCCCGTTCGAGAATTTTCTTTAGCTCGCTCAAATCCAGCACCATACCCGTGACCGGATCCGGCTCTCCGCCCACGGTTACCTCCAACGTATAGTT